>Ga0316189_10002461_pt1 | contig 18141 bp, 14 predicted proteins | sample LowCovwburrow_MG_FD_204930 | JGI IMG/M metagenome (GOLD analysis project Ga0316189, IMG submission 204930) | Coastal sediment microbial communities from Maine, United States - Lowes Cove worm burrow | ecosystem: Environmental > Aquatic > Marine > Coastal > Sediment | place: USA: Maine...
CTGCGAATCGAGAACGTGGCGCCGCTAGCGCCGGAGCTGGTCGACGCGCTAACCGCGCGCGGCCATGAGATCGAGTCGATTCACAATGTAGCAAACGTACAGGTGATCCAGATCGAGCAGACACCGGAGCGAGTGTTGCGCGCGGCGAGCGACCCCAGAAAAGGTGGGCGCCCCGCGGGACACTAGCAAAAGCCGGCGAGGTACTCGTTCACGAGCGCGGCATTCTTTGCGTACTGCTCGCGCGTCGAGGTCGCGAGGAAACCCTCGATCACACGGCCGAGCCCAAGGACGTCGGCACCGATCTCGAGCGTGACCCTCCGCTCGCACTGCAACTCGGAAACACTTTCCACGACGACTGTACCCGTGACGCGGATGCGATCGGGAATCGCCGACGGGATGACGCGAAAGTGGTAGCACTCGGCGATCGGATCGAAGGTGCCCTCTTCGACGTAGCTGAACCGCTCGCCGAAGACCTTTGCGACCGGTCCCGGCATCTGCTGTCCGGGCCACACTTTGGCCCGCCGATAGCCGGTCTCGGAGTTCCACTCCTCGAGCTCGTAGTCGAACCCCAGGCGCTCATAGAGGTAGTGGTTGAACTCTTCGCTTCGGAAGATTCGTTCCCAGAACTCTGACTCTGAGCAGTCCAGCAATTGCCGGATCGTAAGCGACTTCGGCATCGACCTACTCCGTAATCTTCACAAGGACGACGGTGATGTTGTCTTCACCGCCGTTTTGATTGGCTTCGCTGACAAGCGCTTTTGCAGCCCATTCAATGTCGCCGCCCGCACTGTGGACGAGGTCACGAATTCTGTCGTCGCTCACCATCCCGTTCAGGCCGTCCGAGCACAACACGTAGACGTCACCGGGCTGGACGTTCTCGACGCACACATCGACCGCAACCGCGTCTTGCATGCCGAGCGCGCGTGTGATGACGTTGCTCGGTAGGCGCTGACGTTGCGCTTCGGTCAAATTCGGCATCACCAGCAAATAGTCGTTGAGAAGCGAATGATCGCGGGTGATCTGAGTCAACTCGCCACCTCGCACACGATAGGCCCGGCTGTCGCCGACGTGCGCGATGTGAATCTGTCGCTCGCCGCGATTGAACAGAGCGCCAACGATCGTCGTACCCATCCCCTGCACCGATTGGTTTCCGATCGACGCCTGAAAGATGCGTTGGTTCGCGAGCTCGACGGCCGAGACGAGTCGCTGCTGGTCGACCGGAAGCGAGGTGCCTTTCGAGTCGGGCCATGCGCCTTCGTCGGTTTCCGCAGCTTCGAAGAAGCCTTTGACCTCCGCGGTCGCCATACGGCTAGCGATGTCGCCCGCGCGGTGCCCGCCCATGCCATCAGCGACGACGAATAAACGGTGCTCCGCTACGATGCAGAAGCTGTCTTCGTTGTGCTCTCGCTGAAGTCCGACGTCGGAGAGCCCTGCCGCAGTGAAATTCATGTGCTCCCACACGCCCGCGGATGCGGTCGGACCCTTCTATTGGCCTTCCGCCCACCCGCAGGCAACCCAAATCGTTCCAGACAGTCTTACGAATACCGTCGCACTCGGCAAATCAGGGGTTAACGAAGCGCGGCAGATCGGGCCAACCCGAATTCGGGTCGTCGAGGTATGCGTAGCGCGCGTAGTGCGTACTGACACGACGCACATAGTTGCGAGTCTCGTTGAACGGGATTCGTTCGACGAAACGATCGAGCTCGATTCGCCCGCTCTCTTGAAGCCAACGGCGAACTCGGCTCTTGCCTGCATTGTATGCGGCGATGCTCAGCGGGTACACATGGTCGAGTTGCTCGGCGAGTGCATGCATCTCGCGTAGCCCAAGCTCGATGTTGTTCTCGGGGACTTGCAGCGCTCGCCGGGTCACGGTCTCTCCCGTCATCTTTGCGGCGAGCTCCGGCATGACTTGCATCAGACCCACCGCGCCCGCACGGCTGATCACCTCTGGTTGAAAACCACTCTCTTGTCGCATGGTCGCGTAGACGAGAGCGCGAGGAAGCTTGCCTCGATGCGTGTCGACCAGTTCGAGCCACGGCATCGGATACGCGGCATCCCACCACCAACGGTGCGCTGCCGGATCACTGTGGAGAAGCGCAGTCCGACGGCGAGATACACGAAGGGCTTCCCGATAGGCCCCCGCTTCCCGATAGAGCTCCGTGAGCGCCGGAATGCGCTGCGATTTGGGGTAGGTCGCGACCAGTTCGACTTCGTGAGTGCTCATCCATGCCACTCCGTCGAGGTCGAGGCCGAGGCTGCGATAGAGGACAAACGTATCCGGAAGCGTGGGAGGCGGATCTGGAGGCTGAACCGAGTTCGGAGAAGACGCGCCGGCGAAGGGCTCGGGTGGTTTCACTCCGAGTCTTCGGAGTCGCTGCGCAGCAAGTACCGCGTACCAATGGAGGGGCTCGACCTCGATGGCAGCGAGGTACGCGCCAACCGCTTTGGGACCTCGACGATAAGCGCGGCCGAGCCAGTAGTGGCCGCGCGCCTGGTCCATCGCGCTGCTGGAGAGTTTGGCATATTGGCTCAGAAACCGAACTGCACGGGCGTAGCGCCGCGTCTCGAAAGCGCGAAAGCCGAGCTCCCAGAGCGCCGCGCGACGCCAGCGTCCGTACACCTGCGTCTTGCCCGAAACCATGCGCTGCATCTGTTGCTCGCCGTTGGCGCGGCCGAGCCGAATCTCGAGCCAGGCCGCAAGGAACCGCGCCTCGGGCGCGCGCTTGCTCCTGGTGTACCGAGCCGCGAAACGCCGATACGAGCGAATGGCACGCCCATCCTTGTCGGCACGAGAGAGAGCGCGCGCTGAGTGGAACGCATCTTCGATCTCGTACGAGCCCCCGAGGAGCGCCGACTCGTAAAGAACACGGGCCGCGTCGAGGTAACGCACCCGCGTCCGAAAGAGGGCCATGCCGTATGCGTGATGCCATCGGCGTTGAAGCTCTGCGTCATCGCCTACGTCGATCGCTTCGAGCTCCGCGACGGCGGTCTCGAACCGGCGTGCGCTCATCAATGCCTCGGCGCGGGCGATGCGATCGGAGATGGAAGGGGCGGCACGCTCCTCGAGCTTGCGCGCGACCTTTCCATCGACCGGCCCCGAGGCGGCAATCCACGCCGAGAGTGCAGCGTTTCGGGCGTCGTCGTCCCGGCCTAGCTCGACGTAGAGGTCTGATAGAAGTGACAACAAACCGACCCGGTTCGGAAGGCCCTGCCGGCTACGAGTCAGGTGCGAAAGCTCTTCCGCGGCGGTCTCGGTTTCGCCGAGTTGGACCGCGCAATGAGCAGCGATCGCCCGATCCCGGCGGGTGACGGCGACCTCGGTCGAGGAAAGGCTCAGCAGAACTGGTCGGGCCTCGGCACAGTTCCCGCAACGCGCGGCGGCCCTCGCCCAGCGGCGTTTGGAGTCGCTCTGCATCGACTCGGGCAGTGTGGCCGGGGCCGAAGCCAACAACTCCATCGCGTCGCAAGGGCGGCCCTCTTCCATCAGAAGTCGCCCCTCGAGATACCGAACCGGGTCCCCGTTGCGCGCATCATCGGGCAGCGCCTCGATCGCTTTGAGCGCGGCTTGATCGTCACCGGATCGCACTAGAGAGCCGAGGTGCTCGAGGGCACCCTCCGCCAGCGCACCCGCGCAGACAAACCAACACAGCGCTGCCCCCAAGCCGAAACGTCGCAAATCCACGGGAATCTAACACCGTTTCCTCGATATGGAGAGCGATTGGCGATCGCGTCACCCGTCCCGTATGCTCCGCCGCTAACAATGCGACTTGCGATTGTCTTATTGCTGGCCGGAGTGTCGTTGACCGGATGTAAGCAGAACATCGGCGACTCTTGCGGCAACTCGACGGACTGCTCGGTCACGGGCGAGCGGCAGTGCGACCTCGCCCAGCCCGGCGGCTATTGCACGGTCTTTTCCTGCGACCCGGACACATGCCCGCAAGGCGCGTGCGTCGAGTGGCGCTTCGTCCCGAGCCGCACTGCCGAGACCTGGTGCATGAAGACCTGCGATTCGGACAGCTGGTGCCGGCGCGAGTACTACTGCGTCTTTCCAAACGAGATCAACATGGAAGGGGAATGGGAGGCCGACATCCCCGCGGACGAGCGAGTGGCCCGCATCACCGACCTCAACGAGTTCCGAGCCACAGCCAAAATCTGCACGGCTCTCTCGGAGATTCCGCCTTCTGAATCGGTCCGAAATCAGGTCCCCGACCTGTCCGAGATCGACCTCGCGCCCGACGGCGGCATGTAAGCCGACGCGATCCGGGTTTGCGAGTAGTATGCGCCGAGGATGTCTCCTGGCCTTCTGCGGTACTTGGCGGGCCGCCTTCTTAGAGCGTTGCTGACCGTCGCCGGGCTGGTGACGATTGTGTTTCTCCTCGTGCGCCTGATTCCAGGCGATCCGGTGGAGGCGATCCTCGGAGACCAGGCAGGCCCGGAAGAAAAGGCCGAGCTTCGGCGCGCACTGAACCTCGACGAGCCGATCGGCGCGCAATACGTATCGTTCCTCGGCGACATGGCTGATGGAAGCATGGGCACCTCGTTTCGTCGGCCGGACCGATCGGTCTGGTCGCTGATGCGCGAGGTCCTGCCGTACACGCTCGTTCTTGCGCTCGCTGCCTTGGCCGTCGCCTGGTCAGTGGCGGTGCCACTCGGCACCTTGGCTGCCGCACATGCGGGGCGCGGCTGGGACAAGCTTGCTTCGGCGACGGCAGTCGCAGGGCTTGCGATCCCGAACATCTGGCTCGGGCCGCTCCTGATCCTCTTGTTCGGCGTGAAGCTCCGGTGGCTTCCGCTGCCAGGCGATGATCTCGCAGGGCCCGAAGCGCTGATCTTGCCCGCGCTGACCGTCGGTACCGCCCTCGCTGCCATTCTCACTCGGCAGACCCGCGCCTCGATGATCGAGGTGCTGTCTCAGCAATACGTCAGCGCAGCTCGCGCGCGAGGCGTACGTTCGAGCTCGCTGCTACTCCGACATGCGCTGCGCAATGCGCTCCTGCCGGTCATGACGATCGGCGCCGCACAGCTCGGGGCTCTCCTATCGGGAACCGTCGTCACCGAAAAGATCTTCGAGCGTCCGGGGCTCGGAACCCTGTTTCTCGACGCGTTCTTCGCGAGGGACATTCCGGTGGTCCAAGGCTGTGTTCTCGTCATCGCGATCATCTACGTCGCGGTAAATCTCTTCGTCGACCTCGCCTATGGCCTGGTTGACCCGAGGGTGAGGCTGTCGTGAGCATTCGTGCACGCTTTCGCAGGACGCCCGTCGGGCTCGTGATCGTGGTGGTGTTCTTCGTGCTCGCTTGGATCGGGCCGTGGATCGCCCCCTACGACCCGCTCGCGATCGACCTGCTGCACGAGTACCAGCCGCCTTCGAGCGCTCATCTCCTTGGCACGGGCGACAATGGGATCGACATTCTAAGCGCGCTGCTTCATGGCGCCCGGCTCGCCGCGATCGTCAGCGTGGTCGTGGTCGGCTTCTCGGTCGTGCTCGGCACGGCACTCGGCACCTGGGCCGGCTACTACGGGAAGCTCCCGGACCACTTGGTCACCGGGATCGCCGATCTCGTTCAGGCGTTTCCGGCGATCGTCCTCAACATCGCAGTGCTCGCACTCGTCGCGAAGCCCGGCCTGCTGCACCTCATCGTCGCACTCGCGGTCAACGGCTGGGTACTCTACGCGCGACTCGCGCGCGCCGAAACTCTCACGCTGCGCGAGCGCGAGTTCGTCGAAGCTGCGAGGGCGCTTGGCATGCCGGACGGTCAGGTGATGCGACGACACGTGGTCCCGAATCTGCTGGGGCCTCTCGTGATTCAGGCCACCACTGGGCTCGGCGTCGTCATTCTCGCGGAGTCGACACTGTCCTTTCTCGGTCTCGGACCCGGCAAAGCCGTCTCTTGGGGCGCACTCCTCGACCAGGGGACGAGCGTCTTGCTGCGCTTTCCGCATGTCGCTCTGTTCTCGGGAGGCGCCATCGCGCTGACCGTGCTGGGCTTCAATCTCACGGGCGACTGGTTGCGTGACCGGCTCGACCCGCGTCTTCGCTGACGATGCCCGAGCTTCCCGACATCGAGCTCTACCTCCACGCGCTCCGCAAGCATGTGGTCGGCCGGGTGCTTATCGGGGTCCGGCTTGGCTCTCCGTTTGTCCTTCGAAGCGTCGACCCTCCGGTCAGCGAGGTGTCGGGCAAGAAGGTCACGGGGGTGCGCCGCCTCGGCAAGCGCGTCGTCTTCGAGCTCGAAGCCGATCTCTTCATCGTCGTTCACCTGATGATCGCGGGGCGGCTACGGTGGAGGCCTCCGAAGCAAAAGCTCCCAGTTCGCCTCGGCCTCGCGGGATTCGACTTCGAGCACGGTGCACTCGTGCTGACGGAGGCAAGCAAGAAGAAACGCGCGGCGGTGCACGTCTGTCGCGGCGAAGCGGCGCTCCTCGATCATGACCCTGGCGGAGTCGAACCGCTCGAGATCGACGCGCATGGCTTTGAGACCGCGCTCACCGAGAGCAATCACACGGTCAAGCGAGCGCTGACCGACCCCCGTATCTTCAGCGGCATCGGCAACGCATACTCCGACGAGATCTTGCACCGGGCCAAGCTCTCACCTTTGATCTGGACAAAGCGGCTGAGCAAACAGCAAACCGCGCGACTTCACGAAGCGACTCGGGAGGTCCTGAGCGAATGGGTGACTCGCTTGATCGAGCAGCACGGCGGCGAGTTTCCCGAAAAGGTAACTGCCTTTCGACCGGAAATGGCGACGCATGGAAAGTACGGCGAACCGTGCCCGGCATGCGGTGATCCGATTCAGCGGATCGTCTTCCGCGATCGGGAAACGAACTATTGCGCGACTTGCCAGACCGGCGGAAAGCTACTGGCGGACCGATCCCTGTCGCGGCTCCTAAAGGGCGATTGGCCACGCTCGCTAGAGGAGCTGGAATCGATGCGACGAAAGTGACTGTCGCGTAACGTCCGGACTCGCACGAGAAGTGACCTTCGTCGGTTTTGACGCTACGGTTCGCGATTGATGCGCTTTTCCGTTCGCCGTGAGGATCGCAGAAATCTGGCCGTCGGCTTCGTCGGCCTGATGACGATCATGACCGCGCACTCCGTGATGGAAACGGCGCGTGACACCCTGTTCTTGACGAGCCTGCCCGCGACCGACTTGCCCCGCGCCTATTTGGCGATCGCCCTTCTCGCCATCGTCGAACTCAAGATCCACGAGCGCGTTCTTCCCTACGTGCGCGACCGGCGAACGCTGCTCGCCGCATCCCTGTTCTTTGGCGCCTTGGTCACATTGGGCTTTTGGGGCTGGATCGATCAGCTCGGGGCTTGGGGCCCGTTCGGTTTCTACGTCTGGAAGGGCCTGCTCATCACGGTGGTGTTGATCGAGTTTTGGCTTCTGCTGGACGACGCAGTGACCGTGACCCAGGCCAAGCGCATCTTCCCAGCGATCGCCGCCGGTGGCGTCACGGGCGCGACGCTCGGATCGCTATTCGCCGACGTGCTTCTACGCGTCGCGGGTCCGTCGGGGCTCGTGCTGCTCGCCGCCTCGATCCTCGCGATCGCTTCTATGACCGCGTTCCTCTGGAAAGTCCCAGAGGTCCCGGCGTCAGGCTGGGCGCCCGTGGAGCGCGGCGCATCGCTCCCGTGGCTGCTCCGCGACAACTACCTTGCACGGGTGCTATCGCTCGTGCTCTTCGGCACGGTCGCGCTGACCGTGGTCGACTTCGTGTTCAAAAGCACGGTCGCCGAAAACATCCCAGCAGAGAGCCTGGGCCCCTTCTTCGCCCGCTTCTACCTCGGGCTCAACACGGTGGCGCTCATCGTTCAGCTCATCGGCGCGGGCTGGCTGCTTCAGGGGTTTGGCGCGCATCGAAGCTCCGCTCTGCTGCCGATCCTGGTCTCTGGTGGTGCCCTGGGCCTCGCCATCGGACCGGTTTTGCCCTTCGCGGTAGCGCTCAAGGCGGTCGATGGAAGCCTTCGCCACACGCTCTATCGAAGCTCGGTCGAAGTCCTCTTTCTCCCGCTCGACAGTCGCCGCCGAGAACGCGCAAAAGGGGTCATCGAGGTGTTCGGGCACCGCGTCGGGCAGGCCGCGGCTTCCGTGCTCATCATCGCCGCAGTGGCTCTGGGCCTGACGACCCAGCAACTCGGAGTGACCCTACTAGTCCTCGTCGCGGTCTGGCTCGCCGCCATCCTGTCGACGCGCGGTCACTACGTCGAGGAGTTTCGGGCTCGCCTTCGCCAAGGTGTCATCGACACTCAACTCGAGCTGGAAGAGCTGGACCGTCATTCGATCGACGCGCTCCTCAACGCCCTCAACAGTGATCAAGACGAAGAGGTTCTCGCTGCAATCGACATCTTCGATAGCCATGGGCGCGCCGATCTAATGCCGGTGCTGGTACTCTACCATCCGTCGAAGGTGGTTCGTCTACGCGCACTCGAAGCGTTTGCTGAAGGCGCCGACGATCGCTTCGTGGCGGTCGCTCGTCGAATGTTGAGCGATGATGACCCGGACGTTCGTGCGGCCGCGCTCCGCGCCCTCACCGCAGTCGATCCCAACAGGCGACTTCTCGAAGAGAAGGTGGACCTCGAAGCTTCGATTGTTCAAGCGACAGCGCTCGTCGGCTTGCTCGCGCTCGACGATCGAGACGGCGAGCGAGGCTCCGGCGCGGCGGACAGGCTCGATCGATGGGTGGCCACGGCAAGTCCTGAAACGCGCTCATCGCTCGCGCGTGCGATTCGCAGCGAGCGCGGACCGATCTTTGAGGAGACCTTGATCAAGTTGATCCAGACCGAGGATGAGACGGTCCAGCTCGACACTCTTCGAGCGATGGAAACCAACCCAGAAGCGCGATTTCTCCCGTATTTGCTGCCACTTCTCGGACATTCGGACCTTCGAGAGGCAGCGCGCCGAGCGATCGTCGCCATCGGCCCTGAGACGCTCGAAGCCCTCGACGAAGCACTGGGCGATCCGTCGACGCCGCGAAAGGTTCGGCGCCGCATCCCTCATACGATCATCCGCTTCGAGGCGAGCACGGCCGCCGAGATTCTCTCGCGCCACCTCGGGCGTGAGCGAGACGGGAGCATCCGTCTGAAGATCATGCGTGCCCTTGGTCGACTGCGAGCGACGAACCCAGACATCGTGATCGATGAGGCGTTGCTCGAGGAGCAGCTTCGCTGGAGCCTTCAGCGAATCGTTCAGCTGCTTCGGTGGCGCGACGCCGTCGAAGAAAACGCGCCGGAGAGATCTACGGACGCAGAGCTTCTCATCGTCGCGCTGCGTGACAAAGAGAAGGCGACGCTCGAGCGTTCGTTCTGGTTGATGGCTCTCCGTCACCCGAGCGAGAATCTCGTTTTGGTATGGCGTGGGATTCAAAGCAACAATCCGCGTCTTTACGCGGCGAGCGTCGAAGTGCTCGAAGCGATGCTAACGGGGTCGGCGCGCGAGGCAGTTCTCGCCTTGCTCGACGTGGGCGAGACAAATGGCAAACGGGTACGCGCCGCGGCTGCTGCGCTCGGCGAACCCGTGCGGCCGCTCTCTCTTCGTGAAGCTCTCGACGAGATGGTGGCCGACCGGAGTGAAGTGGTGCGAAGCATCGCCGAACACCACCTGGCAGGTCTTGCCTCGCCACAGGCACCGAAGGAGGTTCGAACCCTTGCCTGAATCGGAATCCGATACGTCGATGAGTGACCGTTTTCAGCGGTTTTTGTTCCTAAAGACGATGCCAGCGTTCGCGGGGCTCCCGTCGGAGATCGCCCAGGTCGTGGCGGCAAACACGCGGCCGCGCACGTTCGCGGCAGGTGACTATCTCTATCACGTGGGCACGCCTGCGCTCGAGGTTCAGTACATCGTGCGAGGCGAGTGCGAGATCGTACGCAACGGGAAGTCGGTGCGACGCTTGGGTCCGCGCACGGTCATCGGCGGCATCAGTGCGCTCGCCGAGGAACAGCAAGGGTACGACTGCGTCGCATTGCAGGATATGGAGACACTCGCGATCAAGGTCGAAGACTCACAAGAGATCTTCGAAGAGCACTTCATGTTGTTGAAGCGTGTGCTGCGAGGAACGAGTCGCGAAGTACTCGATGCGCGGCGCAAGCTTGGCACGAGCGCTGGGTTCGGACCGGTCGGAGAGCCTTTCGATTTTCCCGATCGACCATTCGACCTCGTCGAGAGAATGGCGTTTCTTCGAAAGACGTTTTCATTTGGGTCGAGCGAGATCGATGCCATCGCAGAGCTCGCGCGCGACATCCAAGAAGTACATCTGCCGAAGGGAGAGCTCTTGTGGAACGTCGGCGATCGAAGCACCTACTTTCTGCTCCCACTCCGAGGCGTCATCGACTGCAAGGCCACAGACCCCGACCAACACTTTCAGCTCGGCCCTGGTGACTCGGTCGGCGCGATCGACTCCTTGGCGGACGAGCGTCGCTGGTACCGAGCGGAAATCGGCGAGGACCTCGTGGCCTTTCGGATCGACACCGAAGTGCTTCTCGAGATTCTCGAAGATCACTTCATGATGGCGATCTCATTGCTCAAAGGGATCGCGACCGGAATCCTCAGCCTCTACGATCAGGGAGAACCGGCTCCAAACAGCTAAACATCTGGAATCATTAAGCTCTTCAGATAGTTTACCGAAAGCTTGTCACTGAGTATTTGTTCAGTATAGTGAGTGGTCCCATGGATGTTGGGACCGTCATCGAGATCGAAGGGCGCCAGGAGCGGGCGAAGGCCCTGCCTCTGTCCGAGCTCCTGCCCCGAGCACGCCTGATCGAGGTGTCGGGGCAGCATGCGTGCGCACGAACGACGACGGCTGTTTCATGCGTGATCGAGACTCAGGCGCGTGGCGATCTCGTGGCCTGGGTTCAGCCCAAGGGTGGATCCCTATTTCCTCCCGACCTTCACGCCGCAGGCGTAGACCTCGACTCGTTCATCGCGATCCACGTCCCACAATATGCCGGACCGTTCGCATTGGTGCGTGCAGCCGAGTGGCTCGCTCGTTCCGCTGCATTCGGTTTGACGGTGATTGATCTCAGCGAAGCATTGCCACCTGGCTCTGCAGTGAACTGGCAAGGTCGACTCCAGGGCCTCTTGCGACAACACGACGGTCGCATTCTTCTCCTTACTTCAAGCGCACACGAAGAGCCTTCATCAGGTCCGCTCATCGGTTTGCGCATCGAACCAAGACGCGGTCCTCTTTGTGACGAGCAGTTCAAACTTCATACCGAAGTCTTGAAAGACAAAGTCGGTTTGTCCGTCGAGCCGGCACAGATTCATTCGATCGCCCCGACTGGGTTAGGAGGAACGTCATGAAGCGAGTGAGCTGCGTGTCGTTGCCGATGTTTCCGTTGCAGATCGTATTGCGCGACAGATCGCACTGGCATGGAGCGCCCATTGCCATCGTCGATGATGAAGGTCCCAATGGGCGCATCACCCATCTCAACGCGCTCGCCCGAAGGAGTCGACTTCGGAGCGGAATGCGCCAGAGCGTGGCCCGCGATCTCCTCCCCAATCTGCATACCGCGCTCGTTCCGCCCGAAGCGCTTTCCGAGCTGAGCAAGGAGCTGCTTCAGGGCCTTCAGACCTTCTCACCGCGGGTTGAACCATCTGAGCAAGAAGGGGTTTTTATCATGGATCCCGAAGGTTTACGGCGTCTGTACGCTGGCTATCGCAACTGGGCTACCTGCATTCACCGCTACCTCCGGGCCCGGGATTGGCAAAGCTCGATCACGGTTGGATTTCATCGCCACCGCGCGCTCGCAGTCGCGATCACCGGCAACGGAGTCAATGTTCTCGAGAGCGCTGAACAAGAGCGTGAGCGATCGAATCAAACCCCACTCACCGAGCTCGGATTGCGCGGCGAGCTGTGCGAGAGCTTGGCCGCGCTCGGCATCGAGACGCTCGGTGAATTTCTTCGCGTCCCTGCGGGCGAGCTTCACAGTCGTTTCGGATCCGATGCAAGCGCACTGCACGATCGGTTCAACGACGACCTTCAGCTACCCATTCAACCACACGCGTTCGACGAGCCTTCATACATCTCGTTTCAGGTCGACCCTCCAGACGAAGATCAGACTCGTTTGCTCTTCGCCATCAAAGGCGCGCTTCACTCTTTGCTCCATCGAGTGCGCGCTCACGGTGATGCCATTCAATCGCTCGAGCTCTCGCTTCATCTCGAGCGTGCTCCCCTTCACCGAGAACACATCGAACCTGCATCGCCCACATTGGACTTGATGTTGATCGTCGAGCTGGTTCGACTTCGTCTCGGCGAGACGAAACTTCGCGGCGCAGTCGAAGAGGTTGAGCTCGTTGCAAACACCACGCGTGCTCATCCTGAACAGGTCGCGTTGCCCGGTCACCAGTCACGCCGCGACATGAACGCCGCTCACCGGGCACTTGCTCGGATACGTGCTGCCTACGGCGAACAGGCGGTGACGAGGGCCAGCCTGCGTGAGGCCCACCTGCCCGAGGCTTCCTTTCGATGGGAGCCGATCCAGCACGCACGCATCGGCGAGCATGAGGGACGTCCGCCAATTTCATCAATGGTAAGAAGGGTTTACGCACGTCCGAAGCCTCTGGCGCCTCGAATCCCCAGGGAGCCTGAGGCGGGTCCCTCGCTCGCGAAAGATCACGCCATCGAGCACATGTATGGGCCGTATCGCGTGAGCGGCGGATGGTGGAAGCGCTTGGTCGAACGCGACTACTACTACGCCGAAACCGATCACGGCGACCTGCTCTGGCTCTTCTACGACCGCCCTCGCAAGCGTTGGTTCTTACACGGAGTGCTCGATTGAATGAGCGAGTACGTCCCGTTGTGGGTCAAGAGCAATCACAGCTTCTTGGAGGGTGCCTCCTTTCCAGAAGAGCTCGTTGATCGTGCACACGCACTAGGGCTTCCCGCGATCGCAATGACCGATCGCGATGGCGTGTACGGTTTGGTTCGCGCACACATGCGCGCAAGAGAGCTCGGTATGCGCGTCTTGACAGGCGCCCAGCTCACACTCGACGTCGATGGACGAGAACACTCTCTCGTAGCGCTTGCCAAAACACGTCGCGGCTACGCGCATCTCTGTAGAGCTCTGTCACTCGGTCATGCGCGCTGTGAGAAAGGCAGCTCGCTGGTCATGCTCGATGATCTCAGCGAAGCCGACGAGTTGTTCTTTCTTTGTTCTTCGCCCGAGTCCTTGCGCGCCCTACACGCCATTCATGGTCCATCGTCGATTTTCGCGCTGTGCGTGCGTCAGCTCACCGACCGTGAAAGGCCCCTCGAGAAGCGCTTGCGAATGGCGGCCCGGGAGCTTGGGATCGAGACGGTAGGCGCCAACGAAGTGCTCTATCACGATCGTGATCGGCGACCCCTACAGGACATTTTAGCCTGCATTCGTGCTGGGAAAGTGCTCTCGGAGGCTGGCCGTACGATTCGCTCGAACGCCGAGCACGACCTCAAATCAGCCGAGCTGGCGGCGCAGCTGTTCGTCGACGATCCCGCCTGTCTGCGGCGCACGCTCGAGATCGCTGAAGAGTGCTGCTTCAGCCTCGACGACATCCGGTACCGCTATCCCGAAGAGGATCTCCCCTCGGGGTCAACCGAGCAGACCTGGCTGCGCGACCTCACGTTTCAGGGAGCACGAGGGCGGTATCACGGGAAGGTGCCCGAAGACGTTCGAACACAAATCGAACACGAGCTGACGATCATCCGCAAGCTCGATTACGGAGGCTACTTTCTCACCATGTACGAGATCGTGCAGTACTGCCGACAGAGCGACATCTTGTGTCAAGGCCGCGGAAGCGCCGCCAACAGCGCCGTGTGTTTCTGTCTCGGCATCACTGCGATCGATCCGGTTCGCATGGACTTGTTGTTCGAGCGCTTCTTGAGCGTGGAGCGTGCTGAACCTCCGGACATCGATCTCGACATCGAGCACGAACGGCGTGAAGAAGTGATACAGCACGTCTACGAAAAATACGGCCGTCGGCGCGCTGCCATGGTGGCAAACATCATTCGTTACCGGATTCGTTCAGCGGTGCGCGACGTCGGCAAAGTTCTCGGTCTGTCGCGCACCGATTTGGAAACTGCTACTCGCTTACTTCGGCACCGAGATGACGTGCTCAACCCAGAGCTCTTGAGCGAAGCCGGGCTCGAACGAGACGTGCCGGCTACTCGTCACCTATGGACGCTTGCGTCGCAAATACTTGATTTTCCTAGACATTTATCGGTTCATCCGGGTGGCTTTCTGCTCGGCCACCGCCCGGTCGACGAGATCGTCCCGATCGAACCAGCCACGATGGAAGCGCGTACCGTCATCCAGTGGGACAAGTACGACGTCGACAATCTCGCCTTGTTCAAGGTCGACCTCTTGGGACTCGGCGCGCTCACCTGCATTCACCACGCGTTCGATCTCTTGCATGAGCACAAGGCTCTTTCACTCGAGATCGCCACAGTCCCAGCCGAGGACGAAGCCACGTACGACATGATTTCGAAAGGCAACACCGTTGGCGTGTTTCAGATCGAGAGCCGTGCACAGATGGCGATGCTTCCTCGGCTCAGACCGAGAACGTTCTATGACCTGGTGATCGAAGTCGCGATCGTTCGCCCGGGTCCCATTCAGGGCGACATGGTGCACCCATATCTTCGACGCCGAAAGGGCGAGGAATCTGTCGAGTACCCGCATCCGAAACTCGAACGCATCTTGCGCAAGACACTCGGAGTTCCAATCTTTCAAGAGCAGGTGATGAAGCTCGCAGTCGAAGGTGCAGGCTATACGCCCGGAGAGGCCGACCAGTTGAGGCGCGACATGGCCGCCTGGCGAAGGTCGGGCCGGATCGAAAAGCACCGCGAGCGGATGGTCCCGCGCATGATCGAGCAAGGCATTCCGGAGGAGTTTGCCGAGCGTGTGTTCTCTCAGATTCGAGGCTTCGGCGAATACGGCTTTCCGGAGAGTCATGCCGCCTCGTTTGCCCTGCTCGCCTACGTCACGGCATGGCTCCGCTGCCATCATCATGACGCCTTCGCCTGCGCGATTTTGAACGCCCAGCCCATGGGTTTTTACACGCCTGCCACCCTCGTCGAGGATGCCAAACGCCATGGCGTGGTGGTTCTCCCGGTGGACGTCAACAAGAGCCGCTGGGACTGCACGCTGGATGCGGGCAGAGTTCGGATGGGTGTGCGTTACGTGAAGGGTCTGGGCGTCGTCGAACGCGAGCACATCGAATCAGTCGACGCCCCTTTTCCGAACCTCGCGACCTTCGTTCGCGAAACGAGACTCAACAAGAAGGCGCTCCATGCCCTTGCAGAGGCCGGTGCGTTCGAATGCTTCGGGCTCAATCGTCGCGATGCGATTTGGCAGGTCCGTAGCCTTGCTCGATTTGCGCGCGACTCACTGCCACTCGAGCCCGCCTCCAGTCAGATCTCGTTCAGTGCGCTTGCGAGCGACGACCAAGTAATCTGGGATTACCGATCGAGTCATCACAGCACGCGAGGTCACCCGATGCGGGGCCTACGTCCGATCCTGCACAGCAAAGGCATTCCCGACGCCACCTCCGTCCGAGAGCGTGCGCACGGCGACGCGCTGCGATACGTCGGCATGGTGATCTGCCGACAGCGTCCGGGCACCGCGTCCGGCGTGAACTTCTTCACGCTCGAGGATGAAACCGGATTCGTGAACGTAGTGGTTTGGAAGCGCGTCTTCGACGAACACGCTGCCATCGCGAAAACCGCTGCGCTCCTCGGCGTCACCGGCGAGATCCAGAAGTCCGAGGGCGTCGTGCATCTCGTCGCTAAATCCCTATGGGTTCCCGATGTCGCAATCGCTGAACAAACCGCGCGATCGCGGGATTTTCACTGAAAACCGAGCATCCCGAGCTGAACGACCCAATAGGCCATGATGCCGAGCTGCACCGACCAGAACCCGGCCCGAATCGTCACCGCGATCGCGCTCACCGAGACGAGATGCGTCAGCGATTGCGCAACGCGAGCGACGAGCACCCACCTGGCAAGTGGGTCGGTGATCGCCGCGTTCCCCGTTCCGAGCGAGAGGAGAATCAGCGCACCGACCATGGGAAGGTTCTCGTAGCAGTTTGCATACGCACGGCAGAGCCTTGCAGAAAACGCTGACACGTCCGCGCCGTCGGGACTGAACCCGTTGGCGGCATGTTTGCGTGTGAGCACGAGGCCGGTTCGATAGCTCAATACACCGATGGCCAGAGCCAGGTTCCAGGCAACGTATCCGGTGAGCGCAAGCGCAGATGGCGACATCGGTTTCTCCTCATTCGGGCAGCGACGAAGCGCAGACTATACTGGCGGGGCGCACTCGGGAACAAGGGCTTGCTCTGGGTGTCGGTCGCGAAATCGACCTTCTTGGTCTGCATGGGTAGGCTGCCGACCGTGTCGAAAGCCTCGTCCGTTCTTCTCGTTTTCGCGCTCCTCGCGGCGTTCTCGGTTTCCGCACAAGATGGCCCGGCATTCCTTGGCGAACCCGACGCGCCGCGCATCGAATCGCTCCGCAACGCTCGAGTGGCTGAGGTGAAGAAGGGGAAGGGCGGCCGAAGCCTCGCGTTCCGGATCACGCTCGAGGATGGAACGCGCGGCTATTTCAAGCCCAAGCAGAGCTTTTCGGCAGCGCATTGGTATTCCGAGGTCGCGGCCTACTACCTCGATCGCGAGCTCGGTTTCGGCAGAGTCCCTCCCACCACGGGGCGAGTCCTCCAGTGGAGTCAGCTCGAAAAGGCCGCGCTCAGAGACGATCGGGTCGGGGAGTTATCGATCGCGGCCGACGGTACGATCCGAGGTGCCTTCATCTGGTGGATCGAAGAGCCTTTGAAACGCTTGCGTATGGGGCGGCACTGGGAACGCTGGGTCCGGGTACAGAAAACGCTCCCGATCACTCCCTACCAGCGCCCCGTCGACTATCGCTCCGACCTCCGCAAGCGTCCGGGCGTCCGGGAGGCGACCGACCCGAGCCGCCCCATTGCCGGGGCACCCGATCAAGAGGGGCGCCCGGCGGAGCTCTCGGACCTCCTCGTGTTCGACTATCTCACCCAGAACGTGGACCGCTGGGGCGGCGACTTCACCAACGTGCGAACGCGCGGCCCGGGCGGCCCCCTGATCTATCTCGACAACGGCGCTGGGTTTTGGCTCGGTCAGCAACGGCTGGGCTTGATGGAGGCTCGTCTGAACGCTGTTCAACGGTTCCGACGTTCGACGATCGAGGCAGTTCGTGGGCTCGACGTGGACGCGCTTGCCAGACGTTTGAAGACAGATCCGCTGGCCCCGGTCCTGACGGAGAAGCAGCTCGACGGGCTGCGGCAGCGACGCCAAGCCGTTCTCGACCACGTGGAGGCGATGGTCGAGCGCTTCGGTGAAGCGGCGGCCCTCCCATGGTAGGCTTCGTCGATGAACGGCGCGCTGCGGATTCCTGCTGAATGGGAGCGGCATGACGCCTGCTGGCTTGCGTTTCCGTATATCGCCAACGAGTGGCCCGGCCACCTCGAGCGCGGGCAGCGGGCGATCGCCGAGCTGTGCCGCGCCATCGCCGGGCCCGGCTCGGAACCGGTTCGTCTCCTCGTGAAGGACGAGCAGGTTGAGCGCACGGCGCGGGAGCAAATCGGCGACGATGCGGACGTCGACTACATCCGCGCCGACTACGGAGACTGCTGGGTGCGAGACACCGCACCCTTGTTTGGCCATACGGAAAGCGGTTCACTCGCTGGGCTTCGCTTCTCGTTCAACTGCTGGGGCGGCAAGTTCGAGATCCCCTTCGACGACACGCTCGGGTCATGGCTTACGGACCGGCTGGGAGCCGAGGAGCGGCACTTGCCGATGACGCTCGAGGGCGGCGCGCTCGAGTTCGACGGCCAAGGGACCTTCATCACCACCGTTTCCTGCGTGCTGAATAACAACCGCAACCCTGGCCTAACCCGAGCGGCGTTCGAGGACGCGCTCGGCGCACACGTCGCGCTCAAACGCCTGATCTGGCTCGACGAGGGCCTCGAACACGATCACACGGACGGTCACGTGGACATGGTCGCCAGATTCGTCGCGAAAGATACCGTCCTGTGCATGGCGCCGAGTCCGAGCGCACCGAATGCCCGCGTCCTTGCGACGATCGCACGCGACCTCGCGCAAAGCGGTCTTCGTGTCGTCCAGCTGCCCGCGCCTCCG
>Ga0316189_10002462_pt1 | contig 18137 bp, 16 predicted proteins | sample LowCovwburrow_MG_FD_204930 | JGI IMG/M metagenome (GOLD analysis project Ga0316189, IMG submission 204930) | Coastal sediment microbial communities from Maine, United States - Lowes Cove worm burrow | ecosystem: Environmental > Aquatic > Marine > Coastal > Sediment | place: USA: Maine...
GTTGCGAGCTGGTGTTGCGTTTACAGTCGGGAGTCGGTGGGACGGAACGCGTCCTTTATCCAGTCGATGGTTTTCTTGCCGTGTTCGTCCGCATCAATCGCGACAACGTCGAAGCGCATCACGCAATTAGCATACTTCGGTCGCATCGCCGTGAATAATGCCGCCGTGCGAATCAACTTGCGTTGCTTGTGGATATCGACCGTCTGGCCAGCCCGCGAAAAGCGGTTAGACGCGCGGTAGCGTACTTCGACAAATACGATGGCATCACCGTCTCTTGCGATCAGGTCGATCTCGCCAAGGCGGCAACGAAAGTTCCTGGTAACAGTTGCCAGGCCCTGGCATTTCAGGAATTTGTCGGCAAGTTGCTCTGCGTCAGAACCTACAGTTCGCGTATCGGCTCGGGCCACGCTTCTTCGTCCGCAGCATCGGGCCTCATCAACTCGGCGTCGTCGCTAACGTCCAGAATCGGTCCGCCGGCGGGCTCAATCTCGGGCAGGGCGATTGCCTCACCGCTCTGGAACTGTGCCCACGCCAGTTTGCGGTGCACACGGCCATCGGGGTCGAGGTAAAGCCTGCCCGTCGCGCCGTCTATCTCCTGCATTGGCCCCGTGCGGGCGGCGAAAAGTGCGGCGATCAACTGGTAGGCGTCATAGCCCATGGCGTGAAGGCGGCCGAGGCGGCGTTCGCCAGGCCAGTACTCGTTGTACAGCGGTGGCAGATTCTCGATCCAGCTTTGCGGCGCAATCATCCACGGTGTGTCAGCAAACATAATGCCGTTCAGGTCGGAATTGGAACGGCCGTCCAGGGCGTTGATCGACGATGTTGAGTAGACCGGTAAATCGCCCGAGTAGTGAAACTTCAGCTGTGACTTGAGCAGGCGACCAGCCGGTGCATCAGCCGCCAGGAAGATAAATTCGCTGTCCTGTCGGCGGCGCGGATCGAACTGCAGTGGCCCGCCGATGTTTGCTCGCAGACGCTGGTACCGACGCACACTTCCAGAGAGGGCCATAAGGTCCTCAATCGTATTCGAGAAGTCCTGGATACCTGGCGTGTACATCCGGTAGTCGAGGAGCGTGCCACCCAGTGCCTTGAGTTCAGCATCAAAACTCGACAAGACGCGGCGTCCCCAGTCGTTATTCGGTACCAGTGCAACGGCATTTGTGTGCCCGTCGGCAAGCGCGCGTCCGGCAGCCGAACGCGCCTCGTCTTCAGGAGCGAGCGCGAATTGATACAGACCGGGTGGGGCGAGCGTGTCGTCCGGAAGATAATTCAATGTCAATACCGGAACCGGTACGAGAATGTCATTCGCAAGTTCGGTGACGTTGTTGCGCAACAACGGCCCAATGACGAACTCGGCGCCATCAGCAACGGCTGTCGCATACGCGGCGCTGGCCCCACCTTCGCTATTAACGTCGTAGACGCGAATGGTCTGCTGTTCATCGAGACCGGCAACCGTCGAGAAATAGGCGCCGAGAAAACCGTTCTGTACTGCGTGCCCTGCAGGTGCGGCCCGTCCCGACAACGGCAGTAGCAAGGCAACTTGCCGCGGGTAGTCCTGGGACAGTTCATCAGGGAGCTGAAGATTGTCAATGATTGAGATGGCAGGGTGCGTCGGATTCATGTCGCGCCAGCGCACCGCGCCGTTAACCCACCCGATACCTTGCTGCCCGGTTGAGGCTGCGAGCGAGCCGATTTCAAGCCAGCCGCGAACGTCAGGGTCGAGTGCGAGCTCTGCACTTTGGCGAAGCTGCTGCGGATTGCTGACCAGCAGGCCCTGCCAAAGTCTCTGCCGGTTCTGCTCGATGCTGCGCCGATCACGCAACCAGATCTCGCGGTGCATCATGAGCTCGACAGCGCGAGCCGGATCACCTTTTTGAATCCACGCATCGGCACGCAGCGCTTCGACACGCAGTCGGTATCGCTCGGACAGAGGTTGGCGACTCATGGCCTCGAGAATGTCGAGTGCCTTGTCGGCGTCGCCCGCATACAGCGACAATGCGGCCGAGTTTGTGTTCCAAAGCTGGCGGAGCTCGGAGCTGCCTGGCATCGGTACAGCGCGAAACGTATTGCGGGCTCGAACGGCGTCGCCGGCATCAAGCCACTGCTCAACGGCAAGCAAGGTCAGGCGATCGCGCTCCAGCTCACTGGCTTCGGCCGCAAGACCAATGTATACCCGAGCGGCGTCGTCGTGATCGCCATTCGCGGCCAGCCGCTCCGCACGGCTTTCGCCCGGCACGCCGCCGGAGCCGCCGGTCGTTGCGCAAGCGCCGAGCAACAGTGACAACACCAGCAGCAGCGCAATGCTTGCCACGGAGCTTCGTTCACGGGCAGGATGTCTGAGTCTATTCATAGCCAAAGCACAATTTCACAAGTCGAAGGTAGTCAATGAGCGGCACACTTTTCGTTGTGGCAACGCCAATCGGTAACCTCGAAGATCTGTCGCCACGAGCACGCCAGACGCTCGCAGACGTTGATCTCATTGCCGCCGAGGATACCCGCCACACCGGGCGATTGCTATCGCATTTCGGTGTGGAAACGCGGCTTTTGGCGCTGCACGATCATAACGAGGCAGATCAGGCAAAAAGGGTCGTCAGGGAACTGGTCGCGGGCCGGTCCGTCGCGCTCGTCAGTGACGCCGGTACGCCGTTAATCAGCGACCCGGGCTACCGGTTGGTCAGGGCCGCCCACGCAGCAGGGATCAATGTCTCTCCGATACCCGGACCGAGTGCAATGATCGCCGCCCTTTCTGTCGCGGGTTTAGCGACCGACCGGTTTTGTTTCGAAGGTTTTTTGCCGGCGAAAAAGAAGGGCAGACGAGACGCGCTGGCCGAGCTGGCACATGAAACCCGGACCATGGTGTTCTACGAGTCGGTGCATCGTATGGAAGGCTCCGTAGCCGATATGGTCGATGTGTTCGGCGGGACGCGCTCAGTTTTTCTCGGTCGGGAGATATCAAAGATGCATGAGCAATGTATCAGCACGACTCTCGGCGAACTCAGCAGGCAGGTAATGGACAACGAGATTACCCAGAAGGGTGAGCTCGTTATCGTTGTCGCGGGCGGTGACGACGCGACGTCATCCTCTATTGATAGCGACAAGCTGCTGAATGAATTGGCAGCGCTATTGCCGAAGAAAGAGGCAGCCAGGATCGTGGCCAGTGCAACCGGCGAAAAGCGCAATGCCTTGTATCAGCGTTTACTCGACATGACGTCGTCCGCCGACCCTGACTGATCTAGAGCCAACGCCTGACTTTTCTTACATAGTCGAGATATTCCTGCCCGAATTCAGCTACGGATTTTCGTTCTTCGTGGGGGCAGAACACGCGATCCATAACGCCGCCGTAACCGACTGCTGCGAGATAAAACGGCACTGAACCCGTCGCCATCCCAAGTCCGAGCAACATCAGAAATATGCCGAGGTACATCGGATTTCGAGTGATCGAGAAGACATCGTGTGTCACCAGTGTCGTGGCAGAGGCGGTCGGACATATCGCAGTATCAACCAACCTGAATAACCACCATGCGCGGAGCATGAGCAGGAAACCCGTGGCGCTGGTCAGGGTGGCCGCATAGGGCAGGGAGGTATGCATCGGCAGTGGTACAAATGCGTTGGCGGCAAGCGCAAGGAGTACGAAGCTCATTGCGATGCGAGGGGGTCTGTATTCAATGAGATTGTGCATTGTGTATTCCTCTAGTGAATTTTCGTTAGCAAGGTCGTGAGCGTCGCCCGCGTCGTATTGAGAGCGTCGTCAGAAATGCCATCGAAGAGATGCTGAACGATTGCCGTCTCATTGCGCCGAATCTCGTCAAAGCTGTCACGGCCGAGACTGCTTAAACGGATCAGTCGTGAGCGTTTGTGCTTTGGATTCGGGATGCTGCGGACCAGCCCTTTACTCACCAGTCCGTTGACCGTTACCTGGACGTGCTGGCGCGATACGTCATAGCGACGCGCAATATCCGGTACGGACAGCTCTTCTTCTGGATAAAGAAACTCCATGACAGCCCGATCGGCAGCCGAAAGACCCGTATCTGCGAGATAGTTATCTGCCTGCGCTCCCATGGCACGAAACAGGCGGCGGATCAGCCAGGTAACTTCGTAGGCTCTGTCAGTGTTTTGCTGCGGCATATCAGTTTTCGCAAGTTGACAAGTGAATTGTCATTATCAATGAATGACAACTCACTTGTCAAGTAACTACTTTGGCGCAGGAGCTCGCCCCAGCGAGCGATTCATCCTGTAGAATCGCCCGTCCGAGAAATCAGGAGTCGGCCAGGCAATCGCTGTGAGTTTCTGACCCACAGAGGAAAGTCCGGGCTCCTTCGGACAAGGCGCCAGGTAACGCCTGGAGGGTGTGAGCCCATGGAAAGTGCCACAGAAAATATACCGCCGGCCTTGGTCGGTAAGGGTGAAAAGGTGCGGTAAGAGCGCACCGCGCGACTGGTAACAGCTCGCGGCACGGTAAACCCCGCCTGGAGCAAGACCAAATAGGGGAGTAGGGTTTCGGCCCGCCGCCGGTTCCGAGCGGACTCCCGGGTAGGTTGCTAGAGGCAGTCGGCGACGGCTGTCCCAGATGAATGGTTGTCCTAGACAGAACCCGGCTTATTGCCGGCTCCTGATTTCTCGATCTTGATCAGGGGTCAGAGCCCTAGGGCTCTGACCCCAATTTAAGCCGAGCCCTGCGGCTCTGACCCCAATTTAAGTCTTTTAAATCAATAAGTTATTGACTAACCTGCTTATCGTGCGGGAGAATACGCGCTCGTTGCGCAAATAAGGATCCGAATCACCCGCAACCCGGCCCTGTCGCCGTTTGCCGACCCGTTTTTCAGGTCATATCGAGGAAGCATCGCTAAGCTCATGATTTTCCTTGCGCCAGAGCTGCCACAATTCGCCCGAATTGAGCCACCGAAAAGCCCCTAAGTCCCTGTACAACAACAATTAATTGCCAGGGCTTATTGACGCTCCCGACACCTCGACACTATAGTGTTGAAAAGTGGATAAAAGTGGGAGGAAAGGGGCAACCCGCCCAGGATTCGCGCCAGAAGAGCGAAACCGGGGTCGTCCGTATCGTCGTGTTTCGAGGGGCCACCAAAGTAAACCTGGACGCCAAGGGGCGTATGGCAATACCGACCCGGTATCGGGAGCGGCTGGCCACCCGTTGTGATGGCCAAATCGTTGTCACGGTCGATAAGGACCATTGCCTGCTCGTTTATCCGCTACCCGACTGGGAAGAGCTCGAACGCAAGCTCGTGCGCTTGCCGAGCATGAACAAGGTCGCCCGAAACATCGTGCGCATTATGGTCGGTTACGCCACCGAGGTTGATATGGATGGCAGCGGTCGAATTCTCGTATCACGCGAACTGCGTGATTTCGCAGGGCTCGAAAAGGCCGCGATGCTGATCGGGCAGGGCAACAAATTTGAACTATGGGACGAAGAAACCTGGAATGAGAAACGGGACGCATGGCTCAGTGAGGACGATGACGGCGAACTGCCGCCCGACCTCGAATCGATCTCGTTCTAAGGCGTCATTCATTCCATGAGCAGCAACGCGCATGTGCCGGTGCTGCTGGGACCGGTCCTTGAAGGACTGGATATAAAACAAGACGGTTTGTACGTCGACGGAACTTTCGGACGCGGGGGACACAGCAGCGCCATTTTGCAGAGATTGAGTGACAACGGTCGGCTAATCGCAATCGATCGTGACCCACAGGCAATCGCATCTGCACCGGCAACGCTGGTTGAAGACCCGAGGTTTGAACTGGTAAGGGGCGAAATTGAAAAACTTGCGGTATGCATTGAAGAGAGAGGGCTCACAGGACGAGTCGATGGCCTGCTCCTCGACATCGGTGTCTCATCACCACAGCTGGACGAAGCCGGACGCGGATTCAGCTTTCTTCGCGACGGACCTCTGGACATGCGCATGGACCCGGAGTCAGGCATTTCGGCCGCCGAATGGCTCCGCCAAGTGGAAGAACACGAATTGAGGCGAGTTCTAAGGCAATTTGGTGAAGAGAACCAGGCGGTACGCATCGCGCGTGCCGTTGTTGCTGCGCGTGCAGAAACACCCCTGCAAACAACGACCCAACTGGCCGACGTCGTCGGGTCGGTCATACCGGCGCACACACGCAAAACGAATCCAGCCACGAAGACGTTTCAGGCGATCCGCATTTTTATTAACCGCGAGCTCGAGCAACTCGAGGCCGCACTGGCGCAGTCGCTTGATGTGCTGGCCCCGGGTGGCCGCCTCTGCGTGATCAGTTTTCACTCACTTGAGGATCGTATCGCCAAACGTTTTATTCGCGACGCCTCAAGAGAGGCCGAGCAATACCGCGGCATGCCCGATGTGCCTGCCGAGTTCCGACCAAAGTTGCGGCAGGTCGGCAAAGCAATTACAGCAATGGCGGACGAGGTCGCTGCAAATGCCCGGTCGCGCAGTGCGCGTCTGCGTGTAGCGGAACGCTTGTGATCCAGGTTACGCAGACAAAGCAGCCTTTCGCACTCGTCCTCATCTTCTCGGTCGTTTGTGTATTGAGTGCGCTAGCGCTGGTCTACACGAAACACGAATCGCGCAAGTTGTTCGTCGAACTCGAGTCGTTGACGCATGAGCGCGACGAACTGAATATTGAATGGGGCCAGCTGCAAATCGAGCAGAGTACATGGGCCACGCACGCACGCATCGAGCAGGTCGCTACCGACGACCTTTCACTCGTAAGGCCTGTCGCTTCGGAAATCTACGTAATTGAACGTCCATGACGCGCGGCGCCGAAACAAAACAACAAACTGCAAGGCGATTCGCTGGCAGACTGGCGCTGGTAAGCGTGTTCTTTTCGCTGCTCGCTGTGTCGCTGGTTGCACGGGCTGTGCACTTGCAGGTGTTGAACAAAGACTTTCTTAATCAGCAGGCAGATACACGTCACCTGCGCACAGAGAGTATTTCGGCGCACCGCGGCACAATCACCGACCGCAACGGAGAGCCGCTTGCGATCAGCACGCCGGTCGACAGCATCTGGGCAAACCCCAAAGAGCTCGCGCCCGCGGTTGACCGCGTTCCGCAACTGGCGCGTCTTCTCGGTATTGATCCGCAGCAGCTCATACGTCGCGTCACGCGCAGCATGGACAAGGAATTTCTGTACCTCAAACGTCACCTGAGTCCCGAACAGGCGCAACAGGTTCTCGATTTGAAATTGCCTGGCGTGAATGTGCAACGCGAGTACCGGCGCTACTACCCGGCAGGCGAAGTGGCGGGCCATCTCGTCGGCTTTACGAATATTGATGATGCGGGTCAGGAAGGATTGGAGCTTGCGTTCAATCATTGGCTGGCAGGTGAGTCAGGCGCCAAACGCGTACTCAAGGATCGGCTGGGCCGCTCGGTCGAGAATGTCGAAAGCATTCGTCCGCCACATCACGGCAAGGATCTGCAGACGAGTATTGATCTCCGGATTCAATACCTTGCCTACAGAACGCTGAAAGCGGCGATTCGGCAGCACAACGCCGAGTCGGGCTCCATCGTCATACTCGATGTGAAGACCGGCGAGGTTCTTGCAATTGTCAATCAGCCGACCTACAACCCAAATGATCGCTCGCAATTCTCAGCAGAGCGTTACCGCAATCGCGCGATCACCGATATCTTCGAGCCGGGTTCGAGTATCAAACCACTCGTTGTTGCGGCCGCGCTCGAGAGTGGCGAGTACCGGCCCAGCAGCATCATCGATACGACACCTGGATTTGTCGTCGTCGGGCCGAAGACGATTGAGGATAGTCACAATCTCGGACGGATCAGCCTGACGACGATCCTGGCGCGTTCGAGCAATGTCGGTGTGACCAAGCTCGCCATGTCACTGGAGCCGGATCAGCTCTGGAATTCCATGACACGCTTTGGTCTCGGCACGTTGACGTCGAGCGGCTTCCCGGGCGAGTCGGCGGGTCTGCTGACGCACTTCAATCACTGGCGTCCAATCAGCCAGGCGACACTGGCCTACGGCTACGGCGTTTCGGTAACGCCGCTGCAACTCGCACAAGCTTACTCGGTACTCGGCAGCGATGGTGTTCTGCGGCCCGTCTCGCTGGTGGCGCTGGATGGTCCGGCGGAAGGGGAGCAGGTACTGGCCAAAGATTCGGCCGCCGCGGTGCTGCGCATGCTCGAGGAAGTGGTTCGGCCAGGCGGCACCGGCACAAAGGCCGCAGTGACGGGCTACCGCATTGCGGGCAAGACCGGCACAGCCTGGAAATTTGCGGCTGGTGGTTATTCAGAGGACAAATATATTTCCATATTTGCCGGGCTTGCACCGGCCAGCGACCCTCGCCTGGCGGTAATAGTCGTTATCGATGAGCCCGCCGGAGAGCTTTACTACGGTAGTGATGTTGCGGCCCCGGTTTTTTCAGATGTCGTGTCAGAGTCACTGCGTCTGCTCGCAATCCCGCCCGACGCGATGCCTGCCAGGGACCCTGGCAGCATCATGCAGGCAATGAGTCAATGAGCATGCCTGCAGAACGCCTGAATCCAAAGCCGACACTCGCTGAATTATTGCGAGGATTCGCGGATGCACCTGCGATCGCCATCGGCAACCTGTCCAGCGACAGTCGCTCGCTCCAGCCCGGCGACCTGTTCCTGGCTTGCGGCGGCGATAATAGTCATGGGCTTGATTACGTCGCGGACGCAGTAACAGCAGGCGTTGCGGCGATCGCCTGGGACTCATCCACAGCGGACGCACCTGCGGCCGAAGTGGGCGTTCCGATGGTCGCTGTGCCCGACCTCGCAAGTCATCTCGGCGAGATCGCCAATCGTTTTTATTCTCGCCCGTCCGAATCTGTGCATGTCGTGGGAGTGACCGGGACCAATGGTAAGACGACGGTTGCCTGGCTCATCGCACAGTGCTGCGAGTTGCTTGAACAACCATGCGGCTACATCGGCACGCTCGGAACAGGTGTAGGCGACATCGAGGTTGGTGAGGGCATGACAACACCCGCTGCCATCGAGTTGCATAGCAGCCTTGCAGATTTCCGCGATGCGGGTGCGACCTGGGCGGCCGTTGAGGTGTCGTCGCATGCGCTGGCACAAAAGCGCATCGACGGCGTCACCTTCGACACGGTGCTGTTTACGAATCTGAGTCGTGATCATCTTGATTATCACGGTGACATGCAGAGCTATGCAGAAACCAAGGCGCGGCTGTTCCTCGACTACCCGGCCCGGACCAGGATCATCGACCTGGACTCGGCGTTCGGATCCGAGCTGGCAGGTCGTTGCGGTCAGGATGTCGTAACGGTATCGACGCGCTTTGACCGTGTCGCGAATGGTCGGCCGTATGTGTTTGTTCGATCCGTTGTAGCGAACGACGACGGCTCGTTCGTACGTGTCAACAGCTCATGGGGCGACGGCCAGTTCCAATTGCCCTTGCCAGGTGACTTCAATGTTGCCAATGCAGTCATCGTACTTGCGGCGTTGCTCAGGCACGACGTACCGATGGCAAGGGCCTGCAAAACGCTTGAGCAAGTTAGCGCACCGCCAGGACGTATGGAACGTGTCGAAGCGGCTGCCGGGTTGCCGAGGGTTTATGTGGACTACGCTCACTCTCCGCAGGCTATTGATGTCGCGCTGCGCGCACTCAGGGTTCACTGCAAGGGCAAACTCTGGTGCGTATTCGGTTGTGGCGGCGATCGCGATACGGGCAAGCGCCCACAAATGGCGCGCAATGCGGAAAGGCGTGCCGACCAGCTTGTTGTTACAAGCGACAATCCACGCGGGGAAGAGCCCGGCCAGATCATCGCCCAGGTTGTCGACGGTCTGAAGCAGCCGGATCGTGCGACCGTGCTGGAAGATCGGGCTGCGGCGATTGCGTGGGCAATCCGCGAAGCGTCCAGCGATGACATTATTCTGATTGCCGGCAAGGGACACGAGAACCACCAACTCATCGGCACTGAGCGACTCGATTTTTCAGACTACGGCGCAGCGCTGGCAAACCTGGCCAAGCGCGCGGAGGGCGTATCGTGAAGGCGACGCTCTCATTCGCTGCCGCCGCGATGAACGGTACGCTACACGGTGATGACCGCAACTTTAACGGTATCAGCACAGACACCCGAACGATCCAGGAAGGCGAGTTGTTCGTCGCGCTGTCCGGTCCGAATTTTGACGGTGGCAAGTTTGTGAGTCATGCGTGCCGCAAAGGCGCAGCTGGTGCAATTGTGGCGTCGCTCGTTGATGAAGATATCCCGCAGATCAAGGTCGAGGATGCAAAGCTCGCGCTGGGGCAGCTCGGCGCTGCATGGCGCGACCGGCATTCGGTGACGGTCGTCGGGATTACCGGCAGTAACGGCAAAACGACACTGAAGGAAATGGTCTTCGCTTGCCTCTCATCGGTCGCAACGACGGTGGCGACGGAAGGCAATCTCAATAACGACATTGGCATGCCCCTGGTGATGTCGCGCATCGATGAGTCGCATGAATACGCAGTGCTCGAGATGGGCGCCAATCATGCCGGCGAGATCGCTTACCTGGCTGGCCTTGCCAAGCCTGCTGTTGTCGTCATTACGAACGCAGCTGCCGCGCACCTCGAGGGGTTCGGTTCTATCGAGGGCGTCGCGCACGCGAAAGGGGAGATCCTGTGCGCCGAACCACGGCCAAGCGTCGCTGTGCTAAACGCTGACGATGAGTACTATTCGTATTGGACGTCGCTCATTGACGGCGTCGACCTGTTGAGCTTCGGGCTTGGTGAGAATGCCGACATTCGTGCTGATCAGATTGAGACGGGTAAAGGGCAGACGCATTTTACGATGCACCTGCTGGGGACAACAATCGAGGTAACCCTGCCGCTTGCCGGCGTACATAATGTTCGTAACGCATGTGCGGCTGCCGCAGTGGCGACCGCGCTCGACGTGCCTGCGGAGACCATCAAGGCCGCGCTGGAGTCGGTCAACCCGGTCGCTGGCCGCCTGGCGCCTGTACAGGGCTATGCCGGCGCAACAATTTTCGACGACAGCTACAACGCGAATCCAGTGTCGGTTATTGCAGCCGCCGAATTTCTCGCGTCGCTGAACGGCGTCAGCTGGCTAGCGCTCGGTGACATGTTCGAACTCGGTGACGATGCCGCGCAACTTCATCATGACGTTGGCGCGTCAATCAAGAATGCCGGTGTAGATCGCCTGTTTACCTTGGGCGAGCTGAGCGCGCATACATGTGAGGCTTTCGGAGACGGTGCCACGCCCTACGATTCGCTGGAGCCGCTGATCTCCGACCTGATGGCAGGCCTAAATGACAAGGTCAACTTACTGATCAAGGGCTCACGCGGTATGCACATGGAACGTGTTGTCGACGCGTTGCGCACTCCTGGGTCGATGAGAAAGGAAGCCTGACGATGCTGCTCTATCTCACCGAATACCTGGCACAGTTCGAATCCGGATTTAACGTGTTCAGCTACCTGACGATGCGCGCGATTCTCGGTGCGCTGACAGCACTCATTCTGTCGTTCGTCATTGGGCCACGAATGATCGCCAAGCTCAGCGTTAACCAGGTTGGACAACCTGTTCGCGAAGAGGGTCCGGACACGCACCTGATCAAGGCCGGCACGCCGACGATGGGTGGCGCATTAATACTGACAGCGATTGCCGTCAGTACGGTGCTCTGGGCGGACCTTGAAAACATGTTTGTCTGGGTGGTTCTCTTTGTGACGCTTTCTTTTGGTGTCATCGGTTATGTCGATGACTACAAGAAACTGGTCCTGCAGGACCCGGCAGGAATCTCCGCCGGGCAGAAGCTGTTCTGGCAATCATTTGCCGCCATCGTTGCCGCAATAGCCCTTTATTATTTCGCTGAGGCCAACGGCACTCTCGACACGGCAACCGCGCTGCTGATTCCGTACTTCAAGGACCTGTCGATTCCGCTCGGCATGGGGCAGATATTGGTCACCTTCGTGTTCATTGTCGGCTTCAGCAACGCCGTTAACCTGACCGATGGACTCGATGGCCTGGCGATTATGCCGACGGTTCTCGTGGGCGGTGCACTTGGGTTGTTTGCCTACGTCACCGGCAACGTCAACTTTTCGGAATACCTCGGTATCCCATACGTTGCGGGTACCGGAGAGATACTGGTCTTTTGTGCCGCACTGGCCGGAGCCGGCCTCGGCTTCCTGTGGTTCAACACTTACCCGGCACAGGTCTTCATGGGTGACATCGGTGCATTGTCGCTGGGCGCGGCGCTCGGCGTTGTCGCGGTCGTCGTCCGCCAGGAGATCGTACTCGCGATCATGGGGGGCGTCTTTGTCGTCGAGACACTGTCGGTGATCATCCAGGTTGCATCATTCAAACTTACTGGTAAGCGCGTGTTTCGCATGGCGCCGCTGCACCACCATTTTGAACTCAAGGGCTGGGCGGAACCGAAAGTCATCGTTCGCTTCTGGATTATTACGGTCATCCTCGTGTTGATTGGTCTTGCGAGCCTGAAAATCCGATGAACGCTGCGAAGAAAACAGCCTCCACCGGCAAAGATCTTGTCCTCGGCCTCGGCGCGACCGGACTGTCGATCGCACGTTATTTGCAGCGCAATGATGGTGACGCGACGTTCTACGATAGCCGTGATGAGCCACCGGGAATTGACGAGCTCAAGGATATCTTTCCCGATGCCAAGGTTGTCCTTGGTAGTAACAGACTGCCAGGCAAAATTAATCGCGTTATCACGTCACCGGGCATTCCGGACAACGACCCACTCCTGGTCAAGGCGCGTAAGAAAAAACTCGAGGTCGTCTCGGACATCGAGTTATTTGCGCGTGATGCAAAGGCACCGTTCGTTGCTATTACCGGGTCGAACGGCAAGAGCACAGTCACCACGCTCGTCTACCACATGTGCCGTGCCGACGGCCGCACGGTACTCGCCGGCGGCAACCTCGGCGAACCGGCGCTTGATCTTCTCGACGAGGAAACACCCGACATTTATGTACTGGAATTATCGAGCTTCCAGCTGCAACGCACGCAAACGCTGCCGGCTGAAGTAGCAGTGCTTCTGAATGTATCGCCGGATCATTTGGACTGGCACGCCGATGAGGACGAGTACCGTCGCGCGAAGTATCGCGTGTATCGCGAAGCACGCGCAGCCGTCGTCAATCGTGCCGATGAGACGGCCGCAGAGGCGGCGCAACAGATCGACAAGGTCATCACATTCGGACTTGATGAGCCTGAGGACGGACAGTTTGGAATTCGTCGCGACGACGACGACGTCTATCTTGCTCGTGGCGAGACGCTTTTGATCGAAGTATCCGACATGCGCATGGTTGGCCTGCACAATCAGGCAAATGCGCTGGCGGCGCTGGCCGTAGGAGAACTCCTTGGCCTCAATATGGGGCCAATGTTGCAGGTCCTGACGGAGTTCCCGGGACTGTCACATCGCATGCAGTTTGTCGCACGCAAAGGTGCTGTGAATTACATCAATGACTCGAAGGCAACCAATGTTGCTGCCGCGGTTGCGTCAATTCAGTCTATTGATGGCACCGTGGTTCTCGTCGCCGGCGGAGAAGGTAAGGGCGGTGACTTCAGCGAACTGGCAGCAGCGCTCGAGGGCAAACTGCGGGCAGCAGTTCTGCTGGGCACGGACGCTGAAGCGATTGCCGACGCGATCGACACGGTAATGCCCGTGTACTTCGCACGCGACATGGACGATGCAGTTTGCCAGGCTGCCGCCTACGCCGAATCGGACGACACGGTATTGCTGGCGCCGGCCTGTGCGAGTTTCGATCAGTTTGCGAACTACGGTGCGCGTGGTGATGCATTCAGTTCCGCGGTGGAGGCGCTCTCACGATGACCGCGAGAAGCGCAATGATGCCTTTTCCGGCACGCCTCAAAACCGAACTCAAGCTGGATCCGGTCATGCTGGGTCTCGTCCTGGTGCTGTTGCTGGGCGGATTCGTGATCCTGGCGTCCGCGTCGATCACGATCTCCGACAACGCGACCGGCAACCCGTTCTTTTACCTCGAGCGTCAACTCATCGCTGCGGCAATCGGCCTGGCAGCCGGCTTTTTCTGCCTGTTCGTGCCAATGCATGTCTGGCAGACCCTGGGTCCGCTGCTTCTGCTCGTTGGCCTGGCGATGCTCGTCGTTGTGCTCGTGCCGGGTGTTGGCTACGAGGTCAACGGTGCAACGCGCTGGGTTCGCGTCGGCGTCATGAACCTGCAGGTTTCGGAGCCGGCGAGGCTGTGCCTGCTGATCTACCTTGCGGGCTACGTTGTGCGGCAACAAAAGGCGCTGCGCGAACAATTCGTCGGCTTTCTTCGGCCAATGCTAGTGCTGAGCCTGTGTTGCGCATTGCTGCTGGCAGAGCCTGATTTCGGCGCCGCAATTGTGCTGCTCTCGACGGCACTCGTCATGCTGTTCGTCGCAGGCGCGCGCATTCGTGACTTCATTCTGTTCTTTTCGGCCACTGTCATTGCGGTGGTCGGACTCACTCTGACATCGCCGTATCGACTGAACCGTCTGACCGGGTTCCTCGATCCGTGGGCGGATCCGTATAACTCGGGTTTCCAGTTGACCCAGTCACTGATTGCGATTGGCCGCGGTGAGTGGTTTGGCGTTGGTCTTGGTGACGGCGTACAAAAACTCTTTTATCTCCCTGAAGCGCACACGGATTTCGTCTTCGCCGTGTTCGCTGAAGAATTCGGGCTGCTCGGTTCGGTTGTACTCATCGCATTGTTTCTGGCACTACTCTGGCGCGTTTTCAAACTCGCGATGCGTGCGGCCGATTCCGAGCGGTTTTTTGAAGCTTTTCTCGCCATCGGTCTGGGTACCTGGCTCGGCCTGCAGGCCTTTATCAATGTCGGCGTGAATATGGGACTGCTGCCGACCAAGGGTCTGACATTGCCGCTGATCAGTTACGGCCGCAGCAGCCTTATCGTCACAATGATCGCGATCGGATTGTTGCTGAGAATTCATCACGAACTCGTGGTTGACGCGAAACCCGTCAACCGCAAGCGCAGGCGCAAATCATGAGCGGCCGGCCAATCCTTGTTATGGCGGGCGGTACGGGCGGACACATCTATCCCGCACTCGCTGTCGCGCGCGCCCTGCAGTCGCATTCCCAGGAAATCGTCTGGCTCGGCACGCACCGCGGTCTTGAGTCAACGGTGATTCCGGCTGCCGGTATTGATATTGAGTGGATTAGCGTGAAAGGCCTGCGCCGCAAAGGAATTGTCGCGCTGGTCATCGCGCCGTTCCAGCTTGCGTGGGCGTTGCTGCAATCACTGGTTGTCATCATGCGTCGTCGTCCTGCCGCGGTACTCGGTATGGGCGGCTTCGTTTCAGGGCCCGGCGGTCTCGCCGCCTGGCTAACCCGGCGGCCGCTCGTTATTCACGAGCAGAATGCTGCCGCTGGCCTCACAAATCGTCTTCTGGCGCGTCTTGCCCGGGTTGTGCTGCAAGCCTTCCCGGGCAGTTTTAATTCCCGTGTTCGCGCGGAAACCGTGGGAAATCCGGTTCGCGAGGACATCTCGGCGGTTGAAGTACCTGCCAAACGTTATCGCGATCGGACCGGACCATTGCGGTTACTCGTACTTGGTGGCAGCCAGGGCGCATTGGCATTGAACACAACGGTCCCGCAAGCGCTGGCGAAGCTGGCAGCGTCGGATCGCCCCCTCGTGCTCCACCAGTGTGGCGAGAGAACGATGGATGCGGCCGGCAAAGCCTACGAGGCGAGTGGCGTAGAGGTTGAACTCGTGCCATTCATCGACGACATGGCGTCAGCGTATGCCTGGGCCGACCTGGTCGTTTGTCGCGCAGGCGCACTCACTGTCGCGGAACTATGCGCGGTCGGATTGCCGGCGTTGTTCGTACCTTATCCGGGTGCTGTCGACGATCACCAGACAGCGAACGCGCGGCCGATGGCGGATGCGGGTGCGGCCGTGATCATTGATCAGAGCATGTTAAGTGCAGACGTTCTGGCCAGTCAGTTGCATGACTGGTTGAGCAACCGCGAAGACCTGCTCGAAAAGGCCGAAAAGGCGCATGGGCTCGACAAGCCTCTCGCCCTGAGCCGAATCACGGAGCTCTGTCTCGAACAAGCGGGGGTCGCAACATGATCAAGAAAATGCGACGGATTAACTGCGTACATTTCGTTGGTATCGGCGGGTCAGGCATGTCCGGCATCGCTGAGGTGATGTTGAGCCTGGGCTACAAGGTTCAGGGCTCCGACATCAAAGCCAACAAACAGACACGGCGCCTCGAGAATCAGGGCGCTACCGTATTCATCGGCCACGCTGAGGCAAACATCGAGCATTCCGACGCCGTTGTCGTCTCCAGCGCGGTCGATGAAACCAATCCGGAAGTTGCAGCTGCTCGTGAGCGTTTAATGCCCGTTGTGCAACGGGCCGAAATGCTGGCCGAGCTTATGCGGTTTCGATATTCGATCGCGGTGGCCGGAACGCATGGTAAGACGACGACGACAAGTCTCGTCGCCAGCGTTTTGGCCGAGGGAGGGTTGGATCCTACGTTCGTAATCGGCGGGCGACTGAAAAGTGCCGATGCGAACGCGCGGCTTGGGCAGGGCGATTACCTGGTCGCCGAGGCGGATGAGAGCGATGCCTCGTTTGTACACCTGAAGCCGATGCTCGCGATCGTGACGAATATCGATGCCGACCACATGTCGACCTACGATGGCGACATCGAAAAACTGCGCACGGGCTTTGTCGAATTCCTGCACAACCTGCCGTTTTACGGGGTCGCAGTTGTTTGCACGGATGATCCCGGGGTCAACGAAATCCTTAGCAACATCGGTCGTTCGCTCATTACCTACGGTACCAACGACGATGCGGATGTGCGCGCCGAGAATATCGAGTTTGAACAGGGGCACACACACTTCGATGTCGTTCGCCCTGGTGGTCGTGACCCACTTCGAATCGAACTGCATTTGCCAGGTATGCACAATGTCAGGAACGCGCTGGCAACGATTGCTGTCGCTGATGAACTGCAGATCGGCGATGACGCTGTAGTCAGGGCGCTCGCTGAGTTTGAAGGAATCGACAGACGCTTCCAGAACCTCGGTGAGGTGGAGACGGTAGCTGGTAAGGTCATGCTCGTCGATGACTACGGCCACCATCCGACAGAAATCGCCGCGACTCTGGCGGCCGCGCGCGCCGGTTGGCCAGAGCGACGTGTCGTACTTGTATTTCAGCCACACCGCTACACCCGCACGCGTGACCTGATGGACGATTTTGCGACGGTTGTGTCTGATGCCGACGTTGCGATCGTGCTCGAGGTCTATGCGGCCGGCGAAGATCCGATCGCGGGCGCCGACGGTCGGGCCATCGCGCGAGCTGTGCGTACTCGCGGCGCTGTGGAGCCCGTATTTGTGGAGTCGCTGGATGAGTTGCAGCCGGTACTCGAAAGTGTGCTGGCCGATGGCGACCTCGTGTTGCTGATGGGTGCGGGAGACATTGGCGCGTACGCGGCAGGCCTGGCAGACATGTTGGCCACGAAACCAAATCTGAAGGTGCACTCATGATGGCGGCCGAGCGGACAAGCCTGCGCGGCGATGTCAGGTTGAACGAGCCCATGAGCAAGCACACGTCCTGGCGCGTCGGTGGGCCGGCTGAGTCCTTCTTTGTGCCTGCCAGTCTTGAGGACTTGTCGGCATTTCTGCACGACCTGCACCCGGATATACCGGTCTTCTGGTTCGGCGTCGGTAGCAATCTGCTGGTCCGCGATGGCGGTATCCGCGGAGTTGTTATCTCGGCCTCGAAAATTCTCAAGGATCTCGAGCGTGTCGAGAACTATCGGGTCCGGGTCGGCAGTGGTCTGCCGTGCACGCAGCTCGCGCGCCAATGCATCCGCTGGGGGATCGGGCCATCCGAGTTCTTCGCCGGTATCCCGGGAACGGTCGGCGGTGCGCTTGCCATGAACGCTGGTGCGCACGGTGGCGAGACATGGGAGCGTGTCGAGTCGTTGCGCACGATAGATCGTGCCGGTGTCATCAATCAGCGTGCACCGAGTGAATACTCAGTTGCCTATCGCAGCGTAATCGGTCCGACGAATGAGTGGTTCATTGAGGCGACGTTGCGCTTCGACCCGAACGCAACGCCGAGCATGGATGCGATGAACGAAATGCTGGAGCGACGCAAACGGACACAGCCGCTTGGCCTGCCCAGTTGCGGATCGGTGTTTCGCAATCCGCCAG
>Ga0316189_10002463_pt1 | contig 18128 bp, 19 predicted proteins | sample LowCovwburrow_MG_FD_204930 | JGI IMG/M metagenome (GOLD analysis project Ga0316189, IMG submission 204930) | Coastal sediment microbial communities from Maine, United States - Lowes Cove worm burrow | ecosystem: Environmental > Aquatic > Marine > Coastal > Sediment | place: USA: Maine...
AGTTGCAGTGGTTTGCCAATAATTTATAGTTCCAACAGCTGGTGTGCCAGTATAAGTTAGCGTTGTATTATTACACGAAGGAGTCGTTCCAGAAATAGTCCCTGTTGGATCTGCAGGAGCTGCACATGTTGAGTTACCTGAAACTCTAATATAATCAAAAGCAAATTCAGTATTACCAAATTGAGTATATGCCTCTATACGGATATTTAAAATTGTTCCTGTTCCACTTATTGCAAAAGTAAAATCTGTAAGAGTAAGATTTAAATTAGTTCCTTCTCCAATTCCATTCAAATCAGAATCTAATGCTAATCTAGTATTCGAGCCAGTATTTTCGCTTTCAAAAGCTCCAATAAGAATTTCTCCACCTCCTATATCAGCATATACCTTTATGTAATCATTACTATCGAATTCGTTTCCGGCTCTAGCACCAAATGCAGCAGTAAATTCTAAAGTATCAAACCCTGAAATATTAATGTTATTCATTGAAACTTCCACGACACCACTTGAGTTTGGATTACCTGCATCATCTGTGTCTTCTCCTGACCAATATTGTGTTCCATCTAAATTTGTGAAATTAGCCTGGCCTGAAGGATCGATGCCTAAACCAATTAAATCAAAATAATCATTAACGCCATCTGAGAATACACCAGAACTTGTGTAACCAGAATTTAGGGCTCCTTCAAAACTTTGAGTATAAATTTGTCCATAACCAGACACAACAAAGCATAGCAATGTAAATAAGATGAGGGAGTAATCTTTTTTCATAGGGAAAATGAATTAATTCTGTTTGAAAAACAAACAGGCAAATATACTCTAATTTACGTTAAAATCAGGGGTTTGGATGTTCTCACTTATTAACAAAGTGTTACTTTCGCGTTATGAATCCACGAAAAACATATACTGTCGATGAAGCGCAAAAACGTTTAGAACATTATTGTGCCTATCAAGAACGTTGTCATAAAGAAGTCACTCAAAAATTATACGATATGAACATGATTCCTGAGGCTAGAGATCAAATTATTGTGCATTTATTACAGCATAATTTTTTAAATGAAGAACGTTTTGCGAAAGCTTTTGTACGCGGAAAATTCAGAATAAAAAAATGGGGAAAGCAACGGTTACAACTCGAATTGAAACGGAAGGATATTAATAAAACTATTATTTCAATAGCCTTGAAAGAAATTGATAATGATGATTATTACGATACGTTTAATGCTCTAGCCGAAAAAAGAGTAGACAGTATAAGAGAAACTGACAAACAAAAGAAGCGAAAAAAACTGGCAGATTACCTGTTTTATCGCGGATGGGAAAGCCATTTGGTTTATGATAAGATTCGGGAATTAATTCCATAAAAAAAACGTCCTAAACTATATGTTTTAGGACGTTTTTTGGTGAGGTATAGTGCGCTTATATTTTAAAAACAGCTCCAATATTTAAAGCAAATTGATTGTGGATATAATAGCCTACATCTGCTTTATCATTACTATATTTTGCTAATGGAAAAGAAGCTTCACTATATACTCCGAAACCATCAGAAAAGAAATAACGAGCGCCAACGTGACCACCAAAGTTTTTTAAACTTAAACTTAAACCTGGATATAAATCAAAATTGTCATCGATATTTATAACGCTACCTAAGTTAGCATTAAATCTTGCTTTTAAATCAAAACGATCACCAAAATCAGCATCTAACCTACTGTCAATCCCTAAAGCATACGATGATGATATTCCAACTGAAATGTTATCACCTAAACCATAATCATAACTTACGTTGATACCAGTTGCTTCATCCTGAATGTTTGCACCAACTTGAAATTTTTGGTCTCCTTTTCCATCAAAGGCTTGTGCATTTACTAATGAGACTGAGACTAATGCGATAATTAAAAGTATATTTTTCATCTATTTAAATTTTTTACTAGACATTATGTTGTTACATACCCATTATGGGCTTCTAAATTTGAGTAGGCAAATATATTATAACTTTTTAATACACAATCGTTTTTACTAAAAAGTCTTGCGTACATGACTAATTGCTTGTTCGTTTTTCCAGTCAATCCATTTTTGACCTTTAATGAGTCTCATGATATTATCAAAGTGACGCATAATTAAAACGTTATAAAATGCTTTGGCGAGATGTTTGGGATTACGAGCAATAGCGCGTAAACTCATAGAAAATCCAGGCGTAAGATATTTCATATAATGCCAATAGCCTTCTGGCATATACAAAATATCACCATGTTTTAATTCACATTGCCAGCCTTTTGCGTTTTTGAGTGCTGGCCATTTCTCAAAATCTGGATTAGAAAAATCAATATCCTCTCTTGTGATTAGTGAATGCGGAATTTTATATAAATAGTCATTCTGTTTTTGATCGAATAAGACACATTGCTTTTGTCCTTCAAAATGGAAATGGAAGATATTTGCTAAATCAATATCGTAATGCATGAAGGTATGTGAGTTGGTTCCACCGAAAAATAACATGGGAAGCCGCTTCATTAATTTTAAACCAAAATCAGGAAAGGTAAAATCGTTTTGTAATTGCGGAATTTCCTTCAATATATTCCAAAGAAAAATACGATATTTTGTAGGTTCACTTTGGAGTAAATCAACGTACTCACTCATTTTCATTTGAGCATGAGGCTGGTTAAAACCATCTTTGTAATCTACTGGTCGATCATCATAAAGCGGAACAATTTTGTCTCCAGCAATGGCCTTCATGTATTCTAAATTCCATTTTTCATAAGCTGGCCAAGCTTCAATATAGCCTTCAATAACCACAGGTTGTTGTGGCTTAAAGTATTTGGCTATAAACTCCTCTTTGGTGATGTTTTTCACACGAGGAATCTCTTGAAGATTCAATGTAGGCATCAAAAAAATTTAGTTTTCAAAGTTAAGAAAACACAGCTAAACCAAATTAATTGTTTGTTAAAATTCCAAAGCAACTATTGAAATTAAGAATTATGTATCCTTGTTAATCTTGTATTTGCTAGAATTGGAAACAACAAGTAAATAGGGTAAACCTATTGCGATGGCTATAAAAACCGTATAGATTTCAATTTTGGGATTATTAAATCCTATTGAAATCCCGTAACCTATTAACATCAGTATTGCCATTCCAAACATGCTGTTTCTAAAAACAGTTGCAATCCCTTCAATGTCATAGTTACTTTGCTTTTCTTTTGACATGGTGTTGTAACCTGCAATCAAAAAATACATTTTCCCGTATTTTATAAGAGCACCAAGGACTATAAAAATAATACTAACTGTGATGAGCATACTATTTAATGTTGTAATACCACTTACATGGTAATTTATTTTGAATTTTAGTCATCATTGTTTATTGTAAATATAATGATCAACACACAAATTAAAAAATCCGTTAAGTAGCGGATTTTTTAAGTATTAACTCTTGTCATCTTCGTTTGTCTTCGGAAGCACTTTTGCATCTTCATGCTCCTTTTTGTCTTTACCTTTTAAATATTCAGGTAAATCCATACCAGCCATATTAAACATCTCTTGAAGTGGTGGTACTGATTTATACATTCCCGACAGGAAGTTCGCCGTAGACGATTTTCCGTCTTCACCAGATCCGCCATTTTCCCAAACGGTTACTTTATCAATTTTGATATTCTTGATTGCATCGGCTTGTATTTTTACCAGTTCAGGTAATTTATCAGCAATTAATAATAGTACAGCATCACGACTTGAGTCTCCAGCAGCTTTTACAATTTGTTCCATACCAGCAGCTTGCTTGGTTAAAATTTCAAATTGACCTTGTGCTTCGGCTTGCGCTTTAAATAGTATCGCATCAGCTTCACCTTTTGCTTTTCTTCTAATGCGTTCTGCTTCAGCTTCGGCATCGATTTCAACTTTCTTTTTATCAATTTCTGCAGGAACAATAATATCAGCCATTTGAGATGAACGCTCACGTTCTGCTCTGGCAACTTCAGCTTGTTGTTCAGCGGCATAAGATTCTTCTAAGGCTTTAGCTCCTTGAACTTTTTCTGAAGCGGTAGCCACACGTTCTGCCTCTGCTTCACGTTGACGACGTAACGAATCTGAATTAGCAACAGCAATTTTTGCTTTGTTTTCTCCTTCTACAGCTTGTGCATTTGCAGCGGCAACCTGTGATCTTTCATCTTGAACTGCATTCGCTTCACCAATTGAACCGTCTCTAGTTTTCTCAGCAACCGATTTACGTGCTGCGTTAATGGCATGTGCCGCAGCTTCTTTACCTAAAGCTTCAATATACCCAGACTCATCAACAATATCTGTAATATTTACATTGATTAATTTTAAACCCACTTTCTTGAGTTCAGATTCAACACTTTGAGAAATATTAGTTAAGAATTTATCACGATCATTATTAATTTCTTCAATATCCATCGAAGCGACTACCAAACGTAATTGTCCGAAAATAATTTCTTGCGCTAATTCTTGAATTTCATTTTGACCTAATCCTAATAGACGTTCGGCAGCATTTTGCATCACACCAGGTTCGGTAGAAATACCAATAGTAAATCGTGATGGTACATTGACACGAATGTTTTGTTTAGACAAGGCGTTTACTAAGTTGACTTCAATAGAGATTGGCGTTAAGTCTAAGAATTCATAATCCTGAAATACAGGAACAATAAAAGCGGCTCCACCATGGATACATTTGGCCGATTGTCCGCCACCAACTTTTCCGTAGACCACTAAAATTCGGTCAGAAGGACAACGTTTATACCGTTTTATAAGAATGATTAAAAAGACAAAGACGAAAAGTATTGCAGCAATCGCAGCAATAGGAAAGCCTAAGTCAAAATTATTTTGTAGTACGAGGTAGTTCATATGTTTTTGTTTTTAAGGGTTCTATTGGTTTTTTTGTTTGTTCTACGATTAATATGCCATTGCTTGTGACATCTACAACTTGAATAATGGTGCCTGATTTTAATTCGGAAAGTGAATCAGAAAGTGCTTCTAATTCTCTTAAAGTGCCCTGAACTCTCACGCTAACTTTTCCCATTTTAGTACGATTGTCACCTACGGTTAGGTAGACTTCTCCAATGGCACCAATGGCATTTTTATAATCTAATGTGCCGCTATCTGATAATTTCCGCATGCCATAAAACATGGCAGCCATAACACTCATCATTAAGAGACCGCAACCAAAAGCAACAATAGCACTAACAGGTTTGGAAAATCCTGCATTGATGCATGCAATTCCTATCCATCCAAAAATGGTAAAGAAGCCCACGAGATTTTTGAACGTAATAAATTGAAATCCGATTCCTGCATCGCCATCTATCTCAGAATCTACGCCATCAAAGTCATCGCCACCATCCATTCCTAAAAATGTTGTTATGATGACAAAAACAAAAATTAATGAGCCTGTAAGCGCAATAATCCAAAAGAATTTAGAGAATCCATCTAAAGCTGAAAACCATTCCATAGTTGATGAGTATTAAAATTATTAATTAAAGATAAGACGTTTAAAGCGGTCTTACAATAGATATCAAAAGTTATTTTGAAAGTAAAATAGACACTGCATTTCCAACAAATCCAACGGCATTGACCATGATGTTTTTGATGTGTTTTGGTGTTTGGGCTTTTAGGTAAGGTATTGATAGGAACTCCTGATTTTGGAGCATCATAATTGCCATTTCAATATTTAAAAGACCTGAAGTACCAAGGGCTGTGACCTATCTTCTAGGTATTAGTAGTTAATGAAGGAATTTTGTTACAAAAAAGACTTTTTTATTTTAGTTAAAACTGTAGCGCATCCCAAATAACAAATTGCTTGGAGGCATTGGTACAAAACCGCTTTCTATATATTCGGCATTAAAAATATTACTAGCTGTTAGGCTAAACTCTAAAGTTTTTAGTCGCATGACTAGAGAAGCATCCCAAACATTATAGGTTTGTCCAGTGGTTCGTTCGGCATATTTATACACTAAATTTTGACGTATGTTTTTAAATAACTGAGTACTTAATCGTGTTGTATATTGGTGTTTTAAGGTGTTTAAAGAATAGCGAGACAAGTCTTCATTTTGATCTAAAATATCGTCATCTAAAAAGGCATAACCAATCGCAAAAGTCTGGGTAAAATCTTTAACTTTAAAACTGTAAGCGGTATCAAATTCTAAACCTTTAGTATTAACTTCGGTAATGTTGGTTGCTGTAAATATTCCATCGGAAACATTAGGTCTGATATAATCAATTAAGTTGTTAGCATCACGATTAAAAACCGCTAAGGATGCCGAGAATTTTGGGGTAAAGTATTTTAAACCGACTTCTTGTGCAAAAGCTTCTTCAGGTTCTAAATCAGGGTTTCCGACTGTCGCCGGATCGCTATAGAATAAATCAGTATAAGTCGGAATTCTATAGGTGTAGCCCATATTTCCATAGGCTCTTAAATTGTTGGTAATTTGGTATCCGATGTCAATACCTGGAAATGCATGAAATTTAAAGTCAGAAAAGTAAGTCAATGCCGCACCAGGTGTAATATCTAATTTGTTATCAGCAACTTTAAATTGATGCTCTATAAAAATAGTAGTCATAAAACGATTACGGTTTCCTAGGTTGTTACTTCTCATATATACTTTAGAGATATCGACACCAAAACCTGTAACGCCCAACTTAGACGTATAAGAGGCATTCGCTTCGATACCAATTTTATCAGAAACATGAAAATTCCTAAAGAAAGCAGGATCATCTCGTTTCAATAAAAATAGATCTTGATTACGTTTCCAGTAGATGCGTGGTTGTATTTTAAGTTTATCTGTTTTGAATTTAGTAGTAAATGCAACTAAGCTATTTTGTGTTTCCTCGTATTCGTTAAACGCAGGATTTGTGGTATAAAAATTTTCAGCACCGAAATTACGCTCAAAGAATGTTGCAATAAGTTCTATAGGTTGTTTGTTTTTATTGAAAATACTTTTGAGAAAATAGTTTGAATTGTCATAATCTGAATTGTTTCGATAGCCCTCAGAAGTGACTTTTCCAGCATGAAGAATATGTGATGAATTGTTGAGTTCACCACCAACGGTCACTGAGGCATTAAACTGACCAAAAGAGCCTGTTTCCACATTTGCAGAAACACTATCACTAAGATTGTTTTTTGTTACAATATTGATGGCGCCAGTAAAAGCATTTTGCCCAAATATACGAGCTGCTGGGCCTTTTATAATTTCAATACGTTCAATCACTTCTATTGGTAATGCTGCATTCATGGTATGGTGACCGGTTTGCGCATCATCCATCTTTATACCATCGATAAGCAGTAGCGTTTGATCAAAGCCACCTCCTCGAATATAAAGATCTGCTTGACTGCCTCCAGTGCCACGTCGGCGAATATCTACTCCAGCGACTTGTTGCAATAAATCGACAATATTCACTGCAGCACTATTTTTTATATCTGCAGTGGAAATTACAGTAATAGTTCGTGAATTTTCTTTAAAAGGTATGTCTATTCGAGTAGAACTTATAGTCACAGAATCTAGCTTTTGAGATGGAAAATTTTGAGCAAAGCAGCTGTAAATGAATAGAATAAAAATGACAGTGAAAATATACTGTGTATTAAGGCGGGTCATAGCTTAAATTTTGGATAAAGGTAGAATTATTTTAAGCCTATAAAAGTTTTTAGTAAAATTTAAAACGAAGTCTTAAGCCAAACTGTTTTTCTATTTTAAAATTTCAAGAAAACCTGATAACCTTATTGTATCATAGTTATTGGTTGGCATGTATCGGTTCCGATTCTTGCGATGACATTTATACTCATTTAAAAAATTGTTTTGCAATCGTTACAAATGTGTCTTGTCTTTTCGAAAAATGGAAATAGCATATGAAATAGATTCTTGCGTTCTAATGGTGCAATCAAAATATGATGAGAATGACACGATGGGCAATGTATCGCATTTCCGTTGTTATCAACTTCATAAGCTCTTATCTCATTATAAATAAGAACTGCTTTTTCAAAATCATCATCTGCGACTAAAAGTTTAACGCCTCCAATCGCTTGACTTATAAGCGGATCTGAATCTACTGTTTTTTCGTCTAATAGCATTACAGAAATGCCTTCAGATTCTAGTTTAGCCTTTGTGATTTGTGCTTCGGTTGAATACGGAAATGTTGTAAGCACTTTATAATTATCGATCATAAAAATGAATTGATTTTAAACAAAAGTAGCAAGTAACTGCAAGACTTTGGTTATTTCTTCTGAACAATTATAGCTGTGTAAACAAAAACGTAAGCGTTCTTTTGTTTTCGGAACGGTAGACGAAAGTATTGCTTTTACATCAAACCCATTGTGTTTAAGTGCTTCGGAAATTTGCTTGACGTTATCATTTCCAGAAATCATACAACACTGAATTGCAGAATCACTGCATATAAACCCCCTTTGTCTTTCAGACATTTCCCCAAAGGTGAAAAGCGAAAAGCCTAGCCGTTTTAGTTCTGTTTTAAAAAACGCAATGTTTTGTTTTAGTATTACTATTTGAGATTCTTCGTGATGGCGCTAAATGTCAATTCTATTGTACGATGCTTTTATAGTTGCTACAGAATGAGGTGGCAATGCTGTGGTATACATAAACGGTCTTGAAAAATTAATAAGGTAATCCCTAAGTTGATTGCTTCCTAAAATAGCAGCACCATGGCAACCTAAGGCTTTATGATTCTTGCAAATACTGAATCTTCAAGGTGAAGTTTGCTAATTAAGCCTTCGCCATTCTTCCCGAAAACACCAATAGCATGTGCTTCATCAATGATAAGGTTCGCATGATGTGTTTTACTTATTTGCGATAGTGTTTTTAAATCTGGAGAATCACCATCCATGGAGAATACGGATTCTGTTACTATATACAAATTGGTGTCATTTAGAGTCTCACGTTGAGCGCAGTTGAAGCGCAACCGAAGAATCTCTTTTTCTAAATCCTCTAAATCATTATGCTAAAACTTAAAGGCTTTTGCATTGCTCATTTTTATGCCATCACGAATAGAGGCATGGCAATATTCGTTATATAAATAATATCATTGCGTTGCGGTACAAGTGAGAAAAAACCTAAGTTAGCGTCGTAACCGGAATTAAAAATTAGAGCGCTATCCGAATTGTGAAACTTTGATATTTGTTGCTCCACGTCGTTATACAAACTGTGATTTCCTGAAAGCAATCGTGATTCTGCGGCTCTGTTTTGAGTGCTGATATTAGCAACTAGATAGTGATGTGCGCTATCAAATATGGATTGTGATTTCGAAAACCCCAAATAATCATTAGACGAAAAATCAATAAGACTATTAGTTTGGCCTAATTGCCTAAAAGCGTTGTCTTTTTGTCGCGTGTCGAGTTTATGTTTAAGTTTTTTAGGTAACATCTCAAGAAATTAGTCAATATATACAATTTCACCTTTGTCTCTATATAGATCTTTATCTACCCATTTAAAGTTGCCTTTTTCTGTGGCATCTAAAAGGTCAATTAATAAAGCATCTGAAATATGAGCAGCAACGTCGAAAGCATCTTTAACATTTTTTGTTTTATAGACGGTTATTTTTTTGTTTTGTCCATAAAAAATATTGAGAACAATAATAGGAAGGCTATTTGTAGTTTCAGCAGTTAAAGCTCTTATGGTAATATCTTCTGTAGTATTAAACACCGAAATATATTCCGGATTTTGAAGTGTTTGCCATTTGCCAAAACTAAAGCCTACTACTGAAGTCGTTTTTCTAAAGGTCTGCGATTCTAAATTTATTTCCGAACCTTCTGTTTTTAGCATTATTAAACCAAAAAGAAGTGACACTATACCTGGTACGAAATCCATAAGGACTAACCCTAAAACACCAACCCCTAAAGCGGCAAAACCAAGAATGACTTTCCAAACTGGAATTTTTCTAACGTATTTAATAGTTGCATCCATAGCTACAAATATAAATAATGACACATGGAATACCGTGTAATTTGAAACACAATAAAATTATTCTTTTTAAATAAAAAGTTATTGTTTATCAATAATTTTTATATATTTGTTATCGTTAAACAATAATTTTATGCGTTTTGTTATGAGAAAACTTATTATTTTGAAATCGTTAGTAGATTTTATTTGGATCGTGACTTGTATTCCGTTAATCCCGATTTTACTGTTTGTATCGGTCTATATGTTTATAGAACCTTCAATTTTAGAAATTCCTTTAAAAATAAATGAAAACAATATAAAAGAATTAGGGCTTTCTATAAAAATGTCAACTTTAGTTTTAGTTGCTATTATTTTGATAAGTATCTATTGCTTTTACTTGTTTAGAAAAACCTTGCGACACTTCCAAAAACGAAATCCGTTTAGTGATGTCATTATAGATAGTTACAAGAAAATAGGAAATTTATTAGTGTTTTCTGGAATTGCAGCCAGTGTATTATTTTTTATTTTTAAACTCTTATTTGAGTCCAAGTTTGAGGTTCACCTCGGTTTTAGTCCGTATTTATTTATAGTATGTTTAGGACTTTTCTTTATGGTGTTGAGCGAAGTTTTTAAAGTAGCCAAAGCGGCTAAAGATGAGAATCAATTAACCATATAATCATGAAAGACAATACGAACATTTTAACTGTCATCACATGGGTAGTCTTACTATCTGCGGTTTCCATATTACTCAATGATATGCGTGAGTTTGATTTTAATCAATTCGAGGATTTTCAAAATTGGGAAAAATCTGCCGATAAGGATACACCTTGGTTTTCATCGCAAAACGCGATTCAATGGAGTTATTATGCGATTAGTACTGGCTTATTTTTTTGGAGAGGTTACCTTATTTATGGGTTTTCTCATTTTTTATCGATTCTGAAAGAAATTGAAAACGGAAACTATTTTAGCGATAACAACATTACATACTTTAAAAAAATTGGAAACATCTTTATTCAATATACGGTTAGTGTCTTGGTTTTAAGATTTCTTCTCGCTGCTATTGATCAATCGACTTTCAATTTTTTTAACGAACTCAAAGCAGAGTTCACCTTTTTAATTCCCGCAGGATTGGCGTTTTATATTCTTGCTGAAATTTTTAAACGCGGAAAACAAGCTGAAGAGGATAATGAACTAACCATATAATTATGCCAATAGTAGTCAATCTTGATGTAATGCTCGCTAAGCGGAAAATGAAAAGCAAAGACTTAGCCGAAATTATAGACATCACCACAGCAAACCTTTCTATCTTAAAATCAGGAAAAGCTAAAGCCATTCGGTTTTCTACGTTAGAAGCTATTTGTGAAGCTTTAGACTGTCAGCCATCAGATATTTTAGAATATATAAAAGAAGGCTAATTAATAAAAAACCAACGTTTCTCTATCTCATAAATTAAAAGTAAATTTAGCAGTCGAGTAAGAGGATATATATTTAGCTTTTCAGACATAATAAGAATTACAATGATGATAGCACACAATTCAGAAGGCCTAACGTTTTATGAACCTGAAATTTTTAAGGACTCTGGAGCCCATTTTTTTGACACTGGGATTTCAGCTGGATTCCCTTCGCCTGCCGAAGATTTTCAACAAGACCGTTTGTCCTTAGACATAGAGCTTATTAAAAATAAAGAAACTACTTTTTTTGCTAGAGTCAGCGGGCAATCTATGATTGGAGCTGGTTTAGACGATAATGATTTGTTGGTAATCGATAGAAGTTTAGAGCCCATTCACAATAAAATTGCAGTATGTTTTTTAGATGGAGAATTTACTGTAAAGCGTCTAAAAGTAGATGCCGAAGGCGTATGGCTACAACCAGAAAATCCGAATTATCCTATTATAAGAATCACTGAAGACAATGATTTTGTTATTTGGGGAGTTGTCACTAATGTGATTAAAAAAGTATAACGTTTAATAGCACAGATTTAAATGGTTGATTTATCTACACTCGATATTATTTTAATAGTTTCATTTTTTGCCATCACACTTTTTATAGGTATTTACGTATCTAAAACTTCAGGTAAAAACAGTACAGAATATTTTTTATCAGGTCGAAGCATGCCTTGGTGGTTACTTGGTGTATCAATGGTAGCTACAACCTTTTCTACAGACACACCAAACTTAGTCACAGATATTGTTAGAAATAATGGTGTTTCAGGAAACTGGGTATGGTGGGCTTTTCTTATAACAGGATTACTTACCGTTTTCGTTTATGCGAAATTGTGGCGAAAATCGAAAGTCAATACAGATATAGAATTTTATGAGTTGCGCTACGGTGGAAAACCAGCGCGATTTTTAAGAGGTTTTAGAGCCATTTATCTCGGCGTAATTTTTAATATTCTGGCCATGGCTGGTGTCACATTAGCTGCGATAAAAATTGGAAATATTATGCTAGGCTTACAGCCATGGGAAACCGTTATTTACGCAGGAGTAATTACGACTATTTTTAGTGCCTTAGGTGGTTTTAAAGGCGTTGTCTATACTGATTTTATCTTGTTTTTTACAGCGATGGCAGGAGCTATTGGTGCAGCGTATTATTTAGTTGGCTTACCAGAAATAGGAGGTTTAGAAGCTTTGTTAAAGCATGAGAATGTAGCAGATAAATTAGATATCCTTCCCGATTTCAGTAATACAGAAGCGCTTATTACCTTGTTTATTATTCCGTTAGCAGTACAATGGTGGAGCTCTTGGTATCCAGGGTCAGAGCCTGGTGGAGGCGGTTATATTGCGCAACGTATGTTGGCTGCAAAAGACGAGAATCATGCGATTGGAGCCACTTTCTTTTTTAATATTATGCATTATGCTCTACGTCCTTGGCCATGGATTATTGTGGCTTTAGCATCCTTAGTTATATTTCCAGATATTGCAAGCATACAGGAAGCGTTTCCTAATATTTCCGAAGATAAATTAGGACATGATTTAGCTTATTCTGCTATGCTTACGAAACTCCCTAGTGGCTTATTAGGTTTGGTGCTTGCATCTCTAGTCGCTGCTTATATGAGTACTATTTCCACGCACTTAAATTGGGGAAGTTCATATATAGTAAACGATTTTTATAAACAACAGGTTAACAAAAATGCTTCGGAAAAAGAACTTGTTTCTGTTGGAAGAATTTCTACAGTGGTACTTATGATTTTTAGTGCTTTATTAGCATTGGTACTTCAAAATGCCTTACAGTTATTTGATATTATTTTAATGTTTGGTGCTGGGACTGGATTGATTTTTATTTTAAGATGGTTTTGGTGGCGAATTAACGCTTGGAGTGAAATATCTGCGATGTTTGTCTCTGGGTTTGTCTCCATACTATTAAACTTTACCTATTTAGGGGATTACCTCTTTGGGGATGAAGGTATGATGCCAGCTTGGGCAAAGTTCCCAATAGTTGTATTAGTGACGACAATAGTTTGGGTCGCAGTTACCTTTATAACACAAGCTGAAAGTAAAACAGTATTACAAAATTTTTATAAAAGAATACAGCCAGGAGGTCCAGGTTGGGATAAAGTAGTCACAGAAGCTAGACATGAAAATATAGAGCTCGTAGATACCAGCGAAGGCTGGAGTGTTCCTTCAGGAATTATCGCTATGCTTGTAGGTTGTGTATTAATTTATAGTGTCATGTTTTCCACTGGATATTTAATTTATGGCGACTATAAAAATGCTATAATTCTAATGGGTGTTATCATTATTTCAGGATATATACTTGTAAAGTTATGGCGAAAAATAAAGGCTACGATTTTATAAAACGGGTGGAGTAGGTATACATTTTAAAGCAAAAAAAACGCTTCAGAATTTCTGAAGCGTTTTTTATATGCGATGTAATTGTAATTAATCTGCTAAAACAATTACTTTATTATCTTTCATTTCAATTGTTCCAGAAGTGATTGGTAACCAAAATCCTTTCTCTGTTTTGTTGAATAATTTTTCAACTTCTTCTTCTAAAGTGATGCTCCCGTTAATTTTAACGTGACCTTCTTTTAATAAAGAGATGACAGGTGCGTGATTGTTTAACATTTCAAATTCACCCATAACACCTGGAACTGTAACGCTAGTTACTTCTCCGCTAAATAAGGTAGCTTCTGGTGATACAATTTCTAAATGCATGTTTCTGTAATTTTAGATTAAGCTTCTGCAAGCATTTTCTCTCCAGCTTCAACAGCTTCTTCGATAGTTCCTTTAAGGTTAAACGCAGCTTCTGGTAAGTGATCTAATTCACCTTCCATAATCATGTTAAATCCTTTTATAGTTTCTTTGATATCTACTAAAACACCTTTAAGTCCTGTAAACTGTTCTGCTACGTGGAAAGGTTGAGATAAGAAACGTTGTACACGACGTGCTCTACCTACAGCCATTTTATCTTCTTCAGATAATTCTTCCATACCTAAGATGGCAATAATATCTTGTAATTCTTTATAACGTTGCAATAACTCTTTTACTCTTTGTGCACAGTCATAGTGTTCATCACCTAAAATATCAGCAGTTAAAATTCTTGATGTAGAATCTAATGGATCTACCGCAGGATAAATACCTAATTCAGCAATTTTACGAGATAATACTGTTGTTGCATCTAAGTGAGCAAACGTTGTTGCAGGAGCAGGATCGGTTAAATCATCTGCAGGTACGTAAACCGCTTGTACAGATGTAATAGATCCTTTTTTAGTTGATGTAATACGTTCTTGCATCGCACCCATTTCGGTTGCTAATGTTGGTTGGTAACCTACGGCCGAAGGCATACGTCCTAAAAGTGCAGATACTTCAGATCCAGCTTGTGTAAAACGGAAGATATTATCAACGAAGAAAAGTACATCTTTTCCTTGTCCATCACCAGCTCCATCACGGAAATATTCTGCTATAGTTAATCCTGAAAGTGCTACACGAGCACGAGCTCCAGGAGGCTCATTCATTTGTCCGAATACGAAAGTTGCTTTAGAGCCTTTCAGAGCTTCTTTATCAACTTTAGATAAATCCCATCCGCCTTCTTCCATAGAATGCATGAAGTCATCACCATATTTTATAATACCTGATTCTAACATTTCACGTAGTAAATCGTTACCCTCACGAGTACGTTCACCTACACCGGCAAATACCGAAAGTCCACCGTGTCCTTTTGCAATGTTATTAATCAATTCTTGAATCAATACTGTCTTACCTACACCAGCACCACCAAATAATCCAATTTTACCACCTTTTGCATAAGGCTCAATTAAATCGATTACTTTAATACCAGTAAATAACACTTCTGTAGATGTTGATAAATCTTCAAATTTAGGTGCTTGTCTGTGAATAGGTAAACCGCTATCACCAGCTTTTGGCAAATCACCAATACCATCAATAGCATCTCCAATTACGTTAAATAGACGTCCGTAGATATCACCACCAATTGGCATTTGAATAGGAGCACCAGTAGCGATAACTTCTGTCCCTCTACTTAAACCATCAGATGAATCCATTGCGATAGTACGTACAGTATTCTCGCCAATATGAGATTGTACTTCTAGTACTAGAAGCGTACCATCTGCTTTTTTAATTTCTAAAGAATCGTAGATTTTTGGAAGTTCAGAACCGGCTCCGAATTCAACATCGATAACTGGACCTACTATTTGTGCAACTTTACCTGTAACTTTTGACATTACTTATGTGTTTTATGTTTAGATATTTCAATTGAAAAAACATACGTTACCCAATCGTGTTGAGCACTCCGTTTTCGCGCTGCAAAGATATATCTTTTAATTTAAAACAAAAGTAATTTTTGAGGCTTTTTTGCTCATAAAAAAACACCTTCAAATTGAAGGTGTTTTTAAAGTCTTTTTTTATACTGTTTTATTGCAATGCAGGAGAGAAGTTTGTTGGTAAATCGTTAGCAACAGGAGTTCTTCCTGCAGCTATGAAATTTGAACCAAAAGCCTCATCAATCGCTACTAAAAATTCTGAAGCCATTAATCCATATCCTCTAGCGGTTAAATGAATACCATCAAGACTTACTAATCCACCGAACACTAAATCGGTTGTCATTATGTAATTATCATAAGGGTAGCCAGTTACTGCAGCTTGTTCTAATACAGCTCTTAAATCGGCAAGAGCTACATTTTCATTGGCATCGGTAACAGAAAGAATTGTGGAATTGTATGCAGATGTTGCCATTGCAATAGCCATTTGTTCTTGTGGCGTTAATACCCATTTATCTTCTAAGGGTAATGTAATGCCTTCTACTGAAAATTGACCTGCCACTTGAGGCCCTAAAACTGGGGCTAAAGCATCGGCAACAGCTTCATTTACTTTCCCAAGAATAGCACTACTTGGTAACACCAATAAATCATTTTCTTTAGCTTGTCTCGCTTGTCCGTATGTAGCTCCTAAGAAACCAGCAACTAATGGCGCAGCTTCTGGAGGTAATCCAAATTGGGCAATAAAGGCAGCGAACGCAGGATCTGGTCCTAGAGTTCCTGCTATGACAGCAGCTAAATCAGCTAAGTCTTCGTCTTTAATAACAACCGGATTAGTTTCCGTTGTAGAGAATGTAATAATACGAGATGGATCTGCTACAGCAAATATTTGATTTAATGCACCATATATTTGATTCAATGTAGGAATCTGAGCGATAAAATCTTCTCCAGTATCTGGATCATTTGGATCTAATGGATTGTATGGAACAGTCGTAAAATGTGATAGACTTGTGATGTCAGGCACATTGGTGACGACACCTTTAGCTCCATTTTGAGTTAAAGCGGTAACCATAGTTGTGAAAGCCTGAGCAAATACATTAGGATCTGTAATGTCGTTAGAGTTATAGGTTGATGGATCTAAGTTTCCTGTTTGATCTATACCTGTTCCTCCAGATGTTGCATACTGCAAGATATCATTACCTCCAACTTCACTCAATGTGAAAAACGACGGGTTTTGGGCTAATACATCACCTAAAACTGTAGATGTTCCACTAGATGCTATTCTTGTATAGTAAGGGTTAAAAGCCGCGTATCCGGGTGTTACTAAGTGAAAACTTTTTGCACCAGGAATTCCGAAATTGTTGAAATCACTTCCTACATTATTTCCCGCTTCCGTTGTAATAGGAGGTGCTGTTGCACCTTGACTTTCTAAAAATACGTTTAGAGGCACAGGTCCTGCCCCTCCAAAAACTAATCTGTAACCAAAAGGTGTTGGTGCTCCACCAGCTAAAATTCCACCAGTATTTTCATCTACTAATGGCTGTGTAAAACTTCCGCCGCCGCCAAATGCAAATTGTTCTGATAATAGTTGTGGGAAAGAACGTTCTTGACTAGCTCTAAATAAACCGCCATCTGTAAATCCAGCAGTGAAAGAAGCTCCTAGAGCTACATAGTTTGAAAAATCGGCAGATCCAGTTGTTAGCTCTGGTAATGGGTCTGGTGCTGGTGCACGAAGGCTTTCATCATCATTTTCACAGGCAGTAAAACCTATTAAGATTGCTGAAAGTAATATATATTTTATATGTTTCATTTTTGTGATAGTTTTAAATTCTTATAAGTTGTTTATTACCCAAGATACGTAGTATTGAGACCCAATTAAGCCCGTACCAACAGCGGTGAAGTATTCTTCACCTAGGTTAGCAACGCCAACTTTAAACGTTGATTTTAAAGCTAGGACTCTGTAGTTAAGTTGCGCATCAATAACATGGTAAGCTGGTACTTCACCACTAGCAAAAGAGGCTTCCCACTCATAATTGTCACTCCATCTCCATGCCACGTTAAAACCGAAGTTATCAAATAAATCTGTTTTTCCAAAAGAGGCTTTTACGCGATGTTCAGGAGTGTTAAAATTCGTTTGAAAATCAGGATTTGCTTCACGATCAAAATCTAGTTTTGCATAGGTGTAATTCATACTCAAATCAAAACCATTAAAAACCTTAGAGGATACACCTATAGCACCTCCATAAGAATTAACATCTGCATCGGTGTTAGTATAAGCTCTGTAGGCTTGTGTGTCACCACCAGCTAAAGCAGCAAGTGCTAAAGGGGTACTTGTACCAGGCACGGTTTCTTGTAGTTGTACATCACCATAAAAAGGAGAAACCACATCTACAGTAGTTATGAAATCTTGATATTGATTATAGTATGCACTGAAATCAACAATAATTGTATTTTGTATTTTCCCTCTATATCCTACTTCATATGAGGATACTTGTTCAGGCTTTACTAAAGATGGGTTTGCTATTTCTAATAATCCAGGGTTTGGGGCA
>Ga0316189_10002466_pt1 | contig 18112 bp, 16 predicted proteins | sample LowCovwburrow_MG_FD_204930 | JGI IMG/M metagenome (GOLD analysis project Ga0316189, IMG submission 204930) | Coastal sediment microbial communities from Maine, United States - Lowes Cove worm burrow | ecosystem: Environmental > Aquatic > Marine > Coastal > Sediment | place: USA: Maine...
ACGGAACGCGCTTTCCAGTTCTTCGAGCTCTTCAGTGCCGCACTCGATATTCATGAGCACGTAATGAGCCTTGGCCAGTTTCTGGATGGGATAGGCGAGCTGACGGCGTCCCCAGTCTTCCAGGCGATGGATATTGCCACCCTTGGATTCGATGGTCGCGCGGTAACGCTCGATCATCGCAGGCACCTGCTCGCTCTGGTCCGGATGGACCATGAACACTACTTCATAATGACGCATTAAATGCTCCTTATGGATGAAAGCCCTCCGCCACTGCGAAGAGCAAGGAGAACGCGACCTCAGGCCGCGCAAAACGCACGCATTCTACGTCACGGAACCCTCTGCTGCAAGCAATCCCGAGCCTGACTAGGGAGTTGTGCCCGGGCAGCTGAAATGCCGGCAGTCGCTCTGCCGGGCAGTTGACTGCCGGATTTCTTCTGCAGTTGTCTCCAGCACCGGGTTATCCGGCTGCTGTCTGAGGGCACAATCGACAGCCGCCAGCGCCTCGGCTCGACAGCCCTGCTCACCAAGCGCCACCGCCAGGTTATTCAATAACAATACATTATCCGGATCCAGCTCCAATGCCCGACGATAAGCGGCGTCAGCGGCGGCAAACGCGCCCAGGGCAAATGCACTGTTACCCGCCCCTGCCCAGGCCAGTGCATTGTCAGGCCAATGATCGGCAGCCGCCAGATAGGCCCGGCGGGCTGACGGGTAACGCTGCAATCGCTCCAGCACATTCGCAGCCTGAAGGTAGGCCAGTGGCTCCACTGCAATCGGGACCTCTCCTGGCGATACCACCACCATTGCCCAGTGGTCAGCACGTGCCCAGGTCTTCTCAAAGCGCCCAAAACGGTAACTGACCTTCGGATCAAGCCCCGATCGAAGCAAGACCCTGCGCCTCTCCAGGTTGTAGCCGATGACCACGGCATAATGCCAGACCGGTAGGGACTCCAGCCCCAGATTTTGCAACACCAGGACCGGATAGCCCGATGACACCAGTTCGAACAGCGCCTGCATCGAAGGCTTGATCTGCACACCCAGCAGCCCGTAGCGTGCCGGTGTAGCCAGCATTTCAAACTGCAGACTTCCCTTACGCCCGGGCAGGTAAACCAGCGGTTGCAGTGTCTCCGGTGACACATCGACACCGGCCTGTCCAACCACAGTCGCCAGGGCCGCAGGACCACACTGATAGGCTTCCTGGGGATAAAACGGTATATCACTCAGCTCGGCAGCTGGAGCGATGGGTAAGCTGTCGAGCTCCCTGTAAGGTGACGAAGCCGCACACGCCTGCAGCAATAGCAAAATACAAAGCGCCCCCGTAACCGGGGGCGCTTTGTACAATAGCAGCCGATGGATCAGCCTAGCGGCTGGATGGCGAATGAATGAACGAGAAGATATTGGTAACGCCGACGATATCAAGAATAATCAGTACCAGAAGCACCGCAATCAGAATCCCTACAACACCCGAGCCCGCCGGCAACTGATCGACCTCGGATTTAATCTGTTCGATCTGCGCATCGCTTAATGCTGCAATACGCTGCCTGGCATATTCGGGATCAACACCCCTGTCAACCAGCTGCTGCCGCACTTCACTTCGATCCAGCAACGAGACAAGCTCGTCCCTGTCCATGGATTCCAGCTGCTGCTGTATCAGCTGCTCGGTTGTCACCACGCCTGAATAGGCTGGCAAAGAATAAGTGTTCAACATTGCCAGTGACACCAGCAGCGCCATTACCCGTTTCATGGTTGTATACATAAGCTCTTATTCCTCCTGTTTACTAACTATCTATCGACTCTACCGCAAAAACCTGTACGCCTGCTACTTCTCTTGCATGGCCGCACGCTGCCGCCGCGCCTCGAACAGACAAATCCCGGTAGCGACCGATACGTTAAGGCTGCTCACCGAACCTGCCAGAGGAATCGACGCCAGCCCATCGCAGTGCTCGCGCGTCAACCGCCGCAAGCCCTTGCCTTCACCACCGAGCACCAGTGCCAGGGATCCTGACAGGTCAGTATCATATAAACAGGTTTCTGCTTCCCCTGTGGCGCCATATATCCAGATACCGGCGTCGCGCAATTGTCTCATGACACGTGCCAGGTTGGTCACGCGCACAACCGGCACCACTTCAGCTGCACCACAAGCCACTTTGCGTACTGTGGCATTCATAGGCGCAGAACGATCCTTGGGGAGAATCACGGCATCCACACCGGCTGCATCCGCGCTGCGTATACAGGCACCAAGATTGTGGGGGTCCTGTATACCGTCCAGTATCAGCAGGAAAGCAGGATGCTCCAGCTGTTCTATAAAACCGGTCAGCTCGTGCTCACTGACGTTGTTTGCCTCGCCAGTCTCAGCCACAACACCCTGATGACTGACGCCCGGAACCAGTTCATCCAGCTCCCGCCTCGATACCCTTCGCACAGGTACATTGGCCTTTCCTGCCAGTTCCAGCACTCGCTGTATACGCGGGTCATCGCGGGATTCGAGCACCTGCAGCAATGACGCCCGGGCAGGATTGCGTTCCAGCAGGCTGGTCACGGCGTGCAGGCCGAATACGCGCTCCGCCTTCTTCATGCGTCAGGATTTACGCCGTGAACGCCGCTTGTTTCGCGACTTCCCGCCGCGCTTCTTTTTGCTGCCCGGCTTGTCATCGTGTGGTCGCTGTATGGGTGTTTCCTTGACACTGTCAGGCAATGCAAAATCGATTTTTCGATCATCGAGATTAACCCGGGCAACCTTGACGTGCACTTCATCACCAAGGCGGTACTGTTTGCCGGTGCGTTCACCACGCAAGCGATGGTGAGCGGGATCGAAGTGGTAGTAATCGTTATGCAGTGCGGTGATATGCACCAGGCCCTCGACATAAATGTCCTTCAACTCAACAAATATGCCAAACGAAGTCACGCTGGTGACAATACCCGAATAATCCTCGCCTACCTTATCGAGCATGTGCTCGCACTTCAGCCAGTCGACGGCATCGCGGGTAGCGTCGTCTGCACGCCGCTCGGTGACTGAACACTGCTCGCCGATTGTCGCCATATCAGCTTCGGTATAAGGGAACTTGGCAAGTTTGGTCTTTGCACCGGACTTCTTTTTGCGCGCTTCATTACGCAAGTGATGGCGAATGGCACGATGCACAAGCAAATCCGGGTAACGGCGAATGGGTGAAGTAAAGTGCAGGTACTCGGTGTGAGAAAGACCGAAGTGTCCGATATTATCGGGGCTGTAACGCGCCTGTGACAATGAGCGCAGCATCACTGTTTGTATCAGGTGTGCATCCGGACGAGACTGGACCTTCTTCAGCAGCTTGGCATAGTCACCGGCCTGCGGCTTCTCTCCGCCCCCCAGGGACAAACCGAGCTCGCCGAGGAATTCACGCAGGTCGGATAATTTCTCGGCCTTCGGTCCCTCGTGCACACGGTACAGCGTTGGCAGCTTATGACGTTTCAAGAAGCGTGCAGTACACACGTTGGCGGCGATCATGCACTCTTCAATAATCTTGTGCGCGTCGTTGCGCTGAATCGGCACAATGCGTTCAATCTTGCGATCCGCGCCAAACACAATGCGCGTTTCGGTCGTTTCGAAATCGATGGCGCCGCGCTGGTTGCGCAGCTTGCGGAACGCCTGGTAGAGACTGTAAAGCTCCTCAAGACTATCCACCAGTGACGAGTAGCGCTCGCGCACCTTCGGCTCGCGCTCGACCAGCATAGCTGCAACCTGGCTATAGGTCAGGCGCGCATGCGAGCGCATAACAGCTTCCATAAAGCGCGAACGCGTCACCTTGCCCTGCAGGTCAATGGTCATTTCGCAGGCCATGCACAAGCGATCGACTTCAGGGTTCAGAGAACACAAACCGTTGGAAAGCACTTCCGGCAGCATGGGTATCACACGCTCCGGAAAATACACAGAGTTGCCACGCACATGTGCTTCCGCGTCCAAAGCCGTGCCGGGCTTCACATAGTGCGACACATCGGCAATCGCCACGATCAGCTTCCAGCCCTTTGCTGTCCGCTTGCAATAAACGGCATCATCAAAGTCACGAGAGTCGGCACCATCTATAGTGACCAGTGGCAGATCCCGTAAATCGACACGGTTACGTTTTGCTGCTGGCGACACTTGCTCCGACAGCCCCTGAATTTCGCCCTCCACTGCGCCCGGCCATTCCAGTGGCACTTCGTGCGCGCGGATAGCCACATCGATTTCCATACCCGGCGCCATGTGATCGCCGATCACTTCGACAACCTTGCCAACCGGACCCGAGCGTTTGTTTGGCTGTTCGACGATCTGTGCAGACACAAACTGGCCATGCCGTGCACCACCGACAGCATCTGGCGGTATGCGGATATCCTGGGTCAGACGCTTGTGATCCGGCACCACAAAACTGATGCCGTTCTCGAAATAGATGCGGCCGACAACGCGATGGGTATTTCTTTCCAGCACTTCAACGATCGCGCCTTCGCGACGACCACGCCGGTCTATCCCGACCACCCGGGCAACCACGCGGTCGCCATTCATGGCCTGGCGCATCTGCCGGGGCCCCAGGAACAGGTCCTCACCGCCCTCTTCCGGCACCAGGAAACCAAATCCGTCCGGGTGACCGATAATACGTCCGCGCACCAGGTCCATACGGTCTACCAGGCCATAACCACCTTTACGGTTGCGTAACAGCTGACCGTCGCGCTCCATGGCGCGCAGGCGGCGACGCAGTGCCTCAAGGTCATCGTCGCTGTGGAGCCCCACAGCCGACGACAGTTCTTCGCGCGTCATCAAGCGTCCGGAATCCTCCAGCACCGACAGAATAAATTCGCGGCTGGGGATCGGGGTTGCATATTTTCCCGCCTCGCGCTCGGCGTGCGGGTCCTGTGTAAAGCGTGGTTTCTTGCCGCGCTGCTTCTTGCGTCTTTGTGTCATGCGCGCATGCTAACGGCTTTGGTAGGGAATTGACAAATTATTGGCCTGCCGGTAGAGTTCGCGCCTTGCTATTCGGGCGGCCTGCCCGGCTGGTGATGCCGAGGTGGTGAAATTGGTAGACACGCTAGCTTCAGGTGCTAGTGGGGGCAACCCCGTGGAGGTTCAAGTCCTCTCCTCGGCACCATATCTTCACACGAATTTCCGCACAAAATCCCAAGCATTGTCACTGCACGTCGATGGTTCTGCTGTCCGAGAGCCTGCACACCCCTGTCCCGCTTGCCGGGCCCCATCTGCTCGGCTCCTGGAAACTGAGCTCGCAGCGCATCATATTCAGTCGATCACCGAACAGGATGCTGTCAGCATCATGGCCATCACCAATGAGTGAACCGGACGATGTCACCTGTTGATAACGCGACACACAAAACGGATCCGCCTCCCCGTCGCTTTCGGTAGCTGCAATATAGCCAATAAAGGTTTCGCCGTCCGGCAGCGTAACCTGCAGGCTATCCAGGCATAGGCCACTGTAGCGGGACAATGAAACCTGTTCGCCACTGCCCCGGAGCACCCCATTCATACTGCCTGAGCAGCCGGCGCTCAAAACAACGACCAATATCATCGATATGAACTTAATCACCTGACCCTCCCGGGATCTGTAGCGACATTCATCACAGCCCAATCATATCAGACCAATAAAGCCCCTGGCAGCCCGATACCGGCTGGACGGCAGTCGGGATACATTTAACCCTGCGACAATCTGTCACATATTTGCCAGCAATTCTGAATGCTAGCATCCGCAAGTGGCTGCATTTATCTGCAGCAGCAGAATAATAAAACATGCAGTCCAGACTTTTTGCGGAGAAATACCACGATGTTGCGCCCTGCTCCAACCTGCCCGAGACGCCTTGGCATCACCAGCCTGGCAATACTGGCCTGTTTCAGCCCCTGCTCTTTTGCAGAAGATGCCAAACAACTACCCGGAATAACTGTAGAAGGTGAAGCGATCGACAGTGCCACCGTTTACTCGGTGGATCTTGAGCAGGCGCCGCTCACAACACCGGACACGGCCGCGCTACTGCAGCGTGCACCAGGTGCCAACGTCAACCGCAACGGCCCGCTGACCGGGCTTGCCCAGTATCGTGGCATGTACGGTGACCGCGTCAACGTTCAGACCAACGGCATCCGTATCAATAGTGGCGGCCCGAACGGGATGGACCCGGCATTATCTTATATACCACGCTCACAGCTTGGCTCACTGGAAGTGATCCGTGGCATTGCCCCGGTCAGCTCGGGCGTGGAATCCATTGGTGGCACGATTATCGCCAACAACAAGACCAGTGAGTTTGCCAATAGTGATGACGTCACACCGGGACTCGATCTTAGCGCCGGTGGAGCAACCGTCGATTCGTCCTACTTCACCAGTGGTCTCGGCTCCGTGGCCAACCGAAACCACCGCTTGCACGCCTATGGTTCATACGAAAAAGGCGACGATACCGATATCCCCGACGGTAGCATCAAACCCACTGAGTACAAGCGCAAAAACTATGGCGCCGGTTACGGCTTCCAGGTGAACGGCCAGGAAATCGCATTCAACGCGCGTCGTAACCGCACTGACGATACCGGCACACCGTCATTACCCATGGATATCGTATCCATCGATACCGACATCTATGAAACTGAATATACCGGCAACCTTGGCAAGTACGGCCTGCATGGCAAGCTGTTCTACACCGACGTCAATCACGAGATGTCGAACTTCAAACTGCGCAATCCTCCAATGCCGATGATGACCCGGCTCAACGAAGCCAACAGCAATGGCTACGGCTACCGCGTTGATGTCAGTTTTCCGCTTGCGTCCGGTAACCTGATGCTGGGCAGCGACGGCAATTTCGACAGCCACGACGCTACCGTCATCGATCCGGTCAACAACCCGGCATTCGAGGTTCAGGCTTTTAATAATGTGAATCGCAATGCATTTGGCTTCTTCACCGAATGGAATGGCAGCGTTGCTGAAAACACCAGCATGCAGCTCGGCGCCCGCTACAATCGCGTCGAAGGCAGCTCGGGCGACGTTTCGCACTTTATGGCCATGATGAACCCTGCCATTAATACGTTGCAGACCCGCTTCAATACGGCTGACAAAGACAACAACCAGGACAACTTTGACCTGGTGGCAAAACTCAACCATGCCCTGACTCCAGCAGTTAATCTTCTGGCCGAAGCGGGCATGAAGTCACGCGCACCTTCCTACCAGGAGCTCTACCTGTGGGTACCCCTGCAGGCTACCAACGGTCTGGCTGACGGACACAACTACGTGGGCGACCTCGACCTGGACTCGGAAACCGCCTACGAAGTCGGCCTGGGCGTGGACTGGCAGACCCGCCGGTTCTACGCCACGCCGAGAGTCTTTTACCGCTATGTCGATGATTATATCCAGGGCACACCGGCTACCGACCCCACGGTCATCATGGTCAGCACGGCCAATGGTGACGCGAACCCGCTGCAATGGACCAACGTTGACGCCAAGCTGTACGGTGCTGACATGGACTGGGGTGCCGGTATTGTCGGCAACTGGCGCCTGGACGGTATCGTCAGCTATGTACGCGGCGAACGCGACGACATAAACGACGATCTCTATCGCATCGCACCCCTTAACGGCAGCGCCATGCTCAGTTACCGCGAATCTCGCTGGTGGGCAGGTGTAGAAGGCGTCGGCTATGCGAAACAAAACAAGGTCTCCGATACCAACGACGAAAGCAAATCTGACAGCTATGGACTGATGAACCTGCTTGGCGGCATCGACCTGCAGCGCAACCTGTCGATATCGCTGGGCATCGAGAACGTATTGGACAAAAACTACCAGCCGCATCTCTCGGGCATCAACCGTGTGGCCGATTCAGATGTTGCCGTAGGCGAACATGTACCGGGACCGGGGCGCAATTACTTTGCCACACTTGAATTCAAGTACGATTAAAATTGACGTCGGCATAACCACGGCAGGCGCATTTAAATGAAGATCGCCGCCACAGAGACGAGGTGTTTTAATACCTGAATCCCTATGAACAGCTCGCTCTCATTAGTAACAGCTCAAGCCTGTGCCCTGATCCTGTTAACGTTTGTCGCTCATGCCGACCCGTTACAGGAGTCGATCACGGCCACCGATAAAAACAACCGCAAGGAACAGGCCTCCCAGCAGCGCATCGATTCGCTTGGCGAACAGACGCGTGCAATGCTTGAGGAGTATCACGCCCTCAACCGAGAACTGGATTCACTGACAGTCTACAATGACCAGTTGCAGCGCCTGGTACAGTCGCAGGATGAAGAGCAGGTACTGATACACAGGCAGATGGACGACATCGAGCTGACCCAGCGGGAGATCGTGCCACTGATGCTGCGCATGATCGATAGCCTGGAACGCTTCGTCACCGACGACATCCCCTTTCTGCAACCGGAGCGCCTGCAACGCGTACAACTGCTGCGCGACCTGATGGATCGATCAGATGTTGCCGTTGCCGAGAAGTACCGCAGGGCACTGGAAGCCTACCAGATCGAACTCGACTACAGCCGTACGCTGGAAGCCTACCGCGAAGAGCTTGATCTGGACGGACAGGACCTGACTGTCGATTTCCTGAGACTGGGCCGCATTGGCCTGTATTACCAGACGCTTGATGGTCGCGCTGCAGCCTACTGGGACCAGGTTGCACAGACCTGGATGCCACTCGACACAAGCGGCCGGCTGGCCGTGCGCCGCGCCCTGCGAGTTGCCAATCAACAGGCCGCACCTGAACTGCTGGAACTACCGATACCAAATGGTCGCAGTCATGCAGGTCATTAAACAACTCCTGCTGGCCACGTTACTGTACCTGTATGCGCCCCCCCAGGTGTTTGCTGACCACCCCACCGATCTCGATCATCTCCTGCAACAGGTAAAACAGGCCCACGTCCGCGAAGCTGCAATCCGCAAAGAACGCGAACAAGGATTTCTCGCCGAGAATGCCGACCGCAAGGCACTACTCGAGGAACTTCGGGGCCGTGTCGAACAACAGCGTGAGCGCGGCCAAACGTTAAAGGCAAAGTTTGAAGCCAATGAAAAAGCTTTACAGGCGCTGCAGGCCGAGCTCGACGCACGTGTCGGTAACCTCGGTGAGCTGTTTGGAACCGTGCGCCAGTCTGCCAATGACATGCAGGCACTGCTCAAGGACTCACTGGTCAGTGCAGAATTCCCGGGGCGTGCAAACTGGTTTGACCAGGTAGCCAAAAACAAGAAGCTTCCGAATGTTACCGAGCTGGAGCGTTTCTGGCTGCTGATGCAGCAGGAAATAGAACAATCCGGATATATCAGTCACTTTGACGTGCCGGTAACCGGCACCGACGGTTTGACACAACCGAAAAGCACTACGCGCATAGGCGTTTTCAATGCCGTCTCCGGCGACCGCTACCTGCGTTTTCTGCCCGACAGCAACCGCCTGGTTGAGCTGACCCGACAGCCGTCAAGTCATCGCCGCGCATTGGCCGCCGCCTTCATCGACTCGCAGGAACGCTACACCACCATGGTTATCGATCCAACGCGCGGTGGTCTTCTCGGCCTGCTGGTCCAGAGACCAACCCTGATTGAACGCATTCAGCAGGGTGGCACGGTGGGTTACGTCATTATCGCCATCGGCATTGTCGGCCTGCTGATCGCCACACTGCGACTGGTTTATCTTCACCTGACTGCACGCCGCGTTAAACGCCAGCTTGCACAGGTAGACCATCAGCAAGCGGATAACCCGCTGGGCCGCGTGTTGCTGGCCGCAGGTGATTGCAAAAACCAGGACATCGAGACCATGGAGTCCCTGCTTGATGAAGCCATTCTGAGAGAAACCCCAGCCCTGCAGCGCGGTCTTGGCCTGATCAAGCTGCTGGCAGCCGTCGCACCGCTGCTGGGCCTGCTTGGTACCGTCACCGGTATGATTGTTACCTTCCAGTCCATCAGCCTGTTCGGTACTGGTGATCCCAAACTGATGGCCGGTGGCATATCGCAGGCACTGGTCACCACCGTCATGGGACTGGTGACGGCTATACCCTTGTTGTTTTTGCACACGCTGATGGCCAGTCGCAGCCGCAATCTCATCCAGATACTCGATGAACAGTCCGCGGGCGTGATTGCCGCCCAGGCAAGTCGTCATGATTGAATCCCTGTGGTGGCAGTTCGATAGCGTGCGTACTTTCCTTGTCGCGGGTGGCCCGGTGCTGTGGGTCATTATTGCGGTAGCCGCCTTCATTGGTTTTCTGGTCACTGAACGCTACTGGTTCGTACTGGGTGTTTTTCCAGCGCAGGCAAAACACCTGATAAGTCATTGGCGGCAGGCACGTGAACCCAATCGCAAACTGGCCCGTCACCAGCGCACAGCACTCCTGTCACGGGCACAGCTGCAATTGCGCCAGAGCCTACCTCTGCTAAAGGTAATGGTTGCCATCTGTCCGCTGCTGGGATTGCTGGGCACTGTCACCGGCATGATCGAGGTATTTGATGTAGTGACCGCCCTGGGCACCGGCAATGCCCGCGCCATGGCTTCCGGCATTTCGCGGGCTACTATTCCCACCATGGCCGGCATGGTGGTTGCCTTACCGGGCCTGTATTTCTGCCTGGAGCTTGAACAACGCGTCAAGCGGTCGATTGAACAACTCTCCGACCGTCTGAAGATGAGCTGAGCCGATGAGAAAACGTCGCCACACCGACCCCGCCGGAGAAGAAGCCGAAATCAACCTGGCACCCATGCTGGATATCGTCTTCATCATGCTCATTTTCTTTGTAGTGGCGACTTCGTTTGTCAAGGAATCAGGCATCGACGTCAACCGGCCGACTGCCGAAACCGCCGAACGCAGGGAACAGGGCAACATCCTGATAGCCATCGCACCCAATGGTGAAATATGGATAGACAAACGGCCGGTCGATATTCGCTCGCTGCGCGCCGTGGTTGAACGACTGGTTGCTGAAAACCCGGAAGGTGCCGTCATCATCCAGGGTGACCGCGCTGCGCAGATCGGCCTGCTGGTCGAAGTCATGGATCAGATCCGCAAGGGCGGTGTCAGCAATGTATCTATCGCAGCCACACCAGGCGACTAATGTCATGTCAGGCCGCTACGCGATCGCCGGACTGACAGGCATCCTGGCCGCCGCCTGCCTGCTTTGGCTGATGCAGGTGCTGGTGACTCCACCTGACGGTTATCTGGTCAGAAGTGAAACATCCGGGCTGGTCGACTTCATTCGTCTACAAAGAGAAGAGCGCGTACAACTCAAAAAACGCCATCTCGACAAGCCACCGCAACAAGCCAAACCCCTGCCCCGGCCAAAACTCGATTTTGAGCTGGACCTGCCGCAGCCAACGCCGCAGCTGAACGCGCGCATGGACATGAACCTGCCCCTGACGATAGGCGATGGCCCTTACATTGGTCCAGTCGCCACACAACTGGACCGTGATTTCATAGCGCTGTCCCGCCAGCCACCCCAGTACCCTTACCAGGCTGCTCGCCGGGGTACCGAGGGCTGGGTGCGCGTTTCCTTCAAAGTGACCGAAACAGGGACGGTGGAAGACGTCGTCGTGCTGGAGTCCGACCCACCGGGCGTATTTGACCGTGCGGCGATCAAAGCCGTCTACCGTTGGCGCTTTAAACCTCGCATGGTCAACGGTTCAACCGTGGCTGGACGCGCCGAGCAGGTTGTCGAGTTCAAACTCAACAAGTAATCATGAAACCGGCAAGCTTCCAACTCTTTCGCGCACTACTAATGACGTTGTGCGCGCTGCTGACAAGTTTCAACGCACTGGCCAGCGGCCTGTCACCCATGACTCACCGCCAGCTCACTGACATTCATGAACAGATCGATAAGCAGGCCTATGACGAAGCACTGGCGGAACTTGAAATACTGCTGGTCGACATTGGCAACAACAGTTATGAAAAAGCGGTCGTACTGCAAACCCTCGGTTATGTTCAGATCAGCCGCGAGGCTTATACACCAGCCGCAGAAGCGTTTGAACAGGCCCTTGTCCTGGACCAGTTACCGGAAGCGACGCAGCAGCGACTGCGTTATGACCTCGCCCAGCTCTACCTGACCTCTGGCAAGACAGTAAAAGCGATTCAATTACTTGAACGCTGGTTCGCAGATACAACACGGGCAGACGCCACAGCCTACGCGCTACTGGGTCACGCCTATGCGCAGAATAACCAGTATGCGAAAGCTGTTCCTGCACTGCAACGCGCCATCGAACTCTCTGAGGAGCCACACGCCGACTGGTATGAAGCCTTGCTGGCGATGCACTACGAACGGGAATCCTGGCGTGCGTGTATACCGCTGCTCAAGGATATGTTCCGCCTGTTCCCGGAACGGCAGGCCTACTGGTCACAGCTGGCCGGTGTGCACCTGGCGCTCAAGGACTACTCTGCTGCTACCACTGCACTCGAACTGGCCTATCGCGACGGCGCGCTCAAACACGAGCAGGAACTGATTCAGCTCGCCCGCCTGTATCTGCATACCGGCATGCCGCACAAGGCCGCCCGCCTGCTGGAACAGCAACTTGAGCTTGGCCGGATAGCGGATACCAGCGCGCATCAAAAATTACTCGCCCGATCCTGGGCTGCAAGCGGTGAACGCGACCAGGCCATCCTGGCATTAGAACGGACAATTGGCACGTCAGCTGCTCCCATGATCAGGTTACAACTGGCCCAATGGTACATTGAGGCAGAACGCTGGAAAGCCGCTGAAGAATTGCTCGCCACCGTAGTTGAGAACACCAAAGAAAACAGGCTTAAGGCCCAGGGATGGCTATTGATAGGTATCGCCCGCTACGAACAAAGGAAGATACCGGCCGCCCAAACAGCTTTTAATCATGCCAGCCAGCTGCCAACGACACGCGAAGCCGCCAGCCAATGGCTGGAGTTCCTCAATACGCTGCCCGAGTCGAAAGTATAGCGCCCCCTGTCCGGGCCAACTCAATGGACAGCATGGGTACAGTCGCGACAACTTTACCGTGACTGAATTCGCCGGGTTCAACAGCCGTGCAGAGACCTTGAACCCGTTATTCAGTCGTCACTGCTACCGATAGCCCGGTAGACCAAAGCACCAAGCAAAGCGCCAATTATCGGTGCTACCCAGAACATCCAAAGCTGGGCGACAGCCCAATCCCCTACATAGATTGCAACACCGGTACTGCGTGCCGGGTTCACCGAGGTATTGGTTACCGGGATGCTGATAAGATGGATCAGTACCAGTCCCAGGCCGATCGGAATCGGGGCAAAACCCTGTGGCGCGCGCTTCGCCGTGGCACCGAGAATAATCAGCAGAAACATCATAGTCATGACGATTTCCGTGATCAGTGCTGCCTGCATCGAGTAGCCACCCGGCGAATGCTCTCCGTAACCATTGGCAGCGAAACCTGCAGAAACATCGAACCCGGCTTTGCCACTGGCGATCAGATAAAGCACACCGCCTGCCGCCACTCCTCCAAGCACCTGGGCGATAATGTAAGGCACCAACTCGCTTGCCGGAAAACGTCCACCTGCCCACAAACCGATGGATACTGCCGGATTGATATGACAGCCCGATATATGGCCAATGGCGAAGGCCATGGTCAATAAAGTCAGACCAAATGCGAGCGCCACACCCAGCAAGCCGATACCCACATCGGGAAAGGCCGCCGCCAGCACAGCGCTGCCACAACCACCCAAAACAAGCCAGAACGTACCTATAAACTCGGCACCATACTGCTTCATAACACGCTCCTCTGTGGTTCAGACCAGAATTAACTTGATTATTCTTAGCTTGCAGAAAGCTTAGACTATCCGGGGAAAAATAAAAGCTACCGATTATTGACGCCGGGAATATCAATCCACACGCTGTTCCCCGCCAACCCGGCTCTCTACGCCTGCCCCCTTGATGATCGCGAAAACCCTACCAGGCTAATAAATTTGAGCTTGATCTGTATCAAGGTCATGCTGAGCCGATATCGGCACAGTGCCTGCTATAAGATTAATGAGTGGGCATAAATTGTCATGTCAATTAGCAGAATGCAGTTTCTACGCGGTGATGTTTCAGGAAAAAAGTCACCCGTGCGTCCACCCTGGGCACTTGATGAAAGCGAATTTATTACACAGTGTGATCGTTGCGGCCAGTGCATTGACGTCTGCCCAACCCATGTAGTTCAAGCCGGCCGGGGTGGTTTTCCGGAAATGGATTTCACCCGGGACGAATGTTCGTTCTGTGGTGATTGCGTAGACATCTGTAAACCGCAGGCTTTGCGCAAAGTTGAAGGCCATTCACCCTGGACACTCAAGGCAGTCCTCGATACCCAGGCATGCATCGCCTTCATGGGTGTCGAATGCCGGGGTTGTATCGACCCCTGTGAACCAAGAGCGGTGCGCATTTCTTTTCGCCCCCGCGGCGTCGGAACCCCTGACATCGATTCACAGGCGTGCACTGGTTGCGGCGCCTGCGTGCGGGTATGCCCCGCGCAGGCAATCAGCATGCAACCACTACCCGCTTAAGGAGACGGTATGAATATCAGTGGTGTCGTCGTAAGAACATTCCCGAAGGATATTGGCGTTGTATCAGAGGCGCTGTCCCGGCTGGACGGCGTTGAGGTACACGGCGCCAGTGATGACGGACGCCTGGTCGTCACCGTTGAACAACCCGGTGAACAGGGTTTAACGGATGTGCTGAACCATATGCAAGACATACCGCGGATACTGTCTACATCGTTGATCTACCACCAGTTCGAAGAACTGGCGCATCAGGAGGACGAAGCATGAAACTGAGCAGACGTGAATTCATCAAGACCAATGCGATTGCCGCAACCGCCGCGGCTGCCGGTGTGACCATACCCGGCGTCAACGAAGCGCTGGCCGCAGGCAAAGACACTATTCGCTGGGACAAGGCGCCGTGCCGTTTTTGCGGCACTGGCTGCAGTGTACTGGTTGGCACCAAAGATGGCCGCATTATCGCCACCCAGGGCGATCCCGATGCCCCGGTTAACCGGGGTCTTAACTGCATCAAGGGCTATTTTCTTTCCAAGATCATGTACGGCAAGGACCGCCTGACCAAACCTTTGCTGCGCATGCGCAACGGCAAGTACGACAAGGAAGGCGACTTCACCGAGGTCAGTTGGGAAACCGCTTTCGATGTCATGGAAGAAAAATTCAAGGCCGCACTAAAACATGACCTGGAAGCCAACAAGGGCAAGCCACCGGAAGAGATCGTGTCAACGGTTGGCATGTTCGGTTCAGGACAATGGACAGTCTGGGAAGGCTATGCCGCTTCCAAACTGTACAAGGCCGGATTTCGCTCCAACAATATTGACCCGAATGCCCGCCACTGCATGGCTTCCGCCGTAGGCGCATTTATACGCGCATTCGGTTCGGACGAACCGATGGGTTGTTATGATGACCTGGAGCACGCCGACGCCTTTGTGCTCTGGGGCTCGAACATGGCCGAAATGCACCCGATCCTGTGGTCACGGCTTACCGATACACGCCTGACCAAGGAAGGCTGCGAGGTGCACGTATTGTCCACCTTTGAGCACCGCTGTTTCGACCTTGGCGACAACAACATGGTGTTCACGCCGCAGACCGACCTGGCGATTCTGAACTACATCGCCAATTATATTATCCAGAACAAGGCCTACGACCAGTCGTTCATCGACAAACACGTTAACTTTACCAAGACCCCGACAGATATTGGCTATGGCCTGCGTCCCGAGAACCCGCTGGAAAAGAATGCCAAAAATGCCGGCAAGGGCAAGCTTTCCACAATCAGCTTCGAAGAATATGCCAAATCAGTCGAACCTTATACGTTGGAATACACTTCTGAATTATCCGGCGTGCCAAAGGAAAATCTCGAGCGTCTGGCCAAGCTGTATGCTGATCCCAACAAAAAGGTCAGCTCATTCTGGACCATGGGCTTTAACCAGCATACCCGCGGTGTCTGGGCCAATGGCCTCGTCTATAACATTCACCTGTTAACCGGCAAGATCTCCGAACCCGGCAACAGTCCTTTCTCATTGACCGGGCAGCCATCAGCCTGCGGAACAGCGCGTGAGGTGGGCACCTTCTCACACCGGCTGCCTGCCGACTATGTGGTCAAGAAGAAAGAGCATCGCGACCTGGCCGAGAACATTTGGAAGCTGCCCGCTGGCACTTTACCCGGCAAGGTCGGCTATCACGCGGTATTGCAAAACCGCATGTTGAAAGATGGCAAGCTCAATGCCTACTGGGTGCAATGCAACAACAATATGCAGGCAGGCGCCAACATGAACGAGGAGACCCTGCCAGGTTATCGTAACCCGCAAAACTTCATCGTGGTTTCGGACCCCTATCCAACTGTCACAGCGATGGCCGCTGACCTGATACTGCCAACCGCCATGTGGACAGAAAAAGAAGGTGCTTACGGTAATGCAGAAAGGCGTACACAGTTCTGGCGTCAGCAGGTTGATGCGCCAGGCGAATCCAAGTCAGACCTCTGGCAGCTGATCGAATTCTCCAAGCGTTTTAAAACCGAAGACGTATGGCCGCAGGAAATCCTGGACAAAAACCCTGAATACAAGGGCAAAACGCTCTATGAGGTGTTGTATGCCAACGGCCAGGTTGACCAGTTCGAGAAACAGACTGTCGAAGATGACCGCAACAACAAATACCACAATGACGAGATGGACGATTTCGGCTTCTATGTGCAGAAAGGACTGTTTGAAGAGTACCGGCGATTCCAGCTGGAAGGGCCGAAAAAGGGCCACGAGCTGGCACCGTTCGACACTTATCATACAGTGCGCGGACTACGCTGGCCGGTTATCGACGGCAAGGAAACCCTGTGGCGGTATCGCGAAGGCTACGACCCTTATGTCGAAAAAGGCAAGGGGCTGACCTTCTACGGTCGCAGTGACGGTAGAGCCAATATCATCACAGCACCTTACGAACCGGCAGCAGAAAGCCCGGATAAAGAATATGACTTGTGGCTCTCGACCGGACGTGTTCTGGAACACTGGCACTCGGGATCGATGACGCGCCGCGTACCGGAGTTATATCGAGCCTTCCCGGATGCGGTTATTTTCATGCACCCCGAAGATGCCAAGGCGCGCGGCCTGCGTCGCGGGTTACCCGCTAAAATAGTCAGCCGCCGGGGCGAAATCGTTGCTCGTGTTGAAACACGTGGCCGGAACCGGGTACCGCAGGGATTAATATTTGTACCCTGGTTCGATGCCAGTCGTCTTATCAACAAGGTCACACTCGACGCCACTGACCCCCTGTCCAAGGAGACCGACTACAAGAAGTGTGCAGTAAAGGTCGTCAAGGCCTAAGCCGGGTACTTTGAGCAGGGCATGGGAAAAGCTGTTGGCCATAAGAGAACCGTCACATCGGCAAGCCGAAGGCGATTCCTGCTGACCATGGCGCGCACCGGCGGCGGTGTCGCACTGTTTGGTCTTGGCGTAACGTTATATACACGCCAGGCAGCGTCGCTGCCGGCACAAGCCATTCGCCCTCCCGGCGCACTGGACGAAGATGCCTTCCTGGGCGCCTGCATACGTTGCGGCCTGTGCGTACGCGATTGTCCGTTTGACACCTTGAGCCTGGCGACATTGGGCGATGAAGTTGCCACCGGTACGCCCTACTTCATTGCCCGCCAGGTACCTTGCGAAATGTGCGATGACATTCCGTGCGTCAAAGCCTGTCCAACAGGCGCACTGGATCACAACCTGACCAATATCGATGATGCGCGCATGGGACTCGCAGTTCTGATTGACCAGGAGAACTGCCTCAACTTCCAGGGCCTGCGCTGTGAGGTCTGCTACCGTGTGTGCCCCGCTATCAATGAGGCCATCACCCTGGAACGCCAGCACAATGATCGCAGCGGAAAACACGCAGTATTCATTCCCACTGTACATTCGAATGCCTGTACCGGCTGTGGAAAGTGCGAACAGGCATGCGTGCTGGAAGAAGCTGCAATCAAGGTACTGCCGGCACATCTGGCCAAGGGCGAGCTGGGTCAGCACTACCGTTGGGGATGGCAGGAAAAACAAAAGGCCGGCGGCAGCCTGGTTACACCGGATCAGCCCCACAGGTACAACCTGCCGCAGGGCCAGTCTTACGATTATGCCGGTGAAGGCCTGGTCGTCGAAGAAGCCGGCGATATACCGTTTAATGACGATCCTTTACGCACCCTTAATCACGGCATGGGTG
>Ga0316189_10002467_pt1 | contig 18112 bp, 18 predicted proteins | sample LowCovwburrow_MG_FD_204930 | JGI IMG/M metagenome (GOLD analysis project Ga0316189, IMG submission 204930) | Coastal sediment microbial communities from Maine, United States - Lowes Cove worm burrow | ecosystem: Environmental > Aquatic > Marine > Coastal > Sediment | place: USA: Maine...
CGTGGGTCACGAAATATCGTTATCATGTTCTCAAGGGCGATATCCAGGTCAGGTGCTGTGACCTTGTCAGGCAGATCTGTGATTTGAAATAACACACTTTTTAAACTCTTTACAAAAAGCGGATTTTGTAAAGAGTTCTACTTTTTTGAAGCATATTTCAGGGAGTTCAAGTGCAATCTTAAAAACATCTCCGAATGGTGTAATGTAAAGAGTTGTGAAAAAGAGATTCCGCTTTTTCGCGGGCCCCTGGCTTTATGCCGTTGTGCAAGAATGAATGTTGGTTTTTCGCCGTCAAAAAAAGTGAGGCCGTGATGGCTTGGGAGTAGGTTAAGAAAGGAACCAAGGGAAGAACCTGTACTACGGAGACGGGACAATATGCGAACAGGGTAAGGTAAAACCCAAAATACACTGACCCCTATCAAAAATGAACTTTCATAATTTTATAAGACATCTACTTAGTCTTATATTTGAGTTATGAAAAATTGGGTTGACGGATATAGCGTAAAGAAAGAGGTGAAGGTACTTTTGATTTCAATTGGCTTGGTACTTGTTTTTTTGAATCCGCTAGAGGAATTGTACAAAAAAATCATCGTAAACCCTATACTTAGTGAAGTGCAATCCAGTATTCTTGTCGACCTTACAATAGTTGGTTTTTTGATTTGGTTGTTGGTCGACCTACGTGAAAAATACATGAAAAGAACCAATATCGGTAGGGAATATATCGTGATTCTATTATTTACTCTAGGACTGTATAGCTACTACAGGTTTTTCTCCAAAAGCTATGAGTTTACCGAATTCTTTTCATTTCCTGTGGTTAAATACCTTGATATCGTCACGTTGTACTTCTTGTTTCTGGCAGGTCTCTATCCCTTGCAAATGCTATTTGGATCCAGGCATACAAGATTGGGCAAATCTTCGGTGCTGGTGGATGAACCCATAGAGAACGAGGAAGAAGATGTTTTGGAACGCATGCCTAAGGTCCGCCTATTGGTCGATGAGATAGTGAAGTCCATTAATAAGAATTCCATAGCATATGGAATAACCGGGGAATGGGGGTCTGGCTTTGTTTCCATTTTTGCTTTACTGACATATCAATAAAGTCAAAAGGTGAATTGCTTTTTCGAGCTTGTTCAATTAAATAATCACGGTACTTAATATCTTCAATTGCAAAACTTACAAATACAAATTTTCGTTTTTCTTTTTCATTTGTTCCAAATAAGAATTCTAAAAGTCCCATAATTTTTCTTGTTCGGTTTTTTACTTGCCAATAACAATTGGATATAATCAAGGTGTCACTTGTAAGAGAGAAGTTATGTACAGATTAAATCTATGTTAACTGGATTAAATCAATGTTAACTAGGGGTTTATGTAATTGTTTTATCTTTACTTTTGGTCGATTAACCAACTTAAAAAATGATGAAAAAGAAAGATATTAGGATACTTCTGGTAGATGATGAACCGGATATCTTGGAGATTATAAACTATAATCTTTCATCCGAAGGATACGAGGTATTTACCGCAAAGAACGGGGTTCAAGGAGTTGCCAAGGCCAAGGAAAAGAAACCACACCTTATTATATTGGATGTCATGATGCCCGAAATGGATGGGATAGAGACTTGTGAGGCCATTCGCAACACCCCGGGCCTTGAAAGAACCTTAATCACCTTTCTTACCGCTAGGGGGGAAGATTATTCCCAAATGGCTAGTTTTGATGCGGGTGCGGATGATTATATTACAAAACCAATAAAACCTAAAGTTTTGGTACGTAAGATAAAGGCCCTACTGCGAAGAATACAAGAGGAAGAAACAGGAGAGGAAATTATCAAGGTAGGCGATATAATCATAAACCGGGAGGAATACAAAATTGAAAACAAAGGTGTGGAGATAATTCTCCCCCGAAAAGAATTTGAACTTTTGTCGCTATTGACCTCAAAACCAAATAAAGTTTTTAAGCGGGAAGATATCTTGGAGAAAGTCTGGAGCAATGAGGTTGTAGTAGGTAGCCGTACCATAGATGTCCATATCCGTAAATTGCGTGAAAAAATAGGGGACCATAACTTCAAAACGGTAAAGGGGGTAGGGTACAAGTTCGTTTTATAATGGCAGTACGATTAAAAAAATCCTATAAATTTGCTTTTCGTTCTACCTTGATCATTGAGATGATACAATCCTTTTTATGTTGTAGGCTTACCTAAGATTTCAAATTCCAATTCCTTTAAGGGTCGACTAAAAGGCGGGCGAGCGCCCTATAGATGGTATTACAACCACTGGTCTATACCCAATTATATTAAGGGTTTTCCATAAAAAAACCGAGGTACATTTACCTTTGCTACCAAACTTCCCCAGAGGGGGATGGCTTAAAAATGAAACTGAAAAAGTTGGTCCCAGTAAATAAAAAACCTGATATCAATATTATAAACTACGATATTTAAGATAGAATCTACATGGTGCGGATGGTCTTAAGGGATATTGGGGATGCTATTGACCTGACCGATGTGGATAACTTGGCCCTACTGGACTTGCAACAAAAAAGTGGACATTTAGATAAACTAATTGTAACCTTAATATTAAGGAATTAGTGCTGTTGCGTTAAGAAACCTTCGGTCTCTCAAAAGCACAGTAAATATAGTGGATACGAAATGTTCTTTGATTTGATTTGACGAATATCTTTGGCAAAAGCCAAGGTTATGAATTCAGGTAAATATGTTTTTGCCCAAGTCCTCTCCATTGTCAACCGCTACGAGTTCCAAAAATGTGTCGACCGTTATAACGGCGACTACAGGACACGCGGCCTGAACTGTTGGAACCAGTTCGCGCAACTGTTCTTCGGACAGTTGACCGGAAGGAACGGTCTTCGGGACATCTGTATCTGTCTGGGCGCTCACGGTAACCAATTGTACCATTTGGGGATCAAGCAGGTCGTTGACCATTCGACCCTGGCCCGGGCCAACGAGAACAGGGACTGGCGTATCCATGCGGACTTCGGGTCATATCTCATAGCCTTGTCAAGCCCCTCTATATGGACAACCACGAGACGCTTTCCGGTATCGACAGGGACGTGTTCGTCCTGGACTCCACGACCATTTCGGTAAGTATTATCCTGATGGACTGGGCGCACGGCAAATATTCGAGGGGCGCGGTAAAAATGCATACGCTTTTGAACCTGCGCGGCAACATACCGACGTTCATACACATTACCGACGGCAAATACCACGACGTGAACGCCCTAGACGAGATAGAGATCGTGGCAGGTGCGGTCTACGTCATGGACAAGGCCTACATCGATTTTTCGCGTCTGTTCAAGATTGAGAACTGCGAAGCGTTCTTCGTGGTTCGCGCCAAGACCAACCTGAAGTTCAGGGTCTTGGAATCCAGGAAAGTGGACAAGGCGACCGGCCTTAGATGTGACCAGTCCATAAGGTTGTCGGTGGCCAAGAGCCGTAAGAACTACCCCGATAAGATCAGGCGGATAAAATATTACGACCGCGAAAAGGATATCAGGCTCGTGTTCCTGACCAATGACTTTGACATGGGAGCAATGGAAATCGCGACCGTCTACAAAAGCCGGTGGCAGATAGAGGTCTTTTTCAAGTGGATCAAGCAGAACCTAAAGATAAAAACGCTTTGGGGGCATTCGGAGAATGCGGTCAAAACACAATTGTGGATTGCGATAAGTACTTATCTGATCGTGGCATACTTGAAATACCAGATGAAAAGTACGTATTCCATTTACGAAATGACCCAAGTTCTGTGGACATCGGCTTTCGCCAAAACACCTATAAACCAACTGTTTACCAAAATGTCCATCAATCAAAATTTCAAAGAACAACTTAACTTGTTTAATGACAACGAATTATAAACGCAACAGTACTATTAAGGAATTATAAAACTTTTGGGAGCAGAAATACAAAAACGCAAAAAATTGACGAACAGGCACATACAATCCATATGTAAAATTTACATTAAGAAAAGGTAATAAAAAGGTGAGATTAACGTATATTTATGTAACAAAATTAAAATTTTGGTCATGAGAAATGCGATGTTGCTTTTAACACTACTACTGGTATCAGCCATAACATATGCCCAAAATGAAAAAAAGCTCGGACTAAATGAGGAGACTAAGTTGATTGAAGCTACTTATTTTCACGATAATGGAAATGTAAGTCAAACAGGGACCTTTAACCTTGATGGAAAATTACACGGAGAATGGATAAGTTTTAGTGAAGAGGGTGAAAAGATTTCCAAAGGATCTTATGTAAATGGTCGAAAAGTCGGAAAATGGATTTTTTGGTTAGGGGATAATGTGAAAGAAGTAAGATATAATGTAGATGGAATAGCCAGTGTAGACGGAATAAAAAAAGCAGCTCTGGTCAAGAACTGACAATGATCATATAAAATTATAAACAGCAAACATCCCGCCAATAGGGGGGATGTTTGCTGTTTAAGATATACCAAAAGAATTTTAAAGAGGCATTTACTTTAAACCCGATGTTAAGGCAAATTCTTTTCTATTCATTTTGTTAACGGCATAATCGTTTAAAAGAATTGTTTTTTGAGATAGGCCGCAGTGGACTTTTGAAATCTTATCCTTTTCAATTTGTACCGGAAGCTCTAATTTGTCATAACCAGTATAACTTATCACCAGAGTGTAATCGCCCACTAAGACATCCTTAAGCTCAAAATTACCATGAAAATTTGTTTCGGCTTTTTGGGAATGGCCTTTCAATTGCACATTTGCATATAACATGGGTTCATTATTCATTTCCAAGTCTAATATTTTACCGCTAATTGATCCTTTATCTTGGGCAAAAATGTTTGAGACTATTAAAAATATAACCAAGAAAACCAGTTTGTTCATTGACAAAAATATTTTACGCAAATGAAATAACTTCAAATTAACTGAACGTTATGTAAAAGTTATTAATGGATGATAATAGTATTAATTGAGAAAGTCAGATTGGTTTTTTCCCGATGTTGATTTTCAGTAAAAAAGAAAGCCTTGCATCAGGGCAAGGCTTTCGGTGGTATTTAATTGTGGCTTAGTTTCCATTAGCCCAATCAAACATAGTAACGTCAACAATCGTGCCTGTGTTATAAGGACCTGTTAGAGTGGCATCCGCACCATCAATTTGTACATTGGCCAAAGGTCCTGCGTCTTTCATATCAACCAAGGTAGCGTAACCATCTAAACCATCTAGGTAAAGATTGGTTATTGTAGCTCCCGAGGTCTTTTTGAACTGTAATGCCGTACCAGACTGTGATGAAATAGCGGTTAAGTTTACAAATTTAGGATTGTTATTGACTCCATCCGCTTCTACGGCAGTTGAGAAACCTGCATTTGTATGTGAAACATACGCATTGGTCAAAGTGCCACTCCAACCTTCGGTCCAATCTATGGCATCATCTTCGTTGTTCTCCAAATAGAAATTGGAAGCGGAAACTGTTCCACCAAAGAACTCAACACCATCATCCTTGCCGTCAATCAAGGCAACATTGTCAATCGTAGTGCCAGAACCTACGGCATAAAGTGTAAGACCGTTGTACTGTGAATCGGGGTTGATCTGTGCACCAGCGTATCTGATTATCAAATAGCTAATTGAACCTGAATTGTCTGTATCGTCAGTTCCACCATAAAGAATTTGTCCTACTTCAGCAGTAGCATCGGTACCTTCAGTAGTGGTTGCGTTACCAGCGATTACCAAACCACCCCAGTCCCCAGGACTTTCATTGGAAGAGGTCATTACCACTGGAGCCATAGCAGTACCTTGAATATCAATTTTACCTCCTTTTTGAACTACAATGTACGTACTGGTCTCATCACCACTTTCAACATCAGCAATAATAGATGTCCCAGCAGGAATAGTTAAAGTGGCACCTGACTCAACACTTAAAGTTTGGGCCAAATAGTAAGTGATATCGGCATCCAAGGTCAAGTCAGCAGTCAAACTACCTGATAATACACTTGTTTCAATTGTAGTTTCAGAGTTTACCCAGTCAAAAGATGCAATATCAACGGTTGGTGTTGCAATGTAAGGCAAGTTTGGATCAGCATCTGTTCCATCAATTTGTACGCTAGCCAATGGACCAGCATCTTTCATATCAATCGAAGTATCGTAGCCCGATAAGGATAGACCAGTGATTGTAGCGCCTGAGGTTTTTTTGAATTGTAATGCAGTACCTGACTGTGTTGAAACAGCGGTTAAGTTTACAAGTTTAGGATTGTTATTGACTCCATCCGCTTCTACAGCAGTTGAGAAGCCATCATTGGTATGGACAACATAAGCATTGGTCAAAGTGCCACTCCAACCTTCGGTCCAATCTATGGCATCATCTTCGTTGTTCTCCAAATAGAAATTGGAAGCGGAAACAGTTCCTCCAAAGAACTCAACACCATCATCCTTGCCGTCGATTATGGCGATACTGTCAATCGTGGTACCTGAACCTACGGCGTAAAGCGTTAGTCCATTGTACTGTGAATCAGGATTGATCTGTGCACCGGCATATCTGATGATTAAATAGCTAATTGAACCAGAGTTATCGGTATCATCGGACCCACCATAAGTAATTTGTCCTACTTCGGCAGTAGCATCGGTACCTTCAGTAGTGGTTGCGTTACCAGCGATTACTAAACCACCCCAGTCCCCGGGAGCTTCGTTTTCAGAAGTCATCTCCACCGGATTGGAAGAGGTGCCTTGAATATCGATTTTGCCTCCTTTTTGAACTACAATGTACGTACTGGTCTCATCACCATTTTCTACGTTCGCAATTATTTTAGTACCTGCAGGTATAGTAAGTGTGGCACCAGATTCAATGCTAAAAGTTGTTGAAAGTGTATAGGTTTTACCAGCATCTAAAGCTCTGTTTTCTGACAACGAACCAGTTAGGTTAGTGTCTTCACAAGGGGTACATGAACCACCACAATCCACTCCGGTTTCATCACCGTTCATTTTTTGGTCTGAACATGTGGCTTCTGGTGCTGGATCGGCACCACCGTCGTCGTCACTAGAGCAGCTCGCGAGAAATAGGCTGCAGCAGGCCATAAGACCCATTGTTAATCTTGAAATTTTCGTTTTCATCATATTGGATTTTAGAATTTATTAGTTATTATATTCAATTAAAAATTATAGTTAATACCTATGCTTAAGCTGATACCTGTAGTATATGACCTCACCGTCTCATCCACCTCTATTCTTTGTGCGGAAGGATCCGAGGCTAATTCAGCAACATTCTTCAAAATGCTTTGGGTTTGTTTTATTTCAGGATTTAATAGGTTTTTCCCAATTAAGGATAGTTTCCAATTTTTTGCAATCACCTTGCTCACAACTGTGTTTAGCACAACAAACCCTTTTTCAATGATGGCATCGTCATAAAAGATGTCCCTATTGGATTGATCTGTCGGGACCCCTAAAGCAAATATTTTATCAGAGGCATAATTTGCATTCAGGGATGCGGAGAATTGATTTTCGCCAACAGAATTAAAATTAAGGCTTGAGTTGAAAATCCAGTCAGAAGCACCTTGCAGGTCGGTTTTTTCAATGCCCTTATACCTGAAAGTTCTTAACAATGCACCATCCTCATTAAAAATTTCCTTTAAATCTTGTGAGTGCCACATACGTGTTGCATTTAAGACCAGATTAAGGCTATTTCCCCCTTTGGTGCCATCTTCTTCATTGTAATCTGGGCTGATCAGGTCTAATCTGGTTTCAGCTTCAAGACCAAAAACTTCGGCCTTTTCAGCGGAGTTGAAGTATGAAAAAACACCTGCAGATCCCCTGTCCCTAACTTTATTAATGGGGTCTGATATATCCTTATAGAACGTAGCAAGGGAAACCACTTGCGCTGTAGTGGGGAAGTATTCCCATTTAAGATCGTAATTTAAGTTCTTAGAGGCCCTTACATCTACATTACCGCGTATTACCTGTCCGGTTGGTGATACATATTCAAACGGTGATACTTCCTTGAACTCCGGTAGGGTTAAGGTCCTACTCATGGCGATTCTAATGGCATGAAAGTCATTAAGAGCGTACTTTATGTTTAAGCTCGGGTATAAATTAGTATAATCTTGAAAACTTTCCCCAGTTCTTGGAAACAAGTTTCCAATATCATAATTAACCGTTATTTCGTCTTTTTGAAAACGAAGTCCTACATTGATATTCCATTTATTAAGACCCACATTAAAATCCGCAAAGGCGGCCTTGGAATCCAATTCGCCGGTGTAGATATCTTTACGTTCATCCTTGGCATTGGATCCCAATAGATTAAGTTCCAACAATCCATTGTCAAAGTTGGATTGTTGAAAAATACTGCCAATATTATCAATTGAAGAGGGGTTTATGGCGTTGGATGTAGTTTCCTCAACACCTACGAATTCTGAACTAAAATCCCGTTGCTTGTTTCTATAGGAAACACCCACTTCAATCTTAAAGGATCTTTTATCTTCTTCAATGATATTTAGAACATCATTGATATAACCATTGAATTCAATATCCTCAATTTTTTGGCTGGACTTTCTTTGTTGAAAGCCTCCATTTCTGCCAAGCTGAACATCAAATAGAGGTTCAACTTCATTAGGGTCCCAGTTAACTTCATTTCTAATTCTGTTGGGCTCAACTGCATTTAGAATATTATACCCACCTGCCCATTTCAACGTGTTTTTTTTACCTATTTCGTGGGTTCCCAATAATTGGGTAACCAATAAACGTGTTTGTTTGGTATTTTGGTCCCTAATGAATTGGAACAAACCTTCTGCTGGAGCAGTCTCCTCAAAAATAGTGGCTTCCCCATTTCGCCCGCCTTCGAATATTGATTCGCTTAGCTTGTTCACAAAGAATGTACTTGATTTGATTCTGTTTTTGTCGTTGGCAACAAATGTCATATCCAATAGTGCCGTGTTTACGATTTTATTGCGATATGTTGTGGCATCAGTAATGGTGTCATCCACGAAGTTGGATCTAAATTGACGGAAAATGCCTTGCTGATATTCATATGAACGGGAATGTGACCCCGTAAATAAAATAGACAGCTTGTCTTTTATTCTTTTTCCTGCGGTTAGTGAAAACGAGTAGTCCATCGGATTATCCTGTTTTCTGGTATTCCAACCTTGTTGGGTAATTTGTTGTTGGATGCTTCTTTCGGAGTTGTAAAAACCAAAAGTCACATCACTTAGATTGGGAGAAATTTTAAAGTTATCCCAAACGCCACTTTTTGCCACATTGGAGTTGATGCCCGTAGAAAGACCGGCTCTTAATTCCCTTGAACCTACGAGTTCCCTGGAACTGATGTTTATTGTGCCGGAAGATTGGTCTGCAGAAGATTGTGCTGCATACGTTTTGCTAATACTTACATTTCTGATCACTCTGGTAGGAAAGAGTGATAAGTCAATATTTTTCTTTTCTACATCATCGGAAGGCACGGTCAACCCATTCAATGTAGTAGATAGGTAACGGTCTCCAAGACCACGCACAAAAACATCCCCTGAAGCTTCACTGCTTGATACTCCCGATATTTTCGTAGTTGCGGTCGCAACATCGGAAACACCTATTTTCACGAGTTCAACTGCACCTATACTTTCCCTGATTTCTATGGCTTTTTTCTGGTCTATTAGAAGTGCAGTCTCTGAATCTTTTCTTGCGATTGTGGTAACTGTTACTCCTTCTAGGGTCACACCAGTACTTGCCATAGGCACATCTACTGTAGTAACCTTTCCTGCTTCAACCTTTACCTCTGAAATTTCGACCGTTTCATACCCCAAAAAGCTATATGCCACTGTATATGTGCCTGGTTCCAGATTAGCGATTTCATAAAGACCATAAAAATCCGAGGTAGTTCCTTTGGCAGTTCCTTTTATAACTATGTTGGCAAAGGGCAGTGGTTCGTTGTTCATTTCCGTGTCGGTGAGCTTACCTAGAATGCTACCTGTTTTTTGTGCACTAATACATGCAGTGGTCAATAAAAAAAGACTAATAAATATTTTTCTCATGTTTGAATTCTCTGTAATTAAATACCGGTACAAAGAAACCAATGAAGTGTAAAGAACAGGTTGTCCATATATTAAAAGACCATGATAAAAATGTAATATAAATGTTATTCGATTAAGGTTGAGTTTCAATTGGGAATACCATTTCCTAACATTCAAATAATGTATCTTGCCATTACTAATTTGCTACTATGAACTGGGAGCAATTACTCTCATTACGCCGCCATGGCGATTCGCATAAAAGATTAAGGAAGGAACAGGATGAAACACGATTGGGGTTTGAGGTTGATTATGACCGTATCATCTTTTCCTCCGCTTTTCGTAGCCTGCAGGATAAGACCCAGGTAATACCACTTTCCAAGACCGATTTTGTACATACGAGACTTACCCATAGTTTGGAAGTTCCAGTTGTTGGCAGAAGCTTGGGTAGGATTGCTGGGAAAAAATATTGGAAAAGCATCCACACTTAAGTTTAGGTAATTTATTAGCAATATCATCTAGTGATAATTCTTCTTTCAGCAAGGACTCTTTTGAATATAAAGTTGACCAAAGCAACAAAGGACAGAATTATAAAAACAGAGGATATAAATTTGATTCACTAAGTGCAATGATAGTTGCATCTGAAAATAAAGAATGGAACCTGAAACAATTTTAAAAAGAGGTCTAAAAATGTTAGATTTTCTTTGTGATTATATAGGTGAAGATTTTAGTGGCATTGACAAATTGGATAAATATAAATTGTTAGGGTTAGAATTTATGTATGAAAAAGAATTAGAAGCCATAAAATAAAATAACTGTGGGCAATAACTTTACGCATAAAAGTTAAAATAAAGGAGACTCTTTACAGAACGCACCTTTTGTAAAGAGTTAAAAATGGCCCCATAAAAGGTCAATTAACGACACTACTAAAAGAGACCAGTAGACTCAAGAATTATTGGTTTTATGGAATTTTTAGAAAAGAAAGGTTTGAATTATGGCGAAGGTCATAAACTTGTTTAATGAATGGATATCTATGAATTCTTGACAGAATGGTCAAATGATGATATAAAGTGGTTAATCTTAATGATGCTGTTGGGTATGGGTACGAGCCTGTATTACTATTTCATCGTCAATAAGGGCAAAAAAAATGGACGACCTGAAAATATAGAATTAAGTCCTAAGAATTTGATAAGGCTCGTGTTTTGGATATTCTTTTCAATAGGTTCGATATTATGAATAATATCAGACAAATTAAATTGTCCAAGAAATAATCTTTAAAGACGTTTATGCTCCAAAGGTCATGATAATGACCAATAAGAATATGGCACTAATAAACAAAACCAACGCTGCATAAAGTGCCTTCTCACCACTACTTTGTTTGCCCATATTTAGAAATTAGCAAATGGAAATCCAGTATACAACCTGAATAAAAATGCGTATAGAACGATTACGAACATGGCTAATGTGAACCATGCAAAAGCCTTGAAATAATGTCTTACCAGGTAATTTTGGATATTTTTGAATCCTTCAAGATAGATTTCCTTAATAAGTAGAATTGTTTTCATATTTCGGGGGTTTATATTTCATACAAAGCTCCTGCGATTATCCGGATTGCGGTTGATTTTTCGATAAAAGTGATTAAATCTGGAGCGAACTACATTCTGATTACGGAACATCCGTGAAACCTTCCGATAATCTATGAATTGTCAATTAATCTTATAGGTTCAGAAGTTAATTTCAGGGATATTTTGCAAATACATGTCAATACAACTATTGAAGTCGAAATGGGTATGTACTAATACATAATGTTGATAATGATGAAACAATGGGCAACTTCACGTTCGATGATTGCAGTTTCGAAACTTAAATTGAATTCTTGGCTCCAATCCCTTTATACCATAATGAAAGAATTTGTTTCTGATATTATCAACCAATATTTCGGTATTTCCTTAAAAAGTAAGGTGAAGGTGCCAATTTCTGTGATAATAGAAGTTGTAAATGGCTAAGCTTTTGATTTCATGATTTGCAAAGTCCTCTTAATAAAAGGGGAGACCACTATTATCCAGCATTTTATACATAAAAATCAGTCGTTCACAACATTTCCTATCTATGGAAAAAATACTTGCTTAACTTTCCAATGAAACCTAAAAAAAATAATTATGTACTCAGAAATCTATTTGGTCGATGATCTGGAAATGGTGAACGTACTACATCAAGTTTTGATAAGACAGTTGGGGCTGGAAGATAAAGTCAGGTCCTTTACCAATCCGGAAGAAGCGTTGGATGATCTACGTTTCAAGGTTGGAGAGTTGGAACCGATACTGGTCTTACTGGACATAAGCATGCCCGAGATGAGCGGGTTCGAATTTTTAGAATTCATGGCCCTTGAAGATTTCCCTTCGAATATCGATGTTATCATAGTGACATCCTCCAATTCTGATCAGGATAAATTCTTGGCTGAACAATACCCCCAATTTGTCCGGGATTTTGTTTCTAAACCTTTAAAAATTGAAGGTCTAAAGGAAATTACGGCAAGACCCCTTAGTGCATAATATCAATAACCTACAAATATCACATTACAACTCTTCCAAATCTTACCATGATCAACCTGCACTAAAGCCCTATGGCGCTTTAGTATCGTTCCGTATGATAAGCGCCCCTGCCTGCCGGCAGGCAGGAAGCACAAACAGCATAGGGCACCTACTATCTTTTGTTGGATTTTTAATCCTGTTCCTTTTACTTTTACCTTATTGAAAATTTATGCCACTATCTGGATAGGGTGGTCAAAGTGAACCACTAAAAGCGGATTAAAGTGAGCAGTCCACTTTTATCTGAAGATTCACACGTAGTTTTTGTTTATAATTATCGGCAAAAATAAATTATTTTCCAGGACTACTTAACCCATTAATCATTATTTTCATCACAACCCAATTGATACTATTGGGAATAAAAAAACATTTATAATGAGTGCCCGATTAATATTGAATAATTACACTGATGCAAAATAAAAAATATAATCTTCTCTACATAAATGTTGATAAAACCAACCTAAGCTCTTTTGAAAAAGATTTTCATATTGACTTTAACATAATTACCGCTAAATCTGTTATAGATGGACTTAGAATTCTTACAAAGGATGGCATGCATTTGGTGATCTTGGATTATCGGTTACCGGAAACATCAGGATTGGAATTTTTAAAAGAGGTCAAAAATAAATATCCGGACATTAAGTGTATTCTTTTAACAGATCATGATGGCATTAAAATGTTCGGAGATTCTTTTGATTCCATAAATCTCTGGAGATATATTCTTAAACCATACGAGGTCACGGAATTAACAGCGGTTATAAAAAATGCTCTTGAAAATTATCAGTTAAAAATTGACAATAATAAGCTTATTGGCCAATTAGAATTTCGTTCAGAGAGGCATGAAAAAATGATGGATACAGCGATGGATTCCATTATTACGATTAATGACAAGCATGAAATCACAGAAGCGAACAAAGCAGCTTGTGAATTGTTTGGGTACAATCCAAAAGAACTAATAGGGAGCCCTTTAAGCATCCTGATTCCAGAAAATAAAAGAAAAACACACCCTAAACTTGTCAGATCCTTTTCAAACGGTGAACAAACACAGTTGAAGATGGGGCATGATACGTATCGTTATGGACTAAACTCAAGCGGCAAAAAAATTCCCATAGAGGTTACTCTTTCCAAGCAAATAACGGAAGAGGGCAACTTTTACAATGCTTTTATCAGAGATGTTTCCGAGCGATTAAAAAGAGAACAGAGAATTAAAGAAAGTGAATCTAAACTAAGAGAGGCACAGCAGATAGCAAAACTTGGACACTGGGAATATGATATTAGTACAAAGAAAATTTTTTGGTCAGATGAGATGTATAGAATATTGGGAATGGCACCAAAAGCCGTTGAAGAATCATCAAAAGTTTTTTATGATAGGGTTCATCCAGATGACCGTGAAAGTACTCGTAAATCCTATTATGACTCTGTGGAAGCAAAGCAAACTCTTGATATTAATTACCGCTTAAAACTCCCTGATGGACAAATTAAACATGTTCATGAAAAATGTGTAACCCATTATGATAATCAAGGAAAAGCGCTTCGTTCGATAGGGACACTTCAGGATATAACAAAACAGGTATTAGCAGAACAGAGAATTAGAGAAAGTGAATCTAAGCTAAAAGAGGCGCTGCAGATTGCGAAAATTGGACACTGGGAATTAGAGATAATCACTAATAAACTTAATTGGTCAGACGAGATTCACAGAATATTCGAAATAAAAACTAAAAAAACAGAGCTTACTTACCAAGATTTTCTGGATAATATTCATCCTGATGACAGGGAAATGGTAGACCTAACATATATGGATTCACTTAAAACAAGGGAACCATATAATATTAATCACAGAATACAACTAAAGGATGGGCGAATTAAACACGTCAATGAAAAATGTGTAACTATGTTTGATGAGCATGGAGAACCACTAAGCTCTATAGGGACCATTCAAGATATAACAAAACAAATAAAATCTGAGATAGCCCTTAAGAAAAGTGAAAAACAATTTCGTGAGCTTTACGAAAAATCCGGAGATGCCATATTAATTATAAAAAATGAGACTTTCACTGATTGTAATAAGGCTACCATAGATATGATTGGATTTAAGTCAAAAGAAGAATTTCTGAACACGCATCCTTCCAAATTATCCCCAAAAATACAACCAGATGGCTTAAGCTCTTTTGAAAAAGCGGAAGAAATGATGAGCATTGCTTTGGAGAAGGGAACACATCGATTTGAATGGGCGCATACCAAGAGTAATGGAGAAGATTTTCCTGTTGAGGTATTGTTAACAGTAATTTCGAATGAACCCGATAATAGAGTTATTCACTGTGTTTGGAGAGATATTACCGATCGTAAAAAAGCTGAAGTAACCATAATTGAAAACAATCTGCAGTTTGGCCAATTGGCTGATAATACCTCCGATGTGTTTGGCGTTGGGGATGTGTCAGATCTTAAAAACATCAAGTGGCTTTATGTAAATCCTGCTTTTGAGCTAGTATGGCAGCAAACTACTGAATCGCTTTATCAGGATCCAGCAGTTTGGTTTAATCCCGTTCATGAAGAAGATAGGGAGCGTGTAAGAACCACATTCATGAATTTCATATATGAGAAAAATAAGAAGTATAATATAAATTTCAGAATAGTCAGAACGGATAAGACCATTCGATATATTCATGCAACTGCTAACCTTATTAAAGACCATAACGGAAAAGTCATTCGTTTTGCCGGGATTTCCAGAGATATTACGGAGCAGAAAAAGCATGAAGAAAAGCTTGTGGAGAAAACCACTGAATTGGAGGAATCATTGGCAATACTTGAAGGAAAGAATTACGAACTTGAACAATTCGCTTATATCGCATCACATGACCTGCAAGAACCCCTAAGTACGGTCTCTAGTTTTGCTGAACTTCTTGATCAGGAATACAGGGGCAAACTCGATGATGACGCCGATACATACCTGCAATTTATCCTTGATTCTACCGGTAGGATGAGAAACCTGATCCATGGGTTACTCGAATATTCCATACTTGGTAAGGGAAGAACTGCGGAAAGGGTGGACTGTGATGAAATATTGAAATTGGTGTTGGAAGATCTTCAGGGGGTTATTTCTGAAAAGCAAGGGAAAATTGAAAGCGGACCACTCCCTACCTTGAATGCCCATCCCATTGAAATGAAGCAATTATTTGAGAACCTTATTAGCAATGCCCTTAAATATTGTAGGGAGGGTGTGTGCCCCGTCATCAATATTTCATCCCGAAAACAAAAAGGTACCTGGGAATTCAAATTTAAGGACAACGGCATTGGTATTGATGAGAAATTTTATGAAAAAATCTTTGTCATCTTTCAACGCCTGCACAATAACCAGGATTATTGCGGTACGGGGATTGGTCTTGCCCATTGTCGAAAAATAGTGGAATTGCACAATGGCCGAATTTGGGTAGAATCAATACCCAATAAAGGAAGTGAATTCTATTTTACAATTAAAATGTGACGGGGGATGAATGTGGACTTACTATATTGGACCGGACGCAAAGTCAAGAGCGTATGACTATTAAAATCAACTTTGAAACATGTCAAGAGTAAAATGAAATTACCTTGGAATTTAAGCAAAAAGCTGTCCTAAGGATTTGGGGATGCCCATACATCTAAGAAATCATAAACATTGGTTAACCCAGGGTAAAAAGCATGTTTTTAATAGCAAGAAACAGCTTATGGAGGCTTCTCGCTTTATGATCATTCCATAGAAAAGTGTTCTTTCAATATTTGTTTCACAAAACTCTCTCTTAAAGGTTTATTTATAAAACCTGAAATTTCCTTGATATTTTCTGCCTTTGCTCTATCGGCAGGATTTAAGGATGTAGTGAGCATGATTATTTTGACTTGAAAAGCATTAAATGGTTCCAGTTTCCCGAACTCCTCCAAAAACTCCCAACCGTCCATCACCGGCATATTGATGTCAAGGAAGATTAATTCCGGTAGGCAATGTCCTATTTTGAGTCCCTTTTCAAGAAGTTCCAAGGCAATCTGTCCATTTTTAGCAACCTCTATATGTTCGGTACAATCCAATTTTCCAATAGTCCTTTTGTTCAGATAATTGTTAGCTACATCATCGTCAATGAGCATAATACAATTCAATTTTTTATTCATCTTAGTTGGATATGTTAGGTTCTACAAATTAATGAATAAACGAGAACATTCAAATAAAACAAGAATGAAATGGCACTTATGCCATGTAGCTAAATATCCTATTGTTTTTTTTAATTATTCTAATGTAATAATCCATCAGCAGGAAGCATATTATGCGAAGAATACCTTTGATAAGTTCTTTGTTGAGGTTAAACTTGGCCCATTGACCGATAGGATAATCGGGAAGAAAGTATTCATTAATGATAAATATCAAGGTTGATATTCCTTTTGTGCAATGACTTAGACAATATGGAAAGATTAAAAAATGAAGATGAGATTCATCAATAAATTGAAATAAATCAAGCCTGTGCCAAACACTTGCCCCTATGAAGAGCCATGGTCCAGTTCTCTAAAGTTCAAATAAAGGATTAAAAGGGTCCCGATTAACCGGAACCCCTAAGAACGGAGTCTATAGTCCATAAAAAAACACTAACCATTAACTAATACAGATTCTATCTACTCTTATTCTTTTCAAATTTATATAGAATATTGTTTAAATGTGTCTCTGGTACAAAAATTAACAACAAATTTGCAGAGCAAGGTTTAAACATGCGATAGTAGAATAAGTATTAAAAACTATTAATTAATGGCAAAAATAGAAATCGTTGGTCCTCCCGATGAATTGGAGAGGGTAAGTACTTTTCTGGTCAACAACAATATCACATTTAGAATGGTAAGTGATTATGGCAATCACTCTCTCGAGGATACCAAGAAGTTTAGGGAGTTAATCGATAAGTTCAAATAAAGGATAGTTTATAAAGTGGTATCACAAATTGTGATACCTTCGAGATATGAGCATGAAAATAACAAGTGTCCGATAAAACGATACTGTGGCCTTATCTAATTTAGCGAAGTTCAAGATAGTATTTACAAAAGTCAATTATGTTGTACCTGAAATAAAAAGCCGAGATGTAAATCTCGGCTTTCCCTTTAAGTACTCGAGATGGGAATCGAACCCACACTCCAAAGAAACTGGATTTTGAGCTCAGTAATAACTAAATGATTCGATATTTTGACCAACATGACCAACAACCTAGTATATTTTTCAAAACGGGCATTCTTACTTACTTTCTAGTGAAAGGCTACCAAGTGTAAAGCAATCCTAAGGAAAATGTAAGGAGATCTGTATCTCTAGCCTAAAAGCATTTAGTTTAAACTTGAGTAATATTTTAATCTTAGAAAACACAAATCTGCGTGCAAATGGCGTGCAAATAAAAAAACCTCAAAAGTACAAAATCTTCTGAGGCCTTGTTTTTACTGCGTGGGCCCTACTGGATTCGAACCAGTGACCCCCTGCTTGTAAGGCAGGTGCTCTGAACCAACTGAGCTAAGAGCCCTAACGGGGTGCAAATATAGAATAGTTTTCTTTTACCCAAAAGAAAAGATTAAAAAA
>Ga0316189_10002468_pt1 | contig 18108 bp, 15 predicted proteins | sample LowCovwburrow_MG_FD_204930 | JGI IMG/M metagenome (GOLD analysis project Ga0316189, IMG submission 204930) | Coastal sediment microbial communities from Maine, United States - Lowes Cove worm burrow | ecosystem: Environmental > Aquatic > Marine > Coastal > Sediment | place: USA: Maine...
AAAATTAAAACAAAATTTGAGAGCAGGTTTCTCATTAATCCAACTGATTTTGCGCAAGGTAACAACTTAATTTATAACTAACGAAAAACTTATTGTGCAATTGCCATGGTGGCTACACTTATTTTTACATCTTTTGCTTTACAAAGAACATTGCAACAAGCTTCAATGGTTGCGCCAGTTGTAATAATATCGTCAACAAGAAGGATGTGTTTCCCATCTATCTTACTAATATATTGTGCTGTAAAAAGTTCATCGGTGTTGTCCCATCTCGCTATACGTTTTTTAAAAACTTGGGTTTTTGTAGCCGCAATTTTCAACAAAACAGAATCAACATAGGGCACGTCTAGAGCATTAGCTATTTCAATTCCAAATTTGGCAACTTGATTATAGCCTCTTTTTCTTCTTTTTCGCTTATGCAGAGGCACTGGTATTACCATTTCAATAGACTTGTAATCAGAAATTGATTTTAGTTCATTTCCCAACCATTCCCCTAAAACCTTTCCTATGGTTTCATGACCTCTATACTTTAAGTTGTGAAGCAATTGTTGAACTATCCCTCTTTTCTGAAACATTAAAAGGGATGTAGCATTCTCTATCTTAGCACGGCCGTATAAAACTTTTTTAATCGTATCATCATTTTCAAAATGAAAATTTGTAACTGGCAAATCATGTCTACATGAAGTACAAATATGTTTTTCATTATCTCCCAAATAATTACTGCAGGCGTAGCATACTTTTGGAAAAAACAAGTTTAACAAATTTATTATCATTTTAACGATTATAATTAGTTTACACAAACATAATATATATTTTCGCATCATTAATTAATCAACCAATTTCAATCGCTAAGAATGATAGTTAACCCTCAAGTATTTAACTATAGATTGACCATAGGAACATTAATAGTAGCATTTACAATTTTAGCCGCTTATAGTTATACCAACTATAATTCAATCAAGTCGAATGAAGACTTCTTGAAACAAGAAAAAAAACTTTTAGAAAGTCAAATTTCTGAAATAATATCAAGCTATGATTATTTAGAAAACGTCAATAAATCTTTGACATCAGAGCTTAATGGGGCAAAAAATAAAATTGAAACTACTTACGATTCTCTTATTGAACTGAAGGCAAACATGTCTTTAATTGCTAAATACAGAGATGAATTAATGACCCTTAAAAGTCAAGAACAAAGTTTACTTAAAAAAGGTGATTCTTTTTTCAATGTCAATCAAATATTGATTAAGGAGAAAGCTTTAGTTTATGAAGCCTTAGAACACCAAATTTCTCTTATTTCAGATTTAAGAAAAGAGAATGAAAAATTAGAAAATAATATTAGCAAAGGCACTCAAATTTCGGCTAATTCTTTTGATGCCCAAGCTTATAAAATGAAACGCTCTGGGGAAATTATTGAAGTCATTAAAGCTGAAAAAGCAAATGCAATTAGGGTGACTTTTGTTCTTGCCGAAAACGCCTTGGCCTTAGCAAATAAAAAGAATTTAATTGTTCAGATAATTGGCCCAGACAACAATGTTGTGGCAGATAAGGGTTCAGTCAAATTTGATGATGTTTCTTTAATATATAGTACAAAAATTAAAGCAGATTATAACAAACATGCTTTGGATGTTATTGCAGATATTGAAACTCAGGAACCATTACATAAAGGCAAGTATTATATAAGTGTTTTTGAAAATGAAAGGCGTCTAGGCGGTACACAAATAGATTTATATTAATCTAATACATAAATTTTTAAAAAACCGTTCTATTTGTTTGGAACGGTTTTTTATTTTTGCATCATGGCAAAACAAGAAGATCAGTTTAAAAAAGTAATCTCTCACGCAAAGGAATACGGTTATGTCTTTCAGAGTAGTGAAATATATGATGGCTTAAGTGCTGTTTATGATTATGCACAAAACGGAGTAGAACTTAAGAAAAACATTCGCGACTATTGGTGGAAAGCTATGGTCCAAATGAATGAAAATATTGTGGGGCTTGATGCAGCTATATTTATGCACCCTACAACATGGAGGGCCTCGGGTCACGTTGATGCTTTTAATGATCCCTTAATCGACAATAAAGATTCTAAAAAACGATACAGAGCAGATGTACTGGTAGAGGATTATGTTGGCAAGATTGATGCTAAGATTGAAAAAGAAGTAAATAAAGCAGCTAAGCGTTTTGGTGATGCATTTGACAAGGCTCAATTTTTGGAAAACAATCCGCGTGTTTTAGATTACAAAACAAAAGGCGACGCTATTTTAAAAAGACTTGGTAAATCTTTGGAAAAAGAAGATTTAGCCGATGTAAAAGCCCTAATTGAAGAATTGGAAATAGCTTGCCCGCTATCGGGTAGCAAAAACTGGACAGACGTTAAGCAATTTAATTTAATGTTTGGCACAAAATTAGGCGCCTCGGCAGACACGGCTATGGATTTGTATCTTAGACCAGAAACAGCACAGGGTATTTTTGTAAACTTTTTGAATGTACAGAAATCAGGTCGAATGAAAATCCCATTCGGGATTGCTCAAACCGGTAAAGCATTTAGAAATGAAATTGTTGCGCGTCAGTTTATCTTTAGAATGCGTGAATTTGAGCAAATGGAAATGCAATTTTTTGTAAAACCAGGAACTCAAAAAGAATGGTACGAAAAATGGAAGGAAACGCGCCTTAAATGGCATTTGTCCCTTGGTTTGGGAGAAGACAATTATCGTTTTCATGACCATGAAAAATTGGCTCATTATGCAGATGCGGCCACAGATATTGAATTTAAATTCCCTTTTGGCTTTAAAGAATTGGAAGGCATACATTCACGTACGGATTTTGATTTAAAAGCACACGAAGAATTTTCAGGAAAAAAACTTCAGTATTTTGACCATGAAGAAAATAAAAGCTATGTCCCTTATGTAGTTGAAACCTCCATTGGTTTAGACCGTATGTTTCTTGCGGTATTCTCAAATTCGTTACAAGAAGAAGCATTAGAAAATGGCACTACAAGAACTGTTTTAAAACTGCCTCCTGTATTGGCACCAACTAAGGCTGCAATATTGCCTTTAATCAAAAGAGATGGCCTGCCAGAAGTTGCACATAAAATTGTTGATGACTTAAAATGGGATTTTGCAGTAACCTATGATGAAAAAGATGCAGTGGGTAGGCGATATAGAAGACAGGATGCCAACGGAACTCCATTTTGCATAACAGTAGATCATGATACTCTTGATGATAATACAGTTACAATTAGGCATCGCGATACCATGGAGCAAAAGCGAGTAAAAATTGAAGAACTAAAGGCAATTATTAAGCAAGAGGTTGACGTAAAATCTTGGCTGATGAAGATGTAATTTTAAAATTTCTTAAAAATAGGCCTTTAACTGAACCGTTCCTGTATGAATAACAGAACTCGTTTCACTTTTTCTGCCAAAATAATTTAAATTAAGATCTAAATATTTGGTAAGTTTTTTTTGTGCCAATAAACTCCACGTAAAATTTTTACCTGGCTGTAGGCCTTCCATCATTTGATAACCAACTGGCGAATTTTGGTTGCCCTCAAAATTATTTGAAAAATAATTAAACTCTGCACTGATAGCTGCTTTTTGGTTGTTTGAAACTGCAAAAGATACTCCATATTTCTCCTGTTTTAACGATTCAAAATTCCCAATAGTGTTATCTTTTGATACATGTTGGTAAAAAATATCAAATCGCGTATTATCATTAACCAAATATGATATTTTAGGACTCAACCTTGTCTCATCTATATTGAAGTTTTTGCTAGCAAAATTTTCACTCGTACTTTCATTAGTATCAAAAGCAGATTGCAAAGTAACTAGCCAGGTATTAGCAATTTTATGATTAAAGTTGAATTGATGACTTTTTAACCCATTCTCTATAAAACCAAATGACAAGACATTTCTAACCTTATTGGATAAATACGTATATGATGTTGTGTAGCGTTGCTTTCCTCGGTTAAAAAATAAAATATTTCTAAAATTTAACTGTAATCCAAGTTGATTTTTTGCGTCACTTTCAAAAGGGTTAAGGTTAAAATTATTCCCATCACGCTTTATCTTACGGTCAATTAAATAGGAAGCTTGGTTATAAAAATGAGACCAGAATTTTTTGCTTTTTATTTCACTTGCTGACCATTGTTGAGGATTAATAGTCAATGTTTGACTTAATCTATTTTGATGTGTTTTAATAAATACTTGATTTGGAAGTAAAACTCGTATGTAAATACCTTGATCTTGAAACTGAGCTAATTCAAATTCTTCTAATTCCTGAATACTATTATTATTGTAGTCAATCCAAGTATAGGCTCCTTGACCAGGGTCAACCTCAACATATGTAAATTCTTGTTGAGGCAAGGTTCCCGAATTCGTTTCAAAAACAGTATTCCATAACACAATTTGATTAAATATTTTCTGACTGTATTGCAATCTAGAATTTAGTGATTGTTCGTTTTTAATCGATTTGTCTTCATTCTTTAAAGTCCTAAAGTTCACATAAAGTGCAAGGTTGGTGTTGTTGTTTTGAATGATTTTAGAATTCAAATAATATGTGTTGGATTTGTTTACCCTTTGTAATTTGTTGCTTTTAATACTATCGTTAGCCCTCTTTTTATACCCAACTTCAACAAAAACTTTTGTGCTGTCTCCAACACCAGTAAACACTTCATATGAACTAAATTTTTGACTTAAAAAGGTAAGACTGTCTGTAATTCTATTTCTTTGCTCGTTGTCCTCAATGGCAATTTTAGATCCTACCCAAGCTTTATTAAAACTATATTTTATTCGATTAAAAGATCTTAAAAACGAAGAGGTATTCATATTTGATGAAGCTTTTAAAAGACTAGTGTTTGAATATATATTAAAATTTTTTAAATTTATATTTGCTAACAAAACGTGCCGGTTACCATTAAAGTTTTTTGAGAAATTAAGATGTTCCAGCTGATATCTAGCATGGCCTTTTTTTGTATGCGATAAATTTAATCCAGAAATGATTAATTGCTGATTCCCTGTTGGTGTTTCAATATTCCAATCTCTATTAAACTCGGCATTATAAAGACGTTCAACCGTTCTGAAATTATCCTGAATATAATCGACATCAAAAAACGTCTTTAAACTCCAAAGGCTGTCATTTTTAACAATATCCTGTGTGATTTTTAGCTTTCCCGCAAAACCGTCATTATCACCATCATCTTTAGCTGAAAACAAATTTAAATCGTTTTTGCTTCCAGCAAGTTCAAAATCAACTTTGGTTTTTTCGGTAGGTTGGTATGTCCCATTTACAACTGCCATCTGCAACTTCGTAGGCGCGATAAGTTGCACGATGGGCTCATAGTTGCCTTGTAAAACACCAGCAATAGGAGACACATATTCATAAATATTTGAAATGGCATTTATGTTACTAATTATATAGCTGCCTTGATTATCTCCTACTCGAGTAAATTTTACATTAAACAATTCATCATCTGGATTGTTTGAAAACACAAAAATTTCCACTCCATTAACTAGCTCTCTTTTATATAATATTCTATTCTCGTTATAAGCTTCGGCTACAGCGGAAGGCGAAGTCATAAGCATATTGTCATCGCCAGCATTTGCTAATACTTGCACTTGCTCATTAGACAAGTTTTGTTGCAGCGGCTGATTTTTCGCATCATTCTCGGTATAAACCGATGCTCCTATCTTTAATTTTTCGCTTTCATAACTTCCACCGCCGTAGGCAATAAAACGCGAATAATTTCTATCGCTAAACTGATAATCCACTGTTATCCGCATTTCCGAAGTAACAGGAAAGGTAGCATTGAAAAGAATTTCACCAGCATTATAATCAATAAGATAATCTTTACTTTCGCCACGCTCAACAGCAATTCCATTTACATAAACTGTTTCACTGCCCGAAACTATTAGTACAAACAATTCACCGTTTTGACCTTGCAGTTTATATGGGCCTTGATTGCCTTCTTGGGCATTGAATTGACTTCTGCTAAATTGTCCCCTTACCAAAGCCCCAGAAGTAAATAAATTAGCTTTTGAACCCTCGTTTTCCAAATTTACATTTATAGCAAGCCCCTGTACCCGTTTTGAAAATTTAGCGAAGTACGAATTATCATTCTGTAAATCAATATCACCCGCTCTAATATTCCAATTTTTACTAAAAAGTTCAATAAAAACTTGGTCAAATTCATCCAAACGTTGAGAATATCCACTCTCTTGAAGCGGTATGTTTGCGTCTTGTATAGAAGCACGCAATGAAACCTTATCGTTTAATTTACCTGTAATCTGCAAATCAAGTTCACTATTTAAAACTGAATTTTGGTTGTTCCCAATTGTTACACCACGTGATATGCTTCCAGATGTAGTAAGTCCATCAAATGGTATAAAGTTATTAGATTCACTAGGTTGTGAAAGCTTATATAGTTTATCCAGGTTACTCGTATTTTCAACAATAATACCTTCATCAAGTTGTTTATATGTCTTTGTAAGGAACTCTGGATATCTCAAATATTCAACGAATAGTGAATCAGTATCAACATCTCTTTCAATAGTTAAAACTGCCTTTTGAAAATCAATGTTGTAAAAGGAAGAATCTAATAATGTTCCGTTCTTTGTGCGAACCAAAAATTTACTTGAATTAATACTGACGCTATCAATTCTAATCGAATCTTTTAAAGCAACTTTTTTAGTCCTATAATTAGAATTTTGCTCCTGTGCCAAAGCACAAAAACCCAATAAAAACATAAGAATAGCTACTATTTGTTTCATCTAGTATGATAAACTAAAAACGCGGCAAAATATTTTGTTAATAGTTTTCGTTAAAACTCCTTTAAAATTATAGTGTAAAAGTACAGCATTATTTATTTTAGCTAAAACTCACAGGACAATTAAAAACCAATACAATTTTAGCACATGAAAATAATATCATATAATGTGAATGGTATTCGCGCGGCAGTAAATAAAGGCTTCATAGATTGGTTGACTATCGCTAATCCAGATGTAATTTGCTTGCAAGAAATAAAAGCTCTTAAGGAACAATTAGATCTTTCTGTTTTTGAAAGTGCTGGCTATAAATATCATTATTGGTTTAGTGCTCAAAAAAAAGGTTACAGTGGCGTTGCCATTTTAAGTAAAACAGAACCCAATCATGTTGAGTTCGGTACAGGAATTGAGCATATGGACTTTGAAGGCAGAAACCTTCGCGCCGATTTTGATGGTGTTTCTGTTATGAGCATGTATTTACCTTCTGGAACAAATATGGAAAGACTTGAGTTTAAGTTTAATTATATGGACGAAATTCACGAGTATCTTAACAATCTTAGGAAAAGCATTCCAAATCTTGTGGTTTGTGGAGATTATAATATCTGCCATGAAGAGATTGACATTCACAACCCTAAAATGAAAAATGTTTCAGGTTTTTTGCCTGAAGAGAGGCAATGGCTTGGCGGTTTTATTGAAAGCGGTTTTATAGATTCATTTAGGTATTTAAATAACGATTTACAACAATATAGCTGGTGGAGTTACCGTGCCAATGCAAGAGCTAATAATAAAGGTTGGCGATTGGATTACGCCATGGTAGCAAAACCATTGCAAGAAAACATAAAAAGAGCCGTTATACTCTCTGAAGCTGAACATAGTGACCATTGTCCAATTTTAGTAGAAATAGAATAAAAACTAATAACTCAAATCAAAACTTATGATCAAAAGAATTTCATTAATAGCATTAACCCTAGCCACAATTGTTTCATGTGTATCGCCTAAGGTCTATAAAGAATTAGAAGGAAAATACGCCAACCTAAAAAAGGAGAACAGAAAACTTTCGGATGATAATGAAACTTTGCTTACAGCAAAAAATAAAGCTGAAAATAATTTAAAAGAACTGCAGGCAAATTATGATGCTACTGTAATCAAACGTGATAAATTACAAAGTGACTTAGATGCCTTAAAGTCCAATCATGCTAACTTAACAGCATCTTATGATGCCTTAGAAAAGAATAGTTCCGCAGCTATTGCAGAAAATGTAAAAAAGAATAGAGAATTATTGGCACAGTTGGAAGTCAAAGAACAAGCTTTAGCAATCGAAAATGCAAGATTAAAGACTTTAGAAAACGATTTAAAAAGTAGATCTGAGCGCGTTGCAGAATTGGAAAGCTTAATCGCTGCCAAAGATGCCGCAATGACAGCCTTAAAAGATGCTATTTCTAGGGCATTAACAGATTTTGAAGGCAAAGGGCTAACAATAGAACAACGTGATGGGAAGGTTTATGTCTCTATGGAAAATAAATTGCTCTTTGGGTCTGGAAGTTGGGCTGTTGGAAGTCAGGGACGTCAAGCGGTGCAGCAATTAGGTGAAGTATTAGGAGATAATCCTGATATTGCAGTACTTATTGAAGGGCATACAGATAATGTACCATACAAAGGTAATGCGCAATTAAGCGGTAACTGGGACCTGTCTACAAAAAGAGCAACTGCAATCGTTAATATTCTAAGAGAGAATACATCCATAAAAGCTGAAAATTTAACTGCTGCTGGACGAGGTGAATACGCACCTATTGCAACTAATGACTCTGCAGAAGGTAAGGCTAAAAATCGTAGAATTGAAGTAATTTTAACACCAAAATTAGATGAGATTTCTAAACTACTGAATGATCTTTAGGCTTTGGATTGTCGATATAAAGTATTAGATCTATTAGGTTTTTAAAACCTAATAGATCTAATTATATATAGAAAATTATGAAATACACAACATTACCAAATACTAGTATTAAGATTAGTAAAATATGTTTAGGATCTATGACTTGGGGCAATCAAAATACGGAATCCGAGGGTCATGAACAATTAGATTATGCTTTTGACCAAGGTGTGAATTTTATTGATACGGCAGAATTATATCCAGTACCTGCCGAAGCTAAAACCAGTGGTAGAACGAGTGAGATTATTGGCGCTTGGATAAAGAAATCCGGAAACCGGGATAAGGTAATTTTGGCCAGTAAAATTGCTGGAAATGGTGATTATACTGCACACATAAGAACTACGGGATTTAGCCCAGAATCTATTAAAGGGGCAATAAACAAGGAACTTGAAAGACTTCAGACCGATTATATTGACTTATATCAATTGCATTGGCCAGAGCGTCAAACCAATATGTTTGGCATAAGGGATTATATCCATAATCCAAACGATCCTTGGGTAGACAATTTTAATGAAATACTACATACTTTAAAAGGCGTTATTCAAGAAGGTAAAATTCGTCACGTAGGTTTGTCGAACGAAAAAGCATGGGGGGTCATGCGCTATTTGGAAGAATCTAAAATGCATGATTTACCTAGAATGATAACCATACAAAACGCATATTCATTATTGAATCGAGTGTTTGAAGGTGATATGGCAGAAGTAGCAATACGTGAAAACATTAAACTATTGGCGTACTCACCATTAGCCTTTGGTGTACTTTCTGGTAAATATTTAAAAGGGATGCAAGCTGAAAATTCTAGATTAAATCTATTTCCAAGATTTGCTAGGTATAGCAGTTTTCAGGCCACAGAGGCAACCAAACAATATCTTAAGTTAGCTGAAAATAATAATTTAAGCCTAACACAAATGGCATTGGCTTTTGTTAATCAAAGGCCTTTTCTTGCAAGCTCAATAATTGGTGCTACAACCCTTGAGCAATTAAAAGAAAACATAGACAGTATTGATGTGGAGTTAAGTGATGAATTGCTTGCGGAAATTAATGCTATTCACGATATTATACCGAACCCTTCTCCATAAATTTTGGTTATGTTGAACGGACTAACCAAAACCAAAAAAGACCTTATTCTCACGAATAAGGTCTTTTTATTATAATTTAATTTCTTTACCACTTTTGTCTAAAAAGTGATACTCTAGATATGTGTAAGCATCTCTTGGTAATATTTTCACCCATTTTTTGTGTTCAAAATACCATTTTGAACGTTTAGATGGAAAGCCCTTTGTTAAATAGGCTGCTATAAAAGGATGTGTGTTTAAAGTCACCTTTTTATAGTCTTTTTTAAATAGTACTTCCAGATCGTGAGAAATTTTTTCCACGATACCAATTGGAGCTTCAACCTCACTACCATTAATAACACCATCAGGATCTTCCTCACTGGTTTTAATATTCATTTCTGGTCTTACTCGTTGTCTGGTTATTTGTATCAATCCAAATTTACTAGGAGGTAAAATTTTATGCTTGGCTCTATCATCTTTCATTTCATCACGAAGATGATTAAAGAGCTTCCTCCTGTTGTCTGCACTGGACATATCAATAAAATCAATTACTATGATGCCTCCCATATCACGCAAGCGTAACTGTCTAGCAACTTCTGTAGCTGAAATTAAATTTACTTCTAGTGCCGTATCCTCTTGGTTTTTTGCTTTGTTAGATCGGTTACCGCTATTTACATCAATAACATGGAGCGCTTCTGTATGTTCTATTATAACATATGCTCCTTTCGCCATAGATACGGTTTTTCCAAAGGATGTTTTAATTTGTCTTTCAATTCCAAATTTTTCAAAAATTGGAACTTTAGACTGATACAACTTAACTATTGATTCTTTTTTTGGCGCAATCTCTTGCACGTAATCTTTAATTTGAATGTAAAGCGATTCATCATCTACTAAAATTGAAGTGAATGTATCATTGAATATGTCTCTTAAAATAGAAGAGGCCTTATTCATTTCTCCTAATACTTTACTAGGATGATGTGCTCTATATAGCTTTTTACACATTGCGGTCCAACGACCAAACAAGTTTTGTAAATCTCTGTCTAGTTCAGCTACTTTTTTGCCTTCTGCAACAGTTCGTACTATAACGCCAAATCCTTTTGGTGTTATACTTTTCATCAATCGTTTAAGTCTGTCCTTTTCATCTTTATCTTCAATTTTTTGTGAAATTGAAATACGGTCAGAAAAAGGAACTAAAACTATATATCTACCAGCTATTGAAAGCTCAGAACTAATTCTTGGTCCTTTTGTAGATATAGGTTCTTTAACGATTTGTACTAATACAGATTGATTTGATTTTAAGGCGTCAGAAATACTGCCGTCTTTATCAATATCTTTTTCAAATGGGAAATCTTTTAAAGAATAATCTCTAAGTTTACCTGTGCTTACACGTTTTACGAATTTTAAAAGAGAAGGAAGTTTAGGGCCTAAATCATGATAATGCAAAAATGCATCTTTTTCATAACCAACATTTACAAATGCTGCGTTTAAACCTGGTACAGATTTTCGGATTTTGGATAAAAACACATCACCAACCGAAAATTTACTGCCATCTTCATCTTTTTGTAATTCAATAAGTTTTCCATCTTTTAATAAGGCAAAATCAACATTGTCAGAACTAGAACGAATAATCAATTCTTTATTCATAAAGTTAATTTTTATCCATCACACAATAGTGTGACAGATGGATTATACATATTGTTTTGATTCACAGGGTTTAATCTGTAAAATTCATGGATATATTAAGGTGTAATATAATTTGTCATGAATTTAATATCAAAGAACGTTCTGTTAAAATTGAAAAAGTAGTTTTAAAACTACTTTTCAATTTATTTTTTCTTGTGGCGATTAGCGCGTCGCCTTTTTTTACGCTTGTGCGTAGCTACCTTATGTCTTTTACGTTTTTTACCGCTTGGCATAAATAATGCTTTTTTAAATTAATATTTATTTCTTAATGTCCTATTTAACTTCAACGTTTGCTTTTACACCTTCTACAAAAACTTTTGCAGGTTTAAACGCTGGTATGTTATGTGCTGGGATTTTGATAGTTGTATTCTTAGAAATATTTCTACCTGTTTTTTCTGCTCTTGTTTTGATGATGAAACTTCCAAAACCTCTTAGGTAAACATTATCACCTCCTTGTAAAGAGGTCTTAACTTCATTCATAAAAGTTTCTACTGTTGCTTGTACATCTCCTTTTTCTATTCCTAATTTCTCAGAAATTTTCGCTACTATATCAGCCTTCGTCATTGTTAATTATTTTTTAGGGTTATCTATTTATTATAAGGGATGCAAATATATGTATTTTATATTCAATACTTCAAGCCTAATTCATTAAATTTTAAGGCAATAAACGTTTATTTTTGCACTTCATGTAATTTTAATAATGAGTTTTACGGAAATTTTAACACATTGGTATTCAACACGTAAGAGAAATCTACCATGGAGAGAAATCAAAAATCCATATAAAATATGGCTATCTGAAATTATTTTGCAGCAAACACAGATAAAACAAGGGTTACCATATTATAACGCTTTTGTTAGCAAATATCCTACAGTTTTTGACCTTGCAAAAGCTGAGGAGGAGCATGTTTTAAAACTTTGGCAAGGGTTGGGATATTATTCTCGAGCTAGGAATTTGCATAGCACTGCAAAATATGTTGCTAATGAATTGGAAGGTGAATTCCCAAAAACATATAAAACCTTATTGAACCTTAAAGGGGTTGGAGATTATACTGCTAGTGCCATCGCTTCAATATGTTACGATGAAGCCACAGCGGTTGTAGACGGCAATGTTTATAGGGTTTTGTCTCGTTATTTTGGAATTGATACACCTATCAACTCTAGTCAAGGTATTTCATATTTTAAAACACTTGCTCAGTCTTTACTCCCAAGTACTAATATTGGTGATTATAATCAAGCAATAATGGAGTTTGGATCCATACAATGCAAACCTAAAAATCCAAGCTGTGAAATTTGCCCTATAATTACAAGCTGCTATGCATTAGAGCACAAAACTATTGACAAACTTCCTGTGAAAATCAATAAAACTAAAGTCACCAAAAAATATTTTAATTTTTTGGTGTTCATTTCAAAAAATCAAAAAACAATCTTGCACCAACGGACGACAAAAGGGATTTGGCAAAACTTATATCAATTTCCGCTTATAGAAACCAAAAAGTCATTGACTGAAAACGAATTTAAAAGCAATCCCGATGTCACGTCCTTATTAAAGATGACTAATTATGATTTTAGTTTGTACAATGAAAAGGAAATTGTCCACAAATTATCTCATCAACATTTACATACCAAGTTTTGGATATTGACCGTTAATTCACTCCCTGAAAATGGTTATCCTATATCAAAAATCAAGAAATTCCCTGTTCCTATATTAATAGCAAAATTTTTAGATGATTTTAACTTTTCTTAGGCACATCGATTTTATTATTTTTCAGTACTTTTAAATATATCAATTATAAAACCACTAATTTTGTGGTGAATTAAAATAAGTTATGTCAGGAACATTAAATAAGGTTATGCTAATTGGGCATTTAGGGGATGAAATAAAAATGCATTATTTTGAAGGCGGCGGTTGCATTGGTCGTTTTCCTTTAGCAACCAATGAAACATATACAAACAAACAAACCAATGAACGTGTTAACAACACAGAATGGCACAATATTGTTGTAAGGAACAAAGCTGCTGAGATTTGTGAAAAGTATTTGAGCAAAGGCGATAAGGTCTATATTGAAGGTCGAATTAAAACGCGAAAATGGCAAGATGACAAAGGCATGGATCGTTTTTCTACCGAAATTCAATGCTCAGATTTTACGTTTTTAACTACAAAAAATGAAAGCGCCTCTACTAATAATGCAGCACCAGTTGCAGGCCCAGCAGTAACAAATCAGAATTCTGTAAATGAGCCAATCGCTGAAGATAACGATGACTTACCATTTTAATTTGTTTAACTAATATCCTATTAATTGGACCCTGAGCCCTATAGTTTAATATTCTCTTTGCTTGCAATTGACGTTTCAATTGTCTCTGGTTTTGTTTTGCTGTTTTTACTTCTATTATGTTCTGCTTTAGTTTCAGGAGCAGAAGTTGCTTTATTTTCCCTTAGTCAGTCTGATATAGAAACTGCCCATACTGAAGAATCTAAGCCGTTAGAAATTATTTCTAAATTATTAGAAAAACCTAAGAAGCTCTTGGCCACGATACTAATAGCAAACAATTTTATAAATATTGCCATAGTTATCCTATTTGCATCTATAAGTGATATATTGTTTGAAGGCATAAATTCGGTTATTGATTTTTACTTTTTTGAAGTCAACCTAGTCTTTTTTATTAAAGTAATCATTGCTACTTTTTTAATATTACTTTTTGGGGAGATATTGCCCAAGGTCTATGCCAGCAGAAACAACGTAAAGTTCTCGAAATTTATGGCATATCCCTTAAAAGTACTGGATACTATATTCGCGCCTATTAGCTTGCCAATGCAAAGCATATCGCATGCCATTCATACAAAATTGAGGAAGCAAAAATCAAACTTAAGCGTCAATCAGTTATCACAAGCTTTAGAATTAACAAGTGAAGCCGATACAACTAAGGAAGAACATAAAATTTTACAGGGTATTGTATCCTTTGGCAATACAGATACGAAACAGGTCATGCGTCCACGAATTGACATTTTTGCATTGGACGATAGTCTTAAGTATGCTGATATTATCCCAGAAATAATTAAAAATGGATATTCAAGGATTCCCGTATATAAAGATAATGTTGATACCATTATTGGCATTTTGTATGTAAAAGATTTACTTCCTTATTTAGATCGTAAGCTTTTTGAGTGGACAAGTTTGTTGCGTGAACCATTTTTTGTGCCTGAAAACAAAAAACTTGATGATCTAATGGTAGAATTTCAAGAAAAGAAAATTCATTTGGCTGTGGTGGTTGATGAATATGGCGGAACATCTGGACTTGTCTCTCTTGAAGATGTTATAGAAGAAATTGTTGGGGATATAAGTGATGAGTTTGATGACGACGATTTAATTTATTCTAAACTAGATGACCACAATTATGTTTTTGAAGGCAAGACGCCATTAAAGGATTTTTATAGAATCATTAAGCTGGAGGATGAAGACATTTTTGAATCGGAAAAGGGAGAAGCAGAAACTATTGCAGGATTTGTGTTAGAAATTTCTGGTGCATTTCCTAAAACAAATAGTAAAATATATTTTAAAAATTACGTTTTTACTATTGAAGCTCTTGACAAAAAACGAATTAAACAAGTAAAAGTTACCATAGCAAAATCATGAGAAACATTATAGTCTTTTTAGTTGTTACTTTATGTGTCTCCTGTGACAACGACCCAGTCCCCAAGCCTAAAGCTTTTTTACGTTTAGACTACCCACAACATAAGTATATAGAAGTTAATCCGCCACTTCCATTTAGTTTTGAAAAAAATGAGTTTGCTACTGACATTAGCTCTGTAAAAATATCCGGCAATCAGAAAACATTTGGACTTGATGTTTCTTATCCATCTTTAAAGGGCACCATATATATTACATATAAAAAGATAATAGATAATAATTTGAAATCTTTTTTAATAGATGCCCAAAACATTACTCAAAAACACACTCAAAAAGCCGATGCAATAATTCAACAACCTTATATTGATTTAAAAAAACGGGTGTTTGGTATGTTTTACGAGGTTGGTGGTAATGCCGCATCACAATCACAATTTTATGTTACAGATAGTATCAAACATTTTGTAACGGGATCGCTATACTTTTATGTTAAACCAAATTACGATTCTATACTTCCCGCTGCCGATTATTTAAAAAAAGATATTCAGCATATTATGCAAACTATTAAATGGAAAGAATAGAGCATTTACTTTTTTTACATCACACACTTAAAAATATATTCTTGTAACAGCTTTAGAGTCTCTTTCTTCTCATGTGTTGGCACCAAAAGTGATATGTTATTATTACTTCCGCCATAAGAAATCATTCTAATTTTTACATCTTGTAATATTTGAAATAGTTTAAAGGTATCTTGATGGTCTACAATAGAATGGCCAACTAAGCATACTATACTTTGATTTTGATCAACCTCAATTATGGCAAATTTTTTCAGTTCCTTTACAATGTTGACCAAGTTTGTGTCATCATCTATAGTTAATGATATGGCAACTTCGGACGTTGTAATCATATCTATAGATGTTTCAAAAACTTCAAAAATTTCAAATACTTTTTTTAAAAAGCCATATGCTTGAAGCATACGCCCAGATTTTATTTTTATGGCTGTAATATTATCTTTAGCGGCAATGGCTTTAATACCGTTTTCGGAATGATTGCTTGTAATCAAAGTGCCATTGGCATCAGGGTTCATTGTGTTTTTTAAACGCACCGATATGTTATCTGCTCGTACAGGGGTAACAGTTTGTGGATGCAATATTTTTGCACCAAAATAGGCTAGCTCAGCAGCTTCATCATAAGACAAATCGGAGATTGGTTTTGTATTCTCAACAAAGCGAGGGTCGTTATTATGCATGCCATCAATATCGGTCCAAATTTGTACTTCGTCAGCTTTTATGGCTGCCCCAATTATTGTAGCCGTATAGTCACTCCCGCCTCGCCGCAGATTAGAAACCTCTCCTTGATTATCAATACAAATAAAACCTTGTGTTACGTAAATCGTGGCTTGAGGCGCATTGCTAAAAACAGTTTCAAAATTTCGCTTTATATAGAAAAAGTCTGGTTCGTTGGTTTTATCAATTCGCATAAAACTTAATGCTGGCAACAAGACAGAAGCTATGCCTTCTTGATTTAAATAGCTGTTAAAAATATATGTAGAAAGTAATTCTCCTTGTGCTACAATTTTGTTTTCCAATAATGAAGAATGAGGTTCGTAAGTACAATCCAATAAAAAATTAAACACCTCATTAACATAATTCTTAACGCTATCGTTCAAATTTGGATTTGTAATTAATTCATCGACAGTTTTAAAGTAGGTTTCATGTAAATCGTTAATATAATCTATGGCAATATTGGATTCATTTTGTGCAATGTAATTAGAAATAGAGACCAATATATTAGTAGTCCCTGACATTGCAGATAGCACAATTACTTTTTGTTCACCATCATCAATAATGTTTTTTACATTATTAATCCTATGAACTGAACCAACCGATGTACCGCCAAATTTTAAAACTTTCATATTCTATTTAATTACAGAACGAAGCTAAAGATGTATTATGTAAAAAAAGTATTTTTCGAAAAATTAGTTTAATTTTGCACATAATGTTTATTATTTAACAAATGAAGACTATAACCAACTGCGTAGAAGACATCTTGATAACACAGCCTTATTTAGAAGAAGCTTTATCCCGAGGGATAATTAACTTTAGTGCTTTGGCAGAAGAGTTAGTAGAACCAATTGGTGAAATGTTAAAAAAGCCTGTAAAATCAGGTGCCATCATGATGGCTTTACGACGGTATAACTCTCCTATTGTTCCAGGACATTCCTTAAAAATGAAACGTATAATAAAGAATTTAGGAGATATTACTGTACGATCAAACTTAACCGATTTCACGGTAAAGAATTCACATACGCTCATTCAAAATCACTCTAAAATTTTAGAAAAGGTAAAAGGTCAATCTAAGTTGTTTTACACATTTACAAGAGGCATACATGAAAGTAACATTATAATTTCTAGTAGTTTGAAGCCTTTTATAATAGATTGCTTCAAAGATGAAAACTTCATTGCAATTCAAGATGAACTAACTGCAGTAAGTATTAATTTACCTGAAGACAATTCCAAAATTGCAGGGTTGTATTATCATTTTTTTAAACGTTTGGCTTGGGAAGGTATAGTACTTTACGAAGTGGTATCCACCACAAACGAATTTACCATTCTTGTTGAAGAAGATTTTGTTGACAAAGCGTTTTCTGCTATTAAAAAAGTTAAGGGCTAGATATGAAAAAGTACTACCATTCATCAAATTAATCGGGCAAGGCTTTAAACGTAAAATTTTTAATGTTTAATACTAAAAAAGTAACTAAAGCAGGCATTACCCAACCCAAATTTTGTCGTGCTAATGGGATTGTATTTTTAATCCCTTCGAGATTTTCAGCAGGAATCAAAAATCCTAAAAAATCTGGTATGCTAAACAAAAAAGCTATTAAAACCACAAATCTAAATACTTGACTAGATGCATACTTTTTTGGAATAACATTTAAGAATATTAGAACTATCGTAATTGGATATATAAACATCAATACTGGTAGTGCAACATTAATGATATACGTAACATTCATCTGACCGACCAAAACACCAATAAAACAAGATATAACTGCAGTAAGTAAA
>Ga0316189_10002469_pt1 | contig 18105 bp, 19 predicted proteins | sample LowCovwburrow_MG_FD_204930 | JGI IMG/M metagenome (GOLD analysis project Ga0316189, IMG submission 204930) | Coastal sediment microbial communities from Maine, United States - Lowes Cove worm burrow | ecosystem: Environmental > Aquatic > Marine > Coastal > Sediment | place: USA: Maine...
TCTTGGCTACTTTTTTCTTAGCGGTTTTTTTAGCGACGGTCTTCTTAGCTACTTTCTTGGCTACTTTTTTCTTAGCGGCTTTTTTGGCGACGGTCTTCTTAGCTACTTTCTTGGTTACTTTTTTCTTAGCGGTTTTTTTAGCGACGGTCTTCTTAGCTACTTTTTTAGCTGCCTTTTTAGTAGCTGGTTTTCTACCTAGTTTAGCCTCAGATATACGCTCGGATTTCTTTGCTACCTTCTTAGCTTTCTTTTTTGCAGCCATGTTATTCCTTCCTAATTCAGTGGTCGTTAAATGGTCAGTGTTTAGCATTTTGTATTATTCTAAAACCTGAGTTGAAGAATAATTTGCATTAACAAAATAAAATACAAAAAAAGAGCAAATCAAAAATCATGCGCCTGTCTCTTGCGTACTCAAATATAAATGACAGTACTTAAAAGTCAAGCTATAGCCGTGTTTTCAACCCCTAAATAGCTGCGATACAAAGTTCTTACTATTTAACTGAGCAAGGTATAATGCTGCCTCGTTAGTAAAACAAAAGTGAAAGAGCAAAAGAGTATGTCTGAATTTCTATTTTCCTATGGCTTGTTTATTGCCAAAGTTATCACTGGTTTGATTGCCTTGGTATTCGCAGTGGCTATTCTCAGTGGGGGGCGTAAGCGTGAGCAAGAGGCTGAACTCAAAGTAAATAACTTGAACGCCAAGTATCAAAATTTAAAGAGTCAGCTTAGCCAATCCGTCATGGACAAAAAAGACTTTAAGCAACAGGCTAAAAAACTGGCCAAGGAGACTAAGAAGGCAGCGAAACTCAGAGCACCAGATAAACCGCGACCAAAATTATTTGTTTTGGAGTTTGAAGGCGACATCAAGGCATCAGCTGTAAAGTCAATGCGCGAGGAGATTACCGCATTGTTAAGTGTGGCTGAATCGCAAGATGAGGTTTTATTAAAGTTGGATAACTCTGGTGGAATCGTTCATGAGCATGGTTTGGCGGCATCCCAACTGCAAAGAATTAAAGACGCAAACCTTCGATTCACCGTGTCGGTCGATAAGGTTGCAGCCAGTGGCGGGTACATGATGGCATGTGTGGCCGACAAAATTGTTGCTGCACCTTTCGCTATTGTTGGCTCCATTGGCGTGTTAGCACAGTTGCCAAACTTTAATCGCCTTATGAATAAAGCCGGCATTGATTTTGAGCAACATACGGCTGGTGAATACAAACGTACGGTGACCATGTTTGGAAAGAATAGCGACAAAGAAAGAGATAAACTTAAATTGGACCTGCAGGAAACTCATTCTCTATTTAGGAACTTTGTTGTCACCCATAGACCCAAGCTTGATATGGACAAAGTTGCCACTGGAGAACACTGGTATGGAGTTCAAGCCATGGATTTGAATTTGGTAGATGAGCTGAAAACCAGTGATGAATTGTTAGTCAATGCACTAGAGCAATACGATATTTTTGAGATTAAGATGGAAATAAAAAAGGCGCTACAAGAAAAGTTATTGGGCGGCCTTTTTGCAGGTATCAGTTCGTTTCAGAATTCAGTGGCAGGACAACAAAACGATTCAAAATTCCATTAAACTTTAGCTTAAATGGTAATTTGAGATTCTGCAGTTTGAATAAAGAGGCCCAGTAAAAGAGACCTAGATTTCGCCCATTTTCTTTAGGGCTTTATCTAAGCCAGAAAAATTCGGTTTTCTAATTTTGCGAGGAGTTGCATTCGGTGCAACTGCTTGTCGCGTGTTGGTACGCCCTTCAGACGCGGGTACGCTGGGTCTTGTATCAGCCACAGCATTAATAATGTGGCTCTGGTCAGGTGTTGAGAATGAGACTATCTCTCTATTGCCGCTTTTGGTCTGTTTAATTAGAGGCAAGCTCTCGGTAGCACCGCTGCGATCAAGTAATACTTCACCGTTACGAATCTCTTTAATTGATGCACCCGCACCTTTGATAGATTCGCCTATTGAGTACAGCTCAGATTTTTTCTTGCCGCTTTGAATTATAGCGCGAGCCAAACTAGGGTCTGAGGCCCAGAGAATCCCTTGCAGGGTCAAATCTAGCGTTGTTTTGGGGGCTTGTTGTACTACTTTTACGGGGTTTGGGTTGCCAAACAAATTTGCTGAAACAAGCTCATTTATTCTGTAGCTGGGGCCTGATCTTTTTATGATTGGCTGAATTGTTTGTGGTTGGTAGTTACCCAATTTTATTTGTCTTTGTGAATACGCAGTCCAACCGATTCTTGTAAGTGCTAAAAACAGGCACACAATTGCCACAGCCCACACCGTGTGCACGCCGTGCCGGTTCCAGAGTCTGTTATTTGAAATAGTATTAAGTAAGTCCATAGCCTATAGTTTAGCCGAAAATCGTTGAAAGCAATATCTGATGCAGTCACTTGAAGCGCGTATTACACTGTTTTAATCAATTTAGCTCGCTAATTCATGACCTTAAACAAAATTAAAAGCCTTAAGCCTGAGCAATACGCTTGGATTATACGATCATACTTCTGTTTATGGTTGGTAAAATTTCAAATTAAGTTCAATGGTTCAAATTGGTTGGCGACAAAATTGAAATTTGCTAGGGCAGAGGATATTTCCAAAGTAACAGCCTTAGATCAGCTAGGCCATTGTCGAGATATGCGCCAAGCTATGTTGATGCATGAGTCGATACGATTAGCGGCTAGACTTCATTTTAGCAATGCAGAATGTTTGCCACGATCCATCGTGTTGTTTGATATGTTGAATCGAAATGGCAAACAGGTCGAGTTAAAAATAGGTGTGGCTCAGGATGCCAAAGGCGCTTTTGCCAGCCATGCGTGGGTAGAGTTGTCAGGCTTGAAGGTAGCAGAACCAGAATCTGTCGGTCAGCAATTTATTCAAATAGAGCAGCCTGACAATGGTGTTTCTGATTGAGTCGTGCAGGGGTGCATTTATGCCCAACCAAAGGTTTCATAACCGCCACCTAAGGAATTGCACTTGGCGTTTTATTTTCTGTTCAGCAAGTTAATGCGTGAAAATCAAGCTCGTCCGGAATCAAAGAAGTAAAAGAGTTGCCAGCCCCAATACAGAAAAGTACCCCACAACATCAGTAACCGTAGTCAGAGCAACTCCACCCGCAAGGGCGGGGTCAATATTGACCTTCTCTAATAAAGTTGGAATAAGAACACCGGCAATAGCACCCATGATCAAATTGACCAACATGGCGCAGGCTATGACCAAGCCAAGATGGAGATTTTGAAACCAGATGGCCGCTATGATTGCTGTTACAGCGGCCCAAAGAAGGCCATTAAGCACTCCTACCAAGGATTCCTTGATTAAAACGTTTCGTACATTACTTCCAGAGATTGTGCCCATGCTCATTCCGCGAATGACAACCGTTAATGTTTGAGTGCCAGCATTGCCGCCCATGCTGGCTACAATTGGCATTAATACGGCTAAGGCAACCAGCTCCTGGATTGACCCCTCAAATATACCTATCACCCAAGATCCCAATAGGGCAGTGATGAGATTGATACCCAGCCATAGCGTACGGTTGCGGGATGTCTTGGTAACCGGCGCGAAGATGTCGGCTTCGTTCTTCAATCCGGCTGCGGCCATAATGTCATGCTCAGCCTGTTCGCGGATGACATCGACTACGTCATCAATGGTAATTCGACCAATAAGTCGATTATTCTCATCGACCACAGGTGCGGAAACAAGATCGTAGTCTGCAAACGCCTTGGCGACATCTTCCTCGTGATCCAGGCTATTAAAGATTACCGGATTGTCGATAATGTGCTTGCCGGCCAAATCTTCAGCGGGAGACGTAATTAGCTTATCTATCGGTAATATCCCAGTTAGACGCTGATTGCGATTTACCAAATAGATAGAATCAGTTTGTGCAGGTAATTCATTCTTAAGCCGCAAAAACCGAAGCACAACATCCAATGTTATGTTGTCCCGAACCGCTGTCGCGTCAAGGTCCATTAAACCACCGGCACTATTTTCCGGGAATGATAGAACTTCACCGAGGCTATCTCTTATGTCACTATCAATTGCAACAAGAACGTCTTCGTAGGTCTCCTCGGGTAGGTCATTTACCAGGTCGGCGATGTCGTCAACATCCAGTGATTTGATGGAATCGACCAATTGCTTCTGGTCAATTTCGGTAGCCAGGTCCTTGAATACGCCTTCACTTAGCTCAGAAAGAACTTCACCTTTCAGTTTATCTGGGATTTGTGCCCAGACCAAAGGTCGATTAGCGGGAGTAAGACTCTCTAGTGTGTCAGCAATATCTGCTGGGTGGGCCGCAGCAAATACAGCGCCAATCGCATGCACATCATTTGTGTCAAGCAATTCAACAATATCGTCTTGGTGAAAGCCAGTATGTTGCACGTTAATATATTTCCGATTTGCTGTATGAGTGGATTAACCGATGTCAAATTATAGACATTGGGTCTGTCGGATAATGATTTGCGTCAGGGGAAAGTGGGAGTTTGAGACTAATTTTTTGATAATTTGAGACGTAATGGTTGTTCCATTGCTCGTAAATTCTCGGAAAAATAGGCCAAAGTTGTGCTTTCGTACTAGCATAATTCATTATCCGACAGACCCACATTATATCCACCCCAGATTTTATAGCTACTGTAGTTGGCCTGAGTGCCAATTAGGCAAAGGTGTTAAAGCTGGTTGAGCTTTTTTAGCCTATCTCTTGCTTCACTAGGGTTGTCGGCATTCATTACCCGCTTTACATGATAGGTAAATTTGCTCGGGTCAGCCGCCAGTACCTGCTCTTTGATATCCAATAGATAATTTGCATCCATGCTGAAAGACTTGAGGCCAAGTCCTAGTAGTAGACGTGTATATCGTACGTTACCAGCCATCTCCCCGCATAAGGATACTGGTATACCGGCTTTGTTACCGGCGCGAATAACTTGATGAATCAATTTCAAAACAGCCGGATGAATAGGGTCGTACAAGTAATTTACGGCATCATCAACCCGGTCAATAGCTAATGTGTATTGAATAAGGTCATTGGTTCCAATAGAAAGAAAATCCAATTTTTTAGCAAAGAGGTCAGCCATGATAGCCGCAGCTGGCACTTCGATCATGGCACCAACTTTTATTCGTGAGTCATAGGCAACTCCCTCTTTTTTGAGTTCTGTTTTGGTTTGCTTAATCATCGCCAGAACTTGGCTGATCTCGTCAATGTTGCTGATCATAGGAATCATCATTGATACATTGCCGAAGGCAGACGCGCGTAGAATAGCGCGTAGCTGCGGTTTGAAAATATCGACGTGATGTAAGCAGAGTCGTATCGCTCTTAAACCCAGGGGGGATTCGCTGGAGGTTTTTTGCGGGTAGCCAAAATCAAGTTGTTTATCGCCGCCGATGTCCAGAGTGCGAACCACCACTGGCTTGTCTATGCTAGCTATTATTCTTTTATAGGCTTTAAATTGCTCTCCCTCTGAGGGTGCCTGCTCACGATTCATGAATAGGTATTCTGTTCTGTACAAGCCAATGCCAGCGGCATTAACTCTCTTTACGTCTTTTAACTCGCTGGCAGTTTCTACGTTTGCCATCAATCGAATGTTTTGTCCATCGAGTGTTTTACTAGCACGGGAGGTTAATTGATTCAGATCCTTTTCACGCTTGCGAATATGGCGTTGTATCTTCCTATACTGCTTTAATACCTCCGTGGTGGGGTTGACGATGATAATGCCTCGCTTACCATCAACTACTAGGGTGTCGTTGTCTGAAATATATTTGCTACTTCCATGCAGGCCCACCACCGCAGGTAGCTTTAGGCTTCGAGCGACAATGGCGGTATGCGATATTTGACTTCCCAAATCAGTTACAAAGGCCGTAACTTTTCGCCCCTTCACAAACATGGTCTCGGCGGGAGAGAGATCCTTGCTAATAATTATCTTGCCAGTCAAATCTTCTTGGTTGAATTCATCCAGATTGTGCGAAACAATCCCCATCAAATTCCGCAGCAATCGGTTGGTAATGTGTTGCACGTCGGTTTTCTTATTGCGCAGGTAGACATCCTGCATTTGCTCAAAGACTTTAATCAGATTGCCAGATTGGATTTGCAAGGCATGTTCAGCATTCACCGCATCGCGACGCATAATAGTGATCGATTCTTCAACCAATAACGGGTCCTTCAGCATCATCTTGTGGGCACCTATAAAAGCTGCGCTTTCCTTTGGCGCGTCGGCTGGAAGCTGTCTAAGCATTTCCTTGTATTGGCGCTCGGTGGCGATGACCGCTTTTTTGAAACGTGCGACTTCTGCTGGAATTTGTGCTGCGCTTAGTTCGATATGCGGAGGATCAATCTCGCTATTTTTTAGGACATAGGCCTTACCAATGGCGATTCCCCGCCCAATTCCTGACCCGAATAAGCTCAGCATTGCTTATTCGTCCTCGCCAAAATAATCTTCAATCAGCGACTGTATGGCCTGCATTGCTTCAGCTTCATCACGACCCTCACATCTGAGAGTTATTTGACTACCTTTTGCAGCAGCAAGCATCATGACCGCCATAATGCTTTTAGCATCCGCATCCTGACCAGCAAAGCTAACGGTGGTCTTGCTGCCATAGGATGCGGCAGTGCTAACCAGCTTAGCAGCAGCTCTGGCATGCAGCCCGAGTTTATTAACTATCTCCAATTGTTGTTCAAGCATGCTACAAAACCCTATTTGTTTATTAGCAGGCTGCCTAGGGATAAATACGCTATTACCATAACCTTATAGCGCTTTTTATTCTCGGACAGCATCCTAGCGTTATTACTTCCAGTTTAGTTAACCGAATTTCAGTTAATCCGATTTTAGTTAACACAAGTTACAAATCAAGCTCACGATGTCGTACCTGCGTCAGTACCAAATTGCTTTTGGAAAAATATTCACACAGTAGAGTACTCATAAATACTGAGCGATGTTGCCCACCGGTGCAGCCTATGGCTACTGTAATATAATTTCGATTGTCGTTAATAAACTGAGGTAACCAGTATTCCACAAAATCTCTTATTTTTTGGAACATATCAAGACACATTGCGTTTTTACCCAGATATTCTTGCACCGCCAAATCTAATCCACTGAGGGGTTTAAGTTTTGGATCCCAGTGTGGGTTCGGTAGGCACCTAACATCAAACACGAAATCGGCTTCGCTTGGGTTGCCATACTTAAATCCAAAGGATTGAAACAATAATGTTAAGGAAGCTTCGTCATCAGCCGCATAGTTTCTGATCTTTGATCGAAGTTCATGAGGTGTGGTGCTCGAAGTGTCTAGTCGTAGGTCTGCGATATCGGCCAGATGTTCTAAAAGCTGCCGTTCCGCATTGATGGCTTCTACCAGAGACGTGTGTTTGTTTGACAAGGGGTGTTTGCGTCTTGTTTCGCTGTATCTATTTAGCAGTACACTCTCATCCGCATCAACGAAGATTAGCCGACATTTGATATTCAGCTTATCGAGCGTCGAAAACGTTCCTTTCAAGTCTCCGACTATATCTTGGTTTCGTGAGTCAATGCTAATTGCATAGCGTTTGATCTTGCTTTTGCTGGCAATTGCGCGCGAGGCCATTTCAACTAGTAGTGAGGCCGGTAAATTGTCGATGCAGTAATACCCCAAATCCTCCAGAACTTGAAGAGCAATGGTTTTACCCGACCCAGAAGTGCCGCTAATTATTAGGAAACTAACGTCGCTCATGAGCTGTGGTATTGAGTCGCTATTAAGACCATGAGGTAATCAGGTCAATAGTGTGTTGCGGGGTGCTGGCTTTTAGTAATTCGGACCTATTACTTTCTTGTGACATCATGCGCGCAATATCGGCAAGAATCTGCAGGTGTTCCTGTGTGGCCTCCTGTGGGACTAGCAGGCCAAAAGCAACATCAACTGCCTGGCGATCAATGCTGTCATAGTCGACTGGCTCTTCAAGTGTAATGATCGCAATCACCGCACTATCTGCTCGAGCAAGACGGCTGTGTGGTAAGGCAACGCCATTACCTATTCCTGTGTTGCCTAATTTTTCACGTTCAAGTAGCGCGTGATAGACCTCTTTTTCAACATTGTCCTCTAGGGATTCAGGCAGCGCCTGGCTCAATAGCCTAGCCATTTCTTGCAGCAATTTTTTATGGCTGCTTATGGGTGACTGTACAGATATAAGGCTGGCATCCAGATAATGATGCAGCGGTTGATTTTCGCTCATAGTGGAACTGATCTTGGGGCTGACAATAAAGGCTTTAAGGTGTGTTCGGTAGGCATTGAATAAATGCCAAGCGAAGACTAGCAACAAACGTTCTTTAGGTCACCTAAAGCACGCCATTTATCCACACATTAGCGGATAAATGGCGGTTAAAGCTTCAATCAAGCGCTATTTTGTTCAGGCAGGTCAAGCTCGGCTATGGCTTGTTCAGCCAAAGCTTGTTCACCGATAGATGGTTTGCCCAAGTCGCTGCTGCTGGTTTCCAGTTCCTGGAATTTTAGCGGGCTAGCGCCGCGATGGTGATTGGTTATTTTTTCTTTGTGTTTACGAACTTGAGAATCAAGTTTGTCAGTTAGGTCGTCTATGCTGGCGTACATATTGTCTGAGTCGGCATGTGCGTGCAGGGTGATGCCTTTGCCGATTACGGTTGCTTCAGCTTTGTGATGGATTTTCTCAACATGCAATACTACATCGATACTATTTAAATGATCAAAATGCCTCTCGATCCGTTGCATCTTTTCGCCAATATAATGTTTCATAGAATCGGTTAGATCAATTTGGTGCCCAGAAATTGTTAGCTGCATATAGTTCTCCTGCGATGAGTTAAAGAAAAGGGGTTTGCAAAAATAGTAAGTTTGGCGAAGCTCTGATTGAATATCAGAACGGGTGAAACATGTGCGTTGGAATTCTGTGGATTGAAAATTCGTTTCATTAAGTCTCGTGTGACATCAGCAACCGCATTTGCGATTAAAAACTATTGAATGCGTCCTATGCACTTTTCCTTGATTCCATTTTTCAATTGATATTAGGCTGAGTACAGCGCTTGTTGCAGATACCAATATGTTTATCAATCCCATAGAATAATTCTAGACATAAGTTGATAACAATGCCATTAATATTTTTACAGACTTAATCAAAGGCTTCTTGAAGTTTGTTAAATCTTGAATTTTGACCCTAGATAGACATCTCGAACACCCTGATGGCTCAATATTTGTTTGGCTGTACCTTCGGTTAACACCCTTCCTTCGGTAAGAATGTATGAATGATCACATATGTCCAAGGTTTCGCGTACGTTGTGATCGGTGATGATTATGCCAATTCCAGAATTTCGGAGATAGTCAATTATTTGTTGAATGTCACCCACGGAAATGGGATCGATTCCCGCAAAGGGTTCGTCCAGCAGAATAAAATAAGGGCGTAGGGCAATAGCCCGGGCAATTTCTGCTCGCCGACGTTCTCCACCTGAAAGCGAAATGCCGAGGGTGTCTCGCTTATGGGCGATGTTGAATTCTTCAAGCAGCTGCTCAACTCGTCTTTTACGTTCTGGCAGTGTGGTGTTGCGATCGGTTTCAAGTACCGCCATCAAGTTCTCTTCAACCGTAAGTTTACGGAAGATAGAGGGTTCCTGCGGTAAATACCCGATGCCTAGCTTAGCTCTTGAATGCATGGGCAGGTGACTTATATCCTGCCCGTTTAACAAGATTCTGCCGCTATCGCTTCTTACCAGACCAACCACCATGTAGAAGCTGGTAGTCTTGCCGGCCCCGTTGGGTCCCAACAGGCCTACTACCTGGCCACTTTCAACCGCGATATTGATTTGTTTTACTACTTCTAAACCTCGGTAACTCTTACTGAGGTTTTTGGTCTCAAGAATGCTCACTTTAAGGAGTCGCTCGCTATTAATTAAGGATGTTCTGATTAAGTCTGGATGATTTCAGGCCGTCAAAAATGGTCAAGTTTTATTTGGGCTGAATAATCAATCTAGAACGACCCGAGCGCACAGGTTCTACTTCCTCTGTTTGTTGCTTGACATCTTCATCGTTCTGTTTAGCCAACTCTTCAGCAGAAGCCGATTTGGTGCCTTTTTTGGGTGGAGTCTTTTTGTTGCTGGCAGTAGGGGGTCCTTGGTCATTATCCGTGAAAGGGTCTTCAATTGTTCTTTTGGGTTTGGTGGCACCGTTCTTACCGCCTGCGCCAATTTCAGCGCCGCCTTTAACCTTTAAGGTATCGGTCGCCATATTATAAATAATGGTGTCGCCACGCGCCGTATCTGCCCCTTGTTTAAGCGACGCTTTACCTAATAGCGTCAATGTATTTGCTTTCTGATCAACCACAATCTTCTTGGCCCATCCTTCTACATCATCTTCTTTACCATCTGGGCGTTGTTTGAATCTGGCAAGAGAGCCCCAAGCAGTGGCCTTATCCAGTTCACTATCATCGTAAATACCCACCAGTTTGTCTGCTTTGAGACGTAAAGTGCCTTGCACAACCAACACGTTATTATTGTATATTCGTGTACCTTTCTTGAAGTCAAATTCAATATCATCGGCTTCAATATGAGCAGGTTGGTCGCGGTCAGATTTCAGCGCAATGGCAGATTGACTTAAGATTATGCCAGTGATTACCAATAGTACTTGGGCGATTGATTTCATAGTGAGAGAAGATAGTCGAAGAATTTGGTTGAAAAAGATAGTCGAAGAATACGGGTCAAGAAACGAACTTTTAAAGCTCGGGTTGATAAGTTAATGTAGCCGCCATCCAAACAGAGCGATGCTAACTGAAGCTTACTTATCTGGCAAGAATATAGCATACAAGCTGTATGGTAGCTGAATATTGGTGTTGGTGTTTAGACTGTTGTTGCACTCGGAAGCTCATTCTAGGTCATCACCCTAGCTACTTAAATAAGCCTCCACCATCTTTGGTTTTATCTAGGATGATGCGCATGCGTTTAGCATTCATGGTGCCACCTGGCCCTCTTGAATCTGCTTCAACTACAATTCGTACGTTGCCAGTGAGTAATATTTCATCGCCGGTCGAGTTCATCCAGCCTTCATCAGAATAGGTATGGCGGGGCGCAAAACCGATTTCATATTCAACCACATGAGGCTTGTCTAGCAGAGCAGTATCATCGTCGGGAAAGTGAGCCATGCGCTCGGCTTCGATAACAAATCGCCGCTGACCGTTTTTATCTAGGCCGGTGGCGGTAAAGTTTTCGATATAGTAATCAGGATCGTGACGGGTCTTAAAGCTTTGCTCTTCCGGCGCGTCTTCCATGAAAGAATTTTGCAAATAAATGCCGAACAAACCAACTAAACCAAGAATGGCGATATATAGAAGTGTCTCTACTTGTTTCATTTAAAATCTATATGACGGGATGCGTGTTGCAAAAAATTCTTGTTACAAAAAATATTGACTGCTTATTGTTGCGTAGATGAACCCAAAGGGTATTTATTCTGGCTATAAAGTAATAAATCACAAATAGCACGTACCGCTCCGCTACCGCCGGCTATGGGCGCTATCCAATCTGCCGCGTGACGTACAATAAAGTGGCCATTGCTAACCGAGAACTTTAGACCACAGCGTAGCATTACAGGCAGATCGATAACGTCATCGCCAGTGAACGCACATTGCGATGGCTCTAACTCCAATTCTTCAATTAAGGATTGAAAAATCTGCAGCTTATTCTTGACGCCTAAATGGCTGTGTTTGATGCCAAGGTCACTTAAACGGGTTTTCAGGGCAACTGAGTTGCGCGCGCTAATGATTCCCACAGTGACCCCAACACTTTCCAGCATTTTCAGGCCATGCCCGTCCAGTGCGTTAAATGTCTTTGTTTGCTCGCCATCGGGTCCGTAACATAAGCTACCATCGGTCAACACACCATCAACATCAAATAGAGCCAGTTTAACCTTGCTAGCCGCAGCGAAAATTTCCGGTGAAGCTGGGTAAGGAAATTCAGGGAGGGTGGAAAAGTCACTCATGTAATCAGGCATAAAATAGTTTGAATGGTTGCTCGAAAATGTAATATTTAGACTTGGTCGGAGGCTTTTATAGAATACCTGCGCGCAGAAGATCTTGCATGTTTAATGCGCCAACAACCTTGCTGTTGTCGGTAACCAAGATACTGCTGATGCGGTGATTTTTCATTAGTGCAACTAGCTCGGCCGCCAATACGTCTGCTCCCACAGTGATAGGGTGCTTGGACATTATCTCGATAATGGGCGTGTCCAGTGTAATGTTTTCTGCCAATGAGCGGCGTAAATCTCCATCTGTATAAATGCCTAACAGGGCCCCAGCGTCATTAACAACGCCAGTCATGCCTAGTTTTTTGCCAGACATTTCCACCAGCGCATCTGATAACAGAGCGTTATCTCGAACCAGCGGAATTTGATCATCGCAATGCATGATGTCTTCTACATACAGCAATAATCGTCGACCTAATGATCCGCCCGGATGCGAGCGGGCGAAATCTTGTTCGTTAAAATCTCTGGCATTTAATACTGCGATCGCCAAGGCATCGCCCATAGCCAGGCTGGCCGTGGTGCTAGCGGTAGGAGCAAGATTCATTGGGCAGGCTTCTTGAGTAATAACAACTTTGACGAAAACATCAGATATCTTTGCTAAAGTTGATTGTTCCGCACTGGCCATTCCTATCAAGGCTACGCCCATGCGTTTGATGATTGGTAGGATGGTGAGTACTTCTGGGGTTTCGCCGGAATTGGAAAGTGCTAGTACTAGATCCTTGGGCGTAATCATTCCTAGGTCACCATGGCTGGCCTCGCCAGGATGCACGAAAAATGCCGGCGTGCCGGTGCTGGCTAAGGTGGCAGCTATCTTATTTGCGACATGCCCCGATTTGCCCATGCCGGTTACTATCACTCTGCCCTCGCACTCAAGAATCTTCTGGCAGGCTTGCTCGAAGGATTCATCCAAGGTATCTATCTGGTCCTGAATTGCCGCGGCTTCAATGGTTAATACATCTTTTGCAGAATCGATGAAGGTCGATTTTTTCATGTGAACTTGATTGTCATATTAGTATGTTATGAGACTTTAGAAGGTTAACTTAAAGTGCTGTAGATCAAATAGCAAATGTAAATAAAGTAGCCAATTAACATAACTGCGCCTTCATGACGGCTAAAATTGCCCTTGGTGTTAGCAAAAATGCACATCAGAACAGTAAAGCCAAACATTATCGGAAAGTCACGGCTCAGTGCTGAGGTGTCAATTTCAGTGGCTCTAATAGCGCCAGTTAGGCCCAGCACCCCTAAAGTGTTGAACACGTTTGAACCGATAATATTGCCGATTATCATGTCGTGAGCGCCTTTACGTGCAGCCGCGATGGCGGCCGCTAACTCCGGCAAGCTAGTGCCAATGGCGACGATGGTCAGGCCGATAACCAATTCGCTGACGCCTAAAAATGTTGCAATAGTGATGGCCCCTTTTACCAGCATTTGCGAAGCAAGCATAAGCAAAATGATACTACCTACGGTTAAGGCAAACGCCGCGGGCACAGATTTGGCCTTTGGGTGATGTAGGGTGCTAAGGTCTAGTTCGTGGGGGTCATCAGCTAGCAGCTCTACCGCAGGTTCACCACCTACACCTTCTGAGTTTATTGCAGACCACACCAGATAGGCGGCCAGAAGTGATAAAAGTATGTACCCATCAATATTAGAGAGTAGGCCATCTAACACCATATAAATTGCAAAGGCCCCGGTGAGAATAACAATCGGAATATCAATTCGGGCCGTGGTTTTGGTTACAGGCAGCGACCGCAGCAAGGCAGCACTGCCTAATACCAAGCCAATATTGGTGATGTTTGAGCCAAGCGCGTTGCCCAAGGCTAAGTTGCCCTTGTTATGTAAGGCCGATACGGCGGAGACAAACATTTCGGGTGCTGATGTGCCAAAGCCAACCACAACAATACCCACTAAAAATGTAGAAATACCTAATTGATGGGCTAGCTCCGACGCATTGTCCACCAGCAAATCTGCGCTCCACATTAAAAGGAAAAAGCCTATAATGATTAGGCCGATGGCAATTAGCATAGTTTGGGTCTCAAAAGTCGCTTTGGCACTTGGGTTTGCATCAGTTGTATTATTTTTGCATGTTCAACTGAGGCTTCTAGAATTATCGTCAATCTTGTCATTACTCGCGCTTTTTATCGTCTGCGCAAGGAATGTCGCATAGTGTCTTGTTTTACTTCAATGAAAGCAACCATAAAAGTATAATCCAGGTTAAACCAAGGCCCTAGATTTGAATTAAACAGTTTTGAATTAAACAGTTTTGAATTAAACAGTTTTGAATTAAACAGGTTTAAATCAAACAGGCTCGCATTGAACCCGGATTATGTATTAGAAATCTACTCGGCAACAGCTCCTGTGTTGCCCTACCTCCTGCTCCATGCAGTCGTACGAATGAAAGTAGCTTTGAAAACAATGACTTTCTCGAATTATTTCGCTCACCATAGAGTGACTATGGCATCGCCAAATAATCCTTCGAAAGCGCTTGTTTTCTTTGCTCTTTTCCTTCTCGCAACGATCCCTAATGCATAATCCGGGTTGAACAAGTTCGAATCGATCTCTAATTCGAAGCCTTTTCGACGCTTGATTTGAGAAGTCAAAGCAGCAAAATTGTAAACAATTGCCTCGGGCTGCTATTAGCGGTTTATACTATAGGTCATGGTTACAACGGCTAATTAATTCAAGCTTAGCGCGAAAAAACTAAAAGGAGCCCCAAATGGTAGATAAAATTGAAGAATTTCTTGCTGAACCGCTCGCCCAGAAGGCGTTGTTCTTCAATGAAATGCTAACACCAAGCCTAATACGACTTGCCTATTGGTTGTGTCTATTAGCCGTTCTTTGGACGGGCTTAGAGCGTATGTTTTCTGGCGGATTTTCCAACTTTCTAGAAGGTATAGCCTATATAGCCACTGGAGCCATATTGGCGAGAGTGCTTGCTGAGCTTGTTATTTTGCTGTTTAAGTTAAATGAAAACATGGAGCAAGTGGTTGAAAACACTAAGGCCTCGGTAAAATCTACTGCTAAAACAACATCTAAAACAACTGCTAAAAAAGTCAGTAAAAAAACCAGTAAGAAGGCGTAGAACCTTTATAGCAAAGCATTTTGCTAGGCTGACTTTGTCATTTTTACGACATTTACCGTTCTTTATCAGTTCAGCAATGGTAGTTAATGCTTTTGGGCTGAATTGTTTACATCTACGCATTGTTTGTCGGCCAGCATTAGGGTAGATTTTCGCTCCCTAGCGAAGTAGTGGTTTGCGGTTAAGCTTTGGTTAAGCTGCGCCCCAGCATAATCGCTACTGATATATATTCCACATTAATTAATTGTCCGTGTTCGGAGACCAATGATGTCAAAAACTTTAAATACAAAACATATTTCTAGCCTGATTGTTAGTTTGGCTATGGCTCTCGTTGTGGGAGTATCGCATGCGATGCAGGCTCCTGATCTGGTGGTCAAAAATACGGTTGATAAAATGGTGGAAAATATTCAATCTAACCGTCTGGCGTACCAACAAGATAGCAATAAGCTCTATCAGATGGTTGAGGATGTGTTGGTGCCGTCACTGCATGTCGAACGCATGTCAAATCTTATACTCGGAAAAGAAACCTCGCGTTCGGTATCTGCTGCACAAAAGAAGGCGTTTTCAAATGAATTCAAAACATTCCTTATGCGCAGCTATGCATCGGCTTTGCTTGAATATACGGGTAAAGAAAAGGTAAGCTATGAGCCCGTCGAGCTAAAGCCGGGGGCGGATAAAGTCACGGTCAAAGCCACTTTGCTGGCGAGTGATGGGCAGCGGTACCCAGTTAATTTGTACATGAGTAATCGTCGCGATAGTCAATGGCGTGCCTATAATATGGAAGTAGCCGGCATAAACTTCGTGTCGACCTATAGAGCAACCTTTGGTGCAATTATCCAGAAAAAAGGAATTGATGGTTTAATCGCGGAATTGCGGACTAAGAATTCAAAGTAAGAATTCAAAGTAAGAATTCAAAGTAAGAATTCAAAATCGTTGTCTAGCAAGCCAATCATTTGGCTTGCATGGGTTTTGCTCATTGCTCTAACTGCAGGGCATTGTTAAACTTGTTTGAATGGAGATTAGTCCATAGCTAAGATCTGAGACGGTGATTATTTCTGTCTATCGTTCACATTTATGCTGGCCCAGAAAAAGGGCCATTTGTTTGTTAGCCCCTCTTTTTTAGTTCATATTTTTGTCAGTACAAGCAGGTATATCCCGTGATCGATCCAAACCTTGATGCAATCACTGTATCTGAAGTCAGTAAGCAATTCGGTTCATTACAAGCATTAAATAATGTCAGTTTTGAGATTCGCCAAGGTGAATTTTTTGGCTTGCTTGGCCCCAATGGTGCAGGCAAGTCAACTTTGATCAATGCGCTGTCAGGTTTGCTAAGAGTTGATTCCGGGCACCTGGCTATTTTAGGCAATGATGTTCGTACTCAATATAGAGGTGCCCGTCAAAACCTGGGCGTTGTGCCACAGGAGCTGGTAATGGACCCCTTCTTTACGGTGCGTGAGACCTTGGAATTCCAATCCGGTTATTTTGGCTTACGAAAAAATGGCGCCTGGATTGACGAATTGCTCGATCAGCTGAACCTAAGCGAAAAGGCAGATACCAATATGCGGCGCTTATCTGGTGGTATGAAGCGGCGTGTATTAATAGCCCAGGCGCTGGTGCATAAGCCGCCTGTACTAGTATTAGATGAGCCTACCGCTGGGGTTGATGTTGAGCTACGCCAATCCATGTGGCGTTTTATTAAGCGACTGCATAAAGAAGGGCATACTATTGTATTGACCACTCATTACCTTGAAGAAGCAGAGGAGCTATGTGACAGAATAGCCATTATTGATCGGGGTGAAATCATTGCACTGGAGTCGAAACAGGACCTGCTGGCGCTAGGGTTGGGTAGTAAGTTATTGATACGCGCCAAGCGTGACATTGAAGCTGTTCCTGCTGAGCTGCAACAACGGATTGTCAGGCTGGAAGGCAATGAAATAGAACTAAGCATTCATCGAGACAATGATTCAATTATGGAAATTCTTGATAGCTTACGCAGCGCGTCAATTCATATTGATTATGTTTCTGTGTTGAGTGATAGCTTGCAAGATGTGTTTATGCGTATGACTGGCAACGAGAATAATGACCAAAATGGGGGTGGCTAAAATGAATTGGGTAGCGTCTTACACCTTGTTTCGAAAAGAGATATCACGGTTTATCAAAGTTTGGTTACAAACCGTTATTGCCCCAGTGGTAACGGCATTGTTGTATTTATTAGTATTTGGGCATGTGCTGGAGGGCAGGGTTGAGGTATTCGAAGGTGTAAGCTATAGCGCGTTTCTAATCCCAGGACTATTGATGATGACGGTTATTCAGAATGCTTTCGCCAACACTTCTTCTAGCTTGATTCAATCAAAAGTGATGGGCAGTTTAATTTTTATTTTATTGCCACCGTTCTCAGAGGTTGAGTTTTTTCTGGCCTATGTTGGCGCAGCCATAATGCGTGGTTTAGCGGTTGGTTTTGGCGTGTTCTTGCTCGCTGTATTTTATGTGAGAGTGCCTATCGACAATATTTTCATTGTGTTGATTTTTGCGATTATGGGCAGTTATGTTATGGGTGCCTTGGGGATGATCGCTGGGATTTGGGCTGAGAAGTTTGATCAGATAGCCGCATTTCAAAGTTTTGTCATAATGCCGCTTACATTTCTAAGCGGAGTGTTTTATTCGATTAGTTCTCTGCCGCCGTTTTGGTATGAGCTTTCTAGGTACAACCCATTTTTCTATATGATAGATGGCTTTCGTTATGGCTTTTTTGGCCAATCCGATCAACCGATTATGGTCAGTCTGATGGTGATGACAATTGCCGCCACAGCGCTGACTATTATTTGCATTGTAATGTTTCGCAGTGGCTATAAATTGCGCGATGCTTAAACCCGGATTATGCATTAGGGATCGTGGCGAGAAGCAAAGGAGCAAAGGAGCAAAGGAGCAAAGAAAACAAGGGCTTTCGAAGGATTATTTGGCGATGCCATAGTCACTCTATGGTGAGCGAAATAATTCGAGAAAGTCATTGTTTTCAAAGCTACTTTCATTCGTACGACTGCATGGA
>Ga0316189_10002470_pt1 | contig 18105 bp, 16 predicted proteins | sample LowCovwburrow_MG_FD_204930 | JGI IMG/M metagenome (GOLD analysis project Ga0316189, IMG submission 204930) | Coastal sediment microbial communities from Maine, United States - Lowes Cove worm burrow | ecosystem: Environmental > Aquatic > Marine > Coastal > Sediment | place: USA: Maine...
GCGGTGCTGGCGCATCGGGCGGGGGGGCGCGTGGTCGGTATCGACCTGCGGCAGGGGCTGCCGGCGATCGACGGCGTCACCATCGAGGGGGGCCCGCACCGCTGGGAGCGCTTCGCTGAGGCCGACTTGGTGGTGGTCTCCCCCGGGGTCCCCCCCACGCAGCCGGACCTCGCGCGGGCGGTCGAAGCGGGCACCGAAGTAATCGGTGAGCTCGCGTTCGCGGCGTCGTTCCTGGACGTGCCGATGGTCGCGATCACCGGGACGAACGGCAAGTCGACGGTCACGTCGTTCACCGGGGCACTCCTGCGCGCGGCCGGGAGGAACCCGTTCGTGGGGGGAAACCTGGGCAGCCCGTTGTGCAACGCGATCCTGGAGCCCGCGGGCTGGGACTGCGCGGTGGTGGAGATCAGCTCGTACCAGCTCGAGCGGGACGCTGGTTTGCACCCGCGGGTCGGGGTCATCCTGAACCTGACGCCGGATCACCTGGCGCGCCACGGCACGATGGACGGCTACGCCGCGGCGAAGGCGCGCCTGTTCCGACACATGGGTCCCGATGATCTGGCGATCCTGCCGCACGGCGACGCCCGCTTGGCCGCTGCGGCGACGGGGCATCGGGCCGCGTCCGCGACGCTAGGAGCGCTGCCCGGGGTCGTGCGGGACGGCCGGCGGGTGCAGCTGCAGCTCGATGGTGCCGTTCAGGAGGTGTCGCTGGCGGCGGTCGCGGTGCCCGGCTCGCACAACCTCGACAACGCCGCGACGGCGTGCCTGCTGGCGGTCGCGATGGGGGCGAGGGCGCACGAGGTCGCGCAGGGGCTGCCAGATCTTCGGGCGCTGCCCCACCGGATGGAGGTGGTCCCGACCACCGACGGGCTGCACTGGATCAACGACTCCAAGGCGACCAACGTGGACGCCGCGCGGGCGGGGATCGCTGGGCTGGATCAGCCGGCGGTGGTCCTGCTCGGGGGCCAGGCCAAGGCGGACGTGCATGGCGCGCTCGGGTTCGCGGCGCTGGCGTCCGTGCTGCAGCGGCATCGGGCGGTGCTGGCCTTCGGCGGCGATGCCCCGAAGATCGCGGCCGAGCTCGCTAAGGAGGGCGTCGCGGTGGTGAACGCCGGCAGCCTCGAGGAGGCCGTGGCGTCGGCGCGCGCGCTGGCTGTGCGGGGCGATGCGGTGCTGCTCTCGCCGGGGTGCGCCAGCTTCGATGCCTTCGCCGACTTTGAACACCGGGGCCGCGCCTTTGCGCAGGCCGCGACCAGGAGCGAGCCATGAGCGCTGTTGCGACCGAGCCTCCCCCCGTCGCCGCGCACTCGTGGGACTGGCCGCTGGCGATCATCGCGTTGGTGCTGGCCGGGTTCGGGCTGCTGATGATCCTGTCGGCGAGCTCGCTGGGAGCGGACGCGACCTACGGCAACGCGCTGCACTTTGTGGGCCGGCAGTCGGCCGGGCTGATCGTGGGGGTCCTGATCAGTGCTGTGGTGCTCGCGATACCGTTCGCGACACTGCGCCGGCTCGCGTGGCCTGGCTACGTCTCCACACTGTTCTTGCTGCTGGCGGTCATGGCGTTCGGGCAGACGGTGAATGGCGCTACGCGGTGGCTGAGCCTGGGTCCCGTCAACCTGCAGCCGTCGGAGTTCGCGAAGATCGCGCTCGTGATGGTGCTGTCCGACTACCTCGCCAACAACCGCGGTCGCCTGTGGGATGCGGTTGGGGTGGGCCTACCCGGGCTCGGCCTGGCGCTGCCGCTGGTCGTGCTGGTGGTGTTCCAGAAGGACCTCGGCGCCACCGTGATTCTACTCGGGCTGGCCGGCGTGCTGTTTTTTGTAGCAGGCCTGCAGTGGCGGTACGCGTTCGGCGGCGTGGCGGCCGGGCTGTCGCTGCTCGTCGCGCTGGTGGCGATGGAGCCCTACCGGCTGCAGCGACTCACGTCGTTCGCCGACCCCTTCGCGCACGCCGATGACGCTGGCTACCAGGTGGTCCAGGGCTGGATCGCGCTCGCCACCGGCGGTGCGTTCGGGGTGGGGATCGCCAACGGGGTCGCGCAGTACGGCTTCCTTCCCGAGGCCCACACGGACTTCATCGTCGCGGTGATCGGAGAGGAGCTGGGGGCCGTGGGCTGGATCGCGGTGATCGTGTTGCTGGCCGGACTGGTGTGGCGAGCCTTTCACATCGCTGAGCGCGCGCCAGAGCTGTACGGCACGTTGGTTGCAGCGGGAATCGGTGCGATGTTCGCCGCGCAGGCCATCATCAACATCGGCGTCGTGGGCGGGGTCCTGCCGGCCAAGGGGCTCGTGTTGCCCTTCCTCTCCTACGGTGCCTCCGCCGCAGTGGTGCACACTGTCAGCGTGGGCATCCTCCTGAAGATCTCGATGCTCGAGGAGGCGTAGGTGTTTCGAGGCAAGGTACGCACCATCCACTTCGTGGGAATCGGCGGCATCGGGATGAGTGGGATCGCCGAGGTCCTGTTGACCCTGGGGTTCGCGGTCACCGGATCCGACGTTCGGGACTCGTCGGCCGTGGAGCGCCTGCGCGAGCTCGGGGCGGTGGTCCACATCGGACATGCGGCCGAGAACATCGGTGAGGCGGACGTCGTCGTGCGCTCGACCGCGGTCCCGATGACGAACGCGGAGTGCGTGGCGGCGCATGACGCCCAGGTGCCGGTGATCCGCCGTGCCGAGATGCTCGCCGAGCTGATGCGGCTCAAGTACGGCATCGCGGTGGCGGGCACGCACGGGAAGACGACGACCACCTCGATGCTCGCGGCCTGCTTGGCCGCCGGCGGGCTCGACCCGACCATCGTGATCGGCGGTCGGCTCGACAGCCTGGGCGGCACCAACGCGCGCCTCGGGGCCGGCGACTACCTGGTCGCGGAGGCCGACGAGTCGGACGGCACGTTCAACGAGCTCGCGCCCACGGTCACGCTGGTCACCAACATCGATCCCGAGCACCTCGATCACCACGGGACCGTGGAGGCGCTCGAGCAGGCGTTCGCGGACTTCGCGAACCGAGTGCCGTTCTACGGCTTCTCGGTGCTGTGCCTCGACCACCCCCGGGTGCAGGAGCTGGTCCCGCGGATCCGGCGCCGTGTGCTCACCTACGGCTTTGCCCGCCACGCCGACGTGCGCGCCGGCGGTCTGCATCACGAGGGGGTCCACACGCGGTTCGAGGTGTTCCAAGGCGGCGCCTCGCTGGGCGAGATCACGCTGGCGATGCCGGGCCGACACAATGTGCAGAACGCGGTAGGCGCGGTCGCGGTCGCGCTCGAGCTGGCGATCCCGTTCGAGCGGATCAAGGCGGGGCTCGACGGCTTCGACGGTGTGCAGCGCAGGTTCACGGTCCTCGGGGAGCCCGGCGGCGTGATGCTCGTCGACGACTACGGCCACCACCCGGTCGAGATCGAAGCGACACTCGCTGCGGCGGAGGCGGCGTGGCCGTCACGGCGCCTGATCGCGGTGTTCCAGCCGCATCGGTTCACCCGCGTCCGCGACCTGTACAACGACTTCTGCGCCTCGTTCAATCAGGCGACCGAGGTGGTCGTCTGTCCCGTGTACGCCGCGGGGGAGGAGCCCCTCGAGGGCATCGACCACGATCGGATCGCGCACGACATGCGGGACCGTGGCCACCGGGGGACCCGGGCGGTCGACTCGCTGGACGCTGCGGTCGCATTCCTGGAGGGCTTCGTACAGCCAGGCGACGTGGTCGTGAGCCTGGGCGCGGGCAACGTGAACCGGGTCGTGCAGGACCTGAAGGCGCGGCTGTGAGCGCGGAGCTGTCGGTCCGACCCGGGGAGGCGCTCTCGCGGCATCTTCCGCTGCGAACCGGCGGTCCCTGCGCGGCGTGGATGGTGGCGCACAGCCTGCCTGCACTGAAGACGGCGGTGGTCCGGTGCAAGGAGCAGGGGTGGCGCGTGAACTGGCTCGGCGCGGGGACGCGCACGGCGGCGCGCGACGGGGAGCACGGCGGGGCGGTGATCCGGCTGGGCACCGGGTTCGCTGAGATCGAACCGGACGGCGACGGCTGGCGCGTGGGCGCTGCCGTACCGATGCCGGCGCTGCTGTCTGCGGCGGTCGCTGCGGGTCGTGGCGGGCTGACCGGGCACGCGTGGACGCCCGGCAGTGTGGGCGCGTCGCTGGTGCTCGACACGGGCTGGAGCCCGGTGGTCGACAGTGTGACCGTGCTGAAGCGGCGGAAGCCGGTGGAGGTGACGCTGGCGGAGGCGCGGAAGGGCAAGGGGGTGCTGGTCCTCGGCGCCCGGCTGACGCTCCCCAACGATCCGGAGCGCGCGCTGCGGAGTGCCCTGCGCGCTCAGAGCCAGCCCCGACCGGGTTCTTGGTACCAGGGCGCGCGCCGCAAGCAGGACCTCCGCACGTTGATCCGGTCGGTGCGGCTTCAGATGGTGCGGCTGCGACAGGTGGCGATCCCGGGCGAGGCGCCTGAGCTGCTGGTGAACCTCGGCGAAGGAACGGCGACCGACCTGCAGATGCTGCATCGGTCGGTAGTAGAGCGAGTGAAGAAGGTGCGCGGTGAGCAGCTCACCGGGCGGATGCGGTGGATTGGAAGCGCACACTGAGCGGTGCGGCGGAGGCGGTAGTGGTGGATCGCAACGAGCGGATCGGGGTTCTCAAGGGGGGTCTGGCGACCGAGCGCGAGGTCTCGCTGAAGACCGGTGCCGCGGTGGCCGGAGCGCTCCGCGAGGGGGGCTGGGATGTGGTCGAGGTCGACGTGGGGCGCGATCTGCCAGCCCAGCTGGTCGCCCAAGGGGTAGACGTGGCGTGGCTCGCGCTTCACGGTCGGTTTGGCGAGGACGGATGCGTGCAGGGACTGCTCGAGGTGATGGGCGTGCCCTACACCGGGTCGGGCGTGCTCGCGAGCGCGCTGGCGATGGACAAGTGGGCCACGAAGCGCGCGGTGCAGGATGTGCCGGACGTGGTGCTCGCGGCGGACCGCCTGGTGCGCGTGGGCGATCCCATTCCAGGCGACCTGCTGCCCGCAGTGGTCAAGCCGCTGGTCGGTGGGTCGACCATCGGGATCTCGCTCGCGCGGACCCCAGACGAGCTTCGTGCGGGGCTGCAGGCGGCGTGGAAGCTGCACCCTGAGGCGCTGGTGGAAGCGTTCGTCGCCGGGGATGAGATCACGGTCGCCGTGCTTGACGGGCGTGCACTGCCGGTGGTGTCGATCGCGCCGGAGTCCGGCTTCTTCGACTTCGAGGCCAAGTACACCAAGGGCAAGACCGAGTACATCGTGCCTTCGCCGGTGGATGCAAGAACCCAAGCCCAGGCGCAGCGCGCGGCTGTGGCGACCTATGCCGCGCTTGGCTGCAGGGGGCTTGCCCGGGTCGACTTCATCGTGAACGACGTTGGCGCGCCGGTGTTCCTAGAGCTCAACACGCTGCCGGGGATGACGGCCACGAGCCTGTGTCCGATGGCTGCGGGTGCGCAGGGAATGTCGTTCGGCGCGCTCGTTGAACGCATTCTGCACGGCGCGACGCGGATGGAGCCCGAAGTCTAGCGAGGCCGCGGGGTCGTGCTGGTTGGCTCAGCGGCACTTCGCGTGGTAGAAAGTACAACCCATCGTCGGCGCGCCCGTGCCGGCAACCCCCCTCTCGGGCCCCGTGTCCGTTCCCACCGATTCCCCCAAGTCATCATGCGTTGGTTCTCTCTAACCCTGCTCGGGCTGTGCCTCGTCTTTGCGGCGTGGTCACTTCGCCCGGCTGCGTGGCTGGTCGAGCAGGTGGTGTTCGAGGGGGCGCACCGCGCGACCAACGCCGAGCTACGGCATCTGTCCGACTTGCGGAACGGGACACGGATCTGGGACGTCGACGCCGAGGCCATCGCGCGGGGCGTCGCACGGCATCCCTGGGTCGCCCGCGCCCAGGTGACGCGCGAGTGGCCGCGCACCGTGCGGATCCGTCTGGACGAGCACGTCCCGGTCGCACTGGTGCACCAGGACGAAGAACTGCTGGTGCTCTCGGCCCAAGGCGTGCCGTTCGCGCGGGCCTTGCCGGGTGACCTCGACTTCCCGCACATCACGGGCACCGATGCGTCGGGCCATCCTGATCTTCCGGCGCTGATTGCCCGAGAGGGGCTCGGCTTGCTGGCGCGCCTCGACGAACGTGGCCTGGTGCCGCGATCCGCTGTCTCAGAGGTGGCTTTTTCGGACACGCTCGGCTTCACCGTCATCGCCGGCCGCGGCCGGCTCGCCTTCGCCCACGACCACCTCGACCGCCAGGTCGACCGGTTGGCCGCACTGGTGGCGCGCGGGGTCGACCCGCTCGGCCCCCAGTACGTCGACCTCGCTCCTGCTACGGTCGCAATCGTGCGACCCCTGGCTCCGGCGCCCGCCGGAGGCTGACCTCCTCCCCCCTTGCTTCCCCAACTTCCCCGGAGCCCCCCATGATCGAGATCGTCGAAGAGGACGACATCCCCACCGGTGCCCGCATCAAGGTGATCGGTGTGGGTGGCGGCGGCGGAAACGCGGTCAACACGATGATCTCCGCCGGCCTGAGTGGCGTGGAGTTCATCGCGATGAACACCGACTCGCAGGACCTGCGGCGCTCGCTCGCTCCGCGGCGGTTTCAGCTCGGGACGCAGCTCACCAAGGGGCTCGGCGCTGGCGCGAACCCCGAGGTCGGCCGGGAAGCGGCGCTTGAGGACCGCGATCGGATCGCGGAGCTGGTGGTCGGCGCCGACATGGTGTTCGTGACCGCAGGCATGGGTGGAGGCACCGGCACTGGGGCCGCGCCCGTGATCGCCCAGGTGGCCCGCGAGTGCGGTGCCCTGACGGTGGCCGTGTGCACCAAGCCCTTCTTTTTCGAAGGCAAGCGGCGGCGTCGCCAGGCGGAAGAGGGCATCGAGGCGCTCACCGAGGGCGTGGACACGCTGATCACCATCCCGAACCAGCGCCTGGTGGCGATGGCGTCGGAGCGCACCTCCATGAAGGAGGCGTTTCGTCTGGCCGACGAGGTGTTGCTTCAGGCTGTCAAGGGCGTGTCCGACCTCATCAACTTCCAGGGCATGGTCAACGTCGACTTCGCCGATGTGCGTACGGTCATGAGTGACAAGGGCGTGGCGTTGATGGGCGTGGGCTCGGCCTCAGGCGAGCACAAGACGGTCGAGGCCGCGCAACGCGCGATCAGCTCTCCGCTGCTCGACGATGTGTCCATCGTGGGGGCGACGTCGGTGATGATCAACATCACCGGCAACAGCAACCTCACGATGTACGAGATCCATGAGGCCAGCTCGCTGATCCAGGAGGAGGCGCACGAGGACGCGGAGGTGATCTGGGGCTGGGTCATCGACGAGTCGATGGAAGACGAGGCTCGCGTCACGGTGATCGCGACCGGCTTCGAGGCGTCGCGGCAGGTGCTGCAGCCGCAGTCCATCGAGCGTCGGGTCAACGAGCGGGTGGTCCGCAACGTGGCGCCGACGCGCAGCCGCGGTCGCGAGCTGCACTCGGGCATCGACCCGATCTACGAGGACTACGACATCCCGACGTTCTTCCGCAATGCAGACTGATCGGCCGCGATGCTGAAGCTCGGCGACCCGGGAAGGCCGGACCTGGTGATGGCGCTGTACGAATCAGTGGGCTGGACCGCGTACACGGCGGCGCCCACCCGGCTGGGCTCCGCGGTCGCGGGCTCGGCGTTCGTGGCCACCGTGTGGGACGGCGGGCAGCTGGTCGGGCTGGCGCGCGCCATCAGCGACGGGCACACCATCGCCTACCTGCAGGATGTCGTGGTCCACCCCGAGCACCAGCGGCGGGGGCACGGTCGCCAGCTCGTGCAGGCCTGGCTCGACCACTACGCGGACGTGCGCCAGCTGGTGCTGATGACCGACGATCAGCCCGAGCTGCAGGCGTTCTACCGGGCGATGGGCTTGACGGAGCTCCGGGAGCTCGGGCTGCGGGCGTACACTCGACCCTGAACAAGGGATGTCGCGTGGTCGCTGCCAACCGAACGACAGACCTGTTCACACCGCTGTGGGTCGCCTCCGTTGTGGCAGCACATGCGTGCCTCGTTCGTCGCCGGTTAGGTGGCGCCGAGGGGAGGGAAGATGTCCAGGTCTATGATGGTGTTGGCTGGTGTGATGATGGGCTGCGGGGGCGGCGGCGAGGAGGGGGGGGGGGTGGATCCCGAGCCCACCGACGTGCCGACGGACCTCGACGGGGACGGCTTCGACGCGCCCGAGGACTGCGACGATGACGACCCAGCGGTCCATCCCGCCGCAGTCGAGGTGTGTGACGGGGTCGACAACAACTGCAACGCCATGGTCGACGCTGACGACCCCGGGCTGGACCCCAACAGCGCCGAGGGCATCTTCTACCCGGACGCGGATGGCGACGGATTTGGCGACGGCGCGGGTGGTGTGCTGCTGTGCGAGGCCGATGCGGCCCTCGTCACCGATGGCACCGACTGCGACGATGCGGCGGCGGACATCTTCCCGGGCAACGAGGACCCGTGCGACCTGATCGATCAGGACTGCGACCCGGGCACCGTGGGTCGGGGCGTGTGGTTCGTCGGCGATGACGGAACTTCCGAGGACGTCATGGCTTCCGGCGAGGGCGGCGTGTTCATCGAATACACCGCCGAGGCGGCCGGTACCCTGTACGTTTGCCCCGGAACGTGGGCGCTGGGTGTGCATGCACTGTCGGACATCGACATCACGGGGATTGGCGGTCGCGACGTCGTGCGGCTCGTCGGGCAGACGGGCATGCAGAGATTCGGCATCTCGGTGGACACCGACAATACGGTCTCCATCAGCGGCCTGACGATCGCCGACTTTCGGAACGATTTCGCCGGCTTCGGCAGCGCGCTGGTCTGCTCTGCTGCTGCGGACGTGACGGTGGATGACGTCTCGTTCGAGGGCAACGCATCGAGCTATGGCGGGGCGGCCGCAGCGCTCGAACAGTGCGTGCTGACGGTGACGAACAGCAACTTCGACGGCAACTTGTCGAGCGCATACGGCGGGCACCTCTACGTCGCCGGGACCGCGACGGTGACCGACAGCGACTTCCGCAACGGCCAGTCGGAGGCGGGGGGCGCGCTGTCCACTGCCGCGCTCGCGCTTGACGATCCCAAGTTGGCGGCGACGGCCAACGTGACCTGTACGGGCTGCACGTTCGAGGCCAACAGGGCGAACCTGGGCGGTGCGGTGCTCGTGCTGAGTGACGCGAACTACACCATGGTGGACGGCGCGTTCGACGGCAACACGGGTTTGCTCGGCGGCGCGCTGGCGCTGACCGAGGTGCCCGAGCGAGTCGGCCCGGGCACCTCGGTCGCCAGCTTGACCAACGTGTCGTTCGACAACAACCTCGGGCAGACGGGCGCATCGGTCTACGCGGGGCCGACTGACGCACCGTTCACGCATGACTTCGAGGGCACGGTGCAGACGGTGACATGCGCAGACGACGTGGGCTGCTGAGCTAGCGCTCCGCGAGGGCTTCGACGGCCAGGACCAGCGACGCGTGCGCTTGTTGGAGCGAGGGCACCGGCTCCGCGGTCCACTGCCACTGGGTCGCCAGCCGAAGGCCGCGATCGAAGAACCGGGTCCCCTTCGTCCACACGATGGTGACCTTCTCTGCGAGCAGGGCGCGGTTGAGCGCGCGCTGTTCATCGGTGAGCCCGCGCGGGGGGCGCTCGTCGAGGAGGTCCTGGCCTAAGGACCAGTGTGCGTGGCCCAGCTTGAGGAACCCGTCGAGCGCGCTCGCCGGCGCGCGGAGCTCGATCTCGGCCACCAGGTGCTCCCTTGCCGCCTGGATGAGCTCGGCCCGGTGCTGTAGATCGCGCGCCTTTCGCCCGTCTCGCCGGGTGAACGTGAGCGCCTGGGCGTCGTGAACCGCCTCGGTCAGCAGCGCATGGTGCGCCTTGGCTTGGTAGTCCGGGGCGACGTGGCCGGGGGCGTCCGCGAGCAGCTCGTCCAGCCGGCGATGCCCGCGACGACTCCGTCCCGACGTGATGTCGAACACGCCGCGCAGCGCTCCGATCTTCATTGCGTCGACCGGATCGCCACGGCGGCGTGGGTCTCCCAAGCGGCGCAGGTCGCGCCGCGCCGCGGTGTGACGTCCCAGACGATCCAGGCACTCGGCGCGACGGAAGGTGAGGTCCTCGGGGACCTCGTGCCGCGGCCAGGCGTCGATCAGCGCGTCGTAGATGGGCAGGGCGCGAGCTGGGTCGCCGCCGAGCTCCCAGGAGATCGCAATGAGGTACTGCGCGGTGCGCTGGTGGTCTCCGGGGAGCGTCAGTGCCTGATCGGCGACGACCCGGACGCCTTGGTAGTCGCCGTGGCGGGCGCGGGTGCGCGCTTCGTGCAGCAGGGCCTCCGGATCCGCGGCGTCGGCGGCCAGCGCGAGTAGCAACAAGGTCATGGATCTGTGGACCCCGCGAACGCAAAAAAGTACCGCCCCCCCGCGCTCTCGCTTGGGGGGACGGTGCCGGATGGCCGTGTGGAGCTCGCTCGACCCCCTGCTGCAAGCAGGTGGGCATCGTGTCGCCGCTTCCGGCTTCCCTTCCAGAAGGGCATGCACTCCACGGCGAGGAACATTGTCCTAAAAAGCACGTAAGAGGGGGAACAAAAGCGACCCGCAAGCACGAACCATCAAGCTCGAACACAGTAGGCCCCGCGGCCGCAACAAGCAAGCCTCGCTATCCCTGGGCGACCGGATAGCAGGTTCGCGCACGGAGGAGTTGAGTGGCCTGGGCCCACGCAGTCGTGGCTGCGTATCTTGTTGTCTTGAGCGCATTGTCGCTCAACGGCCTCCATCGGCTGTGGTTGCTGTGGGCGTGGCGCCAGAGCCGATCCCCCGCGGTGCCCCCCACGCCCGCGGCGTGGCCGGTGGTCACGGTCCAGCTACCGGTCTTCAACGAGCGGTACGTGGTGGAGCGCCTCATCGACGCCTGCTGCAAGCTGGACTACCCGCGAGAACGCCTACACATCCAGGTGCTCGACGACTCCACCGACACCACCACCGCGCTCGCCCGAGCGGCGGTCGCGCGGAAGAAGGAAGAGGGCTTCGACATCGCCTTGGTGCACCGGACCAACCGGGTGGGGTTCAAGGCGGGGGCCTTGGACGAGGGGCTGGACTCAGTCCGTGGCGACTTCGTCGCGATCTTCGATGCGGACTTCGTGCCGGACAGCGACTTCCTGAAGCGCCTGGTGCCGTACCTGGTCACCGACCCCGGAGTCGGGATGGTCCAGGCGCGGTGGGGCCACATCAACGCGGCCGAGTCCTGGCTCACCCGGGCCCAGGCCACGCTGCTCGATGGCCACTTCGTCATCGAGCACGCTGCCCGCAACGGGTCGGGGCGGTGGTTCAACTTCAACGGCACGGCGGGCATCTGGCGTCGTCAGACCATCGCCGATGGCGGTGGGTGGCAGCACGACACCCTCACAGAGGATCTCGACCTGTCCTACCGGTGCCAGCTCGCCGGGTGGCGCTTCGTCTACCTGCCGGAGGTCGTTGCGCCGGCGGAGCTGCCCCCGGACATGGCAGCCTTCAAGACCCAGCAGCACCGGTGGGCCAAGGGGTCTATCCAGACGGCCCGCAAGCTGCTGCGCACGATCTGGATCTCGTCTGCGTCGCTGCCGGTCAAGGTGGAGGCCACCACCCACCTCACGGCCAACCTGTCCTACCCGCTCGTGGTCATGCTCTCGATCCTGCTGCCGTGGGCGGTGGTCGCCCGGATCCAGAGCGGCACCGAGATGACCGCGCTGCTCCGGATCGATCTGGTGCTGTTCGTGGCTGCCCTGATGCCGTTCATCCTGTTCTACGGCGCGGCGATCGTCGGGGCGCACGCCGGGCATGAGGGGCGGCGACTGGTGCTGTTGCCGTCGGTGCTCGCGCTCGGGCTCGGGATGGCGGTGTCGCAGACGCGCGCCGTGTTCGAGGGTTTGTTCGGCGGAGTGGGCGTGTTCGTCCGCACGCCCAAGTCCGGGGGCGTGGGATCGTCGGTGTACCGTGCGGCGACCCACGGGCTGGTTGCGATCGAAGCCGCGATGGCGCTGTACCTCGGGGCGGCTTGCGTGTATGTGATCGCCACCGGGCACCTGGCCTCGCTGCCGTTCCTGCTGTTGTTCGCCGCCGGCTATGGGGCGGTTGCGCTCCACTCACTCCTGCCTTCGTCGTAGGCGAGCGCCGCGATCGCGGCGGGCCAGGTCACCCACCACAGCCACGGCGCCTCGGCCCACGCTCCTGTCACGGGGTCGAGGGTCCACAGCACGCTGTACGACATCATCAGGGGGATCGCGGCGATCGCCCACCCCGCGCGCCCGCACGCAAGCGCCGGCACCATTGCCCACAGCACGTACCAGGGGTGGACGGTGGGGGAGAGCAGGACGAACCCGGCGCCGACCGTCGCCCATGCCCGTCCGGGGTCGGGGTGCCGCAAGGCCCACAGGGCGACCCCGAGCCCCGCCGCGACGAGCACGGGTCGTGCGCCGTCGCCGAGCATCGGCGCGAGCCACGGGTGGAGCAGCCCGTTGAACGACCAGCTCCCTGCGTAGTTGCCGATGCCGGTGAGGAGGTGCGGACCCGCGTCGAGCACAGGCCAGGCGAGGAGGACCGCGACGCCCGCCGCGACCGCGACCCATGCGCTGCCGCTGCGCCATCCCAGGCGACGGAGGAGCACGGGACCGATCACTGCGGGGAGAAGCTTGACCAGCGCGCCCCCCGCAACCGCCACGAAGCCGGCTCCGAGGTGACCACGGCGCCAGGCGGCGACGCCTATGATCGCGAGCGCCACCGCGGGGACGTCGATGTGCGCACCGCTCGCGGCCTCCAGCGCGGGGAGCGGGTGCAGGGCATACACCCAGCCGGTCCATGATTTGCGCGTCGCGATCACAAGCGCCACCGGGACGGCCACATCGACGAGTGCAGTACACAGCTGGACCCCGGTCGGGCCGCCCAGGAGCGCGACAAACCGGAACCACAGCAGCGCAAGGGGTGGGTAGACCGTGGTGACCTCGGGGTGGTTGACCTGGACGCGCAGGGCGTCGTCGATCCCCACCAGCTGCGCGGGTGACTCCAGGAACGGGTTGTGGCCTGCGTTGAGCGCCGCCCCTTCGAACAGGTACCGAAACAGGTCGTCCGACAGCAGCGGGGGGGTGCCGACCAGCGGGAGCCGGACCGCGAGCGCGACCAGGATCAGCCATCCGATGGAGGGCTCGGGCGCGGCGCGTGTTGCCACGATCGGGGCGATGCCCCACGCGACGACGATCGGGAGCACCCATGCGGCGTCGGCGCGGGTGGATGCGCTGTGGAGGAGGGCAGCGCACGACACGGAGGCGCCGACCGCAACAACCGACGTGGCGAGTGGCGTGAGGGAGCCCTGCAGGCGGGCGCGCAACGCGGTAGGAGTGCTTGACACGGTCGGTTTGCGGACATAATCGCCCTGGCCGTGGACGCCAATCGAGGAGGATTTCCGCATGTCCCCACTGACTGTGCGCGTCACTGTCGCGGTGCTCACCGCTGCCATGCTCGCGTCGGGATGTAAGAAGAAGCCGCCCCCGCCCCCGCCCGCGCCGCCGCCGCAGGCCGTCGAGGTGAAGCTACAGGTCACGTCGATGAGTCCATCGAGCGTCGAGCCCGACGCCGCGACCACCGGCAAGATCTACGGGAGCTCGTTCGCCAACGGCGCCGCGGTCCAGTTCGTGGGTCCGAGCGACGCGGAGGCTTCCGCTGTGAACGTCGACAGCGCCAACACGCTGTCCGTGACGATCCCGCCGCTTCCTGTAGGCACATACGACGTCAGCGTCGTGAATCCCGACGGCGAGAGCAGCACGCTGCGCGGCGGCCTCACGGTCAAGGTCACCGACCTGACCTGCCGCAACGTCACCGTTCAGTTCGACTACAACTCCCCGTCGGTTCGACGGGATGCGCGCAGCACGCTGGACGGCCAGATGAGCTGCTTCCAGGCGCTCACCAGCGACGTTCGGATCGAGGGCCACTGCGACGCGCGGGGGACGGTGGACTACAACGTCGCCTTGGGTCAGCGTCGCGCCGAGTCCGTCAAATCCTACTTGGTGGGCAACGGGGTTGCGGCGAGTCGCATCAAGACGGTCTCCTACGGGGAGGAACGCCCTGTCGATCGAAGCAGCAACGAGTCCGCTTGGGCCAAGAACCGCCGTGCTGAGCTCTCTGCCTCGGAGTAGCGCGATGGCGCTGCTCTTCGTCGGATTGCTCGCAGCGGGTGTCGCTCGCGCGGGCGACCCCGGTGCCGAGTACGCGCGCCAGGTGTCGACCGCCCAGGTTCGCCTCGCTCAGCTCGAGGCGCTGTTGGTGGAGGCGGAGCTGCGGATCGAGCAGCTCGAAGAGGTGATTCGCCAGCGCGGTCAGTCCGAACAGAGCCGACTCGAGAACCTCGACCAGGTCGTTGATGAGGTCACGCGGCTGCGCGGCTCCATCGAGGTGCTGCAGTTCGAGACGGGCGAGCTGAAGCGCGCTGTGGCGGATCAACAACTCGACGGGGAGCGCCGGCAGCTCCACGCCGAGATGCGGCTCGCCCAGGTCGAGAAGTTCCTCGCGATCCAGCCGCCGGCGCCGCCGAGCGACGCCGACCTGGGACTGACCGAACGAGTTCCCCACGCGGGGAGCGGCGCCTCGCGGCCTCCGCAGCTCCCGGCGCGCGACGAGCCGATCCCGGAGAACGTGCCCGCGGACGCCAAGGGCAAGCTGGATGCGGCGATCGCCCACATGGAGGCGGACCGCCAGGGAGTCGCGCGCGCGGTGCTGCGGGCCGCGATCGAGCACCACGCCGGCGCTCCCGAGATGGACGAGGTGCGGTACCGGTTCGCCGAGACGTACCTCAACGAGGGCGAGTATCGGGCTGCGATCAGCGAGTTCAACAAGGTCGTCAACAATCATCCGGATAGCCCCTGGAAGTGCTGGGCGTTCTACCGAATGGGCGAGGCGTTCGAGTCGATGGGCCAGGTGGACGGCGCTGCGGCGTTCTACAAGGGGGCCACCGAGCGCGAGTGCAAGAACTCCGACGCCGCCAAGAAGGCCAAGGACAAGCTGTAGGTGGCCCGAGGAGATGGCCTAGGTTAGGAGCTGAGCACTACAGCAAACTCACCCGAGGGAGCGGTCTGACGACCGGTCCTTTTTTTATGTGCGGCCCTGATGGACTCCCTGTCGCTCCAGGAAAAAATTCGGGACCTGGTCGAGACCCAGATCGAGGGCCTCGGCTTTGAGCTCGTGGCGGTCGAGTGGCTCGGCGGTTCTGGCGCCGCCATCCTGCGGCTGTCCATCGATCGTGCGGCCGGGGTCGACGCGAGCGCCTGTGCGCAGGTCAGCCGTCACCTGGGCACCTTGCTCGATGCGGAGGACCCGATCGCCAGCGGGTATCGCCTCGAAGTCAGCTCGCCGGGCATCAACCGCCCGGTGCAGCGGCGGCAGGACTTCGAGCGATTTCAGGGGTACCGGGTCAAGCTCCGCCTCACCGAGGGGCCGCCGCGCCGGCGGTACACGGGCGTCATCGGGACCATCGAAGAAGACGATCTTCTGCTGCAGATCGACGGCAGCGAACACCGGATTCCACTTGACTTGGTCGAGCGAGCGAACCTCGTTCTCGACCTCGACGAATACCAACAGCTTGGGGAGGGACGACGATGATCATCAGCGAACTGGAGCGGCTGATCGACACGATCCAGAAGGAAAAGAGCATCCCCCGTGACGTGGTCATCGAGATCGTCGAGTCCGCGATGGAGGCGGCTGCCAAGAAGAAGTTTGGCATGACCAAGGACATCGAGGCCCAGTACAACCCGGACCTCGGCGAGGTGGAGCTGATCGAGTGGCGCACGGTCTGCGATGACGTCGAGGACGACGACATCGAGATCGGTCTCGAGGAGGCCCGCGAACAGGATCCGGGCTGGCAGATCGGCGATTCCTACGGGAAGATCATGGAGGCGGCGAGCCTCGGTCGAATCGCGGCTCAGACGGCCAAGCAGGTGATCATCCAGAAGATCCGCGACGCGGAGCGCGAGCTGACGTTCAACGAGTTCAAGGACCGCAAGGGCGAACTCATCACCGGCATCGTGCGCCGGTTCGAGAAGGGCAACATCATCGTCGACCTCAACCGGGCTGAGGCGATCCTCCCCCGGCGCGAGCAGGTCCCCACGGAGACGTACCGGCCCGGCGATCGCATCCAGGCGTTCGTGCTCGACATCACACGGGCCACCCGCTCGCCACAGGTCGTCTTGTCGCGGACCCATCCCGGACTGCTGATGAAGCTGTTTGAGATGGAAGTCCCGGAGATCTATGAGGGTATTGTGCGCATCGAGGCGTGCGCTCGCGAGCCGGGGCACCGCGCGAAGATCGCCGTGTCATCGACGGACCCTGACGTCGATCCGGTGGGCGCGTGCGTCGGCCTGAAGGGCTCGCGCGTCCAGGCGGTGGTGGGCGAGCTGCGCGGCGAAGCCATCGACATCATCCCTTGGCACCCGGACCCGGCGCGGTTCATCGTGTACGCCATCGCCCCCGCCAACGTCACCCGCGTGTACATCGACGAGGGCACCCACACGATGGAGCTCGTGGTCCCCGACGACCAGCTCGCCAAGGCCATCGGGCGTCGCGGTCAGAACGTGCGCCTCGCCGCACAGCTGACCGGCTGGCGCATCGACATCTATAACGAGGCCAAGCACGCCGAGATGCTGGACAAGGCGCGCCACGAGCTGTCCCGGATCGCCTGCGTCGCGGAGCAGTACGTCGAGGTGCTGGTGCGCGCTGGCTTTCAGACGGCACACGAGGTCGCCGACAGCGAGGCGACGGAGATCGCCGCCATCCTCGGGGTCGATGACGAGTTCGCCGCCAACGTGATCTCTGACGCCGACGAGGTCGTCGGCCAGCTGATCATGGAGGAGGCTGACCGTCGCCGCCGGGGTCCGGTGCCTGACGAGGCCGAGGTCGCTGCCGCCGACGATGACCTGCCCGCAGAGGCCGAGGCCGCCAGCGAGGAGTGACCGGTGGATGGTGAGGGGCCTGTTCGGCAGTGCGTCGCGTGCCGCGAGCGCGCGCCGGCCGACGCGCTGCTGCGCTTGGTCGCGGCCCCGGACGGCCGGGCCGTGGTCGACCTGCGTGCGCGGCTGCCCGGCCGCGGCGCGTGGGCCCATCCCCGCTGTCTGCAGCGCCTGACGGACAAGCCGGCGCCCTTGTCCCGGGCGCTGCGGTCGTCGGTGCACGTGGAGGACCTGTATGGGGAGGCCCGGGCCGGGGTTCTGCATGCGCTGCGGGACGGTCTGTCGCTGGCCGCGGCGGGAGGCGGCTTGGTCGGCGGGCACGATGCGCTGGTCGACGCGCTGCGCAACGAGCGCGTACGGGTGGTGATGACGGCTTCCGATGCAGCCGAGCGCACCCTGCGGAGCATCGCCGGCGCGATCCCCACGGGGGTGGAGTCCGTGGCATTGCCCATGACGCGGGACGCGCTGGGCACGCAGGTGGGGCAAGGGGCCCGTGCCGCGCTCGGTGTCCTGCCGGTGCCTGCGTCTGCGCACTTACTCCGTCAGTTGCGCCGACTTCGCGCGCTGGGTTAGGTCCCGCCGGGGCTCGGAGTGTGACGCCGACCCCGCCCCCCACGAGCCCCGACCCCGCGGTGGTGGTCGTGGTGGTTGCTCACGCCGGTGGTCGTACCCACGCAGCCGGATTAGTCGCTTGCTTGCTTGCCGCGTGCGCGAGGCCCGTGGCCCTACCAGAAAGGGCTCTATGTCGAAGAAGGATCTACTCGAACGCCTCACCAGGGCCCCGTCCGACCCGCAGCGCAAGCAGCGTGAGGACGAGGGAACCGCGCCGCGTCGTACTCCTGGGGAGACGACCCGGGTGGGCCAGCGCGTGGTTCGACGCCGTCGGTCGGCCGAGGAGACTGCCGCAGCGAGCCCTCCGGTGCGGCGTCGTGCAGCTGAGGCAGGCGGTGCGCCTGCACCCGTTCAGGCTGAGGCAGCCGGTGCGCCTGCACCCGTTCAGGCTGACGCAGGCGGTGCCACTGCACCCGTTCAGGCTGAGGCAGGCGGTGCGCCTGCACCCGTTCAGGCTGAGGCAGGCGGTGCCACTGCACCCGTTCAGGCGGGGGCAGGCGGTGCGCCTGCACCCGTTCAGGCTGGGGCAGGCGGTGCGCCTGCACCCGTT
>Ga0316189_10002471_pt1 | contig 18103 bp, 17 predicted proteins | sample LowCovwburrow_MG_FD_204930 | JGI IMG/M metagenome (GOLD analysis project Ga0316189, IMG submission 204930) | Coastal sediment microbial communities from Maine, United States - Lowes Cove worm burrow | ecosystem: Environmental > Aquatic > Marine > Coastal > Sediment | place: USA: Maine...
CTGCCACTTCGGGTTCGACTTCCGCATCGTGCCGGGTGAGGATATTGGCGCATGGCAGGCGCGCTTCTTGGCGAAAGTCGCAGAGCTTGAGGCGGAAATGAAAGCTGTGCGGCCAGAGGCCGGGATCGTTGCAGAGCAGTATTTCAATGTCCCAGGCCTTGTGCCAGAGGAACAGGGCAAAGCCGAAGCATTGGTGCGTCAGCTGACCGGCGAAAACGCCAACAACGTGGTCAGTTATGGTACAGAAGCAGGCCAATTTCAGGAACGCGGCTACTCTGCTGTAATCTGCGGGCCGGGCGATATTGCCCAAGCGCACCAGCCAAACGAATTCATCACAGTCGATCAATTCCAACAAGGTGAAGCATTTATCGGACGACTGGTGGACATGCTGGCGAAAGATCCCACATAAGGGACTGAGCCAACTGGAGAACCTCACATGCCTGTCAAGAACCGCTTCGCTGAATTGCTGCCTGAAATTACCGCCTGGCGGCATGACCTGCATGAGAATCCAGAGATCCTGTTTGAAACACATCGGACATCGGCCTTCGTTGCAGAAAGGCTGAAAGAGTTTGGCTGTGATGAGGTCACAACAGGGATTGGGCGTACTGGCGTTGTCGCTGTGATCAAAGGTAAGTCGAACACGTCTGGCAAAGTCATCGGGTTGCGTGCCGATATGGATGCGCTGCCGATGCAGGAACATACCGATCTGCCGTACAAGTCCAAAGTGGATGGAGCCATGCACGCTTGTGGACATGATGGGCATACCTCGATGCTGTTGGGTGCTGCGAAATACCTCTCTGAAACGCGGAATTTTGACGGGACCGTCGTGCTGATCTTCCAACCCGCTGAAGAAGGCGGCGGCGGTGGCAAGGAAATGTGTGACGACGGTATGATGGACCGCTGGGGCATCCAAGAGGTGTACGGCATGCACAACTGGCCGGGCTTGCCTGTCGGCCAATTCGCAATCCGTCCCGGTGCGTTCTTTGCCTCGGCGGACCAGTTTGAAATGGTGATCGAAGGCAGGGGTGGCCATGCTGCCAAGCCGCATCTTGCTATAGATACGACCGTTGTTGCGAGCCATGTCGTGATCGCATTGCAGACGATTTCGTCGCGGATTGTCAGCCCGACAGAGCAAGTCGTCGTCTCGGTTACGAGCTTTGAGACTTCTTCGAAGGCGCACAACGTGATCCCGCAAACGGTACACTTGCGCGGGACGGTACGCGCCCTGTCGGATGAAACCCGTGATCTGGCGGAAAAATCCCTGATCTCGATCGCCCAGGGCACTGCTGCGGCCTTTGGCGCGACGGCCACTGTTGATTACAAGCGTGGTTATCCGGTCATGGTGAATAGTGAGGTGCAGACGGAATTTGCTGCCGAAGTTGCCAAATCTGTGTCCGGAAAATGTGAGTTTGCCGATTACACAATGGGCGGCGAGGATTTCGCCTTCATGCTGCAAGAACGCCCCGGCGCCTATATTTTTGTCGGCAACGGCGAGGGGCCTGACGTGCACCACCCTGAATACGTGTTCAGCGACGAAGCGATGCCAGCCGGGTGTTCATGGTGGGCAGAGATTGTCGAACAACGGATGCCCGCCGCCTGATGTGGGAGGAGCGTTACAGCAATAGCGATGGCTATCTCTTTGGGACCGAGCCTGCGGTCGTCTTGGCTGAGAACCCGTGGTTGCTCCGCGATAAAGGAACAGCGCTTTGCGTGGCGGACGGAGAAGGGCGCAATGGCGTCCACCTTGCCCGCCATGGAATGCAGGTAACAGCATTTGATCCTGCCCCCACAGCGGTTGCACGTGCCGAGCAGCTGGCTGCTGATGTAGGTGTGACGATCGATACCAATGTATCAGATTGGGATGATTGGGATTGGTCAAAGCAATACGATCTCGTCGCTGCGATCTTCATTCAATTTGCCGATCCTGCCTTTCGCGAACGCCAGTTTAAAAACCTGCAATCGGCGCTCCACAGCGGCGGGCGCATCTTGTTACACGGCTATCGCCCCGAGCAGATTGGCCGCGGCACTGGTGGGCCGCCCTTCATCGAGAATATGTACACTGAGGAACTCTTGCGTGACGCATTTGCGGGCTGGGATATAGAACGCTGCGCGATCTATGATCGTGATCAGCAATCCGGCAGCGCCCACGTGGGGCAGGCGGCCTTGATCGATTTCGTGGCGCGCAAACCGTAAGGTGGATCATGATCCACCTTACACCTAACCACCTCTACGCGACATGTGATAGTTGATTTGCTGGCGCGTATGGTTTTCTCTACGTCAGCACCAGCCATAACTGTGAAGGCATGACAGATCAATTTGACCCCATGTTGCCGGTATGCAGCGGCGTAACGAAGCACCAACTTTCCGCGCAACGAAAACCAGTATGCGTTCGATAGACATCCATAGGCAACGTCCTTTGCCAAAAAGCGACCGTCTGATCAAAGATTAGTCCGGCATACTGGTAATGCAGGTCATCGTTCATGAATTATCTTGTTTGCGAGGCCAATTGATACATACTCGGCGGACCACCATAAGTTCAGTTTTGTTACGGATGGAAGGTTCATGCCTCAGGTTTTTCAGGTCGCTGCAATTGCCGCTGCTACTCTTGGTACAGGCGCTGCAACCCTCTCGGTCATGAATGAGGATATCCCCGATCTCGTCGTGCCGGATGGCAACTGGGTTGCGACAGGTGCGCTGGATGGGGTGACGTTCCGAATTTACGGAGAAGATCTTTCCAGTGGCGCAGAGTTAGAAGACGACATCATTTTTCGCGATGGAACCTTCCTTTCGACCGACTGCGAGAACTCCTGCAATTTTGGCTGGTCCGACTACCAGACAATGGAAATCGATGGTGTCATCCACTTTACATCGACTGCGATTTGCCCGGATGCCCCGCACACCGTCGTATGGTATGGAAGGGTCACCGATGATGACGTTGAAATCGACCTAACGTGGACAACGCGGCGCTGGTACTGGACCAACCAGATCCCGATCCGGTCTACAGGGGCTGCGATCCAGTCCGAGGTAGGGTCTGGGTAAGGCCTCGCGAATGACATCACAACGCATGACACTGCCCGCTCTTATCTTGAAACTGAGCATCTTGATCGGATTCATATTATTGGCGACTTGGGGTGTGCATATGATCCGTGACGGTCTTGATCTTCAGATACGGCCCGACAATGAACAGCAGGTCCACAAGGCGATTATGATCGGTGCAGTGGCCTATGTCGGGTTACTTGCAATACCATTCGTGCCAGGGGCAGAAATTGGCATCGCGCTTCTTGCTGGTTTTGGTCCGGCAATTGCGCCGCTGATTTATGTCTGCACAATCGCTGCGATGATGTTGGCCTTCATGATAGGACGGTTCCTGCCTACCAGCGCGCTGGAGCGGTTCTTACGGGTCATGCGGCTGCGCCGCGCCGCCGACCTGGTGGCCCGCGCGGCACCATTGTCCAAAGACGAGCGTGTCGCGATGCTTCTGCAAGGCCAGTCCAAACCTGTGCTTCACCTTGCCTTACGGTACCGATACGTCGCGATGGCAGTCGCTGTGAATATGCCGGGCAACTCCGTCATCGGCGGCGGCGGCGGAATCATGATTATTGCGGGTTTGAGCGGGATATTCACGCCAATTTCGACGTTTCTGACGGTCATCCTTGCTGTGTCGCCAGTTCCGTTAGCTGTGATATTTCTCGGCCTTCAGTTTTAAACTTGTGACCGGCGGTGCAGAAACGGCAGCAGCTGGGTTTACCCACCTGTATGCGACATATGGCGGCTGACCTGCCCATCGACCTGCTGGCGCGAATAATCAAAGTCATGGCCTTTGGGCTTCAGCGCAATCGCGGCGCGGATTGCGTTTTCAAGATCTGCGTCCGCCTCTGATGCGCGTAGTGGTGCGCGGAGGTCGGAATGCCCTTCCTGTCCCAGACAAGTGTAAATCTCACCGGTGCAGGTAATCCGCACGCGGTTGCAGCTTTCACAGAAATTATGGCTCAGCGGGGTGATGAACCCGATCTTCTGGCCTGTCTTCTCAACCCTCACATAGCGGGCAGGGCCGCCGGTTTTTTCGGGCAAATCGGTTAGTTCTGACCGTTCTGCCAACCGTGCGCGCAAATCATTCAGCGACCAATACTGGCCAAAACGGTCCTCATTGCCAAGATCGCCCATCGGCATGACCTCGATAAAGGTCAGGTCCATATCGCGGGACGCGCACCAATCGGTGAGCTGTTCAAGCTCGTCTTCGTTAAACCCCTTCAGGGCCACGGTGTTGATCTTAACCCGCAGTCCGGCTTTTTGGGCCGCATCAATGCCACGCAGCACTTGGGGCAGGCGGCCCCAGCGGGTGATGTCTGCAAACTTTGTCTCATCCAACGTGTCCAGTGACACGTTGACCCGGCGCACCCCCGCAGCAAAGAGATCATCCGCGAATCTCTCAAGCTGGCTGCCGTTGGTCGTCAGCGTTAATTCCTTGAGCGCACCTGTTTCCAGATGCCGCGACATGCTGCGAAAGAAGGTCATTATATCGCGCCGTACCAAAGGCTCGCCCCCAGTGATCCGTAGCTTGCTGACCCCCAAGCGCACAAAGGCCGAACACATGCGGTCCAGCTCTTCCAGCGTCAGCAATTCCTTCTTGGGCAGGAACGTCATGTTTTCCGACATGCAGTAGACGCAACGGAAATCGCAACGATCTGTGACGGATACCCTAAGGTATTCAATTGTGCGTGCAAACGGGTCTATCAGAGGTGCTGTCATAGCTGACAACCTAGGCACGGGCGACGCCTTGCGCAAGCGTCATGAGCCCCGTTGCACAGCGAATTAGGGCGGCATAGGGTAGCGGCATGAGACTGATTTTTGCCCTCCCGCTTCTGGCCCTTGCTGGCTGTTCGACACCTTCATTTCAAGGGCTTTTTGGCCCAGTGGTTCCGCCGCCTGTGGCCGCACCTGCTCCGACTTTGGATGTGACACCACCATCGCCACCGCCTCAAAATGCTGTGACTGTTGAACAATTTGACACCACCACCCAAGAAGACAGAGACGCCGCTGTTGTGGCCGAGACGCCAGCAGGTGATCAGGCGCTTGGCGTGACGGTTGCATCGCTGGGGCCGCCTGCTGAGCCAGGGATCTGGCTCAAGACACCGTTGGTCGCGGTCTTGACCGCGGGGCGTGTGGAGTATCAGGGAAAAACGATTAACATCGAGTTGCGCCCCTCTGGCGGTGCAGCGGGCTCTGGCAGCCAGATTAGCCTTGCAGCGATGCGGCTGATCGAAGCGCCGCTGACGTTACTGCCAGAGTTGACTGTTTTCGCATTCAATCCTTAGCGATAGTGCTTTTGGCTGGGGGTGGGATGCCTCCGGCGGAAGTTTGATGGGACGAAGAAAGTCTGGGCGGGTCAATCGCCGAGTTTGCGCTTTGCTTCTTTTACAGCAAAGGGTTTCATGTCAGCGGCGTGTTTTTCCAAAAAGGCGCGTACGCGGTCGGGGTCATGTTTGGACAATTCGCGCAGCCACCAAGCGATGGATTTTTGAATGAACCAGTCATGGTCAGTCACGTAACCGGCCGCCCAGCCCAAAATGCGTTCACGGATCGCGAGATCGGCAGGTTTGGGGTGGTTCTGCTTTGTCCAAGGTAGCGTCATCACCAAAGCCGCGCGGCGCGTCCACATGTGGTCTGATGTTGTCCAATCTTCAACCTCATCAAGGCGGGTAGGGTCCGCGACGAGGCGCTTTTGGCCGGCGATGCAGGCATGGTCGGCCACAGCCCAAGCATCAAATTCAGGCACCCAAGACGCGATAAGTGCCCAAGCGCCCGCATCATCGGGCCTGATCCGTGCCTGCGTCAGCAGTTTGGCCGCAGCAACCCGTCCTTCGTGCGTGTTGCCTTTCCAAAGGCCCTTGGCCAGCGCGAGCCGCTCTTCCAAATCGACCTGCGCGCGCCATTCTTTCACATGCTCATCAATCACAGGGTTGGCGACCCCCAGATAGGGGCGGTCGACCTTGTGGTATTTGTGCATATCGGCCGCCTTGGCCGGATCACCTAAGGCGCGCAGCTGCGCAATTGCTGTTTTTGCAGTTATCATTCGACGGTCACAGACTTGGCAAGGTTACGGGGTTGGTCCACATCGGTGCCTTTTGCGACAGCGGTATGATAGGCGAGCAGTTGGGCAGGTATTGCATAAAGGATTGGGGCGAGGAAGGCGTCAACTTCGGGCATGATGATCGTATCCCAAACCCCTTCACCGGCCTCTTCTGCGCCTGTTTGATCGGTGATTAACAGCACTTTGCCGCCGCGCGCCATGACCTCTTGCATGTTTGAGACGGTCTTATCGAAAAGGTTGTCGCGGGGGGCCATCACGATGACGGGTACGTGTTTGTCCACCAATGCGATAGGTCCGTGCTTCAGCTCTCCAGATGCATAAGCTTCCGCGTGTATGTAGCTGATTTCTTTTAATTTAAGCGCGCCTTCTAGTGCGAGTGGGTACATCGCGCCACGCCCCAAGAACAGGATGTCGCGTGTCTCGGCCAATTGGCGCGAGATGTCTTTGGACTTCTCCTCGATCCCAAGTGCCTGGTTCAACAGCCCGGGCAATGCGCGCAAGCTGGTCAGTTTCTCCGCCAATTCCGCATCGCTCAGCTTGCCTCGCATTTGCGCCGCGCGCAGTGCCAAGATTGCTAGGGTCGTCAGCTGACAGGTAAACGCTTTTGTCGAGGCCACCCCAATCTCGGTTCCGGCCAAGATCGGCAGTGGTACGTCACTTTCCCTCGCGATGGAGCTTTCGGTGACATTCACTACCGACATGATTTTATCGGCCTTGCCTTCCATATACCGCAGTGCGGCAAGCGTATCGGCGGTTTCGCCAGACTGGCTGACGAAGAGAGCAACTGTGCCCTTGGTGACAGGTGGTTCGCGGTAACGGAACTCAGAGGCGACATCGACCTCGACAGGGATGCCCGCGATCTGCTCAAACCAGTATTTCGCGACCAGACAGGCATAAAAGGCCGTGCCGCAAGCCACCATCGTCATGCGTTCGACCTGCGTGAAGTCAATCTCTGGCGCAGGCATGGTAATCGCCGTGCCATCGGCATTGATATAATGCGACAGCGCGCCTTGCAGCACGACGGGCTGCTCTGCGATTTCCTTAGCCATAAAGTGCTTGAACCCACCCTTATCGACGCGCGTGTTATCAATCTGGATGGTCTTGACTGCACGGTTCGCAAGTGCCCCGTTCGCATCGCGAATTTCGACTGAGTTGCGGGTGACAACCGCCCAGTCGCCATCTTCGAGGTAACTGATCTGATCGGTCAACGAGGAGAGTGCGATCGCGTCCGACCCTACAAACATTTCGCCGCTCCCGTACCCAATCGCAAGCGGTGGGCCACTGCGCGCGGCTATCAGCAAATCGTCTTCGCCTTCAAAAAGGAAACATAACGCATAGGCCCCTTTCAGGCGCGAGATCGTCTGTTCGGCGGCATCGCGCGGGGAAAGCCCTTGTTTGCAATAGTAATCTGCCAAGAGGGCCACTGTTTCAGTGTCCGTGTCGGTGTCAAACCCAACGCCCTGATCAGCCAAAAAAGCCCGCAGCTCGCGGAAATTTTCAATAATACCGTTATGTACAACGGCCACGCTACCTGCGCGATGCGGGTGCGCGTTGCCGATGTTGGGCACACCGTGGGTGGCCCAGCGGGTGTGGCCAATGCCAGCTTTGCCAGCCAATGGCTCATGCACCAGCAGGTCAGTCAGATTCACCAGCTTGCCAACGGCGCGCCGCCGGTCGAGTTTCAGGTCGTTGATCGTCGCAATCCCGGCGCTGTCATAGCCGCGATATTCAAGGCGCTTTAACGCCTCGACCAAAAGAGGGGCGGCCTCGTGATCGCCCAATACACCGATAATGCCACACATGGTTTAAGACCCTTTTGCTTTTCTGGCTTTAAGTTTTTCGAACAGGCGGATTGCAAAGCCTGACTTGTTTTCTTGTTTTGCACGGGCGACTGCCAGATCGCCTGCGGGCACGTCACGTGTGACAACCGACCCGCTGCCAGTCATGGCCGCATCACCTACTGTGACAGGGGCTACCAGCATGGTGTTAGAGCCGATAAAGACATCCTCGCCAATCGTGGTTTTATGCTTGAAGACACCATCGTAGTTGCAGGTGATCGTTCCGGCGCCAATGTTGCTGCGGGCACCAATCGTGGCATCGCCGATATATGACAGGTGATTAACCTTGGCGCCTTCGGCGACCTGCGCATTCTTGATCTCGACGAAATTGCCGACTTTCACATTCTCGGCCAATTCGGCACCTGGGCGCAGGCGGGCGTACGGCCCGACAATGGCACCGCGCGACACATGGCATCCTTCTAAATGACTGAACGCGCGGATCGTGGCACCTGATTCAACTGTCACGCCGGGGCCGAAAACAACGTTTGGCTCAATGACTGTGTCGCGCCCCACAACGGTATCATGGGCAAAGAAAACGGTTTCAGGGGCGGTTAAGGTGACGCCATTGTCTTGCGCCTCGGCGCGCGCGTGGGATTGATAAAGCGCCTCTGCACGGCTGAGTTCTTCGCGTGAGTTAATACCAAGCGTTTCGGCCTCATCACAGCGCACAACCGTCGCAGACAGCCCACGTGCGCGGGCGATGCCGATGATATCAGTGAGGTAGTATTCGCCCGCTGCATTCTCATTTCTAACAGCGCTGATCAGGTCGAATAACTGTGATGATGAAACTGCAATAACACCACTATTACATAGCGTTACGCCACGTTCTTTATCTGATGCATCCTTGAACTCAACAATGCGATCTAACTGGTCATCTTTCATGATCAGCCGGCCATAGCGTGCGGGGTCAGCTGCCTCAAAGCCAAGCACAACAACGTCATGCGTCAGCCGTGCTGCGGCCATAGCGGCCAGCGTTTCAGGACGGATAAACGGCGTGTCGCCATAAAGCACCAGCGCATCGCCTTCAAAATCGGTCAAAGAATCGCGAGCTTGATCGACGGCATGGGCTGTACCCAATTGCTCAGACTGGATGGCGACTGTCACATCGGGGTCAAAGGCTTTGGCCGCTGTCTCAACCGCTGCCGCCCCATGCCCTGCCACCACGACCGTGCTTGCAGGATCAAGGGCCGCCCCCGATTTCATCGCATGCACAAGCATTGGCGCACCTGCGATTTCATGCAGTACTTTGGGCATGTCGGAATTCATACGCGTGCCCATGCCCGCGGCCAGGATAATTAATGCGGTTGCCATTACTGCCTCAAACCTTGTTGTTGATGCGACTTCTACTGCCCTTTTTGATTATCACAAGAGTATGGGGGTTCACATCAGTTTACAGGGCGTTACAGAAAGAACGGAACAGATAGGTGGGACCACGAATGAAGCGCAGCGTAATCTTTGATCTCGACGGGACCTTGGCTGACACCAGTGGCGATTTGATCGCGGCAGCTAATCACTGTTTTCGGGGGCTGGGTTTGGGTGAATTGCTCGATCATAGCCAAGACGCCGCAACTGCGCTGCGCGGTGGGCGGGCCATGTTGCGTTTGGGCTTTTCGCGCGTCGATGGCTATGGCGAGGCCGAGGTGGATGCGCAGTATCCCATTCTGCTGGCAGCCTATGCAGATGACATTGATACGCACACCGTGATGTACCCTGGCGCGATGGAGGCGGTTGAACGCCTGTTATCTGCCGATTATGCTGTCGGAATTGCAACCAATAAGCCCGAAGGCCTCGCCGAAACACTGATGGCCAGCTTGGGGGTCCGCAATGCGTTTGCTTCTCTGATCGGGGCTGACACCTTACCAGTACGCAAACCCGACCCCGAACACCATTTCGAGGCGGTGCGCCGTGCGGGTGGCGATCCGACCCGTTCGCTTCTGGTGGGGGATACGGCCACGGATCGGGATACCTCAAGAAACGCCGGTGTGCCGTCGGTTTTGGTGACGTTTGGGCCGGGTCGGGACGATGTGTTGGCGCTTGATCCTGAGGCCACGATTGACAGCTACGATCAGCTAGATGCGGTTGTCGCCCGCCTCATAGGCTGAATTGGCCTTATCACCTGTGCGAAAGTGGTCATTTGACGCTGGCACAAACCCCCTAAAGAATGGCGCTATGACAGAGATTTTCACAGGCAGTTTCACCCAGCAGGAACCCATCCCAGCCGAAGGGATCGCGGCGGCCAATGCCGTGATGCAATCAGGACGCTTGCACCGCTACAATACCAGTGGCGATGAAATCGCTGAAGCGGCAATGCTGGAAGAAGAATTTGCGGCCGCCGTTGGTGCCAAATACTGCCTCGCGGTGGCTTCTGGTGGTTACGCGATGACAACGGCCTTGCGCGCGTCAGGCGTACAGTACGGCGACAAGGTGCTGACGAATGCCTTTACACTTGCGCCCGTGCCGGGTGCGATTGCGGCTGTGGGCGGGGTGCCTGTTTTTGTCGGGGTGACCGAGGACCTTGTCATCGACCTTGATGATCTGGCGGCCAAGCTGGACCAAGCCAAAGTGCTACTGCTGAGCCATATGCGCGGTCATATCTGCGATATGGAACGGCTGATGGGCATCTGTGACGCGGCTGGTGTGACAGTGATTGAGGATTGTGCACATACAATGGGTGCGGCGTGGGACGGCGTGCCCAGCGGTCGCTGGGGGCGGTTTGGGTGCTATTCGACGCAGACCTACAAACATATCAATTCCGGCGAAGGTGGTTTTCTGATCTGTGACGGTGCCGAAGACATGGCGCGCGCGATTATTCTGTCTGGCAGTTATATGCTGTTTGAAAAACACCGCGCGGCGCCGCCTGTCGAGACCTTTGCGCAAATCAAATACGAGACACCGAATATCTCGGGGCGCATGGATAACCTGCGCGCCGCGATCCTGCGTCCGCAATTGCGTAACCTTGCGCAACAATGCGCAAATTGGAACGCGCGCTACCGTGTTCTGGAAGATGGGTTGGCCGAAACCCCCGGTTTGCAATTGATCCCGCGCCCACAGAAAGAGCAGTTCGTCGCCTCGTCTTTTCAGTTTCTTTTGCTGGATTGGGCACCCGACGCTGTAGATGCGGTGCTGGCACGCTGTGCGGCGCGTGGTGTCGAGTTGAAGTGGTTTGGCGGGGCAGAACCGAAAGGTTTTACATCGCGCTATGATAGCTGGCGCTATGCGCCATCAACGCCGATGCCCGCGTCAGACCGTGTTTTGGCTGGTGTCATAGATATGCGCCTGCCGCTTACATTCAGCCTCGATGACTGCGCGATGCTTGCGCGGATTATCCGTGCGGAAGTGTCTGCGGTCTATCAAGGGCATATCGCCGCCGAGTAATTCTTGCGCTAGCCAAGTGTAACGCTCCAAAAATCTGGGTGCACTAGACGAGAAATGACTCGACAGAATGGGTACGTGCATCTTATTAATGAACAAGCGTTCAATTAATCTGGAGCCGACAGATGTTTCATGCCTCAATGAGTTTTGATCTAGGTGAAGACGTCAACGCCCTGCGTGATATGGTGCATGACTGGGCACAGACCCGCGTCAAGCCGATGGCCGCGCAGGTCGATCACTCAAACGCGTTTCCGCCCGAACTATGGATCGAAATGGGTGAACTGGGCCTATTGGGCGTAACGGTTGATGAAGAATACGGTGGCGCGGGCATGTCGTACCTCGCACATACTGTTGCCGTCGAAGAAGTGGCCCGGGCCAGTGCCTCTGTCAGCCTATCATACGGGGCGCATTCCAACCTCTGCGTCAATCAGATCAAGCTGAACGGCACGGAAGAACAGAAAGCAAAGTACCTGCCACGCTTGATCTCAGGCGAACACGTTGGCGCTTTGGCGATGTCCGAGGCCGGGGCGGGGTCTGATGTTGTCTCGATGTCTTTGCGTGCCGAAAAGCGCAATGATCACTACCGCCTCAATGGCAACAAATACTGGATCACCAATGGCCCCGACGCCGATACGCTGGTGGTTTACGCCAAGAGCGATCCTGATGCAGGTTCCAAAGGGATCACCGCATTTCTGATCGAAAAGGAAATGACAGGTTTTTCCACGTCACCCCATTTCGACAAGCTTGGCATGCGCGGATCGAACACGGCCGAGTTGATCTTTGATGATGTGCAGGTTCCGTTTGAAAATGTATTGGGCGAAGAGGGCAAGGGCGTGCGCGTTCTAATGTCCGGCCTTGATTACGAACGCGTTGTGCTGGCGGGGATCGGCCTTGGCATCATGGCCGCCTGCCTGGACGAGGTGATGCCCTATGTCAGCACCCGCAAACAATTTGGCGAGCCGATTGGCAACTTCCAACTGATGCAGGGTAAACTCGCCGATATGTACACGGCGATGAATTCTGCACGCGCCTATGTCTATGAGGTCGCCAAGGCCTGTGACCGTGGGACAGTGACACGCCAAGATGCTGCGGCTTGCTGTCTTTATGCCTCTGAAGAGGCGATGAAGCAGGCACACCAAGCGGTGCAGGCGATGGGCGGTGCGGGTTTCCTGAATGACGCTCCCGTCGCGCGCTTGTTCCGTGACGCCAAGCTGATGGAGATTGGGGCGGGGACATCTGAAATCCGCCGCATGCTGGTGGGCCGCGAAATGATGGGGGCGATGGGGTGAACCGCGCCTATCTCTTCTTGCCTTTGGCGGGGCTGATCGCTTTTGCAGGCTACCTTGGTTTGCAATCGGGTCGGCTGCCCAGCGAGACAGAGATAATCGAACGCTATGCCGCCGCCTATCTGGAAGTCGCGCCGAATGGCGGCAACCTGACCGATTGTGCCGCCAGCCCACACCCTGATCCTGCCGTGCGCATGGTGATTAATTGCGTTCATCCTTTCGGGTTCACAACAACATTCTTTGCTGGGCCGCGCGGAGAAGCTTTGCCTGAACCGAATGGGCCAGAGGCATGAAGCGGATAATCAAGACCTTTGTAATGGGCTGTGTTCTGGGCACACCCGCGCTTGCGCAAGACCTAAATTTTTCAGAGGTCCATACAGAGGCTTGCCTGCAAGAGGCTATCGGCCCCGGAGATCGTCACGACTGTATCGGCGCCTCTGCCAATCAATGCATGGCGCAATCCTTCGGTGGTGAAAGCACCGTAGGCATGGGTGGGTGTCTTGCGCGCGAGCACGACTATTGGGATGGGCGCCTGAACGAGACCTATCAACAACTGCGTGCGCAGCATGCCCAAGGCGACGCTGCTGTGGTTGATAACCTGCGCGACATGCAGCGCGCGTGGCTGACTTACCGTGATGCGCGGTGTGATTACGAATACGCCCAGTGGGGCGGCGGGACGGGCGGTGGCCCTGCGATCTTGGCTTGCCAGATGCAAACCACCGCCGAACAAGTCTTTGTATTGGAGCAGAATTTAAGATGAGCGACAGAGACCTGCATTTGACAGCCCTAGAGGATGTGCGAAAGGCGGCAGAATCCGCAGCGCTGGGCGGTGGTGAAAAATCCCGCGCCCGCCATTTGAGCCGTGGAAAGATGCTGCCGCGCGACCGTGTGGCCGGACTGCTGGACCCCGGCAGCCCATTCTTAGAAGTAGGCGCGACCGCTGCACATGGCCTTTACGGCGGCGCCGCGCCCTGTGCTGGTGTGATCGCAGGCGTGGGCCTTGTGAACGGGCATGAAGTGATGGTTGTCTGCAATGATGCCACCGTTAAAGGTGGCACCTATTATCCGATGACCGTCAAGAAACACCTGCGCGCCCAAGAGATCGCCGAAGCTTGCCGCCTGCCATGTGTCTATCTTGTCGACAGTGGTGGAGCGAACTTACCCAATCAGGACGAGGTGTTTCCCGACCGCGACCATTTTGGCCGGATTTTCTATAATCAGGCGCAGATGTCGGCCAAAGGCATTCCGCAGATTGCTGTGGTGATGGGATCCTGCACAGCAGGCGGGGCTTATGTGCCCGCAATGGCCGATGTATCGATCATCGTGAAAGAGCAGGGCACGATCTTCCTAGCAGGTCCGCCGCTGGTCAAGGCGGCCACGGGTGAAGTCGTTTCGTCCGAAGATTTGGGCGGTGGCGATGTCCACACTCGTTTGTCGGGTGTGGCGGATTATTTGGCAGAGGATGATGCGCACGCATTGGCTTTGGCGCGTGAGGCGGTCGCATCTTGCAATCTTGATAAACCGTTGCAAGGCAACAGGTTGCCTCCTGAACTTCCCAAGCTTGATCCAGATACGTTGTTTGATGTGGTGCCTGCCGATCTGCGCACGCCTTATGATATCCGCGAGGTTATCAAGCGGATCGTGGATGGCTCCCATTTTGACGAGTTCAAGGCGCGCTTTGGCGAAACCCTCGTTTGTGGCTTTGCCCATATCGACGGCTGGCCTTGCGGTATCATCGCCAACAATGGTGTGCTGTTTTCCGAAAGTGCGCAGAAGGGCGCGCATTTTGTCGAACTGTGCAGCCAACGCAAAATCCCGCTGGTGTTCTTGCAGAATATCACCGGTTTTATGGTTGGCCAGAAATACGAAAACGAAGGCATCGCGCGGCATGGGGCCAAGATGGTGACAGCCGTAGCAACAACGAAAGTTCCTAAGATCACGATGGTCGTGGGCGGCTCCTTTGGTGCCGGAAATTATGGCATGTCAGGAAGAGCTTACAGCCCGAACTTTATGTGGTCTTGGCCCACGTCACGGATATCTGTAATGGGTGGCGAGCAGGCCGCGGGCGTGCTGGCCACAGTCAAACGCGACGCGATTGAACGCGCGGGCGAAAGCTGGTCTGCCGAGGACGAGGCCGCGTTCAAGAAACCCACGATTGATATGTTCACCGAGCAATCCCACCCGCTCTATGCCTCTGCGCGGCTTTGGGATGACGGCATCATTGATCCGCGCAAAAGCCGCGAAGTGCTGGCGCTATCGCTGGCGGCATCAATGAATGCCCCGATAGAGGAGACACGTTTTGGCGTGTTCCGGATGTGATGGCGATGTTTGACAAAATCCTGATTGCAAACCGTGGCGAGATCGCCTGCCGTGTGATGCAAACGGCGCGTGCGATGAGTGTTCGCACAGTCGCTGTTTATTCCGATGCCGATGCGCAGGCACTACATGTGACGCAGGCCGACGAGGCGGTGCGTATTGGCGCGGCGCCTGTCTCTGAAAGCTATCTGCGCGGTGATCTGATCATTCAGGCGGCCTTGGATACAGGGGCAAAGGCGATCCATCCCGGTTACGGTTTCCTGTCTGAGAACCCGGATTTTGTGGATGCTGTTGTTGCCGCCGGGCTCGTTTTTATTGGCCCGTCTGCGGATGCGATTCGTGCGATGGGGCTGAAAGATGCGGCCAAGGCGTTGATGGTGGATGCGGGTGTGCCTGTGGTGCCGGGCTATCATGGTAAGAAGCAAGAACCAGAGTTCCTGGCCGAGCAAGCAGAGGCGATTGGGTATCCGGTGCTTATCAAGGCTGTTGCGGGTGGCGGCGGTAAAGGCATGCGTCTGGTTGAGGCAGCCTCAGGCTTTGCCGAAAGCCTTGCCTCCGCGCAGGCTGAGGCAAAGACAGCTTTCGGCAACGCAGATGTGCTGATTGAGAAATACATTACGGCGCCGCGACATATTGAAGTGCAGGTCTTTGGAGACGGCACCCATGCGGTTCATCTGTTCGAACGCGACTGTTCGCTCCAGCGCCGCCACCAGAAGGTCATCGAAGAGGCGCCGGCGCCGGGCATGACAGATGAGGTTCGTGCCGCGATGGGGGCTGCGGCTGTGACCGCGGCCAAGGCGATTGGATATTCGGGTGCCGGAACGATTGAATTCATCGTCGATGGCAGTGACGGGCTGCGTACTGATGGGTTCTGGTTCATGGAAATGAACACGCGTTTGCAGGTTGAACACCCAGTGACGGAAGCGATCACCGGCGTCGATCTTGTTGAATGGCAATTGCGCGTAGCAGCGGGTGAAGCTTTGCCTGCGCGACAAGAGGAGTTGTCGATCAGAGGTCACGCTTTCGAGGCGCGGCTCTATGCCGAGGACGTACCTGCGGGGTTTCTGCCTGCGACGGGTGTGATTGATCATCTGGTCTTTCCGAACACTGCACGCATCGACAGCGGAGTGACAGCTGGGAACGAGATATCGCCATGGTATGACCCAATGATTGCAAAGGTTACGGTGCATGGGCCGGATCGGGCACGGGCGTTACAGTCTTTGTCTGCAGCTTTGGATGCCACACAAGTGGCTGGCACGGTCACAAATCTGGATTTCTTGCGCCTTTTGGCCCGCGATGCCGCCTTTGTGGCAGGTGATGTGGATACTGGACTGATTGACCGTCAGAAAGAGACGCTCTGCGCCAAACCGGTCCCCGCAGCGCGCGATTGGGCGATTGCCGCTGTCCATGCCGCGGCCTTGCAGGACGGCCCGCTGACAGGGTTCACGCTTTGGCAGCCTTTGCAAAGGCAAATAGCGTTGCGCGCTAGCGATGAAGAACAGGTCGTTATGCTAACTGTTATGAATATTGATGCATGCGAGGCGCGGATAGGCGATGCATCCATCCAATTGCAGCGCCGTGCGGGGGGGTGGGGAGTTCCTGCCGTCTCACATGGTGACCATGTCACCGTGTTTGGTGCGCAGAGTTTCACATTTGAGCGCGTTGACCTGCTGGATCGGGCCAATGTGGGGGCCGGTGGCGATACTGTGCTTGCGCCGATGCCCGGGCTGGTGCGCGATGTCACTGTGAGTGTGGGGCAGACCGTTGCAGAAGGCGAACGCCTGATTGTTTTGGAGGCCATGAAGATGGAGCATGTTTTGCGCGCACCGCGCGACGGCGTGATCGCAGATGTCACGGTTGCGACCGGCGATCAGGTTACGGCCGGGTCGCTGATGGTCAGGTTGGAGGATGAAACATGATCCGTTTACATCACTGTCCGCAAACGCGGTCGATGCGCAGTTTGTGGTTGTTGCATGAGTTGGGGGTCGATTTCGATGTCGTTGAATACCCCTTCGATCAGACCTTGCGTCAGGAACCCTACAGGTCACTTAATCCGACGGGTCGCGTGCCGACCTTGGAGATCGACGATATCGTGCTGACCGAAAGCGGAGCGATTGCAGAATTTTTGTGTGAACGCTTCTCGCAAGCCGGCTTGGGTCGCGACCCAAGTCACGTTGAACGGCCCGCGTGGCTGAACTGGATCCATTTCGCCGAGACGATCTCGCAGCATACGGCTGCCCTGACACAGCAGCATATCGCGCTTTATGACGACAGTATGCGTTCGCCCATTGTGATGCAGCTGGAGGCGAAGCGTTTGGCTAAGACGTTGAGGGCTGTCGAAAATAGCCTGAATGGCGATTTCTTGCTCTCGGAGTTTTCGGCAGCTGATATTGGCGTCGGGCAGGCGGTCTATATGGCGCGGCATTTCGTGACACTGGATGACTTGCCGCGTGTGGCGGCCTGGTTTGCCAAGCTGGAAACGCGGCCAGCCTATCAGCGGTCTTTGCCGAATAGCCCGGCGCTTTATGCCCGTGATTTCTATCCGCCATGGGAAGTCACAGCGTGAAGTGGCCAATGTTGCAGGGGGCGCTGCCCCCGTCCCAGTGTGACTCTTCCGAGGTATTTGGGAACATGAGAAGTGGGAAGTTATGACCGAATTTGTCCGTCTGCATGAAGTTGGCCCACGGGATGGGCTGCAAAACGAGCCGGGCGTGATCTCTGTGGCGCGCAAGGTGGCCCTGATTGATTTGCTCAGCAGGTCAGGGTTGCGTGATATCGAAGTGGGTAGCTTTGTCAGCCCCAAATGGGTGCCGCAGATGGCAGATACCGATCAGGTGCTGGCGCAGATGACACCGGTTGCGGGTGTCCGCTATGCTGTTTTATTGCCCAACATGCGTGGCTGGACGCTTTTTCAGGCGGCGCGGCGCGCAGATATGACGACCGAGATTGCTGTGTTCATTTCCGCCTCTGAGGGGTTTTCACAAAACAACTTGAACTGTTCGATCGCCGCGTCTGTGCAGCAGCTTTGTCCTGTGATCGCAGCCGCCCAGGAGGAAAATGTGGCGGTGCGCGGATATGTATCCTGCGTCGCTGAATGCCCCTTTGACGGGCCGACGTCACCGCAACAGGTTGTCGATGCGGTTGGGCTGTTGCGTGAAGTAGCCCCGATGCCGATATCTTTGGGTGATACAATTGGTACC
>Ga0316189_10002472_pt1 | contig 18101 bp, 13 predicted proteins | sample LowCovwburrow_MG_FD_204930 | JGI IMG/M metagenome (GOLD analysis project Ga0316189, IMG submission 204930) | Coastal sediment microbial communities from Maine, United States - Lowes Cove worm burrow | ecosystem: Environmental > Aquatic > Marine > Coastal > Sediment | place: USA: Maine...
GACTGACTGACTGACTGACTGACCAGCACATCACGACCGACGAGAACGCGACCCAACAACCACACTCTCTCGAACCACACTCTCTCGAGCCAGCGCACTCTCGAACCAACGCACTCTCAAACAATCCACCGCCTCGAACAATCCACACTCTCGAACAGTCCACCCCCCTCGAACAAACGCACTATCGAGCAATCCACGTTATCGAACAGTCCACGCTATCGAACAATCCACGTCATCGAACAATCCACGTCATCGAACAATCCACATTATCGAACAGTCCACGTCATCGAACAATCCACGTTATCGAACAGTCCACGTCATCGAACAGTCCACGTCATCGAACAATCCACGTTATCGAACAGTCCACGTTATCGAACAATCCACACTCTCGAACCTCGACCGACACAACCTCTATGGTTGTGCGGTGGCAACTTCGGCGCCACGGTGAGCGGTCCGGTGAGCTGAGAACTGAGCGGCCCGGTGAGCTGAGAGCTGAGAGCTGAGAGCAGCGCTGAGCTGAGCGCTGAGAGGAGCGCTGACTTGAGCGCTGAGCGCTGAGAGCTGAGAGCTGAGAGCTGAGAGCGGTGAGCTGAGAGTGGTGAGCTCAGCTCAGCGGTGAGAGGAGCGAGTTGAGAACTGAGAGGAACGAGGAGCGGGGAACGAGGAGCGAGGGACAAGGAGCGCGACAACACGACCCGAGGAGACGACAACGAGCGAACCAAGGCCTCTGAGAACAAAGCGAGAGGGGGCTCCATCGGCTGATGGAGCCCCCTCTCGCTGTTCTCTCCGACGCGGCGATGACGGGCCATCGCGCCGCGTTGGAGCGTCACTCGGCCGCCGACACCGGCGCGCTGACGACCGGCATAGCGGGCTGTCCGATGACCATGGACGGGTCCGAGACGAGCGGCCGACGCACCGGCCATTCGATGTTGTGCTTGATGATCCGCCGCTTGAGCGCATGTCGGGTGATGCCCAGCAGGCTGGCACCGTCGACGATGGTGCCGGCTTGGTTGAGGGCTTCGACGCAGAGCATCCGCTCGACGGCTTGGAGGTTGTAGGTTTCGATCACGAGGCGCATGTGAAAACCTTAGGGGCGTCGCTGTATCTGGAACAGACAAAGCCGCCCCAATCTGAGCGGCCGGAACGCGCGTGATCTCGAGCGGATCAAGGACGCGCAGCGCCTACGCGCACATCTGTCGTCCGGCCGCGAAGATGAATGTTCGCCGATTGTCAGGCTTTCAACTCTGTGCGAGCGTGCTGGAAAGCTCTCGTCCCTCGATGACCGGCCGCCTCGACAACTCCGCGCCTCACGATGCTCGACGCTGGCCCGTCGGCCGCTGCTCCGCTGCGCGCACCCATGACCGACTCCGAAGAGCGCTGATCATAACTGGCACAATCGCTCGGGAGATCACTCCCAGCAGGCAGAGCCCGGAGCGCGCCCTCCCCCCTCCACGACGGGGATCCCGCCGGTGACCCACCCCGGACCCGAAGGGCCTTCGGAGCAGCCCTCAGCCACAAGCGCCGTCGAGACCCGCAGGGCTGATCCGGTCGATTTTACCGGCCTCGATGATGTCACTCGCCCCCATCCGCGGAGCGAAGACGACAGGGACAATGACCGTGAAGCACCGGCGATCGGCGCCAGGATCGGTCGCTTTCAGATCCTTCGACAGCTCGGCGAGGGCGGCATGGGGCTCATCTTCGCCGCCAACGACGACAAGCTCGACCGTGAGGTAGCCCTCAAGATCCTCCGCACTCAAGAGCGCGGCGGAGCGCTCAGCCGCGCCCGCATGGTCCGCGAGGCTCAGGCCCTCGGAAAGCTCTCACACCCCAACGTCGTCACCGTCTATGAGGTCGGTGAACACGATGGACATGTCTTCATCGCCATGAAGCTCATCGAGGGGAAGACCCTGCGAGAGTGGCTTCAAGAGCGAAGAGAACAGGCTTCGAGGCGCGGAGCATCGCCGACATGGAGGGCGATCGTCGCCGTCTTCGCAGCCGCCGGCCGCGGGCTTCATGCAGCTCACAGCGCCGGGATCACCCATCGCGACTTCAAGCCGACCAACGTGATCGTCGGTCCCAACAGACAGGTGACGGTTCTCGACTTCGGCATCGCAATCGCCCCTGGACGCGCCGAGACCGGCCCTCTGACCCTGGCTGGGACGATCGCCGGGACCCCGCCCTACATGGCGCCGGAGCAGGTCGCGGGCGCGCTGGTCGATCCTCGCGCCGATCAATACGCGTTCGCGGCCTGCCTCTACGAGGCCTTGGTCGGCGAGCGACCGTACAAAGGGATCACCCTCGACGAGCGGCTCCGCGAGCTCCTCACCGAACCTCCGCCCTCCTTCCCCAGGGGGAGCCGGCTGCCAGCATGGCTACGGCAGGCCGTTCTCCGCGGCCTCGCCCAAGATCCGGATCTCCGCTTCCCGTCGATGCAGGAGTTCATCGCCGCGATCGAGCACGACCCCAAACGACCGCTGCGCCGCGGCCTGCTCGTCGGTGCAGCTGCGCTCGCCCTCACGGCCGCCGGCTACGGGGTCGCCTACCAGCAGGCCGCGCCGGATCCGCTCTGCGAGTCGGGCGAGCTCACGATCAGGGACGCGTGGGACGACGCCCGCAAAGCGGCGATCGAGCGCGCCCTCCGGGCGACCGACCTCAGCTACGCCGACGACACGCTCGGCCGCTTGGTCCCGCTCCTCGACGGATACCGCGACGGCTGGATCGACGCGCGCCGCAGCGCCTGCGAGGCCAACCGACGCGGCGAGCTGCCGACCGACCTCTATGGGCTCGAGATCGCCTGCCTCGACGGTCGCCGGCGGAGCTTCGAAGCCCTCACCGAGAGCCTCGCCGAAGCCGACGCGAAGACAGCCGAGCAAGCACTGCAGGCCACCCGTCAGCTCCCGACTCTCGACGCTTGCGCCGACGTTGCGGCCCTGACCTCGATCATCCCCAAGCCCGAGGACCCGGCGCTGCGAGCCGAGGCAGAGGCCCTGAGCCTCCGCCTTGAGTCCGTCCGCGTCGAGCTCTCCCTCGCCCGCTTCGCCGACGGGCTCGCTGAGCTCGGCGCGATCTGTGATCGCGCCGATGAGATCGACTATCTGCCCCTCCGGGCACAGGCCCACAGCCTCCGCGGGAGGACCCTGCTCGCGGGTGGCGACGCCTCGGCCGCTGAGGACGCCCTCCGCCCCGCGCTGTGGTGGGCCGATCAGCTCCGCGACGATCCGACGCTCGCGTCGTCGATGGCAGCGCTCCTGCGCGCCCTCGCCGAGCAGGCGAAGCTCGACGAAGCGCTCACCTGGACCCCCCACGCCCGCTCGCTCCTCGCCCGCCTCGGCAGCGCTGATCCGGCCGCGGCCGAGCTCAGCCGCGACCTCGGCTGGATCCACTACCGCCGCCGCGACACGGACGAGGCCCTTCGCTGGCTCGACAGGGCCAGGGAGCTCGCCCTCGCCGACAACGATCCCCCAGGCGAGCTCCTCCTCTCGATCGACGCGACCCGGGCCGCCGTGCTCACCCTCAAGGGCGAAGCCGCGGCCTCGCTCGGGGTCTCAACTCGCGTGCTCGAGGCCCGGATCGCCAGCCTCGGAGCCGCCCACCCCTCGGTCGCGGACAGCCTCGCCTACGTCGGCGATGCCCACGCGGCGACCGGCGACCACGAGAGCGCACTCCCCTACTTTGAGCGAGCCCTCGACATCGGCGAGGCAGCGCTCGGGCCTGATCATCCGAGCATCAGCGATCATCTCGGCCGTCTCGGCGCGACCCTCCACAGGCTCGGCCGCAGCGCAGACGCCCTCCCCCACCTCCAGCGTGCCCTCGAGATCAGCATCCGTCGCCTCGGCGAGGAGCACCCCTCGGTGACCGCCCAGGAGCACAGGCTCGGCTCCCTCCTCACCGACCTCGGACATCTCGACGACGCCCACCTCCTCATCGGTCGCTCCCACGCGAAGATCGAGCGCGACCCCGAGAGCAGCACGATCAGCCCCGCGAGCTCGCTCTACGCCCTCGCGCGCGTCGAGCAGCTCCGCGGCGAGGTGCGAGCGGCGACCCGCCTCCTCCAACGGGCCCTCAAGCTCCCGATCGACGAGCGACGCGCCGACCACGGCGAGGACGCGCCGCTCTTCAAGGCCCTCCTGGCGACGATCTACCACCAGAGGCGAAACACCCGACGACGCGGGCTCAAGCTCGGCCACCAAGCCCTGGCCGAACTCCGCGCCCTCGCCGTGCCCGGCACCGAGGCCGCCTCTCGCTATGCCGCGGCGATCGGCGCGCTAGAGGAGCTGCTCGGCGAAGGAGAGCTCGCCGCGGGGAAGACCCCCTCGAAGGCGCCGAGCCAGGCCGGGAAGAAGCCCGGGCCCACAAAGAAGAAGAAAAAGAAGAAAAAAAAGAAGAAGAAAAATGAGCCCAAGAGCAAGCAGCGCTGAGGCCAAGGGCCCGCCTCGGCGATCGCCGAGGGCGAAGGACGGCCAGAGTGGGGCCGACCAAGTCCCTCGGCCACAGCGCCCGACCTTGGGCTATCCTCCGGCGCGACGATGCTCCCTCGTCCCCTCTTTCTCCTCGCGCTCGCGCTCATCAGCGGCTGTGTCCACCGGCCGCGGCCGACCTCCCACCTCTTCCCCGAGGTCACGGCGATGGGCCATCGGGGCGCCGCCGGGCTCGCCCCCGAAAACACGATGGCGGCGTTTCGCAAGGCTGCCTCGCTCGGCGTCCCCTTCGAGCTCGACATCCGCTTCGCGGGCAGCGGAGAGCTCATCGTCCTCCACGACGACGAGCTCCAACGTGTGGCCTTGGCCCCGGGATTGGCGAGCGAGCGCAGCCTCGACGAGCTCCGGTCGCTCGACGCTGGCTCCCACTTTGACCGCTCCTTCGCCGGCGAGCCGATCCCGACCCTCGACCAGGTCTTCGGCGAGCTCGCCGGCGACGTCGTGATCAACGTCGAGGCCAAGTCGGTCAAGGGCACCGACAACGATGTCCTCGCCGACGCCCTCGCCGACGCGGCGGAGGCTCGCGGGGTCGCCGACAAGATCGTCGTCACCTCCTTCTCCCCCTTCTTTTTGGCCGCCCTCCGCAAGCGCAACCCGGACATCGCCCGCGGCCAGATCTACGGCACGTTCAAGGACTCCGAGCTAAAATGGTACGAGCGGGCGCTCCTCCGCAACCTCGCCTTTAACCGGCGAGCCCTCCCAGACATCCTCGTCGTCGAGCACGTCATGCTCGACGCTCGCTTCCTGCGAAAGATGCACCGGCGGGGCTACAAGGTCTTCGCCTGGACGGTCAATGAGCGCGCCGAGATGGAGCGCCTCCTAGAGGAGGGCGTCGACGGGATCATCACCGATCACCCCGACACACTGCTCGAGGTGATGAGCACGCGCGGCATGCCTACGCCGGTGACACGGGCGACTGGCCCCGCGACTGGCCCCCCGACTGACCCCCCGACTGGCCTCCCGACTGACCCCCCGACTGACCCCCCGACTAGCCCCCCAGGCTAGGCCGATCGACGACCTTCGAGCCCATGAGGGTCCTCTTCGTCTGCAGCCGCAACCAGTGGCGGAGCCCGACGGCCGAGCGCGTGTTTCGCAAGCGCGAGGGCCTCACGGTCCGCTCTCGTGGCCTCGCAAAGACCGCCAAGCGGGTGCTCCAGGCCAGCGATGTACGCTGGGCTGAGCTCATCCTGGTCATGGAGGACGCCCACCTAGACCGCCTCTACGATCGTTTTGGCGAGCTTGTCGGGGCGACGCCGGTCCGCTCCCTCGACATCCCCGACGACTATCGATTCATGGATCCAGGGCTCGTCGAGCTCCTCGAGGTCGCGGTCCCGCCGCTCCTCGACCTGACTGAAGCGACAGACAAGAGCTGTCCCCCCTAGGCCCCTGGCAGCCCCTGGCAGCCCTCTTGCGGGCCCCCTTAGCCTAGCGCCCTCCAGGGGACGCCGAGCCACCCGCCCCGCGCGGGCCCTCGCTCTCGGATCCCTGAGGGCAGAGCTCTGCCCCATCCGGCCTCAGCTCCCCAGCGCTCTCCGGCCGATGATGACGGGCGCCGATCGACGTCCCGGCCAGCAGCGTCACGACCCGCTCGAGCAGCATCAGCTGCTCCTGCTGCAGATCGGGGAGACGAGCGGCCAAGGCAAGCCGCAGCTCGGCGCCCTCAGAGCCCGGCAAGGGCAGCGTCAACCAAGCCCAGCTCCCCTCATCGCTGCCGCCGCCCGCGAGCGTCTGGCCGCCGCGGCGGACCTCAAAGCCCGGCACCCCGAGGCGCGCGAGCACCGGGGTGATCGGCGACGCCAGCCGCTGCCAACGGGCGAGCCCGCGGTCCTTCTCGCCCTCGGCCAGAGAGTCGATCGCCGCGAGGATCTCCATGACCTGACGACGACGATCGCGGACGCCGAGCATCCCGTCGCCCGTGAACGCCGGCAGCCGCCGCAGGAGGTTGTGATAGCCGAGGATCACGCCGACGATCAGCGTCGCGACCACGGTCCCGCCGAGCGTCCACCAGCCACCGACACCGAGGATGTTGAGCGCCGCGAGGAGGGCGTAGAGCCCGGCGGAGATCCAGAGCACCAGCGCGACCCGACCGTGGGAGAGGCCGCGGGCGAGGAGCCGATGGTGGATATGATCGCAGTCGCCAGAGAAGATCGGCTGGCCGCGCAGCGCCCGACGGACGATCGCCAGGCCCATGTCGAAGAAGGGCAGGGCGAGGACCATCAGCGGGATCGACAGGGTGATGATCGGCACCCGCTCGCGCAGCGGGTGGACGAAGAGCAGGAGCCCGGTCAGGAGGAAGCCGAGGAAATAGGCCCCCCCATCGCCCATGAAGACCCGCGCGGGGTGGCGGTTGTGGACGAGGAAGCCGAGCACCGCGCCGAGGGCCGTCGCCGCGATCCAGCCCAAGGCGAGCTCTGGAGCGCCGTGGAGCACCGCGGAGCTGAGCACGACCCCAAAGCCGATCGCCGCGATCCCGCCGGCGAGACCGTCAAGCCCGTCCATCAGGTTGATCGCGTTGACCCCCGCGACCAGAAACCCCGCGGTCACGCAGCGGCCGAGCCAGAGCGCCCAGAGGTCGTCGCCGAGGAGCGCCGTCAAGGCCGGCCACTCGAGGCCGAGGGCGACCGCGAGGCCGGCGGCGACGAGCTGAAGCAGGAGCTTGGTGCGAGCGCGCAGGCCGACCAGATCATCGAAGAGGCCGGTGAGGCCGCAGACCAGCGCGCCGACCAGGACGCCCGTCAGCGGCGAGCGCGAGAAGAGCTGGTGGGTCGCCGAGAGGTCGGTGGTGCCGGCGAGGCCTAGGAGCATGACCAGGCCAAAGCCGATCATCACGACAAAGCCGCCGACCCGCGGGATCTCGCCGACATGGACCTTTCGCAGGCTGACCTCGCGATCGCTGCGACCGAGCGAGCGCCAGGCCCGTAGCGCCGCCGGAGTGGACGCGGCGACCAGGGCAAAGGCGAGGATCCCCGCGATCCAGAGCACCGAGGGATCCGCCGCGAGGTTGTAGATCGCCGCGCCGATGAGCCCAGCGAAGGTCCCCTCGACGACCCCGTCGAAGCCGAGGAGCTGCCCGAGCTGCCCGAGCTGCCCGAGCTGCTGGATCAGGGCCACGGCGGGATCTCCTCGGCGAGCGCGAGGCCGAGCCGACGACGCAGCGCGGCGACGCAGCGCGCGGAGGCGAGCCCGTCGCCGAAGGGACCCGCGCCCGCCCGGGGAGAGGCCGCCGCATAGGCGGCAGGATCCCCCAGCCAACGATCCGCGGCGGCGATCATCGCCGCCGCGTCGTAGCCGACGAGGAGCGCGTAGCCCTGCTCCAACGCCTCAGGACGCTCGGTCGACGCTCGCGTCACCAGCGCGGGTTTGCCGAGCTCGGGCGCCTCTTCTTGGATCCCGCCGGAGTCGGTGATGACGAAGGCCGCCTGGCGGAGGAGCCAGATCGCCGCGGCGTAGCCGACCGGCGCCAGGAGGTGGACGTTGGCCAGACCAGCGAGACGACCGTGGACCGCCCGCTGGACCGCCGGGTTGAGGTGCACCGGGTAGACAAAATCGACCTTCGGCCAGCGCCGGGCGAGCTCGGCGAGGCCGTCACAGATCGCCTCGAGACCGCCCGCGAAGCTCTCACGGCGGTGTCCGGTGATGAGCACGAGGCGGCGACCCTCGGCGCCGGCGAAGCGCGCGAGTTCGCCGTATCCGAGCGGCGGCGAGCCATCCTTGGGCAGGCGGCCGACCATCCAGCGGAGCGCGTCGACGACCGTATTCCCGGTCACCTCGATCATCTCCGGATCGATCCCCTCGGCTCTGAGCGCAGCCTCGGCCCGAGGCGTCGACGCCAGGTGAAGATCCGCGAAGCGAGAGATCACCGCGCGGTTGACCTCCTCCGGAAAAGGCGCACTACGATCGCCGGTCCGCAGCCCCGCCTCGACATGGGCGACCCGAACTCCGGCGTAGAAGCCCGCCATCGCCCCGATCATCGCCGTCGTCGTGTCGCCCTGCACGATCAGCCAGGTCGGCTTGCGCTCGGCGATCTGGGGGCCTAGCTGGTCCAAGAGCCGCGCGCTCAGCGAGGTCAAGCTCTGGCCCGGGGTCATCGCCTCGAGGCGCACATCGGCGACAAGCTCGAGCTCCTCGGCGATGCCGGTGACCAGCTGCCGATGCTGCCCGGTCGCCCAGACCTCGACCTCCCAGCCGCCCAGGGCCGCCGCCGCCCGGGCGAGCGGCGCGAGCTTGATCGCCTCCGGTCGAGTCCCGAAGATAATCGCGATCCGCGGCGAGCTAGACGCCATAACGATCGGGCTATAGCATGACGCGGTGAAAGACCCACGCTTGGAGGGTCGCGCAGGCGGCAGCGGAGGAGACTTCGACGTCAGCGTGATCGGCCTCGGCTACGTCGGCCTCCCCACCGCCGCCCTCCTCGCGACCCACGGTCTCCGGGTCGCGGGCATCGATCTCAACGACGAAGTCGTCGCTGGGGTCAACGCCGGGACGATCCATATCGTCGAGCCGGAGCTCGAGGCGCTCGTCCGCGCGGCCGTCACCAGCGGCGCGCTTCGGGCCTTTGACGCCCCTCGCCCCGCGCGGACCCACATGATCTGCGTGCCGACGCCGCTCGCCGCCGACCACAGCCCAGACCTGAGCTACGTCGACGCTGCGAGCCGCAGCCTCGCCCCCCACCTCAAGCCCGGCGACCTGGTGATCCTCGAGTCGACGGTCCCACCGGGGACCACCCGCGGGATCGTCGGCGCGCGAATCCGCGAGCGCGGGCTCGTCCCCGGCGTGGATGTCTTTGTCGCCCACGCGCCCGAGCGGGTGCTCCCGGGGGCTGCGCTGCGCGAGGTCATCGACAACGAGCGGGTCCTCGGCGGGCTGACGCCGGCCTGTACCGCCCGTGCGGCCGACTTCTATGGACGCTTCGTCAAGGGGACGATCCACCGCACCGTGGCCGAGACCGCCGAGCTGGTCAAGCTCGCCGAGAACGCCTACCGCGACGTCAACATCGCCTATGCCAACGAGCTCGCCAACGTCTGCGGCGACCTCGATCTCGCGCCCTGGGAGGTGATCCGCCTCGCCAACCGGCACCCCCGGGTCAACATCCTCCGGCCGGGTCCGGGCGTCGGCGGCCACTGCATCGCCGTCGACCCGTGGTTCCTCGCCGCCTCTGCGCCCGAGCGGACACCGCTGATCCAGCGGGCGAGGGCGGTCAACGACGCGCGCCCCGGCCAGGTCGTCGCCGAGATCTACCGACGCACCAAGACCGCACTCGAGGCCCCTAGACCCCGACCCCAGGTAGCTCTCCTCGGCCTGGCCTACAAGCCCGACATTGATGACCTGCGCGAAAGCCCCGCGATGTTGATCGCTCACACGCTGGTCGCAGACGACCGTGTCGACGTGCTCCTCGTCGAGCCCCACCTCCACAGCTCACCTATCGACGCGTGCCCGCTGGTCGCCGTCAACGAGGCCCTGGAGCGCGCCGATCTCGCGGTCGTTCTCGTCGCCCATCGCCGCTTCCGGGAGATCGACACCGACCGCTACGAAGGGCTGGAGACGCTCGACTGCGTCGGCCTCTGGAGCTGAGCGGGCTCGACGCTCTCGCTTCAATCCGGCGCCTATGCCATCCTGTCTCCAGCGCGGAGCCGGCGCGGTCAGTAGCGATGGTCAACCCCCTGACGGTACTGCGGACGATCCGCCATCTGAGCGCACAGCAGGTCGCGCATCAGCTCCGCCACCGGCTCAAGGGGCCTCCTCGCGAGCCCTCTGAGGTCGCGGTCCACGGCTGCACGGGGATCAGCATCGACGGCGGCTGGCAGCCGCCCTCTGTCGAGGGTCAGCCCCTCGAGCAGGGGCGCTCGGTCGCCCTCTTCGGCGGCCCGAGCATCGACCTGCTCCGCGATGGTTGGGAGCCCGAGGGGCGCAGCCCGCTGTGGCTCTACACCCTCCACTACCACGGCTGGATCAACGCCCCCGAGGCCGATCCGCGGGTGACCCGAAGCCTGCTGCTCAACTGGATCGACACCCACACCCGCGGGGTCGGCTGGGAGCCCTACCCGACGGCGATGCGAGTGCTCCACTGGATCGGCTGGCTCGCCCGCCATCGTCAGATCCTCGGCAGCAATCAGGAGCGCTGGTTCTACGGATCGATCGCCGCTCAGCTCCAGCACTTGGAGCGCCACTTGGAGCGCCACCTCGACGGCAACCATCTCTGGACCAACCTGATCGCCCTCGCGACCGCTGGCCTCGCCCTCACGGGGCCCTTGCCGGTCCGTCTCTGCGATCGCTGGCTGCCCAGCCTCGCCGAGACCGTCGTCGACCAGCTCGGCGACGACGGGGTCCACCGCGAGCGGACCCCGACCTACCACTGCGTTCTCGCCGAGCAGCTCTCGCTCGTCCTGTCGGCCATGTCGATGCGCAAAGGTCAGATGCCGGCGCTGCGGCCGACCTTCCGGGGGGCGATCGAGCGGATGTCCGAGGCCCTGCCCGCCTTCACCCACCCCGACGGAGATGTCGCCCTCTGGGGCGACTCCCAGCGCAGCGCCCCCGTCAACCCGGCCAACCTCGCGGCCCGCCTCGGGCGTGGCCTCGAGCGAGGCCACGCCGATGCCCCGAGCGCCGGCTTCTACCGCCGCGCCTGGGGCCCGTGGACAGCGCTGTGGAACGCGGGCGGCACCGACCTCGAGCGCCAGGTGGGTCACCTCCACGCCGACGCCCTGGCGCTCGAGCTCAGCCTCGGCGACGAGCGGGTCATCGTCGACGCCGGCGTCGGCACCTACACGATCGGCGACGACCGCAGCTACAGCCGGAGCACCGCCGCCCACAACACCGTCACCATCGGTGATGACGATCGCAACCAGCACGAGCTGTGGGCGAGCCATCGGATCGGCGGACGGGCCGAGGTCGGCGTCGACACGGCCGAGCGAGACATGCTCAGCGGACATGTCCGCGGCTACCGCTGGCCGGTGACCCACCGTCGGACGCTCGAGTGGAGGGACGGAGCGCTGCGCTGCAGCGACTCGCTCTCGACCCCCGAGGCGACGCCGGCGATGCTCCGCTACTTCCTCCCCGCCAGCTGCCTGATCGCGCCGATCGCCGGCGGCTTCCGGGTGACCACCGCGGGCGGTCGCCGCTTCACGATGACCGGCCCCGCCAGCCTCCTCTGGACCCGCGGCGACGCCCGCGGCTGGGCTGCGATCGGCCGCGAGGCCCCGCGGATCGCCCTCACGACGCGCCTCCCCGCCGTCGGCGTGACCATCGAGTTTCGCGCCGAGAGCTGAGGCCCGAAGCTCGCGACTTCTCGACCCCTGTACACGGGAACCTGGGCCCGAGACCCACGACCCGCGAATCAAGCTCGCGAATCAAGATCCGACACGCTGTGACTGAACCGACCGACGATCTCCTCGTCTTCGCCGACGATCGACTCCTTGAACATGCGCCCCCCTGCGACCACCCGGAGTCCCCCGCACGGCTCCGCGAGATCCTCGCCCGCCTCCGCGAGCCGGCGAACCCCAAGGCGAGCCGAGCCCTCCGCTGGAGAACCCTCGAGCCCGCCCCCCGCGAGGCGCTCCTGCGGGTCCACGACGCCGCCATCCTAGGCCGCCTAGACGCCCTCCGCGGCCAGGACACGGACACCTGGCTGAGCGCCGACACGGCGACCTCGGCCGGATCGGTGCCGGCGATCGAGCTCGCCGCCGGCGCCGGGCTCCTCGCGATCGACGCCCTCTACCGTGGCGAGGCCAAGAGAGCCCTCTGCCTGACCCGCCCCCCCGGCCACCACGCCAAGGCCGATCGGATGATGGGCGCCTGTTTTCTCAACAACGTCGCCGTCGCGGCCGCCCACGCCCGCGCCCGTCACGGCGCCGCGCGGGTGATGATCGTCGACTGGGGCGTCCACCACGGCAACGGCACCGAGGCGATCTTCTTCGCCGATCCCGACGTCCTCGTCGTCGACAGCCACCAGTCGCCGCTCTACCCCGACACCGGCGAGATGAACAGCCTCGGCAGGGATGGGGCCTTCGGCAAGACCGTCAACCTGCCGCTGCCGGCGGGCACCGGCGACGGCGATCTGGTCGGGATCTACAGGGCCATCCTCCCGACCCTCGTCGCCAGCTTCGAGCCCGATCTGATCCTCGTCTCCGCCGGCTTCGACGGTCATGCCGACGATCCGGTCGGCGGCTTTGAGCTGAGCGAGGGCGGCTACGCCAACCTCACCGCGCTCCTCCGTGACCTCGCCGATCGCCACTGCGACGGCCGCCTGGTCCTCCTCCTCGAAGGCGGCTACAACCCGACGGCGACCGCCCGCTCCGTCTCCGCCTGCGTCGACGTCCTCCTCGGCGCCGACGCCCCCCCAGCCCCGGCGATGAGCCCCCGCAGCGCCGCCCTCCTCTCGGTCTTCCGCAGCCACCACGGCCTCTATTGGCCCCATCTGCGGGGGTCTGCGGGGGTCTGAGGGCTCCTGAGCGAGGCTCGGTTCTGGGCTGGCCGCGGGATCGCGCCTCCGCTATCTTCTGCCGCCCATGGAGATCTTCAAGCGCTTCCGCTTTGAGGCGGCCCACCGCCTCCCCAACGTCCCCCCGGACCACAAGTGCTTCCGCCTCCACGGCCATTCGTTCGAGGTCGAGCTCGCGGTCCACGGACCGGTCGGCGATCACAGCGGCTGGGTGCTCGACTTCGCGGAGATCGGCCGCGCCTTCGAGCCTATCCACAAGGCCCTCGATCACCGCTGCCTCAACGATGTTGAGGGCCTCGACAACCCGACCAGCGAGCTCCTCTGCCGCTGGATCTGGGCCCGGATCAAGCCCGAGCTGCCGCTCCTCCGGGCGGTCTCGGTCCGCGAGACCTGCACCGCCGGCTGCACCTACCGCGGCGATGACGAGCACGCGCTCGCCGAGCCCGCGGGCGACGCAGAGGGCAACGAGAGCGCGGGACCACAGGTCGCCTTCGCCGCCTATCGAGCCCATGACGGCGCCCTGGACCAGCTCCTCACGCTCCTCCGCGATCACGTGTCAACGCTCCAGCGCCGCGGCCTCGCCACCCAGCGACCGGTCACCCTGGTCCGCTCGAGCGACGGCCGCACCGTCCTCGAGATCTTCGAGTGGCGTGACCGGGCGGCCTCCGAGGCAGCCCACTCCGACCCCGAGGTCAAGGCGCTTTGGGGCGCCCTCGCCGGCGTCGCCGACTTCGTCAGCCTCGCGGAGCTGCCGGAGTCCAGCCGCCCCTTCCCCCACTTCGCCCCGATCACCTAGGCGACCGGTCAGCCTCGCGGAGCTGCCGGAGTCCAGCCGCCCCTTCCCCCACTTCGCCCCGATCACCTAGGCGACCGGTCAGCCTCGCGGGGCGACCAGAGCCCAGCCGCCTCTTCCCCGCTTCGCCCCGACCGCCTAGTCGATAGGGCGAGGCGCCGACGCTCGTCAGCCTAGCTCTCGAGGAAATGCTCGCCGAGGTGCTCGGTCAGGTTGCCCGCCTCGAGGTGCCAGCGATCCTCGCCCCAGCGCAGGCGATGGATGCTACCGAGGGTCACGGTCAGGGCCTGCGCCTCCCCGTGATCGAGCCCGAGCAGCTCGCCGAGGATCACCTTGATGATCCCCTTGTGGAGCACCGCCAGCGTCCGCTCAGAGGGGGGAAAGAGCGGGCCACCGTCGACGTCCTCGCGAAGAGCGGCGACGACCCGCGAAGACAGGTCCCTCCGCGAATCTCCGCCAGGAAAAGAGAAGTCCAGTCCTTGGGTCTGCCAGCGCTCATAGCCTGCGGGATCCCGCTCGGCGACCTCGTCGATGGTCCAGCCCTCCCAGTCGCCGAAGTTGCGCTCACGCAGGGCCTCGACCACCCGTAGAGCCGGCGCAGGCGCCCGTAGAGCCTCAGCGACGATCGACGCCGAGCGCCGCGCTCGGAGCATCGGCGAGGTGATGAACCGGTCGAAGCGCTCGTCGGCCAGGGCCTCCCCGGCGCGGCTGAGCTGGGCCTCCCCCAGCGGCGAGAGATCGATATCGGTCGCGCCGTAGAGGCGGATCGACGAGTTGCCGACGGTCTCCCCGTGGCGCACGAGCACGAGCACGCCTCCTCCCCGCGAAGGGTCGCGCTCACGGCTCTCGCCGCGAGCGCCAGGGCTGCTCTCGCCGAGCTCTCGACCGGCCGCCGGAGCTCCGCGGCCGGCGAGCGCGGCGACGAGCGCCTCGACCGAGGGCGCGCCCGAGTAGGCCTCGCCGCCCTCACCGCCGCCGTAGACCCGACACCCCTCGCCGCAGGTCGGCCCACCGCCGGCCACATCACGACCGCCGACCAGGATCGTCGGCGAGCCGTAGCCGCGCAGCTCCGGCGGCAGCGTCGGATCATCGCAGCGGCGCTCCTCCCAAGGAAGTTTGCCAGCGCTCGAAGGCCGCTCCCGCCCGAGCGTCGCGAAGGCCTGCCGCAGGCGAGCGCGGGCCAGGTCGACGTTGGGACACTCCGGATCCCAGAGGAGAACGCAGGACGTAGGGGTGGTCATGGGCGGCTCCACAGCGGCCGCAGCGTACCAGCATGCTCGCCCCAGACCACACCGACGCATCCGCGCCGCGCCGCGCCCCCATCGCCGAGCCTGCCAATTCCTACGAGCCCATCGCCGATGGCGTCACAGGTGCGGGCCCGAAGAGCAAGAGCTCGGTCGGCACGCCCCGCCGCGAGCGGGCGAAGAGCAGCGAGCCGGGCCCGAGCTCGCTCGCATCGAGCATCCTCACCTGACCGTCGATCCGCAGCGACACGGTCAGGTCGTCGCGGCGCAGCACCTCGACCCCCTCCCCCTCGCTGACGACCAGATGGTCTCGGTTGACCCCCACGAGGCCGCGGACCGCCCGTGGCCGCCGTCGTCGGACCTTGGCCTGTGCGTCGAGCTCGACCAGCTCGTCGCCGATGATGAGATAGCCGCCCGCCGGATCATCGACCACCCGCAGACGCTCATCGACCGCGATCTCCTTGACCACCCGCCCGCGGCCTCCATCGTAGATCATCAGCTTGGTCGTCTGCGGGAGGTAGGCGCCCGTGAGCGCCTCATCGAGGGGCCAGGGGGTCGCCGCGCCGGGGAGAGCGTGGGCCCAGATCCGATCCCCGGTCGCCGGGTCGCGAAGCTCGGCCGAGCCCCCCTCGGCTCCGCTGGTGTCGATCCACAGGCCGCCGCCGTCGATCGCCAGCCAGCGGACCCGGACCTGCCGCTCGCTCACCTCGATCTTCGCCCCCCACAGCCGCTGGCCCGCCGCGCAGTCGAAGACCTCGAGGTCCCCCTCGTCGCTGTCGAGGACCCAGCACAGACCGCCGTCTTCGGACATCCCGGCGTCCACCCCCCCCCCGCTGAAGGTCCCCCTGCGGGGCAGCAGCCCGTCGAGCCGCCAGCGGACGACCCCCGCAGGATCGACCCCCACCGCCCCCGTTAGGCCATCCTCCCCCTCGACCAAGGCCACGCTGTGCTCGCCGGCGCGACCGAGGAGCCGCGGCTCGATCGGACAGACCGTGTCGTGCGGCTCGCTCATGTCGAAGTAGATGTGATTCTCGGACGAGGGAAAGCTCGGGCCTATCTGCGCTCCGCTGTCGCAAGCGACGGGCTGGATCGTGCACTCACAGACATAGGCGCAGGCGCCCCCCTCGATCCGCAGGCGACAGCCGCTATCGCCCCCGTTGAAGTAGGCCTTGGCCTCGCCTAGACGACGACCGGCGGCCGCGTCGACCATCACCAAGCGGGGCCCCGCGTGCAGCAGCGCCCGCTCTCCGTCGGCGTAGAGATCGTGCTGACCGCCCGGGTCGGACTGGGCCACAAGCCGCCAGCTCGGAGCCCCGGTCGCCGGATCGATCGCCCGCAGGTGCTTAAAATCCTCCTCGAGCAGGATCAGGCGCTTCGCGGCGATCGTCATCGCCCAAGCCTCCCCCTGAAAGCGGAGCTCGAGGTCGCTGCCCTCGGCGAAGGTCACCCGCAGCGGGTCGGCCTTCGCCGGGAGCTCCCCCACCTCTGCGGCCGTCGAAGGTGGCGAGCCCGCGGGTACACCTGACGACCCCTCCCCTGCGAGCCCCGCCTGGGGGGCCCCGGCGCCCGGCTCCGACACCGTAGCCCGCCGATCACAGCCCGCGCATATCAGCAGCGCGAGGCCGACGAGCGTCGACAGGAGAACATCGCCTCCGTCGCCGCGACGCGCCCTGGACAAGAAGAACAGCACACGCCTCGCGACCCTACACGGGGGACCTGCGGATAGTCCACGAGGCGTTCGGCGAAGCACGGCCTAGCCTACCCCACAACCCGCCCAGGCCTCGCTCGACCTCCGGTCCGCAGGCCCGCGCAAACGCCCACGAACGATCTGGATCACGTCGCCCGCAGCACCGGCCGCCAGAGCAGACACCCGTCGGCACCGCCCCTCCCCATCGAGCAGGAGGGGCCGCGCAGAGCGTCCATCGTGTAGATCAGGGTCTGAAGGTGGACATCGCCCTCCGCCGAGAGGATCACCTTCGAGGTCTCCGGCGAGCTCTCCTTGAGCTGCGCCGCGAGGGCCGTCAAGGCCGCGAAATCGTAGTCAGCGTCGCCCTCGCCGGTCCGCGCGATCGTCGAGGGCCGGGCCTCACGGGCCTCTGCGAGGCCGGCGACCACATCCGCGCTGGTCGCCGCGACCGTGATCCCGTCGCTCGCGACCCTCACCCTCACCTCCATCTCCCGCTCCGGCGGCGTCGTCGGCTCCTCGCCCTTCGCCGCGTGCTGCGGCGGCGAGACCGGGATCGCGGCCATCGACGCGAACTCCATCGCCATCAAGAGCGCAGGGATAAGCAGGAACATAATGTTCATGACCGGCAGGAGGTTGGCCTCGACCACCTTGCCCAGCCCCCTCTTCTTCGGCTTCTTTCTCGACATAGCTCACCCGTCTCCCCGGCCGCGAGCCTTCGCGGCGGGGTCCTCCCGATCACTGACAGCGAGGTCGCCAGGAGGTTCCCTGCGCCCGAAACTTCTCGGTTCAGGCCAAAGCTCCGCCCCCCGCCACAACCGCCCCCCGCCACAACCGCCCCCCGCGTCGACCCTGTCGGCGATGCCTCGACGATGAAGCCCGAGAGCGCTGACGGGCGGGCCCTCGGACGCTATCATCGCGCCGTGATCAGCGATCGCGACCTCCTCCAGGCCTGGGGCGACGGCGACGTGGCCGCCGGCCGAACCCTCTTTGGCCGCCACTTCACCTCGATCTTCCGCTTCTTCCGCAACAAGGTCGATGATGCCGCTGACGACCTGACCCAGCAGACCTTCGTCGCCTGTCTCAAGGCCCGCGAGAACTTCCGCGGCGACTCGAGCTTTCGCACCTTCCTCTTCGCGATCGCCCGCAAGCGCCTCTACGATCACCTGCGCCAGCGCCAGCGTCGGGCGCCGAAGGAGGCGCCGCTCGGCGAGCGCTCGATCGCCGACATCCACGGACCCTCGCCGACCCGCCTGATCGCCATGCAACAGGAGCAGGAGCTCCTCCTCCGGGCGCTGCGCCGCCTCCCCGTCGACATGCAGGTCGCCTTGGAGCTCTTCTACTGGGAGGAGCTGCCGATCCCCGAGATCTCCGTGATCCTCGAGACGCCGACCGGGACGATCAAGCGCAGGCTACAGCGGGCCCGTCACCGCCTCGACGCGATCATGGCCGAGCTCGCCTCCTC
>Ga0316189_10002473_pt1 | contig 18101 bp, 15 predicted proteins | sample LowCovwburrow_MG_FD_204930 | JGI IMG/M metagenome (GOLD analysis project Ga0316189, IMG submission 204930) | Coastal sediment microbial communities from Maine, United States - Lowes Cove worm burrow | ecosystem: Environmental > Aquatic > Marine > Coastal > Sediment | place: USA: Maine...
ACTCAGACCCAGAAAAACCAGCCCGATAACTACAACAAAGACCAGCAGTGAAGTCTCAACACTGTACTTGCCATAACCAAGCAGCACATAACCCGGATCCGGCAATGCCACCAGCGCTACCGCCACCGACCCCACCAACGTTGCGAGCGCCAGTAGTAACCATTTCATTGTGCTTGTCCCGCGGCCTGGCTTTTATCAACCCTGGTGTCAGTCTTCTGCTCTTCGACTGGTGCTTTTTCCGGTACGACAGGTAATAGCGCTTGTTGTTCACTGAGCTGTATCTGCTGACGCAACAGACGGAGAGATGCTGACACGTCTGGCAGTGCCGGGCTGATATTCACCTGGGCCAACTGTTCAAGCTCGGCTGTGAGCTTTTGCACACCAGTACCGGCATTGTCAAAATAACTGCCTAGCCACTGCACTGCGGTCTGCAAGGCAGCGCTATATTGAGCCTCATCGTTACGCAATAAAGCCAGACTTGCTGCGGCCAACTGCAATCGCAGGTTCTCGCGCAGGAAGTACTCGCGATCGGGCGGCAACATGGGTCCTACCGGCTTATCGTGTTCGCGCAAGCGAAACAGCTCTGACAATGAAGACCAGACTAAAGCTGTCAGTTCATCAATACTCTTTGCGGTGGTTTCAGCGTCCAGACCGGCAGCCTCGGTATGCGCGACCGGTTCATAATGTGTTCCGGCTACTGGCAAGCCGTCGATGTTCTGCAGTGCGGCACTGAGCTTCGCAGACAGGCCCTCAATATCGACGACCGGAACTGCGCCAATGGCATCGAGGTCTTGCGCAATCTGCTCACGCACATTTAGATAGTGCGGATCGGCAAGCTCTCTCAGGCGCCCATCCGCTGCTTCCAGCGCCTGCCTTGCAGTATTCAGGTCACGCTGTAACTGCAAGCGTTGATTGGCAATACGCAGCAGGTATTCGACCTCAGCAAGTGTCCATCCTCGCTCGCTGCGACCCATCAAAGCCGCCAACACATTCAGGCGGCGTCCAACGCTTTGCTGGTCTTCACCCAGTTGAGCAATACGCGCTTCCAGCCGCTGCTTTTCCTGCTCCAGTGCGCGATTGACCGCATCCAGTGAAGTGCGCATTGGCTGAATGCGTTCACTGACACCTGACTCGATACCCACCTGTTCACCGGCAAGCTGCTGTACCTGGTGCCAGGTGAAGTAGGCGGTAACAGCCAGTCCGATTGTCAGCCCCAAAGCCAGCAATGCGATAATCAACGGCAGCGCCGATGATCTCAACGTATTGTTGCTGGCCTGTGGCACGTCTGATGGCGGAGGCGGTGTGGTTTCGTCGGCCACTGCCGGGATATTTTGATCACTCATAAGCACATGCTAGCCGATTTTGGTCACCAACGCCTGCCACAGCGGGATTGCTATCGATGGCGCTCTATTTCAGTCGTGGAGCTTGCCAGTCCAGTAGCGCCTTGACTACTGCCTCATCAGTAGCATTCGCGGCAAGTAACGGTGGTGCGGTCAGGCCGAGCGGCTTCATCAGTGGCAGCATCCGCTCACTAACTACCAGCAGCGGTGTTTGCTTCAATAGCTGCTGCCCGGCTTCGCCCAGCATTTCCCAGAGGTTACGCAGACTCTCGGCACTATTGACGACAACGAGATCGATGGCACCAGACTGCCATTGTCTCAACACTGGTGCCGTATCGGAATCCGGGCAGGCACGGCTATAGGCCTCTACATAGTCGACACTTGCACCGCGCTGTCTTAACATTTCGGCCAGGTATTCACGGCCACCATCACCGCGGAAAATAACGAAATGTTGCCCGTTAACGGTCTGCAGCTCTGGCAAAGCCAGCAATCCCTCGCTATCGAAGCGGGTGTCAGGACAGAGATCGGCTGACAGGCCATAGCGCTCCAGTTCCTGCGCCGAACGTCTTCCGATAACAGCAATGCGCACACTGCGTGGCCAAGGATGTTGTTCCAGCAAAACATCCAGTGCTCGCTGGACCGCGTTGGCGCTAACAAAGATCGCGCAATCATAGCTGTCCAGCTGATCGACTACGGCCCGAAGCGACTCAGGATCCCGGGGCGGGCAAATTTCCAGTACCGGAAAACGGTAAGCGACACCGCCGGCCGCCTCAATCAACTCGCAAAGCCCGTCAGCCTGCGCTGCCGGGCGAGTCACCAGGACACCTACGCCCGCCAGGGCACCGGTGCCAGCAGTCATTCAGGGTGCCTCACCGTAAACGTCTGCCAGTATCTCGCGTGCACCGCGGGACAACAGATCATCGGCCAGCACCTGGCCGAGTTCGGCAGCATCCTCAGGCTTGCCGCTAATGACGCCCTGCACCAGTTCGCTACCGTCCGGACGGCCGACCAGGGCACGGAGTAGAATTACTCCATGACTGATTTCCGAATACCCGGCAATCGGCACCTGGCAGCCACCTTGCAATGCCTCGTTCAGTGCACGTTCAGCAGTAATCCGGATAGCGGTTTGTTGGTCGTTAAGCTCACCGACAAGGACGCGTACACGCTCGTCGTCGAGCCGTATTTCGATACCGATGGCGCCCTGGCCAATGGCGGGGATGAACTGCTCGGGCTCAAGTAACTCGGTAATGCGTTCTTCCCAGCCCATGCGTTTGACACCGGCAGCAGCCAGCAGAATGGCATCGTACTCACCGTCGTCGAGTTTTTTCAGCCGCGTGTTGACGTTGCCGCGCAAATCAAGGATCTCGAGGTCGGGCCGCCGAGCATTTAGCTGGCACTGGCGCCGCAGGCTGGACGTACCCACCCGAGCGCCCCTGGGCAGCCCATCGATACTGGAAAACTTATTTGAAATCAATGCATCACGTGGGTCCTCGCGGGGCAGAATAGCCGCCAGCCCGAGACCCTCGGGAAACTCCACCGGTACATCTTTCATGGAATGCACCGCAAGATCGGCGCGTCCTTCGAGCATACCCAGTTCCAGCTCCTTGACGAACAGGCCTTTGCCGCCAACCTTGGCCAACGGTGTATCGAGTATTTTGTCGCCCTGTGTGGTCATTGTCAGTAGTTCGACATCGAGGCCAGGGTTGCGCGCCAGCAAGGCGTCACGGACATAATTAGCCTGCCAGAGGGCCAGCGGGCTCTTGCGGGTGGCAATATGAAGTTTGGAATCGGGCATGAAGGCCTGTACGGTCAAAAAACGGAGAGCGGGGAGCATAGCGAGTGAAGTGCAACATTAGCAAGTGGATCGGGCTGCTGGTTGCAGTGTCGGGCCTGTCTGCCTGGGGCAATGTCGGCGCCGCGGTACCGCTGGCCAGGAATCTCGAGGTGGCCGGCCAACTGGCAGTATCTGACTGCAAACCGCTGCTGCTGGAGTTCTCGGCTATGGCCTGTGAATACTGTCGGCTGCTGGAAATCGAGGTACTCAATCCGACACTGTTGAACCACGACTACGACGGGCGGGTTCTGATGCAGAAACTGCTGATTGATCGGCCTGATCGCCTGAAGGGCTTTGACGGTGCCCCCGTTAGTGCCGAACAATTAGCGCAGAAATATCGGGTTTTCGTAACGCCCACGCTGCTGTTTGTTGACGCGCGGGGCAGGGAACTGGCCGAGCGCATGGTCGGCGTCACTACACTCGACTTTTACGGTGGCTATCTGGATATCGCTCTTGAAAATGCGCGGCAGAAACTACGCACACGGGGAGACTGCGATTAACCGACCACGCCTGCTTTTATAAGTTTGCGGACCGCCGACAGTTGCCGCCTGCTGACTTCAAGACGCTCATCCGTGCCTCCCAGAATCACCCGAAAATGTCCTTCGACGTCCTTTTCGAGTCCGCAAATGGCCGCTTTGGCAACCAGCGCGTTGCGATGTACCCGCATGAACAGATCGGCAAATTCTTCCTCCAGCGACTTAAGAGACTCTTCGATCAGTATCTGTTGGTCGCGCGCACTGACAGTCACATACTTGTTGTCAGCCTGCAGGTAAATCACCTCGGATACAGGCACCAGTTGAAGATTGCCACGGACACGGGCACACAAGTGTGCACGTTGATGACCATCCTGTGTAGCGGCCACCTCCTCGAGTTGCGCGCTGCTGAGGCGACGCATCTTGTCCAGCGCCTGTTGCAGACGTTCAGGGTGGATGGGCTTGAGCAGATAGTCGACCGCCTGGGTTTCAAATGCTTCCAGCGCGTGATCACCAAAAGCAGTGGTAAACACCACTGCCGGTGGCTGCTCGAGTTTCAGCAGATGGCGCGCCGTCTCCAGACCGTCCATACCGGGCATGCGGATATCCAGTAGTACCAGGTCCGGCTGTTCTGCCTGTACGATCCCCAGTGCCTGCTCGCCACCCGCGGCTTCTCCGCAGACTTCGAGCCCGTCACAGTCGCCCAGCAGGCGAATCAGTCGCTCGCGCGCCAGAGCCTCATCGTCAACCACAAGGCATTTCACTGCATCTTCTCCCGCGGGAAGTACAAAGTAGTTTCAAATTCATCATCAACTTCCCGCAATGCCACACCGGCCTGCTCACCAAATGCCAGCTGCAGCCGCAGCCGGATATTCTCCAGCGCAATCCGGTTACCCTTGCGATGCGCCTCGGCGCTACCCGTCGCACGCGGGTTGCGGATGACGATGCTTATACGCCGCCCTTCTGCACCACCGCTAATCAAAATGCGCCCACCTCCGGGTAACATCTCGATCCCATGGTAAACGGCATTTTCCAGCAGGGGTTGCAGTATCAAAGACGGCACCAGCCGCTTGCGCGGCAGTCGATCAATTGACCACTCCACCTGCAGACGGTCACCCAAACGTAGTGATTCCATTCGCAGATAGCGCCGCGCCAGATCGATCTCTTCTTCCAGCATCACGCGCTCCGAGGCATTACGCAGGGATACGCGGAACAGATCCGACAAGTCCTGCACTGCCTGTTCCGCGCGCACTGCATCGCTGCGTGTCAACGCGGCAATACTGTTCATGCTATTGAACAGGAAGTGGGGCCGTATCCGCGCCTGCAACGCCTCTACTCGCGCCTCCGCTTCGGCACGCACCTGCTGGCGCCACTGATGACGCACATAGAGATAACGCAACACCAGCGCACTGAGAATGGCACTGATAGCAAGATTGCGGAACAGAAAACCGGCATGCTGAATACTGTAGAGATTCTGATCCTGCATTGCTAAGCGGTAGGCGAGCTCACTGACGATAGCAGTCGTCAGCAGCAATAACAGGTAACTGGTTAACGCCGCCGCCATGTCACCGAGCCTCGATAGCAGCGGACGCGCCAGACACATAACTGCTGCACTGCTGAGCGCAATCCACTGTATGAACAGCGAGGCCAGGCCCAGCTCACTCCACGGGTCATGGGCATTGCCTGCCAGCGATAAAACGAACGCGAACAGCTCCGCGATCACCACCACGGCGAATACCATTCGGACCTCACAGAAACTCGGCAGGAACAATCGATCCTGGTCCGAATTGGCTGTGCTTGTCGAACTCACCTGATTCATACCGGTTTTAGTCGCGCGTGTTAAACGCCTGTAGCCCTCTATTATGAGAATATCGGCCAAGATTTTCAGTACTTTCAGGTATACTGCGAACCATTCGTAAACAGCCGATATTGCTATGACAGACAAGACGAGTACAGATAAACCGTGGGGCGGGCGTTTTACCGAGTCCACCGACGCCTTCGTCGAAGCGTTTACAGCCTCTGTTAATTTTGACCAGCGCCTGTATCGCTATGACATCGAGGGCTCCCGTGCACACGCCAGAATGCTGGCAAAAGTGGGCGTTATTACTGCTGCCGAACGCGATGCCATCCTCGACGGTCTTGAGAAAATCGAATCCCAGATTGATCGAGGAGACTTTGAGTGGTCGGTCAGCCTCGAAGATGTACATATGAACATTGAGGCTCGTTTAACTGACCTGATTGGCGAAGCCGGCAAAAAGCTGCACACCGGCCGGTCACGCAACGATCAGGTTGCGACCGACCTGCGCCTTTACCTGCGCGACCAGATCAAGGCTGCACTTGGAGAAATCCGGCGACTGCAGTCGGGGCTGCTGACACTGGCAGAACGCGAAGCGGATACTATTCTGCCTGGCTTTACACACCTGCAAGTTGCGATGCCGGTTACCTTCGGCCATCACATGCTGGCCTGGTTCGAAAACCTGCAGCGTGATCATGAGCGCCTGAGCGATTCCCTGAAAAGGGTTAATGTCATGCCGCTGGGGGCCGCTGCACTTGCCGGCACCAGCTTCCCTGTCGACCGTCACTACACAGCGGAGCTACTTGGCTTTTCAGCACCAGCGGAGAACTCGCTGGACGCGGTCAGCGACCGGGATTTCGCAATCGAGTTCTGTGCCTGTGCAGCACTCACGCTGACACACTTGTCACGGTTCTCGGAAGAGCTGATTATCTGGGCATCTGCGCAGTTTGACTTTATTGATCTGCCTGACCGCTTTTGCACCGGTTCCAGCATTATGCCGCAGAAAAAAAACCCTGACGTTCCGGAGCTGGTGCGCGGGAAATCAGGCCGCGCTATTGGTCATCTGGTCGGCTTGCTGACCCTGATGAAAGGCCAGCCGCTGGCCTACAACAAGGACAATCAGGAAGACAAGGAGCCACTGTTCGACACTGTTGACACGCTTCTGGGTTGCCTGCGCGCCTTCGCCGACATGGTGCCTGCCTTGCAACTCAAGGCGGAAAATATGCGCACCGCGGCTGCCAGCGGTTACTCCACAGCTACTGACCTGGCCGACTACCTGGTACGCAAGGGCATAGCATTTCGGGATGCTCATGAAATTGTTGGCACAGCCGTACGCCTCGGCATTGAAACTGGTCGCGACCTGTCAGAAATTGACCTGTCCGAGTTACAGGCACTTTCTTCCAGCATCGGCGATGATGTCTTCGAGGTACTCACAGTTGAGGGTTCAGTTGCGGCACGCAATCATTTCGGTGGCACAGCACCCGAGCAAGTACGCGCTGCGATAGAACGGGCCAGGCAACGGATACGCTAGTCAGGCCGCTGACTCGGTTTCCTGGCCCTGCTCTGTTATTGCATCGACACTGCTGTCACGACCCAGCTCCTGACTGGGCTTGCCCAGGTAGTAACCCTGCACGTAGTCGACACCGAGCGCGCTGACGCGCCGGTACACCTGCTCGTTTTCCACGAACTCGGCAATAGTGCGCATGCCCATACCTCGAGCCACGTCTACCAGCGCCTTGACAAATAACTGGTCGGCGTTGTTGTTATGGATGTCGCGAATAAAACTGCCATCGATCTTGAGAATATCGGCACGCAGATGCTTGAGATAGGAGAATGACGAGAAACCGACGCCAAAATCGTCCAGTGAAACCTGACAGCCGAGCTGGCGTATCTTCTCGATAAATTCCATGGCATTGTTTAGCTGCTCGCAAGCCGCCGTTTCCGTGATTTCGAAAGTGATCCGCGATGGTTCGACGCCTGCTTCCCGCACCTCACGTTCAATTAACTCATACATATCCTGACGACCTACTGACAGGCCGGACAGGTTGATCGAGAAACCTACATCAGCCATTTCTACCGGCAGATCGGCAAGTTGCCGAATAGCCTTCGAAACAACCTGTCTGTCAACCTGCTGAATCAATCCAAACTGCTCGGCAGCGGGAATAAACTTACCGGGCGGAATCAACGAACCATCGGTTTCACGCATGCGTACCAACACTTCGTAGTGGTGTACCTTGGTGCTGGTAACACCAACGATCGGTTGAAACACCAGCAACAGGGTATCGCGTTCGATAGCGTCCAGAAGGCGATCCTTCCACACCATCTGATTATCCATGCGCTCACGCATCATGTCGGTTTCATCGTAACGATGCACCCGGTTTCGGCCACTGTTCTTGGCCGCACAAATAGCGGCGTCTGCCTTGGCCATGAGTTCCACCGGCACCTTGCCCTGTTGCGGGAAAGTTACCAGACCAATGCTGGCGGTAATATTCAGAATGCGGCCGCCGTACCGTGGTTTGAGGGCGTTTATGCGCTCGAGCAGCTTTTGAGCCTTTTCCATGCCCTGTTGCTCATCCATTGCAGAATAGGCGACGGCGAACTCGTCGCCGCTGATGCGCGCAATAAAATCCTGTTCGCGCGAGGCGCGCTTTAACAGACCGGCAACCTGAACGATGATCTGGTCACCGGCAGCATGTCCGGCGGTATCATTCACCAGCTTGAGATGATCAAGGTCAATCAGCAGCAACACGCCCAGCTGGGATTGCCGCTCGATACGACGGATTTCGTAACTCAGATCCTGCAGAAAACGTCTGCGATTGGCGAGTCCGGTCAGGTGATCCTGATTGGCGAGAATCACCATACGCTTTTCGTCTTGCTTCAATTTGGTTATATCGCGCGCCGTACCTCGATAGCCTTTAAAGTCATTCTCATGATGCACGGGTGCTCCATTAAGGCGCAGGCAGTGCCGTTCGCCTCCCGGTGCATGCACCCACACCTCAATATCCTTGAAACTACCTGGTTTCTTGCCATCTCCGCCACGCAACAAACTCATAAGTTCGCCCATGCTGGCACCCGGGAACACCTCTGACGGTGTCCTTCCCAGCCAGTTCTCAGCCGCCATATCCAGCGTATCGGAAACACTGCTTGAAACGAAAGTAAAATGACCGCTGCGATCCGTCTCCCATAACCAGTCGGAAGAGCTGGAAGCGAAATCGCGGAAGCGTTGCCGATTACGCTCCAGTTCGCCTTGTGAGCTATTAACAGCGCCCAGCATGATGTTGAAGGAATGTCCCAGCTGACCCAACTCATCGCTGCGTTCAACATTAACTTTGTGTTGCATATCACCATTGGCAATAGCCTGTGTAGCACGCGCCAATAGCTGGATAGGACGGGTCAACGTACGCCGGCTGATGCTGATTCCGAACAACGCAGCCATTAACAGAATGAGCACAGAAAAATACAAGGCGTTTTCACCGAGTGTCCTGAACGGACCCCAGTAGCGCGCGTACGGTGCTGCGAGTAAAATCTTGACCGGTGCCTGCTCGCTGCCGGCACTGTTTTTCGCTAACAGTACTCGCATACTGTAGTCCCGCTGACTGATGCTGACATTACGGTCATCATTATTCACTGTCATACTGTTCAGCGTGGCCAGTGAATCATTCAGGCCAGGTATACTGCTTGCCAGCAACTGATTGCCATTAATAACGGCTATATCTGCGTCAACCAGTTGCTGCAGACTTTGCAAATCAGAGTTCGAGAAGCGCTTGCTAACCAACAGGGCACCAATGCGACCGCCAAGCGGGTTGCCGATAGGTACTGCCGCCATTTGCATCCAGCTGTCGTAGAGCAACACATTGCCGAATGCCATCGATTGTCCCTCGGTCAATTGCCGCACCAGGCCCATTACCGGTGCCGAGGACAGCACTTGCGGTGATGTATAATGAGGTTTGTACCCTGTACCCACTACACCCCCTGGCCCGGTGCTCAGGTATACCGCCATAAAATCGATACCAGGCCGCCTGAACAGATCATCGAGCATTCCGCGAACCGTAGCGATATCACCCGTCAATGATGCTGCAATCAGACTCGGTTCTTCGCTAAGACTGTTGGCGACCGACATCAGGTTCTGAAAGCGCTGCTCCTGAGCCTGAACAAAAACCTGACCTGCACGATCAAGATCGTCTTTGATATTGGTATTTACATGCTCCCTGACGAGCATGAACGATGCACCTGAGACCGCTATCAAAACCGCCAGCACCAGGGTAACGATGAATAGCGTATTCTTCTGCTCAATATTCATCTGTTGCCGCCATTCGGCTGGATATACAGATCCTGTATTTTCTGACTGGCTGCAAATTCGCCTCCATCACCGCTACTGCCGGTATGGGAAAACAGTACCAGGTCCAGCATCGGCGGCTTGGTCATGGCTGTCACATCAACCCAACGTGTTTCTGCTGCCGATGCCGCCAGGCGCAACCGCCAGCGTCCCGGCGACAGCCCAACAAAACGGAATTCACCGCCAGGTTGCAGCATTTGCAAATAAGGTGTATCCACCGCATCGACGCGGGCATAACTCTTGTTGTGAATACGGCAGAAAAAATGCGTGGTACCCGGATTATCCAGAACAAAATCGACTTTGGGGCGCTGCCCGGCTTCTGCCTTGCCCAACCGTACCTTCATCGGCTTGCCCTGTGACAGGGAAAACAGTTCGTGAAATACCGCATCCCGATTGGTAAATTCAATACGATCTCCGGTCTGAACGGTCACAAAGGCCGGATGCATACGGTTATCAATAATCTCGATACGATGTTTGCGAGTGCTACGCTGGACTGTTCGCTGGCCCTCACCAGGCAGCAACGCCACTGACACCGGCTGCACCTGAGCGGTACTTCCCGTCTGATACAGTCCGTCATAGTCCATGCTGACCAAACCCCTGACCTCAGCGGCATAGAGAGAACCACTACAGAGCAGAGCCCACATGGCAGCTGAAAGCTTAATCGTATGTGCGAGGTTCATTGAATCAGGGCGGCATCCAAAATTCCGGTTCCAATCTAGCGGCAAATCCCTTGATTTTATTAGCAGGCCAGCACGCCATTGCTACAGATCACCAGGCCATGCAACCCGTGCGTTGAATCAGCCATCGAACGTAAAGCCTGCTTTGAACATCTGACCGATACCCCTGGCACCACCTGAAATTTACTCAGGCCATCGACGACATCCATGTATAAATCGAATTATCAATCGGTTACGAGGCTCATAGACGCCGGGGGAGGGTGCTGGTACGTAGTCACAGACCGGAACAAAATATGCGAACCCTGCCTCATAACATATAAAGATTCGGTCACATATTCCGCTAACCATGTGAAGTCGAATGTGCCTAATCTAAATGTCTGGAGATGCCTGCCAATGACGGAATGTCTGTCGCCTCAGTATGCCCTGTCGATCCTGCATAACTGCCAGCTACCACTGCTGGTTCTGGACAAGCAGGGGCGCATGCTTGGTTACAATCCGGCTTTTGAGAGACTTGTCGGTCGTTCACAGTCTTCTGACCTGCAAGGCTATAGTTACAAAGACCTTGGCAACCATCCGGCACGCATACTGCTGAGCGACAACAGCACGGTATGCTGGGATGACCGCAATGCGACGACACATCACTTTGAAATCCAGACAGTTGACCTGCCGGATGCCGATCATGCACAAGCGCGCCTGTTTCTGGATATCGGCCGCCAGGTGTCTCTTGAACAGACACATACGCGTCTCAACGAAGAACTCAAGCAACACATACTCACCGATCAGGACACTGGCCTGCTAAACGAGCGTGGTATCATGCTCGCCCTCAAGCCCCAGGTGGCTCGTTGCCGACGCTACAACAGCACTATGAGTGTCGTCGTTCTTGATGCTCATTGCCCTGCGGACAGTACCGGTGCACATCCACATATCGCCCGCTTGTTGAAAGACCAGCTCCGCTGGGCAGATCTGATCGGCTGTGGCGGTGAACAGGGATTCATTCTGGTCCTCCCGGAAACAGATTCCGATGCCAGTTTGCAGCTGATTAAAAAACTCCACGATCTCCTAAACGAAATGGCCGGCCAGGTTCTCGAAGGCCAGACCATCACTACAAGTTATGGTGTTGCCAGCTGGCGCCGAAGTGATAACGCAGAGACATTACTAAGCCGCGCACGCATGGCACTTTTACAGGCTCGCTCGGAACAGGGTGAGCACCCTGTTGCCCTGTAAAACGGAACATTCTTGGCTCACCTGGACCCTAACAAGCCATTAGCAAAAAGCCGCCAGAGCAAAGCGGCTTCACGCATCGTCAATGCTGAATTCGGCAGTAGCAAAAGGCTGCAGATCGACATCGATGCGCTGGAGCTTCGCGCTGTCAAACGTCGATTCAATGCCCTCAACAAGGATCGGCTCAGACTCGTACAGGATTGTCTTGAAAGCCGCCAGCGAGTGTTTATACAGCTACTGCCATTATTGTTTCATATCAATCACCCAATGCTGCCTGGCTATTTTTCAAACAAAACACCTTGTGGTGTATCCGACTATGCGCCGGGCAAGCGCTGCATTCAGGCGGCGCGTAAACTGGCCAAGAGTTTCAGTTATCAACGCCGCGCTCAACGCCGCTATTCGATACACGCCATTTATCTCATGGGTAGTACAGGCACCATCGCCTACTCCAAATCCAGCGACTTTGATATATGGATATGTCATCGGCCCGGACTTTCGGACAACGACATCAACGCGTTACAAGACAAGGCGGACGGGATCGCGAGCTGGGCCGAATCACTCGGCCTGGAAGTCCATTTTTTCCTCATGGACGATACGTCGTTTCGTGATCAGGAACATCAGGAGCTGTCGAATGAAAATGCCGGTAGCTCACAGCACCATTTACTCCTCGACGAATTTTACCGCACCAGCCTGCTGGTGGCCGGGCGCTTCCCGGTCTGGTGGCTGGTGCCCGCGGAGTACGAAAAGCACTATGAAGAGTACGTCGACAAACTAATCGTTAACCGATTTATCAAGGAAAATGACATAGTCGATTTCGGCGGCCTTTCACACCTGCCCAGCGAAGAATTTTTTGGCGCCACTCTGTGGCAACTCTACAAAGCTGTAGACTCTCCCTACAAGTCGATTCTGAAAATCCTGCTGATGGAAGCCTATGCCAATCAGTATCCCGATATAGAAATACTCGCTATCAGATTCAAAAAGTCAGTACACAACGCTGATGCCCAACTGGATCAGCTCGATCCTTACGTAATGATGTGCAATACAGTCGAAGAATATCTGTTTTCACGCAAAGAGCTCGAACGGCTCGACCTTGCGCGCCGCTGTTTTTATTTTAAAGTCAATGAAGCCATGAGTCGTCCGGATACCGGAAGGGTAAACTCTTGGCGCCGCGACGCCATTCGCAACCTCGTTGATACCTGGGGCTGGGGCAGGGAAAAGCTCGCGCAGCTGGATCAGCGCAGACAATGGAAGATAAAACGCGTACTCGAGGAACGACACCTTCTGGTTAACGAGCTGACGCTAAGCTATAGAGCGCTATCCCAGTTTGGCCGCGAACAGAACAGCAGCATGAGTATTAACGCGGACGACCTCAACCTGCTTGGGCGAAAACTGTATGTTGCTTTCGAGCGCAAGGCTGGCAAGGTCGAAATGATCAACCCGGGGGTATCCAGGGACCTGTCCGAGGAGCACCTGTCACTGCATTTTAATAACGACGGTGATCAGCGCGGCTGGGCAATCTATCGTGGGTCGGCACTGCAAACTGAAGACGCAGCGCAGGAACCATTAAAGCGTACTGCTGGATTGCTGGAACTGCTCGCCTGGTGTCATTTTAACGGCCTGATCAATCGCAACCCGTCGACGATTGGCATTCAACCACCCGACTCAGCACTAACCCAGTGGGAACTGCGTTGCGTACTTGATTGCCTGCAACAACTGTTCCCGAGTGGTCGCACGCCGGAAAGCGACATGCAATCGCTGGCGGAACAGGCTACCGTCCGTGAAGCAGGCCTGTTCATCAACCTGGCGCGTGACCCCATGTCGAAGCTGACACGCAATGGAATGCAACTGGTCAGCGAGCGTATTGATCCATTGAGCTATGGCGGACAGTGGGAAAATCTTGCTGTCAGCTTTGAAATGATCAATATCACCTCGTGGGGCGAGGCACTCACGTTCCGCTACGCTGGACACAAGGCGCTGCTTGATTGTCTTTGCGACTATTTTTCCTGGACCCCCGTCAATAGCAGCAGCGTACCACCACCGGTTCCCTGCTTCAGTTTTTCCTCATCACGCGGCGCTATCATTGCACGTCGCATCGAAGAACTGTTTACCGAAATTACTGACTTCTTCTACCGCAATTACTGGCGGCGCCATGCGCGTTATGCGCTCCGTATCGGGCAACACTATTACGTACTTCAATGCGAAAACGAGGTGCCGAGATACCAGGAATTCGATTCGCAACACGCCTTGCTGAGTCACCTGGCAAGACCACAACCGTCCTACAGTCCGATTCGTATCGACGCCCAGATTCTGGACGACTCGGCGTTACCGCTGATACTTGAACACAACCGCGAAGGCGCGATACAGATGTTTTTCCAGGTGCAGGGGCCGCGCGCGCACGTGTACATACTCGATGAGCGTGGCTCATTGTTCCACCAGTGCGTAGCATTCTATGACCGACAAACCCTGCTTGGACAATTCCAGCAATTTATCGAGGCAACGCGCTACCGCATACGCAACATGAATCTGGTAAACAGCCTGTCCGATAGCGAAGACACCCAGTTTTTACAGGTCAGCAGGGATAACATGGATCAGTACCAGCTTGAACCACTGAAAGCTGTTAGCAACGCTGGCAAGACCAGTTTTCTGGATGTGCAAGTGATTGGCGACCTGGATAACAACCGCAATGGAACTCTGAGCATATTTTGCGGTAATCGGGAATTCTCGGCGCTGGAGTACGGCGAAAACCTGTTTCATGAAGTCGCACGCCACATCACCGAACGCCGGAGCAGCGGCAACCATTACCCAATTTACATCACTGATATTGACGTCAGTCCAACAATGCTTGACAGCGACGGTCTGGATGGCGTGCAGTCCATCCATTTTCTTAACTACAAAAAGCGTATCGAGAGCCTGCTTAACGAAGCTCTGCAGAAGAAGCCCTAGTCACCTATTCGCTGCTACGCACCTCTTCAAGAATCTCACGCACGTTTTTTTCCCAGCGGTCGAAGCGTGATTGCATAGTCGCACTGGGATAAATCCCGCGCAAATGCTCAAAGCTCGATGCCAGTAGCAGTGTTTCATCGCCTTCTGCAAAGATTGCTATCTTCAATGGTAGATAAGACACCAGCTCCGGATACTGATTTGTGACCTGACGTATGTCATCCAGCTCGCCATAAAAAACAACGCGATACTTATCTGTTTTATACCCGAAGGTAGTTAGACCGATATCGACTCTTTGCACGCGCGACACCACCTGACCATGTTTGCGTATGGTTTCCTGCAGTACCGCCATTGCTTCCGGAAAAGAAAGCTGCGTGCGCACCATATACAGATCCTGCGCATTCGCGGCTGCGGTTACTAACAGTAAAACAACACCCGTTAGCCAGCTCTTCACAACGTCGCCTCTTCAATAATTTCTGCGTACATGTCATGCATCTCCTGACAGGCACGATCAAGTTCACGATTATTAAACAGATGACTAAGACGTTTGGGATTTATACTGCTCACCTGCACCCCCTGCTCGGTTTCCAGCACAGTGATGCGGCATGGTAAAAACAGCCCAACGCGTGGATCAATCACCAGCGCTTCGTTCAGGAGCGCAAAATTGCAGAAATACAACATCACAGTGCGCGGATTTTCAGCACCCGGCCTGGCCAAGCCTTCCTCCAGATGCTGCAGTCGGATAATTCTGAAATTCCTGCCGACAACTGCCTGCTTGAGGTTTTCGAGCGTCTGCTCCAGGTCATAGGAAGATTCGTACTGGATAACAACTTCGTGATCGTCCGGTTCCATCTGCACGCTGTCTGTACGCAACGTACGAAGATAAGCAACCAGATCATCGGCATCGCCTTCGGTCAACCCCAGGCTGCTTAATGATGGCATTGGAGTTCCCTTACGCCCGCGTAACAGTGTTGCCTTTAACATTGCATCACTGGCAGCTTGCTGGAAACCGCTATTGCTTAGCGCCGGAGCCACAATCGGGGCATCGCGTGGACGAGAAAAAGTCACACCCGTCCCTGAGCCACCCTTGCCGTACTCGCCATGACAGCTTTCGCAGTGCTTAGTGAACATCTGCTCACCTCGAGCTGCATTCCCGGCCAGTGGTTGCGGAGAATAATCCGGCGCCGGTACCTCAGCCATGCTACGCAAGTGCGTCACCAGGGCGCCCAACTCGCTATCGGAAAGTCGAGGGAACGCTGGCATAACACGCCCAGGCCTGCCCTCGCGGATGGTGATCTTCAGATAGTCATCGCTGGCAACGGCCAGAAAATCCGGCAGATTCAGGGGCACACCAACCCCGCCACTACCGTCCGCGCCGTGGCAGGCAGCACAATGCTGCGCATACAACTGCTCACCAATGGCCATACTCCGCAAGGGAAGCAGTATGGCGACCATCAGCGATATCATAATCAGTGGTCTGTTCACGGCGCTAATTGTGCCTGTTGCCAGCAGCTTTAACCTTGACGCCTGTCAAACCCGCACAGCTTGCAGGCGCTGCACCAACCAGTCGCGCAGGCTGTCAACCTGCAGCGGACAAAGGCCGTGCTCCATGGCATAACTATTGAATTCGACATCGAAACCCGCCGCCTGCAATAGCTCCCGGCTGGCCAGTGCCGCACGATAGGGCACTACCGGATCCTGCTCACCATGATCCATCCGCACTACCAGCGACCCCGGATCAGCCCGCTTTTCGGCTGCCAGGCTCTGATGCAAGGGCAGATAGGCGGACAACACCAGCACTCCAGCCAGCGGTTTATCCCAGCGCAGCGCCGTATGCAAGGCCACTGCACCACCCTGGGAAAAACCGGCAAGCAGTATGTTCTCGCTGGAAATACCACGTTGCTGTTCACGCTCAATCAACCCCAGCAATAATTGCCGGGCCTGGGCGATACCCCCTGCATCCTCTTCACCATCGAAACCAAGATCATAAATATCGTACCAGGCACGCATGCGCATACCGCCGTTTAGTGTAACTGGCTGCACCGGCGCGTGTGGCAATACGAAGCGTGTACCCAGCTCATCGGCCAGTTGCCACTGCTTCACCAGCGGCTCGAAATCATGCCCGTCAGCACCCAGACCATGCAGCCAGATAACGGCACTACGCGCAGGTGATTTCGGCTCAATCTCAATCATGTCCAGCATGCTGAATTCCTGTTTTCCGAGGGCGTCCATGGTACCTTTTCCCTGAATCAGCGACACCTTTCGATTTGGGCTTTGCCAGCCACCTTCGTATACTGCGTGCTCTTGCTGACTCAGGACCGACCATGAAAACCCCACAGCACAATGTGCTTTTCAAATTATCGACACTGCTTATGATGGTTTCCGTACTGCTGACAGGCTGCGGCCAGTATGGCGATCTCTACCTGCCCCAGGAAACTACCGTGCAGCAAGAGGCTCAGGATGACACTGACCAGCAGGAAGAAACTGAAGTGACCCGCCCCGAGGATTTGTAAGCGTCATGGATTTTTTTGATTACCGAAATGGCCACCTGATGGCCGAGGATGTCGATCTGCGGCAACTGGCAGCCCGCCATGGCACGCCGCTTTACGTCTATTCCCGCGCCACGCTGGAACGTCACTGGCGCGCCTTCGATGAGGCGCTGGGTGAACACCCGCACCTGGTGTGCTACGCGGTCAAAGCCAACTCTAACCTGGCCGTGCTGTCGCTACTGGCAAAGCTTGGCTCCGGGTTTGACATTGTATCTGGCGGTGAACTTGCGCGCGTACTGAAAGCCGGCGGCGACCCGGCACGTATCGTTTTTTCGGGTGTAGGAAAAACAGCTGCTGAAATGGAGCAGGCGCTGGATGCCGGGATCCGCTGTTTTAACGTGGAGTCCACCTCTGAATTGTCACGTCTTAACGGTGTCGCGGCCACTCACGGAACCATTGCTCCGGTGTCACTGCGCGTCAACCCGGACGTGGACGCACGCACTCATCCATACATTTCCACCGGTCTTAAAGAAAACAAGTTCGGCATCAGTGTCGATCAGGCACACGATGCCTACAAACAGGCTGCCGACGCCGCGCATCTCAGCGTTGAAGGCATTGATTGCCACATCGGCTCCCAACTGACCGAGATCGCACCATTTGTTGACGCGCTCGAGCGTGTGCTGGAACTGGTTGATCGAATTGAACACCAGGGCATTGAGATTCATCACCTGGATCTCGGTGGTGGACTGGGCGTGCAATACGGTGACGAACAACCACCATCTCCCGCTGACTATGTGCGCCCCCTGCTGGCGAGACTGGCTAACAGTAACAAGGAAATCCTTATCGAGCCCGGGCGCGCTATCGCGGCAAATGCCGGCGTGCTACTCACTGAGGTGCAATACCTGAAAGAAAGCGAAGACAAGAATTTTGCGGTAGTCGATGCTGCCATGAATGATCTGGTGCGCCCGTCCCTGTATAGCGCATGGCAGGAAATCG
>Ga0316189_10002474_pt1 | contig 18098 bp, 14 predicted proteins | sample LowCovwburrow_MG_FD_204930 | JGI IMG/M metagenome (GOLD analysis project Ga0316189, IMG submission 204930) | Coastal sediment microbial communities from Maine, United States - Lowes Cove worm burrow | ecosystem: Environmental > Aquatic > Marine > Coastal > Sediment | place: USA: Maine...
AAGACACAAAGACGGCAGTCGTCTCGCTCATCGCTGGGATATCGCTGGTCGATGCGCTGCTGATCGCACGGGCCGGCCATCCGACACTCGCCCTGGCCGGTGTGGCGGCTTTCCTGCTCACCCTCGCGCTTCAGCGTCGTGTGGCCGGGACTTAGATCCTGAGGTCGAGCCTGCTACGATGTGGCGTGCATCGGGGCGCAGCAGCCGTTGTGGGACTCGCACTCGCGTCTGTGGCGGGATGCGCTGGCTCCGAGCAGTGCAGCAAGGATGCTGACTGCGCCACCGAGGGGCTGTGCGAGCCGACCGGGTTTTGCAGCTTCGCCGACGAAGAGTGCCCAACCGGGCGGCGGTATCGCGACGAAGCCCCCGCGGGGCAGGCCGGAGCGTGCGTCCTCGTCGGCGGGACGACCACGGGCGTCGCACTGCCACCGACCGCAGGCGCCGTCGACGATGCCAGCAGCAGCGGGTCGAGCAGCTCGACCGGGGCGACAAGCACAGGAGCGGAGTCGACGGATACCGGGCCCGTGGACCCCTGCACCGAGGTCACCGTCGACAAGGGCCTGGGCCACTTTGGCGGCGGCCTGTACGCCACCGAGGAAATCGATCCGAATCTCGGCAACCAAGCATTCGGCGAGCGCTTCGAGCTCAGGTTCAACAACGCCCTCACCGGCGACTTCAATCTCGGGCAGCTCCAGTGGGCCAGCTACGCAACCTGCCCGCAGTGCCTCACGGTCGTCGAGACGGGCGGTCGTACATTCTTCGCCACCGAAGGCCAGATCTCCGTCGACGCCGCGTCGCAACCGATGGAAGGCACGTTCTCCGTCCAGCTGGCCGATGTGGTGCTCTCCCAGGTCGAGATCGATCCTGCGACGCTCACCACGACCATCGTCGACGGCGGTGCGTGTCTTCGGTTGGCCAACACGGAGCTGGAGTCGCTCGTGGTCGACGGCTGGCACTGCCAAACCGGGGCCTACGTCGACTCTGCCTGCCACTGCGGCTGCGGCGTGCTCGACCCGCAATGCGAAACAGCGGCCGCGGACGCGTGTGAGGCGTGCGACGCACCCGGTGCCTGCGCGAAAGGACTCGGATGTCCCACGGGGATCTCAGCGCTCGACAATTCCGTATGTGACCCCGCCGGGTGGGACTGCGCGCTGGAGAGCTTCGGGGCGGGCGACGGTGTGTGCGACTGCGGCTGCGGTTTGATCGATCCGGACTGCGGCCCGGGCGGCGTGGAGCTTTGCGATGTCTGCGGCGCCGCTGGAGCCTGCGGCGGCATTGGGTGCGGAGCGATCGACCCGAACAATATCGGAACCTGCGACTAGCCTGCCCGCGTGCCGACGTAAGCAACCCGTCCGGAGATCCAGCTGCGACCTCCGCAGCGCACCCGAGGCTGATACCGTCCCTCTGTGATCGCAGCGGGTTTGAAGGTCGTGGCAGCCACGCTGGTGCTGGTAAGCGTCGGATGTAGCCCGGAGGGTGGAAGCGCTTCGGACCAAACACAGCCCAGCAATGCCGCCGCGGGCCCAGCCACGAAGAAGGTCGCGGCCGCAGACGCCAAGCTGACGCTGCGGGCCAAGCTCGAGTTTCGGCCCATTGCCAATCACTCCGAGTTTGCCCTCACGCTCGCGAAGGGCCCGCTTCCGCCTGACATCACGCTCCGCATGCAGACCATCGGCAACCTCAGCGTCGTGGACGAGGCGGTGTTCATCGCGGACGACCTCTCGACGCTCAAGGCGTGGTCGGCCGATTTTGCACAGACGCTGCCCGCCACGATGCAAGTCGCCTACGAGCGGATAGCCCCAACCAAGCCGGTGACGCTCACCGACCCCGTGCATAAGGGATGGCAGCTTCACTTCGTACGGACGGACGATGGGTTCGCCGCACAAGGTGCGACCGGTCGACTGAGAAGGGCGACCTATCAGGATATCCTCGAGATTCTCGTCGATCTGACAAAAGAAGACGGAAAGCGTTTCGGCGACCTCAGCGGGCGCCTAGTCGACCGCAAGCTGGCTATCGTGATGGGCGACAGAGTGCTCTCGGCCCCAACCGTTCGTGAGCGAATCGACGGAGGCTCCATCATGGTCACGCCTGGAGCCGCCGACGGGGGCCGAGCGGCGCAAGAGTTGCTGGCCAAGCTCGCAGGCGTACCCGCGTCTGAAGTGCGGGTCCCAGACTCGTCCGACTGAGCCCGGTCGTAGGGCCAGCGGCCAGCTGTGGCGCCCACGTGGGCCAAGGTCGCGTTACAACGCGGGGGCGGCCGATGTTGGCGCAGCTCGCTGGGCGCTCGACGCATCGCCGCGCGTGGCTTCGGCGGCATCCTCGACCTGCTGTACCACGACGGCCAAGCGCCCCATTAGCTGTATGTACAGCCGTTCTACGTGTCGCACGGCGTGATCGCTCGCTTCGAGCAGCCCAAGCGGAGCTCCCTTCGGCGGCAGCGTCGGCACCACCCGGGTCGCCAGATCCGTCGTCTCGCCGATCGCGGGAAGCGGGTCCTCAATGCCCACCAAGCCTGCCTGCAGGGTCACCAGCAACGCACGTATCTTGTTGCCCTGGCTCCGCCACTCGGCGGCAAAATCATCGGGCGTTCCTGATTCGTCGTACTGGCCGTTCAAGAATCGCAGCGAGATCGTGTGCGGGCGGAGCTTTTTCGCCAGCTCGAGCGGCTCGGCCAAACCGGTGAGGGCGGCGTTCAGCCGTCGGGCCTCCTCCTGCAGCTCAGCCCGTTCCGGCAGGCGTGCATCGAGTTCTTCGCAGTTCAGCAAGTCGAACGCGAGCGACAGCCGTGACAGAACCAGTGCGTCCTGCCCCGCGAGTTCGTCGACGGCCGACTGCATCGCACGAGCAGCGTCATCGTACGCCCTCGTCGCGTCGCCAACGGTCTTGATGTCATTGTCGTCGGACAGCGTGTAGCCGGCCTGGAGCACCGACCCGACATGTGCGGTACGGAGCAGCTCATCGTCCGCAGCATCCATCGCCTCAATTGTCGGCTCGTTGGCCTCGGCGACGGTCTCGACTTGTGCCCTGATCTCGTGCACATGCTCAAGGAGTTCAGAGAAGCTGCGGTCTTCGGCCGCGTCGGCCGCGTCGGCCGCAGGGATCAGTGGGCGCCACCAGCTCACGCCCGCGCCGAAGAACTTGCGGTACGTCATCGCAACCTCGTTGAGGGCACGACCCAGAGCCACAACGTCGGCGGTGGGTACCAGATGACCCGCGTCGATCGCCTCACCCGTCAGCTCGACGTAGTGCTCGATCGAGGCCGCCAGGCACACAGCGCCAAAGTCGGCGAACAGCTCGCTGGCCGGCACTTCGAGCTGAAACACACCGCTCGCCCCCTGTTGCTTCGCGCTGGCGATCCGCTCGCGGTCGCACGGATGCGTATCGAAGAACTCGGTCTGCACCGTTTCCTGCCGCGTTTGGATCTGCTCGAGTAGCTCGCCGGGCAACTGGTCGACGTTCGCCAAGATCGTGGCGGGGAAATCGTCGGGCAGTTTTTTCTCTTGCCACGCCGCCGCGAGATCGCTCTGTGCCCAGGACGCAGCAAGGGAGAGCGTCTGCAACCTGGTTGCAGTGAGCGCGAAAACATCGCTGCCGGCGACACGAGCCTCGTAGCGGTCGGCGTCGAACTCCATCTGCCGCAGCAGGAAGCAGCTGATGCCGTAGCCGGCCAGCATCAGCCCCCAGAGGATCTTCTGCGTCAGCCACACCATCAAGCGTGCCACCTGCAGCACGATGCCGATTCGAAACTCGGCGGCCTCGGCCGCGCGCTCGAGCCATTCATCCCACGCGTCGCGCTCGTTCGAGACGCGGGCCAGCCACGCGCTGATCGTACGAATCACGAACGTCACTCGCATGCCCGTGCCCTGGGCGAAGTGCCCAAACTCGTGCGCCAGGACGCCCGTCACTTGGCGGAGATTCATGCCGGCGACCAAGGGAAGTCCGACCGTGAGCACGAGTCGGTTTGTCAGAACCCCCCACAGCCCTCCCTGGTAGCTGGCCGACGCGTTGACGCTGCAGTCCACCCGGATCTCGCTGGGTTGTGGGGCGCCGACCACTTCGCACAGCCTTGCGACAAACGCGAACAGCTCCGGCTGCTCCTCGGGCGTGATGGCGCGGGGTTCATGTTCGACCGCGGGCCCAGCCACAAACGGCTTGAGCATGAACACCAACAAGATGCCGCCAATCGCTATCGGCCCGAGGTACAGCAACAGGCCAACAAGCCCCCTCGCGACGCCCCAGTGATTGGCGGCGTGGTAGTAGACGCCATAGCCGCACAGCGCCACCAACGCTGCATAGAGGATGGGGATCAGCACCATCGCAATGGCGACGACCAGCAGGCCAAAGCGATAGCGCAGAGGCACGGGCACCCCTTCAATGGGGCCTTGAAAACCAGACAGCAACGTACTCATTGGGGGCGAGTCCGGGGGTTGCAACCGCACCGGCGAGCCAGTGTACGGGCAGAACCCGAACACGCAAGGACTCTCGTCAGGCTATCGGTGCGACGAAGGTGTCCCTGTCTGACACCAACGGACCGACCACCCCATCGCACTTCGTTGTGGTCCTCCTGGGCCTACGTCAGATCCTCTGGATCGCGCAGCTCGAGAGCCGCCACACCGCCCCCTTGAAGTCCGCATCGTAGATCTCGACGGCCAGGTCGGGGACAGACCCGAGAAACTTCGTCGGGACGACGACCTTGAGTGGACGCTCGGCCACATCTCCGGAAATCTGGATCTCGCCGAAATAGCGCCACTCCCCGTCGATGGTGCCGCTCATCGCCAGTGTCATGGTCTCGGGAAAGCGGCCCCAGCAGTCGACGACGACGTCGTGCCCCCGCCAGAAACTCTCCTCAATATGGATCAGAGCAACCCCGTCGTCCTGCGTGCTCAGACGCGGCAACCATTTCGAGAGCCACCTCGCTTTTACGAACCCAAGAAACCCGTGCGGGGTTCGCAGCTGCAATGGCGACAGCGAGAACTGATCTTCCGTCACCCCCACGGGAGTCGCGGCGACCACATCCGGGGCAGTGCCGTAGGGCGAAACGCTCGCCTCCGGCTCGGACTTCGGCTGGGACTTCGGTGCGAGCGCAGCTCGTGCGTGACGCAGCGCCTTGGGCACCGGCTTGGGGATCGCGTGCAATCGCATGCGCCGCGCTTTGGCGCGCCGATGCTTGGGGCCCGAGGCGCGCGATTGTACGGGCATGGCGAGCAGGAACGCTGGCAGCAGCAAGCAGGCGACGATAGCGGTAGAGCGGAATGGGTGCGGCATCGGTCCTCACCCTGGTAGGCGCTGCCCGGATGCCGATGTGACCGGGCGACAACGCAGTTTGGGCAGTTTCTAACCTCGTCGGGCTCTGGCCACGCCAAACCGGCTTCGATCCGCCCACAGGTGGCGCATCGCAGCCCACCTCGGCGGGTCTGAACCAAGTGTATTCTGGCGGCGGACAGCCCCCTCGTGTCGACCGACGACAACCACAGTCCGGCCGCAGACGCGGACGATACCGACCATGCAACGTCCCAGGACGCCACGGATCATGAGACGCGCGAGCCGATCCGAGTCGGACGCTTCGTCGTGCTTGAGCGGGTTGGTGCGGGCGCCATCGGAGTCGTTCACGCGGGCTACGATGAAACGCTCGACCGAAAGGTGGCGATCAAGCTGATTCGCCAGGGCGGAGACGGCAGCATCGACGCCCGCCCCCGCATGCTCAAAGAGGCACAGGCCCTCGCACGGATCAACGACCCCAACGTCGTGCAGATCTACGAGGCGGGAATGCACGACGAGCAGCTGTTCATCGCGATGGAGTTTGTCAAAGGGCAGACTCTGCGAGCATGGGCAACGACTGAGAGCGGCCCGCGGCCGTGGGCCGAGGTCGTGCACGCGTACCTGCAGGCTGCGCAGGGCCTCGCGGCAGCCCACCGCGCAGGACTGGTGCACCGCGACTTCAAGCCCGACAACGCGATGATCGACGCGGCGGCCGTGGTCCGGGTCATGGACTTCGGGCTCGCGGGTGACCTCGAGGAGCTGGAGGCCGCAGATTCTCGCGAGGGCGCACGCATGGGTGCATCGGGGTCGAACGATCTCGTCACCACGCTGACGCGCTCGGGGGTGCTGGTGGGAACACCCGCGTACATGTCACCCGAGCAGCTCGGCGGACATGAAGCGCTGGCCGCGAGCGACCAGTTCAGCTTTTGTGTCTCGCTGTGGGAGGCGCTGTTTGGAGAGCGCCCCTTTGAAGGCGACAGCTTCGCCGCCCTCGCAGCATCGATGGCCGAGGCGCCTCCGAGGCAGCCCGACTCGAGCGAGGCGGTGCCGAAGTGGCTGCGCGACGCCGTCGGGCGGGGCCTTCGCCACGACCCAGAAGAGCGCTGGCCGACGATGGACGCGCTCGCAGCGGCGCTCGCTCCGAAGACGCCAAGGCGCCACGCCTTGTGGATCGGAGTCGCCGCGACGGTCGCGGTTGGACTTGCCGTTGCAGGTTCGACCCAGCAAGACACGGGAATGTGCGAGCACGCGGCGGCTGAGCTTGCTGAGGTGTGGAACGGGGCCCGACGCGAGGCGATCCAGGGCTCCCTCGTCGGCACCAACCTGTCCTATGCACCCGGCGTCTGGGAGCGGGTCGCTCCGAAGCTGGATGGCTGGACGGAATCGTGGGTCGCGATGCATACCGAGGCCTGCGAGGCGACCCGCCTGTCGGGAGCGCAGCCCGAGGGGGTGATGGACCTGCGGATCGCCTGTTTGTACCGCGCCCGGCAGGGGCTGGATGCCGCCGCCAAGGTGCTCGAAGCAGCGACACCCGAGGTTGTGCAGAACGCCCACGGGGTCGTCGCCACGTTGCCAAGGATCGAGCGATGCGCCGACATCGAGGCGTTGCAGGCGGCGGTCGAGCCGCCCACGCCCGCCGAAGCGGACCGCGTTGACGCCGTCCGAATCGAGCTCGCGAGCGCTCAAGCAATGCACGAGGCGGGCCTGTTTGACGACGCCCTCGCATCGGTGAGGCGAGGCCAAGCCGTTGTCGAAGGCCTGGACTACGAGCCGATCCGCAGCGAAGTCGACCTGATGCTGGGATACGTCCAGGACGAGCGCGGGGAGTACGAGCACGCCGAAGCCGCCCTCCGTCGGGCCGTGAAGCTCAGCGTGCAGTGGGAGCAGCGAGAGATCTCCCGGGACGCGATGAGCGAGCTGGTGTTCGTGGTCGGGACCCGGCTCCTGAAGACCGCCGAGGCGCTGGAGCTCCGTGAAGTCGCGACGGGCCTCGCCGCAGGCACACCCGAGGCCGAGGCGGATATCCGCCACCGCTTCGCCGACATCTTCGCCGCGGAGGGAAAGCTCGCCGACGCCGAGGTCGAGCATCGAGCGGTGCTAAAGCTGCGGCAAGAGCAGCTCGGCGTCGACCATCCGGACGTCGCCATGTCGCGCGGTGCGCTGGCGGCGGTCCTGCTGGATCAAGGCAAGTTCAAAGAAGCGGAGGAACAGCAGCGTGCAGCACTCGACGCTCGCCTGGCGGCGCTCGGGGAGGACCACCCGAACATCGCGTTGAGCCGCAACACGCTGGCCGAGATCCTGAGCTCCCAAGGCAAATACGCGGAGGCCGAAACGGAGCACCGCTCCGCGATGGCCCTGCGGCGCAAAGCGCTGGGAGAGGATCATGTCGACGTCGCGAACTCGCACAGCAACCTGGGCACGGTGCTGGACCTGCAGGGACGGCACGCCGAAGCCGAGAAGGAGCATCGCGCTGCGGTCGCGCTCTTGCTCCGCACGGTCGGCGCCGACCATCCCAACACAGGTCGCGCGCGCAACAACCTCGCCACGTGCCTGCACGGCCTGGGGAAGCTCGAAGAAGCCGAGGTGGAGCAGCGCGCCGTGCTGGCGCACCTGGTAAAAGCGCTAGGCGCCGACCACCCCGTCGTCGCGACGGCCCGCAACAACCTCGCGAATGTCTTGACCTCGCAGGGCAAGCTGGCCGATGCCGAGGTGGAGTACCGAGCCGCGATGGCGCTCGTGCAAAAAGCAATGGGCGCCGACCATCCGGACGTCGCACTGCTACGCAACAACATCGCGTATCTCCTGCGCCAACAGGGCAAGGACAAAGAAGCTGAGGCGGAGTACCGCGCTGTGCTGGCCCTGCGGAAGAAGGTGCTGGGTGCTGACCACCCGAACATCGCCCACTCTCAGCTCTCCCTGGCCACCACGCTGATCAAACTCGGGCGGGCCGACGAAGCGCTGCCGCTCCTGCGCGCGGCCTGGGCCCTACACGAGCGCGCGCCAATCCCAGACAGCTTGGCTGCAATGGCGGCGTTCGAGCTCGCAAAGGCCCTGTGGGACGCGGGCGAAGACCGCGAGCGCGCTCGGGAGTTGGGGCGGCAGTCCGTGGAGCTCTATGGCCGTGCGAAGACCCCCGCCCCGCGAGAGAAGGCTGAGGCGTGGCTGCGCGCCCACGGCGGGTGACGGCGCACCTGTGGGCAAGGCACACGGAGCACGCGATGGCAGACCCCCTCATCCAGCTGCCGCCGTGGGTGTCGGTACCGTTGCGAGTTCTGGTCGCTACTTGTTGTCGGTGATCTTCACGATGGCATGGCCCTGCCGCAAGGCGTCGCCTGTCTCCTCCGTCACCGCACCACCCGCCCGAGCGCGCGCTTTGGTGTTGTAAGAAATCGACAGCGATCCCCCCGGGCCGTTCTTGATGTCGAGCGTGCCCCAGTTCCCCGAGTTGCCGGTGTCCCACTTGCACGGGCTGAGCTCGGCCGCCTCGCCGCACTCTCTCCACTTTCCGTTCTTTCGGTATCGCTTGTACACACGGCGACGCCGGTACCTCACGCTCACGTCGATGGTGCCCGGGCCGTGGATCACATCCCGCCGCACCTTCCAGCTGTTGAGCACAAAGTCGCCAATCTCAGGCTTGGGTTCTTGGACGATGCAGCTGCTGTTGATGCAGAGCTTAGGGCTCAGCTGATACACGTACATGTCCGAGTCCAGACCGCCCGTGACGTTCACGTGCTGGAGGTTGGCCACGATCGTGGCGCGCTCGGGAAGGTCCGCGGGCACGTTGAGAAGCAGATTCGCCGCGCCCGACTCGCCAACGACATGAGGAATGCTGAGCTTCCAGTCCATGCCCGCGGTCGAATCCGCAGGCGTCGAATAGATGGTGTGCCAATCTGCAGCGCCGATACGGGTCGACTCGACGGAGACTGCTCCGACATCACTTCCGCTCAAGGCCAAGAGACCCGCCGAGTAGTTGAACATCGCTTCGAGCGCATCGGCGGAAGCGCTCCCACTCACTTGACCGGCCACGTCGACCGACAGGGCCAGCAATAGATCCAGCTCGTCCCGCCGCGCCTGCCCGCTCCCGTCGTCGTCGTCGATGATTGCAGACATGACGAGGTAGCCGGTCTGATGCGTATTGACGAGCGTGACCGGATGAGACGCCCCTTCCCCTGCGCCAACGTTGAGCGTTCCCGTAGCCGGCAAGTGGTGGGTCTGGACGACGTACGAGCTTCCGGACGGCTTCACCACCGCAACCCATGCCTGAAGTTCGTCCTGACCGTCCGCATCGTCGACAGCCGTGGCGTGCACCCCAGCGATATCGAGTTTGTAGGTCGTTGGGTTCGGCACGCCCTGCGCAGGGAGCGTATCGACCGGCATCAACGACATGATGTTTGGGTGGGCGATGGATTTGCCGAGTACGCGCTTGAAGTCCGACGCTCGCGGCGCCCGATCGAGCACTGCGGCCTTTGAGGACAGCGCCCCCCGCTTGGACGTCGACGCGCTGCGCACCGAGGCCGCGAGGCGGTTGGCCGCGGCGCGTTGTTTGCTGGACCGGCCCACTCGGGAAGCGACGCCTCCAGCCATCCCCTTGCTGTCCCCTTCGGCGTAGCGCAGGAGCAGGCTTGCGAGCAGGGCCGTCCCCCGATCGGTGGTCCCGCGCGCGCGAGTCCGACGCGCCGAGCGAGCCGTCGCCTTTGGGCTGGCCTTGGTCGTCGCCTTCGGCCTGGCCTTTGGCTTCGCCGTGGGCTTGGCGGTTGGACGGCTGGAACTGCTCGCGCGCGGTGTAGTGGCCTTGCGGACTGTGGGAGCCGCTTGTGCTGGCGGAGCAAAAGCGAGCGCAAGGCATCCAAGAATGAAGGTGGTAGCGGGCGAGTGGCTCATGGCGCACTGGGATTGAGGGCGACGAGCAGACTTGTGACTCCAAAAAGCACAATCACTCCGAGGCCCTGGAGCCAGAGACAGAGATCGGGCGAACCGGTGGAGCGCGGCGCGCGCTTTCGCCCACCGCTGGGGGGGAGGCGTTGGAAGACAGGCCCGAAGCAGCGTTTGCGCCTGCTATCGCTGAGACGCGATCAGAGGCTGCATCTGGTCACCAAAACGCGCGTTGATCCGCGACGGCAGGTCAGGCCCAGGCGGCAGCCGCAAGGTGGCTTCGCGGGTCACCTCGACCGCATGCGTGGTCGACTTTCGCATCCGTGGCCGGGCGTCGACGCAGCCGCGTGCGACGTACGTCCACTCAACGACAACCTTCGCGTCAGGGTCATCGAATCGGGGCCAGAGCCAGACCCGCGAGGTCTCGTCCCGCATGCCACGGCCTCCGGAGGTGTACTGCTCGGCAGACTCGAGCAGCGCTGCGGTGGCGGGGGCCGCGGCCGCGATCTCGGCCTGCGTTGGTTCGATGGTCACCGTGCTCGCACCGACCCTCCGGCTGTGTCGCGTGAAGACAGTGACCGGCACGATAAACAACGTCGACGCTTCGAGTGCCGCCGCGGTGAGGCCCAGGAGCGGCCTGCGGGCGAACCGCTCCATGTCGATCTGGCGGTGGCTTCGCGTGTGGATCTGCTCCGCCTGCGGTAGTTGCTCGCGGGTGAGATTCGAGACCGTCTGCCGGGTCAGCTCGATGGGCGCTATCGCCTTGCTCTGACCCACGAGCACCACGCGCAGCTGCACGTCGCTAACGTCGACGTCATCGAGGCCAGCGATCGCTCGAACGACAACCGCTTCGTCGGCCACCCGGTCACCTGCCGGACCCAGCGCCTGGGTAAGTTCCTCGCGCGTCAAGGCGTGCAGGTGCAACCGCGGCCGCGCCTCGGCGTCGATCCGAGCGCGTACGTAGTCGAGGTCCGCCTGCGGTTGCCGAGAGTGGAACTGACTGGCACACAGCGCCTCGCCAAAATCTCTGGACTTCGCCAAGCGACGGGCCGGGCTCGCGCACCCGACCAACGCGGCGGCGGCGACGAGCCCAAGGCTGGACCACCATCGGTTCATATCCACGCCATCCTCGCGTTGGAGAGCACGACGGCCAGCATCAAGACGTCGAGTCCCAAGCTGACTTGGAAGTCGTGGATGTTGGTCGCGCCCCGACCGACCCATTGGTGCGAGACCTCGACCGAAAACCCGTTCTCCGCAAAGTCGAACCACAAGCCGTTCCGTACGCCCATGCCGCGCCCATCCGGCCCCGACTGGGCGACAAAACGCGGCAACCAGCCCAGCGTGTATTCCTCGGCATTAATGCCATGGACAAGGCCCACGCCCGCGAGCAAGTCGTGTTCGGTCGCGGGCGCGCGCAATGAGTAGCCGAGTTCGGGGGCCAGGCCGAACTGGCGGCGCCCCGGTTGCAATCCGAACATCACCGACGCGAGCACATCGAGCCGAAACGCGGCGTACGGCCGACCCGTGGCACGCCCGGAGAAGCCCGGGGCCACGCGCAGCGCGGGTCGAATCAGGGGCGGCCGCGCCGTATACCGCTCTGGAGCCGCACGCGAGGCACTGCGGTCACGGGCGGGGATCCGCGTCGGCTCGGGGAACTCGGGCGGGCGGATCACCACAGGCGCCGGGTCCTCCGACGGCGGCGCGGCCCCTCGCTGCGCTGGCGATTGTGCGTCTGCGATCGGAACGGGGTCGCCCGTTCGAGCAGGCTCGGGCGGCCCACCCCACTGCATCGCAAACACCACGAGCCACTTCGACACGCGCACGAGGGTAGCGGACGAAGAGCTCCACGTCGCTCGGACCGTGGCATCATCGCGAAGAGCACGTCGACTCATGCCCAAAGTAGGATTCGAATACGTTGTCGCTCATCCCGCGGGAGCAGCATCCGCGGTGAAGTCGTTGTTTCGAAAGGAAGTCCAGGCCGCGTTGCGAGAGGACCTCTCATATGTGCCCAGCGCTGAGATGGAGTGGAGCGTGGAGGCCGAGCCAACCGCCGAGGGCTCGTCCCTCGAGGCGTGGTTCAACGATGGCCTCGGCGACCACAACATGTCGGCCGAGCTCGCGGCCCACCGCGTCCGTTGGCACCTCCGCAACCGGCACCCGCACGTCGCGCAGGCGCTCGAACGCCGCGACGCCAAGCCGACACGGCCCGTCCCCGACAGCGTACGATTCTGCGAGCTCAAACAGCCCAACGGCGGTTTCCTCTTAGCCCTCGTTCAATCCGACAGGTTGCTGTGCGATGGCAGCCGCACGTACCCGCTGCCAGACCCTCTGCCCGCGGCTTGCCAGTGTTTTGGGTGCGGAGAAACACTCGACGGCCAGATCGCGATGTTGGCGTTCGAGCTCGACGCCATCGACGACGCGACCGAGCGATTCGACCGAGCCCTGTCCAATCCGGACTGTGCTGACAAGCGCTCTGAGTTTGCAGATCTGCGCAAACGCCTGCTCCGCGAAGCAGCGGCAGCATCACCCGAGCATGTCCTTGCGCAACTCGAATCCGGGTCGGCCCCGCTCGCCGTCGTTGACCGGTGGCTTCAGACCGCAGGCGACGGCGTGCGCACTGCCGGTATCAAACGGTTGGACGCGAGCCGCATGTTGGCGCTCGCCTTCGGCAACCTCTCCCGGGGCCATGCAGACGGATTCCGCAGCCTGAGCGGGTGCGCGCCGCTGTCTCTGTCGCAAAACACGCTGGTGGATCTCCAGCGCTGGCTGACAGACCGTGACCCAAACAAGTCGTTCGACACGGGGGTCATCGAGCTGCTCAAGGGTTGCTCGGATGAGGCCGGGCCCGTCATCGAGCGTTACGGCGCGTCCACAAAAGCCGCCACGAAGATCGTCAAGCACTGGCGCGCGAAGACTTGGTACGGCGTTTGGTTGGTCGAGCAAGACGGCGAGCCGGACAGCGCGGGCCAGTGGGGTTCGTGGTGCGAGCAAGTCCTCGCAGACCCCGACGCGGGCTACAAGGGCACGGCGCGTTGTTCCGTCGCCAAGCAGCTGAGCAAAGCGACGGACCAAGAACGAGAGCGCGCGTTCCTCGAATTGGTGAACTATCTCTCCGAGGCGGTCACGCCGAAGATGGACGAAGCGCAGGCCCGACAGCTCAGCCCGACTCACCGGCGTGTCGGCGCGTTCGCCGAGTGGATGGTCAACCACTTCAAGCAGCGATTCTCCGAGGCGGCGTGCGAGACACTCTTGCCGCAGCTCGACCGTTGGGCACAGCAACGATGGTCCTGCGTCGCCAAACCCGGCTCTGACCTGGGCTCAGCCGTGCTGCACTCCCTCGAGGCACTGCGGGGCGGCGGAGCGCTGGCAGAGGGCATCTTGGACGCCGCGGACAAGTTCGCCGAACACGTGCCCGGGTACGCCAAGGACAACTGGTCTGACCTCCGAACCAAGCCGACCGCCGCCTACGCCCTTCGGGGGCTTCGTGGCGGATCCCCGATGACGGACGCGCTGCTCGCGTACGTCACCGCGAGTCCCGACGCCGAAGCGCTACGAGCCGCCCTGAATCAACTCCCGACGTGGCTGGGTGACAAGGTCTCGAAGAAGGATCACAAGCGGCTGACCGAGGCGATGGCCGATCACATCGATGCCCTGGCCAGTGCGTGGCTTGGCTGGATTCCTCTCGACGACAACCTTGCGGGCTTCGACCGCGATTGGCTGATCGGCCTCGTGTACGTGCTCGGGTCCGCCGACGGCCCAACGGGCAGCAAGGCGCTGGCTTCACTCTTCCGCCACCCTGGATTGCTCAAGCTCATCCGCGATCGTTTGGTCTCTCGCGGCAAAGCCTCCGACCTCGGCGAGCTTGTCGCGGAACACCGCCGCCACGATGGACGCTTGGGCCAGGAGGACGCCGCCCGCGACCTGGCCCGCGGAATCAAGAAACTCGGTGGCTGATTGGGGAGCGAGGGCCCGCTGCAGTGGGTGTGTTTGGCTCGCACTCAACCCGTGCAAACTGGTAGTAGACTCGCTGCGTGCCCCTCTTTACGCGCAGGTTCGCCAAACCCGGGCGCAGCGTCCCGCACACACCTGTGCTGCGACGCGTGTGGGTGTCTGCCGCGCTCGTCGTAGGACTGGGCTGCTCGGCGGGCACCTCGAAGGACGGCTTCAGCACTGCGGCGTCTCTCGGTGGCGAATCGACGGAGGGAGGCTCCTTGGGGACGATTGGTGGGGCTATCGACCCGAACGCGGATGCAACGTTCGGCGACGGCACGGGTGAAGACACGGGCGCTCCCAACACCACGGGCCCGGTCAACCCCAACGAGATGTGCAACGGCTTGGACGACGACGACAACGGTGCCATCGACGATGGTCTCGGCACGCTGCAGTGCGGAATGGGCATGTGCGCCGTTTCGGTCCCCGCGTGCAGCAACGGCATGCCGGGCAACTGCGTGCCGCTCCCCGGGTCCGAAGAGGTCTGTAACGGGCTCGACGACGACTGCGACGGCACCACCGACGAAGACACCGAGAGCGATTGCTCTACGGCGTGCGGGCGCGGCGTCGAGACCTGCGTTGGCGGCGCCCTGACATGCGACGCGCCGCAACCACAAGCGGAGTCGTGCAACTACGAAGACGACAACTGCGACGGCAGCACAGACGAGAACGTTGCGGGCTGCCGGGTCGGTGTCCACCGCGCTTACAACGGCGCAACGGTGGACCACCTGTACACCACCGATCTCGCAGAAGCCAACGCGGGCGGGTTCGGGCTGCAGACGCAGAACTACTTCGACGTCTACGCCGCCAGCCACCCCGGGTTGGTCGCGTTCTATCGGTGCCTCAAGACCAACGGAAAGCGCTTCTTTACCCAGAGCATGGCGTGCGAGGGGCCACCCGTACTCGAGGGGGTGCTGGGCTACATCTCAGCCGACAACGTCGCGGGCACGACCGCCTTGTATCGCCTCTACTACCCGCCAACCGGCAGCCACTTCTACACGACCAGTGCCGCCGAACGTGACGCCGCGGTTGCGAACTCCGGCTACAGCTACGAGTCGATCGCAGGCTACGTGTTCTAGAGTTGCGCGCCCGGCGGCGAAGGTTGACGGCGCAGGCCGTGACATACTCACCGCCGTAGGTGAGCGAGAGCAAGAACGTTCGAGAGGTGACGGTGATCGAGGAGACCGAGGGTTTCGTCGTGGGACGGCTCGACCATCTGTGTATCTTGCGCACGCGGGCGCCGATGTCGGTGGCATCGGTCGACGCGTTCTACGCTGGGGTGCTCGCAATGTCCGAAGAGTTCAGCGAGCCGCTCGTGACGTTGGTGATCCCAGGCGCTCGGCGGCCAACCACTTCTACAGAGGTCCGCTCGCGAGTGAAGGCGGTGTGGCCCAAGATCCTTGAGCGAAGCACGGCGACCGCGATCTGGATCCGACAGGGGTCCTTCGCTGGAGCGATCCAGCGGAGCATCGCGTCGACGATCACGTTGCTCATCCGAGGGAGCGCGGCGATCAAGATCTGTTCCTCGGCCGAAGCGGCCACCGCCTTCATGATCGCCCGACGGTCGACGGCCCCAGCCACCACGCAGGACTGGACGCCCGTACTCGACCAGTTTGCGACAGCATTCGACCCAACGGGCGTGCAGCCCTAGGCCCTGGCGCCGTCCTAGCGCCAGGCGGCTACAGACCATGACTGCGGCACGTGCGCAGATTCGCACGATGACCGGTTGTCCGATAGCGGTCATTCCCAAAGTCAGCGTGCGGCCGAAATATCTGCGTCTAGTCGGAATCTCGCTTGAAAAATGACCGTATAGTCGTAAACGGTCAGTGATGTCGTCGGACACCGTCCTCGCGCTCAAGCGCCAGCTCGATGAGTACATCGGGCCCATCGACGGTGACGATCCGCGCGTGCTCAAGCGGGTTGGGATTCTCGATGCCGCGACCGCGCTGTTTGCAGCGCAGGGATACCGAAAGACGAGCATGGGCGAGGTTGCCAAGGCCGCGGGTGTGGCCAAAGGCACCGTCTATCTGTACTTCGAAAAGAAGATCGACCTGCTCGTCGCCGCGTGCAGCCGCGAAAAGCTTGCGTTGTGGAGCGACATCGAGGAGGTCTTTGACGACTCCCTCCCCGCCCGCGAGCGCCTGCGAAAGCTGTGCCTGGTCTCGCTGCTCTCGGCGAACCGAATGCCAATGACGACGCGGGTCTTTCGTGGCGAAGACATCCAGGCGATTTTTGCGGAGCTTCCACCTGCGCTGATCTCCGCCGATGCATTCCATCGAGAGACGCTGATGCTACCGCTGCTCCGTGAAGTGGCCGTCGAGCATCCGTGGACCGAGAGCGAGCTCAAGGACCGCGTCAACGTGATCGCGGGCTTAGGCCTGTTCGCCGAAGCGATTGTTAACGAGGAAGTGCTCAGTGGCCTATCGCCGCAACGCTACGCCGAGGTTCTCACCGACCTGTTGGTCGACGGGCTCGAATCAAAAGGGAAGAGTCGATGAAGACACTGTCGCGCAGAGTTCTGTTGGGTGGCGCCCTCGCAGGGGCCGCCTTGTTGCTTGGCCCTTCTTGGGCGGGTGCCGCTCCCGAGGCCGCCCCAGCCTCCGAGGCAACGGCCGCCCCCGCTCCGGGCACGCCTGGGTTCCCCAAGTATGTGATGGACACCATCGACGACATGCATCGTGGCGCGTCCAGCCACGGCATCATCGAGATGAAGGTCAAGACGGAGCACTGGTCTCGCACGATGGAGATGGAGTCGTGGTCACGCGGCGAAGACTATTCGCTCATTCGGATTCTCGCGCCGAAGAAGGAACGCGGCAGCGCCACGCTCAAAGCCAACGATGACCTGTTTTCGTATCTGAACAAGACCGGCCGGACCATCAAGATCGCGGGCGCGATGATGGGCAGCTCGTGGATGGGAAGCCATCTCAACAACAACGACCTGGTCCGCTCCTCGCGGGTCGCCGACGACTACGATCTGACGCTGACGGGCAAGGGCACACTCGAGGGCGTACCGCACTACGTCCTGCTGGCGACCGCCAAAGCCGATGCAGCGGTCGTCTGGGGCAAGATCGAGGTCGCGGTCCGCCAAGAAGACCTGCTCCCAACCAGGCAAATCTTCTTTGACGAAGACGGCAGAGCCATCCGTTTGATCGAGTTCTTGGACTACCGCATGGTGGGCGACCGCAAGATCGCAGGTCAAATGCTGATTCGGCCGCTCGACGGCACCGACGAGTTTACGCAGATGACCTTCAAGAAGATGGAGTACGACGTCGACATCCCGACGAGCGTCTTCACGCTGCAGCACCTCAAGTCGCTCTAGGCGAGGCAACGACGATGAAGGCGTTCACCATGGCTTGGCGCAACGTGTGGCGGAACAGCCGCCGCACCGCCGCGGCCGTCGCCGCAACAAGCCTGGGCTTGTTCGCGATGATCTTCTACTCCGGGCTCGTCAACGGCTACCTCGCAGGCATGGAGCGGAACATCTTGAACCTCGAGATGGGCGACGTTCAGGTCTTTCATCCCGAGTACCGCGAGACACGCTCGCTCCACGATCGCATCGAAGACCCAGACCAGGTGATCGCGGCCCTGGACGCCGAGTCGCTTCCGGCCGCGCCGCGGTTGCTCGGCTCGGGGCTTGCTGCAGTCGGCGATTCATCCGCTGGCGTCTCGCTGATCGGCGTCGACGTCACGCGAGACGCCAAGGTCTCAGAGATCAACCAGCACCTCGACAAAGGCACCTGGCTCGACCCCGCAGACCCTCACGGCGTCGTGATTGGCCGAAAGCTGGCCCAGGTGCTCGGCGCCGAGCTTGGCGCCGAGCTCGTCGTCTTGTCGCAGGGCGCGGACGGCTCGACCGCAAACGACTTGTATTCCGTCCGCGGGATTCTCCTCGGGGTTGGCGACGGCGTCGACCGCAGCGGGGTGTTCATGGTCGATGCGGCGTTTCGCGAGCTGATGGTGGTGCCCACGGGCGCGCA
>Ga0316189_10002475_pt1 | contig 18088 bp, 16 predicted proteins | sample LowCovwburrow_MG_FD_204930 | JGI IMG/M metagenome (GOLD analysis project Ga0316189, IMG submission 204930) | Coastal sediment microbial communities from Maine, United States - Lowes Cove worm burrow | ecosystem: Environmental > Aquatic > Marine > Coastal > Sediment | place: USA: Maine...
CAAGCCTTATGCTGTAGTCCCGGGCAATGGCCTCCTCAAGGTTGTTGAAAGTCGGCCCGCCGAGATTATAGCGAGCCATCTGCTCGTTTACCTGGGGTACGTGCAATGCCACGGTGCGGGTAAAACCGCTGGCAAAGCGTTTGAGGCCCGCATCCAGTACGGTGCGAAAATCACCCGGGTCGAATGTGTCCGTGGGCAGTTGCACTACCTGGTTACGGTCGGCGAGCGTGAGGTAGAAAAAGAAGCTCTTTTCCTGATCCAGTGCGGTCACCATCGGACGGAAGCCCCATTCCTCGGCGATTTGCTCCGCCACCGCGCCACCCCGGGTTGCGGGATCGATAAATCGCACACTGAACTTGCCGCCGGAGCGGGGCGCGATCTCCTCCAGTTGAGCCCTGATCGAGTTCTTGTACGCCAGCAACATATCGGGCAGCTGCTCGTCTGCGGATACATAGCCGATAAGCTCCACCGGCTGGTCGATGCGCTCGAACAGGCTGCCACCCATCTGGTAGTTGTGGAGCACATTTTTAATTGCCCGGGTGATATCGTACTCGGGGTTGCGCAACAGAATGTCAGCAGCGGAGTTCGCTGTCGTTCGCACCTCAATGAGATCTTTGAAACCCAGCGTCTGGTGCTCGTTGCCATACTGCACAAGAATATTGAAATAGGAGTTCACCAGGGTTGATTGGTAACGATCCGCAATCTGGAACGGGATTGCGTGAATACCAAAGCGTTCATTGGCTTCCCGCTCCTGTTCCGGGTTTGCCGCAGGGTCGATGAACTCCACCTTGACCCTGCCCTTACCGGCGACGGCGTATTCCTGTGCCAGGTCCCGCAACTGGGGTACCAGCGGTGCCAGCAGCGGGTGCGTTTTGGCACTGAAATAACCGCGAATAAGCAGCGGTTCCTCTAACTGGTTGAGGAAGTGGTGAGTGGGTTCGGAAATGGAATAGAGGCTGCCCTGTGTCAGGTCCAGCCGTAAGCTGTCTATGCGGGCAAGCCAAATATTGGCGAGTACCAGATTCAGCAGGATCAAGCCTGTGGCAACGCGCCAGTAACTGTGTCGTTGTGTGGAAGAATTTCCGGACCAGCGCTGCCTTTCCAGCGAGTAAACATTCAGCGCGAGAAACGCGATAGTCATACTCAGGTAGTACCACAGGTCCTGCAGGTCCAGAACGCCGCGGGTGATGCTGTCGAAGCGAGCGCCACTGCCCAGCAGGCGCAGTATCTCGCCGACACCTGTGTCAAAAAAGTCGGTAAGAGTAGGGCTGCCCACCAGATACAGCAGGCCGCAAATCGCTACCGTGCCAATCAGGCTGACGATGGGGTTGTCTGTGCGCGATGAAATGAACAGGCCGATGCTGAGATAAGTGGCGCCCAGCAAACAGGTAGCGACATAGCCGGCGATCACCGGGCCCCAGTCGAGATCTGCCATCAGTGCAACTGTTACTGGCAGCGGTAAAGTGGAAACCAGGGCCAGCAGCAATAGCGTAAAGCACGCGCGGAACTTGCCCATGACGAAACGCCATAGACTGGCCGGTTGGGTGAGAATGTGCTCCAGGGTGCCGGTTCTGCGCTCCTCGCTCCACATGCGCATGGTCAGCGCGGCGCACAAAAATATAAGTAAGACGGGCATCCATTCGAACAGGGGTCGGACGTCGGCGATGTTGCGCGCGAAGAATGATTCCACCCAGAAGAAAATGAAAAAGGTGATCGCTGTGAAACTGGCAAGAAACAGCCAGGCTACTGGCGAGGAAAAAAACAGCAACACCTCTTTCTGCGCCAGCCTGCGGCTGACCCGCTCACGCGCCATCGCTGTTCACCTCGTGAAATACTGCTTCCAGACCCTGCACCACCGGCCGCAACTGATAGAGCCTGGCACCCGCCTTGACGACACACTGGGCGACGTTATTTGCGGCGGTATCAATGTCGGAGTTCTCGTGCAGGGTCAGTGTAAAACGGCAGCGGCCATCAGCAGGGGGATGTTGGCGCAGTGAGGCGACTTGTGGCATGCGCCTGAGATAATCGGCAAGGGATTCTGGCGCATCGTCAGTATGCAGCAGCAGTGTCCTGCTCTGGCGCAGGCTGTCCAGGTGTTTATCCAGTGCCAGTTTGCCGTGGCGCAGCACCAGAACCCGGTCACAGATCGCATCCACTTCCTGCATGATGTGGGTGGACAGTATTACTGTCGCCTGGCGGGACAGCCGCTGGATAAGGCGGCGCATATGGTCTGTCTGCTGTGGGTCCAGCCCGTTGGTGGGCTCATCCAGGATCAGCAGACGCGGCTTGCCGAGTATGGCCTGGGCTACTCCCACCCGTTGTTTAAGGCCGCGGGACAGGGTTGCCACCGGGTCCAGCGCTCGCTTGCCGAGGTCTGTAGCTAAAATTGCCTGGCGGACCGCCGGGTATACCTGGCCCGGTTCAATACCTTTCAGTGTAGCCGCGTAATGCAGGTAGTCGGCGACCATCATGTCCGGATATACGGGAAGACTTTCAGGCAGGTAGCCCAGTTGGCGCTGGATACTGTGCGCATCATCTGCCAGTGAAACGCCGCCGATCCTGATGCTGCCGGCACAGGGCTCCAGGTAGCCACTAAGCATGCGCATTATCGTGGTTTTGCCCGCGCCGTTGTGCCCCAGCAAACCCACGATCTCGTTGCCGCCAATGTTAAACGACACATCGTCCACGGCCATGTTGTTGCCGTATCGGCGTGTCAGTGAATTTACTTCAATCATACGGTCAGGGCTGTTGTTACAGCATGGTGGGTTGAATAAGACCGTGTCCGGGCCGTGGCATGCTGCCGGGCTGGATCAGGCGCTGAATAATAACTTAATAATGAAGGCAATGAGTACCAGGTTCAGTATAAGGCGTATCAGCTTCTCTCCCTTGCTTACGGCGAAGTGTGCGCCCAGGTAGCCCCCGATGGAGTTGCCAAGTGCCAGTGCCAGCCCTACCAGCCAAAGAATTTCGACCGAGCTTGCGAATACTGCCAGGGCGACGACGGTATAGGCGGCAACAATAAATACCTTGTGCATATTGGTGCGCACCAGGTCCAGGCCCATGGCCCTGTTGAGTACGGGCATCAGGATGAATCCCACCCCGATCTGGATAAAGCCTCCCCAGAAACCCACTGCCACCATGAGCAGGTGCCCCCTGAGTAACTGCGCCCGGGTCGGCTGATAATCTGTGGGTCGCTCCGCCTGGCCCTTGTCGAAATGCATGATCAGCATGACACCGATCATTACCATTGCCAGGATGCGATTAAACCATACACCATCCAGCCCTGTACCCAGCAGAGCCCCCGCCAATGCACCGGGAATGGCGCAGGCGGCGAGGGTCAGGCTGAGACGAAAATCGCTGAAGCCGAGGCGAAAAAAGGTGCCTATTGCAGTGAGGTTCTGGGCGAGTATCGCAATGCGATTAGTGCCGTTGGCCACTGGCCCCGGGAGACCCATGAATACCAGCACGGGTACCGTGAGCAGCGAACCTCCCCCCGCCATGACATTGAGGAAGCCCGCCACGATGCCAACCGCTGTCAGCAGGCCGGCTTGCCAGAGATCGAACTCAACCATCAATCTTCTGTCCAGGGCTCCCGCATGGTAACGAATTCTTCGGCAGCGGTAGGGTGGATGCCTATGGTGGTGTCAAACAGCGCCTTGGTCGCGCCGGCCCTGAGAGCAATGGCTATGCCCTGCATGATCTCACCTGCATCGGGCCCCATCATGTGAACGCCCACCACGCGGTCGCTGGCCTTGTCCACGATCAGCTTCATGAAGGTTTGTTCATCGCGGCCACTGATAGTGTGTTTCATCGGCTTGAAAGTGGATTTGAACAGGCGAATATGGCCGAATTTTGCCCGGGCCTCTTCCTCGGTAAAGCCCACTGTCCCGATATTGGGCTGGCAGAACACCGCCGTGGGGATAAAGTCGTAATCCACGGCGTATTCCAGCCCGCCGAACTGGCGGCGGGCGAAGGCCATGCCCTCTGCCAGGGCCACCGGTGTCAGTTCCATACCGCCGGTAACATCGCCCAGGGCAAAAATGCTGGGTTCCGTCGTCCTGAATTCGTCGTTGACAACCACGTTGCCGAATTCGCTGAGCTCCACCTGCACATTATCCAGGCCCAGGCCTTCCAGGTTGGCCTTGCGCCCGGTGGCATAGAGCACGGTGTCAGCTTCTATACTGGTGCCATCGGTGAGTGCCAGCTGCAGGCCCCCCGATCCCCGCGTGATGGATTCCACATTGACTTCAAAACGCAGGTCCACTCCGGTTTTGGCGATCTCACGGGCGGCGTGGGCGCGGATATCCGGGTCGAAGCCACGCAAAAACAGTGGACCCCGGTACAGCTGGGTAACCTGGGAGCCCAGGCCGTTGAAGATGCCGGCGAATTCCACAGCGATGTAGCCGCCACCCACGATCACCAGTCGTTCGGGAAAGTGCTCGAGGTCGAAGATTTCGTTGGAAGTTATGGCGTGTTCGCTGCCTGGGAATGGCGGTATGTGAGGCCAGCCTCCAGTGGCTACCAGAATTTTTTCAGCGGTATACTGGCGTTCGCCCACCGCGACGGTCTGGGCATCAATAATGCGGCCGCGGCCGTCGATCACATCGGCGTTTACTCCTGCCAGCAGCCTGTCGTAGATCGCATTCAGGCGGGAAATCTCAGCCTTCTTGTTGTCACGCAGGGTCGGCCAGTCGAAGGCTGGTTTATTACTGTCCCAGCCGAAATTGCGGGCATCGCTGAAAGACTTGGCGTATTCCGACGCGTAGACATACAGTTTTTTCGGAACACAGCCCACGTTTACGCAAGTCCCGCCCATATAGCGATCTTCTGCCACTGCCACGCGGGCACCAAAGCCGGCTGCCATGCGTGCGGCCCGGACGCCACCGGAGCCGGCGCCGATGACAAAGAGGTCATAGTCGTATGTAGTCACAATTCACTCCTGGAAATGAAGGGTGCCCAGTCTAACAGCCACGCGATCGGTACTGAACGTGCCCTGTACAACTATTCTGCAAGCGTCTATCAGCCCACCTCCTAACAGGCCTGCCACTGCTGGGTGTCAAGCGGGTGTTTCGACCGCACCGATTACTATATTATGTGGCCCCGAAAACTCTGGATACCCGTCTGCCGGGGCTAATAGTAAGGTGAATATCATGAATGCAAGGAAGTATCTGGCCGGGCTCTGCCTCGGTTTTTTCCTCATCCCCGGGTTCGCATCACCCGCAGAGGCCGAGGAGGCCGAAACTGTACAGGATGAGATTTTGCTGAAAAGTGGTTCCCGGATCCTGGGTACCGTCACCGGCGCGCGCGATGGCGTCGTTACCATTGATACGGACTTTGCGGGTACCTTGAGTATCGAATTGGAAAAAGTTGAGTCTCTAAAGACCAGCGATCCGGTGCTTATCCAATTGGCCGATGAAACAGTGGTAAGCGAGCAGCCACTGGTAATCGAGGATGAATTGCTGGTAATCGACACCGCCACCGGCCCTGCCGACAGCTACGCCACCAGCGATTTACTGCTGGTCAACCCGGAGCCCTGGGAGTTGGGCCAGGGATATAAGTGGTCAGGGCTGGTGAGCCTGGCCCTGTCCGCCCAACGCGGCAATACCGATAACGATGAACTGGATTACAATCTCGAAAGTATCTGGCGCAGCAAGCAGGACCGTTACACTCTGCGCTATAACGGAGAGAACGATAAGACCAACGGTGAGACCACGGTCGAGAAATGGTATGCGCAGGGCAAATATGACTATTTCTTTGATGGTCCGAACTACGGTGGCATACAGGCCTATGCAGAGCACGATAAATTTACCGACCTGGATCTGCGCTACGTAGTGGGCCCGTTCATCGGCCGCCAGTTTTACGAAGAACCGATTTTCACCTTCTCCGGCGAACTCGGCCTGTCCTATGTGAACGAAACTTTCTTTGTGGCGGAGGACAATGACTACCCTGCTGCTACCTGGGCACTGAATGCATCGAGTAATTACCTGGGGGGGGATTCTCGCCTGTATTTCGACAATCGCGGGATATGGAACCTGGACGAGACGTCAGACTACGTTGTGAATACAACTTTCGGCCTCGCATTTCCCCTGTTGTGGAGCCTTGAGGCAGCGGCGGAAATCCTGCTGGATTACGATGCCGGCGCGGTGGAGGGTGTGGACGAACTGGATCAGACCTACCGGTTTCGGGTTGGTTATACCTGGTAAGGAGCAGCGGCCCTGCTGAGTTGGTCGGGGCCGTATTCAGGGCCCGTCACGCAGTATCAGCAAGCCATGCGGGTCGCCGGTTCCGGTATCGCCGGCGAACGTACCGGGTATGGGTAGCTCTTCGGCCAGCACCCCGGGGGTTGTCAGTGGTCGGGCATTACCGATGCGAACATTGTCGGTAATTGTGCTTATGAACGCTCGCCACGAATCAGGCTGCGGAACCAGTCCGACAGGGTCTCGTGTTTGTAGTCGGTGAACTCACCTGCATCCATGAACATTCCGTGTTCGGGACAGGTTTCATACCACACATGTACCTGGTCCGGATCCGAGGTTTTAACCATGTCCTTGCCACAGCGGGGACAGGCAATGTCCTCCACGTTATCCCATGCCCTGCCGGTTTTCTTTTCGCCCGTATCGAGTGCGTCGCCCATCCATTTGCGTTTCAACACCTCGGCTTCGCCGGTATCGAACCATAGCCCCTGGCAATTGGTGCAGCGATCGATAACGACGTCCCCCCCATAGGTGACTTCGGTCATTCCGTGCCCACATTTTGGGCACTCGACACTATGTATATCCGGGTTGTATTCCATCCACAGCACTCCATAGACTTCAATCAAGTCGTATTGTTATCTCCCGCCAGGCGGGGTGATCCGCTGATTCTAGCCCAATGTAGGTTTAATTTCCCGTTCCTGATTGAGTTCGATCACAATTATTACTACATCGGGCTTTCAGTCAGGTTTAATCTTGATGCCTATATTCATTTCGACCTTTATCGAGGATCTGGTATGCGACATATCGGGATAGTGCTATCAGTCGCCCCCTGGGTGGCAGCGACGGTGGGCCACACTGCGGATGACCCGGAGCGGGGCAGGCAGCTTTATGCGCCCTGCGTGGCCTGTCATGGCTCCCAGGCGGAGGGAAACGAGAGCCTGGGAGCCCCCCTCGACTGACGCATCTGGCGCCCGTATACGTGGCTGCACAGTTGCAGAAATTCAAATCCGGGGCCCGTGGCGGTATGGCGGCCAGCGACCTCGAACAGGGTGCCAGCTACTACCGTCAATTTTGTGCCGCTTGCCATGGCCCGGCCCAGAGGGTAATCCGGCCCTGAATTCGCCGCGCCTGGTCGGAGCTGACGATTGGTATATCGTGTCCCAGCTGGAGGCATTTCGATCCGGCTCCCGCGGCAATGATCCCCGGGACCGTACCGGCAAACAGATGCGAGTGATGGCAGTGGTGCTGCCCGACAGCGCTGCTGTTGCATCCGTTGCCGCCTACATTCGCAGTCTGGAACAGTAGAGAGTGATGCAGGCGTGTAGCCATCATTTCTGGCGGATTGTCCTGCCAGTCTTTCTGAGCCTGCTTGCACCCGCGCCAGCCGTGCTGGCTGAATTTGTGTTGAGCGAGCGGTGCCCCCCGGGGTTCGAGCTGAGTAAGGACCATTGTGAATTGCGCAGTCTTTACCAGATGTACGCATCACTGAAGGAAGGTATGAACGTTTTTCGTTCTTTTGTCGCGCGCTGTGCGGAGTGCCATACGCCACCGCTATTTACCAACCAGCAGGTAGCCGTCATAGGAACCCCTGACCCTGATGACATGGGCTTTGATCCAGGTGCCGCAGAGCCCCTGGGCGAACCCACATTGCGTGGTGGATTCAAGGTGCCATCTTTGCGGAATATTGCACTTACCGCACCCTATATGCACTCCGGCAGGTTTGCGACCCTGCGAGAGGCCGCGGCTTTCTATACCGGTGGCAGGGGTCATGCCGTCCCACCGGGTGAGGAGCTTAAGATTCATTGGCATATATGGGAGCCTGACTTGAGCGATGAAGAGCTGGACCGGCTGGTGGATTTTCTTCACACCCTGACAGACGAAAGCTTCAAACCGAGCGCGCCGCTGATGTTGCCCTCTGGTATTCCGCCGGTTCACAATACACTCACCCGGACGGGCGCTACCTCTCAAGAAGGAGCGAACAACCATGAATAAGCTCACCATAATAATAGCCGCAGTGCTGTTTTTGTCCGGAGGCTATTCCCGGCTCACTTGTTTCCAATATTCCGCAAGGCACTGGCGTACTGGTGATGGCCTGTGATGATGTGGTAATCGAAGGCAATATCATCACCGGCAACGATTCAGTGGGTGTTACCTTCACCGACTTTACTCTCGCTGGTAATGCCGCCAATGACCCGGACTCAGACCCCAACCCGAATAGGCCAAAAATTCTGAACAACATTATGCAGAACAACGGCAATAATCCTGCACCGGTGGTGCGTGCTGCTTTGGCTGCCGTGTTGACCACCACAGGGCCTGATATTGTTGATACCGTAGGTATGAACGACGGATGTATTCTCAACCCCGAGCGTTACCGCACTATAGGCCTCGACAAGTATGCCGAGTGTGAGTTTTCCACTACGGCAAATGTTGCCAGCTACACTTTGCCCGAACCAGTGCCTGCTCGTTCCATGGAAGATATGGATAAAGGCAAGCTCGCGTTTTACGGTGTGTGTGCTGGCTGTCATGCTTATGGCTCAAGGATGATTGGCCCGCCGACGCAAATCATTCAGGCTTTGTACATGGATAACCCCGAAGGCATCGCAGAGTATGCGGCCAATCCGGTTAAGAAGCGGGATGACTATCCCCAAATGCCCCCTCAGTCACACCCCGATGACGAAACACGCCTGGCAGCGGCACGTTTTATGTTGCAGGTGACGAATTAGATTGCCACTTTCGCGTGGCTTTTTTTGTACAGGGTTTACGGTATATCGCGAGAGATAAGAGGGCTCGCGCTGGTTTATCGGTTGCGCTCTTGCGACGATAGAGCACTTCTGTTTTCCTGCAAATAACTTTGCGAGAGTAAAAAAAGATTTACCGACGAAAAATCGATCCGATACCAGAAACCGGTCATGCGCGCTTGGTTTTCTTGGGAGAGCTAACGGGTTTTCACCGTGTACTATTGCAAAATCGCATGTCACAGTCTTATTGCGAGAGTTTTCTGCCTTTTCTTCCAAGTGAATTTAAGACTGTATATATAGCGTATTTTGATAAAGCCCTTGGTTGATGTGTTGCGTCCCGTTGCAAGGACGACGATCTGGTTTGTGGGTTGATCAACAACCAACGAAAAGTTTTTGCACGCTAAACAGCTGTATATCAGGTGTAAAATTGTGAAAAAGTTTTGTAAATTTTCATCGTTTCGATCAAAAATTAACCGTTACATTTTTTTTATTTAGGCATACACTAGCCTTGCGGTATCAAGTACCGATATGGAGTGATTATAAAAACGTTGGAAAGGGAACTGGCATAGTCTGACAAAGTTACTCACAAGGCCCACATAACGGTCGAGTAATTGCGAAAGAGATTTAAAAGCTGAAGGCCGGAACCACACCTGACAAGCAACATTAAGTAGAAGCGTTAACTGGTAAGTCCGTAAGCTGATGGCGGCGCTAGCCAGAAATGGCAAAGCTGTTTTTGAGATTGCGGAAAATATGAAACTGTTAAAGGGGATGCACTTATGGAAGCACGTAAAGCTAGCAAGGCAAAACGAGCGGGAAAAGTTGTAAAAAAATCCGCCGCTAAACCCAAGAAGAAGAAAGTTGCTGCCAAGAAAAAGAAGGTAGCTGCAAAGAAGGCACCTGCTCGGAAAAAAGCCGTAGCCAAGAAGAAGGCTCCGGCTAAGAAGAAAGCTGCAGCGAAGAAGAAAAAGGCTCCGGCTAAGAAGAAAGCTGCAGCGAAGAAGAAAAAGGCTCCGGCCAAGAAGAAAGTTGCAGCGAAGAAGAAAAAGGCTCCAGCCAAGAAGAAGAAAGCTGCAGCCAAGAAGAAAAAGGCTCCAGCCAGGAAGAAGAAAGCTGCAGCCAAGAAGAAAAAGGCTCCAGCTAAGAAGAAGAAAGCTGCAGCCAAGAAGAAAAAGGCTCCAGCCAGGAAGAAAGCGCCAGCTAAAAGAAAGGCCGCTGCCAAAAAGAAAAGGTAGGCGTCAGTTCTGGCTCCCCGGCGTCGTCGGAGAGCCCTGGCAGTAAGCTCTCTCCACCCCGGTATTGTCCGGGGCGGGCTTCACATCATCCCCCTGCCTCAGGGTGGGGAGGGCTCCCGTCTCCGCCGATATTGGGGCGATATCCGTGCTCTAAATCCCCTTGTCCGGGTTACTTCCTTTGTCTGGGCAAGTCTCCAGATTCGTTCACCTTCTTTACCACCTCGGTGACGCCATTGACGCTGGGAAGGGTTACCAGGTAGTCAACCGGGAAGTCGATATTCTCCTGATCTGAATCCACGTCAACCACTATGGGTTGATCGACCGTAAGCCAGGATCCGCATGCCTCTCCGGAATCACAGATCAGCAGATCATTGTCGGCATCGCTGCCCGCAAAGATCTGGTATTGTCCCGGTGGCACGTTGTTGAAGGCAAAAGTATAGCTTCCTCCGGTCGACCTGGCGCTGGCCTGGGCAATCGCTTCATCTGTCTCCTGCTCGTACAGCAAAATATAGATAACTCCGACGTCCGCCGGGCTCTCGTCGCCGACCGACATAATGACTCTTATCGTCAGGGAATTAACGGAGGAGCGAGCGGTTATATCCGCAGAGTAGACACCATTATCCAGTCCTTCACGGTCAACTCTTACACGGTAGAGCCCTACACCATCAGCGTCAGCCTCCAGGGGCTGAAGAACCAGCCACGGTTCGGTGCTGCTAAGCTCCAGCAGCGTCAGTTCGCCACCGCCACCGTTGCGCAGCTCGAGTTCAAGTGCTGAAACATTGCTTGAAAAGTTCAGGGTGCTGGCAGATGCGCTCAGGAAGGGGTTGTCCGCCGGGGAGCTACCCCCGGCTTGCAATGCCGCAAAAACGGCCCGCTGTGCATTTATCAGGCCGTGACCGAATATGTTATCCCTGCCAGTGGAGCCCAGGTCGTCGCTGATACTGCCGCGAATCAGCAGTGCGTCAATATCTGCGGGGCCGAGATCGGGGTTCACCGTTTTCATCAAGGCAATCACCCCGGAAACATGGGGCGCGGCCATCGACGTTCCACTGAGGAAGGTATAGCCGAAGTCTCCACTGGCACCGATGCCGTCGGTGCTCAGTACGCCGTCGGGATAGCCGTCGCCATTGAGGTCAACTGCGTTGTCACCGCCAGGCGCTGCGATATCTATGGTGCTGCCTGTATTTGAATAGCTCGCGCGCCGACGCTGGGCATCTACCGCGGCCACCGAGATCACACCATCATAGGCGGCGGGATAGGAGGCTCGCGAAGATGCCTCGTTCCCCGCGGAGGCAACTATGGTAACTCCCGCCTCCCGTACCTGTCGGTAGAGGTTCTGGCTGGACTGGATGAACGGAGCGCCACCCAGACTGAGATTGATAATCGATGCGCGCTGGCTGGGCACGGTGCCGGAGTCGTTTGCCAGCCCGGCGGCGTAGCGAATGGCCTGGTCAACATCGTAGGTGGTACCGGACCCGTCAGCGCCCAGTGCACGCAGTGGCATTACGCGTGAATCATAGGCAACGCCGGCAACACCGATCCCGTTGTTGCCGGCTGCTGCCACTGTGCCACTGACATGAGTACCATGAAAACTGCTGGTGGCAGCACCCCCGCCATTACCTGGGTCTTCCGGATTTGGATCAATGCCATTGCCGTCCCGGGCGCTGCTGGCATTGCGCACGAAATCGTAGCCTGCAACCAGTTGGCCCCGCAGGTCTGGGTGGCCGGACAGGATGCCTGTGTCAACTACAGCGACGATCACTTCGGCGCTCCCCGTTGTTGTATCCCATGCCGCAGGTAAATTGATTAATGGGTAGTGCCACTGGATTGGGTAGGCGGGGTCATTGGGCTCTGCCATGGCCCTGACTTTGTAGTTGGGCTCGGCGTATTCGATCTGTGGGTCCCGATTCAGCGACTTTATAGCCAGCAGGGTCTCCAGCCTGGCCTGCAGGCGTTCGTCTTTAATATGGCCCAGCTTGGCGAGTGCCGGCCCAATGCGGGCTGCCGTTTCCGTCCCCCCTAACAGCCCCCGCCGCATACCCATCAACCGGGCCCTGCCCGGAGCACCGGCCCTCTGTTCCATACCCATGCGGCGCATTCTGTTGTAAATAGTATTGCTGCTATTTACTGCTGGCGGTGCGGTCTCCCGATACTTGATTACGGATTGCCAGGGCATAACCTCGTAGGCAGCTCTGCCGCGGCTGACCACAGTGTTCTGGTTGCCGATCGCGAGTATGTAATTGGTAGCTCCTGCAAATGCAAAGGCGTTGACGACATAGGTGCCATCTTCGGGCACGATCAGCGTTTCGATCTCACCGGATTCTATGGAAAAATCGAGGATGCGGCCCTGGGTATCGAACAGGTAGAGGTCTGCATCGGCCTGCTGGAAATCGGCCACCAGCATCGTAATGCTCTGACCGGCCAGCATTTCCACTTGAAAATAGTCGTCGGTGTCACCGTCGATCTCGGAGCGCCCCGGCGCACCGCTGCCCGGCTGGTTCACATAGCCCCCCAGTGTTACCGGGTTCGATATCGATTGGGCGGAAGTCACGGTATCGTTGGAGCGCACCTCTCCTGCGGGGTCGTTGGTATCGCTGTCCACGGCCTGGCTGCTGGACGCAGTAATGGTGCCAGAAATTCGAAAACCGGCAGGGGGTTGCTCAACGGGCGGTGGTGCTGGCGTCGCGGGGGGTGTGGGGTTGGAAGAGTTGCCGCCACCGCCCCCGCCGCAGGCAGTGGCGAGGAGGGCAGTGGCCACTACGGCCATCAGCTTGAAAGGGTGCTTGTACATGACTGGGGGCCTGAGCAGGAATGTTGCCAGTGCTTAAGGTCTTAACATAGCAGAGTTCAGGCAGAGCCTACATCTGCAAAATAATCTTACCCATGTGCTCGCCGCTTTGCATGTAGTCCTGTGCTTGTTCCGCCTGTTCAAGCGGAAATACCCGGTCTACCACCGGTTTAACAGCTCCGCTGGCGAAGTGCGGATAAACTCTCTCAAGAATTTCTTCTACCATCACCGCCTTCTGGGCGAAATTCTGGGCGCGCAGAGTGGAGCCGGTGAGTACCAACCGCTTCATCAGCAGCGGCCCGAAATTTACTTCAGCACGAGCTCCGCGAATAAAGGCAATGTAGACAATTCGGCCCTCGGGAGCAGCGATATTGATATTTTTCTGAATGAAATCGCCACCGGCGATATCCAGAATGACATCAATTTTGTTTTTCAGGCCGAGGTCCGTGATGACCTGCTCAAAATCCTCGGTTTTGTAGTTGATGGCGCGGCTTGCACCGCGCGCTTCCAGCGCGCGGCACTTTTCATCACTGCCTGCGGTGGTATAGACCTCAGACCCCAGCGCCTTGCAGATGGCGATACCAAGTGTTCCCACGCCGCTGGCACCGCCGTGAATCAGCACCCTCTCGCCAGCCTGCAAATGACAGCGCTGGAACAGGTTGTGCCATACCGTTAACACCGCCTCGGGTAGAGCGGCGGCTTCAGTCATGCTCATGCTGGCGGGTATGGGGAGGCACTGGGTGGCCGGCGCTACCGTGTAATCGGCATAGCCGCCACCGTGAGTCAGGGCGCAGACTTCGTCCCCTACCTGCCAATTGGTCACGTCGGCGCCCGTTGCGATGACTTCACCCGCCACTTCCAGCCCCATAATTGGCGAGGCATCTTCGGGTGGTGGATAAAGCCCCTGTCGTTGCAGCAGGTCGGCACGATTGAGTCCCGCTGTGCTTACTTTGATCAGCACTTCCCCGGGCTTTGGGCTGGGTACCGGTCCTGTCTCAACGCTTATAGAGTGGTCATCGGGGTCTACCGCAATGAAACGGCGTTGGTCGGGAATCATGCTCATGATTTCTCCTGGCTGATAAGCTGGTGACTGCGTGCTGGATAGAGGCGAGTGATTATACGCCGTCTTTACAAATGAGCTGTGTAAACAGTGCCCGTGCCTCTTCCAGATTGGCAAAAATCGGGTAGTCGCTATTCATAGCCCAGGTGGTCATCAGCATATTGAGTGTGCCCACGACCATGGTCGCCAGGATTTCCGGGGTAAAGTCCGCACGGACATCGCCAATTTCGTGCCCGGCGGTTATCAGGCTGGTAAAGCTGGCGGTGGCGGAGTTGCCGATTTCACGTTGCTGCTCGGTGTTTTCGGCGAATACTGAGGGTGCGATCAGGATCAATTGTCGGTCAAATTCGCTGAACGTGGAGAACTTTGACTCTATATACTCAATCATTGCGTCCAGCCTGCTGCGGGTTGTATGGTGATTCGCCATCAACAGTGCCAGCATGGGCTCAGACTGGTTGTAGAGGCGGGAGAGACCCAGGCCGCCGAGCAGGGCGTGTTTATTGCTGTAATGGCCGTAGAAGGTGCGCCGCGCGACGTCCGCTTCAACGCAAATCTGCTCAATGCTGGTGTCTTCAATACCCTGTTTTCGGAACAACTTGTAAGCCGCGTCCTCGATCCTGGAGCGTATTTCGAGTTTGCGCTGCTCTCGTCGCCCCACTGGTGGTGCCGCTGCTGCTGTGCTCATCAATATCACCTTGAAGGTGTACTAGTATTGCAATCCAGCTGCCATTAAACTAAATTAGTATACATATGTGCAAGTTTGTTCATCTGCGTGTCATTCTGCCTGGTAGCAGTAGGGAGCAGAATGAAGGGCTTGCCTGAGATTTTCAACTGACAACGGCAACAGTTTATCGGAGCAGGGCATGTCGATAGTAGAAGCGTGTGAATCAAAAACCAACGCTACACCGGAATTTCCCATGGGATGGTTCTCAGTATCCCGCAGTCGTGAACTGCAGGTGGGCGAAGTAAAGCAGGTGCAGGCCTTTGACCGTGAGCTGGTGCTTTACCGCACCCGCAGCGGTGTACCGGTGCTACAGGACGCTTACTGTCCTCACCTCGGAGCGAATCTTGCGGTGGGCGGTCGGGTAGTGGGTGAGTCAATTCGCTGTCCGTTCCATGGCTGGCGTTTTGGCTCAGAAGGCAAGTGCCAGGAGATACCCTACTGTGACGAGATACCCGAGCGCGCTCGCCTGCGCACCTGGCATACGCAGGAGAAAAACGGCGAGGTATACGTCTGGTTTCACCCCGAGAACATCTCCCCGCAGTGGGAACTTCCCGATCTGCTTGAATTGGGGGACGCCAACTGGACTGAACCCCGTTACGCGGATTTCCTGGTGCCTGCCCATGTCCAGGACATTGCGGAAAACTCCTGTGACCCGGTGCATTTCCAGTACGTTCATCGCCAGCCGGATGTGCCCCCTTCGGAAGTAACCATAGAAGAGAATGGCCGCATCCTGCACTTGCGTTCAGACGCAACCAATGAGGGTGTATCAAGCAAGCTGCATGCGGCGGTATTCAATCCCGGCTTTGCACTGGTGCGCACCAGCTATGGGCCGGGAGCCGAGATGGTGGTTTACAACAGCTCGCAGCCCATTAATCGCAATGAAACAAAAATGCGCTGGACTCTCACTGTGCGACGGGAAATAGAGGATCTTGCCGGTGACGCGGTTATGCAGGGAATAATCGACGGCCTTGGCGACGATTACCCTATCTGGGCAAACAAGGTACACAAGCATCGCCCGGTCTTTTGCCGGGAAGACAAAACCCTGGTGCTTTTTCGCAAATGGGTACGCCAGTTTTACCTGACCGAACGGGACAAGCGGGAGATCGCCTGAGTGAAGGAGTTCAAGGACAAAGTCGCGGTTATTACCGGAGGCTCCAGCGGTGTTGGCCGCTCCCTGGCTTTTGCCCTGGGCCGGCTCGGTGCAAAAATCGTCGTGGGGGATGTAGACAAGGTGGCGATGGCGCAGCTGCAGTCTGATCTGGCTGAGGAAAATATAGAAGCGCTGGTGGAATTTTGCGATGTCACCTCCATCGATAGCCTTAATGCCCTGGCGGAAAAGGCTGTGGCGACCTTCGGCAGCATCCAGCTGGTGTTCGCTAATGCCGGTATCAGTGCCGGAGAATCCGGGGCCATGTGGGAATACTCTCAGAAAGACTGGCAGTGGTGTCTGAACGTAAACCTGTGGGGTGTGATCAACAGCATCAATGCTTTTATGCCGCGGCTGGTTGCCGCGAACGAAGAGGCCCATTTTGTGGTGACCGGTTCGGGCAACGGCGCCCTGCTGGTGTATCCGGACCAACCGATTTACACCGCCAGCAAGGCAGCGGTGCACGCCATTACCGAGAACCTGCACTACCAGGTTACCGCCGCACAAAGCCCGGTTAAAGTCAGCGCCCTGTTTCCAGGCCCACACGTGGTCGACACCGGCCTGTTTAATTCGGGTCGGGTGAGACCCGTGGAGTTGAAAAAGGATATCGAGGGCAATGCCTCCGGCATCAGCTCGGTTGACGATATGAAGAAGATGGCAGCCGAATGGGGCATCGAGTTACAAACCACCCATCCCGATGAGGTAGCGCAAATGGCGGTGGAAGGTTTGCAAAAAGATGCCTTCTGGCTGCTGGCAACGACCCCCGAAACGGATGAGAAGATCCGCGCCAGGGCCGATATGATCCTCAATCGCCAGACTCCCGTGGCCAATATGGTTGGCGCCTAGGCCGAAACAATTAACCCATAAGGAAAAAGTGATGACCAATCAATCAGGTGCACCCCAGGGCAATCCCGGCGATATCGTCAATTGGCCCATGCTCAAAATTGTATACCGGACCGACCCGGATAAAATTGCAGCTCTGCTGCCGCCGGGTATCGATCCCGGCGCAGAGCCCAAGGTAACGCTCACTATTTATAATTACCCGGTGCCTGATGAACCCGAGTACGGGATTGTCACCAGCGTGGACGCCGACTACAACGGTACTGCCGGTGAATACACACTGGGGTACGGCATCGACCAGGAGTCGGCTATTTTTATCAGCCAGCAAACCAATGGCCAGCCAAAGTATCCCTGCACCACCGAGTTCTATCGCCTCGGGCCACAGGTGACTGCGCGCTGTATTCACCAGGGTTACACGTTTGTGGAGTTCAAGGGGGCGTCTGTGGGGCCGGTGGACCCGCTGCCTGAGTTTGATCACAACGAATGGTGGATCAAGGTGTCCCAGGCTGTTTGCGTGGGTGGGCCGGCAACCGGTTACGACTTCCCGCCGCATGTGGTCCATGTGCGCAGCCGCTATGGCACAGCCTGGCGTGAGGAGGTCAAGGGCGAGCTGATCCTGCGAGACAGCCCCTGGGACCCGCTGACTACCATGTTGCCCATGCGTGAACAGCTTTCTGCCCATCTGTGGTGGCCCATCTTCCTGGATCGGGAAGTGAAATTGGCTGGCAAACTGGACCCCGAGGGCTTTCTGCCCTTTGTCGATACCATTTCCGGCTCTCGCTGGCCCGGCAGTAACGGCGGCCCCCGGCGCTAAATCTGGCACCGATTCTTCTGCGAAAGACCAGCTGACGCCCTGCGCACTGAATATTCAGGTGCGCGGTGGCATGCTTTGCTAATATATGCGTAATTAATCCGACGATCCTGTCCCAGTCACCGATGGAGTAAGCGATGCCAATGTTCCTGCGCAAAATCAAGCACTCACTTTATGTGAGCCTGATGAAATTTGTTGCGGGGATGTCGCCGGGTGCCCGACATCACGCTTTTGTCGGCACAGGTAGCTCGGCGCAACTGTGTCGACATATCCTCTATACAGGCGCACGCAAAATTCTGGTTGTTACGGATAAACCCCTGCGGGAACTTGGTGTGGTAGATAAAGCTATTGCTCCCCTTGTGGAGGGGGATGTTGACCTGGCCTACTACGATGGAGTTCTCCCGGACCCTACCTACGACCAGGTCGCAGCGGGTGTGGCGGTGGCAAAAGCCCATGGCAGCGAGGTGATCCTCGCCATTGGTGGCGGTTCGTCTATTGATGCGGCCAAAATTATTGCAGCCTCTGCGACCAGTGATGAGTCGCCCAAGGATTGG
>Ga0316189_10002476_pt1 | contig 18085 bp, 9 predicted proteins | sample LowCovwburrow_MG_FD_204930 | JGI IMG/M metagenome (GOLD analysis project Ga0316189, IMG submission 204930) | Coastal sediment microbial communities from Maine, United States - Lowes Cove worm burrow | ecosystem: Environmental > Aquatic > Marine > Coastal > Sediment | place: USA: Maine...
AGCGCGAACGAGTCGAGGACGCGCGTGGACCCCTTGGGACAAGGGGTCCACGCGCGCTCCGACCTGTCTCAGAGAGTGCTGCCCCCCTCGCCCGGCCTTCGCCTCAGCCTCCGCCCCTCCCTTTTCAGCGTCCTAGCTCAACGCCTCCTCGCGAGCGCCTCAGCCTCCGCCCCTCCCCTCCCCTCCCTTTTCAGCGCTCTAGCTCAGCATCTCCTCGCGAGCGCCTCAGCCTCCGCTAGCCCGGTCGAATTCCCAACGCCTGTTTCATCGACAGGTGGTGCGAACCTGCCCGCATGCGGGTCTGCCATGAAGACAAGCCACAACGCCGCCGACGCGGTCGAATTCCCAACGCCTGTTTCATCGACAGCTGCGGGCCTACCCGCACATGGGCCTAGGAGGCCTCCTACCTACGCCTCTGGCCCGAGCTCGGTGATCACATACCCGCCGGACTTCGCGTCCTTCTCGAGGACCAGCAGTCCGTGCTTCTGCGCGTCCTCCAGCAGCTCGTTGAAGGAGCGGTAGCCGTAGTAGCTCTCGGCGAAGTTGGGCCGCTTGCGCTTGATGGTCTGCTTGACCATCGACCCCCAGAGAACACCGCTGCGGTCGCGGAAGATCGCCTCGACGGTGTCGACGACGAGCTCCCGCGCCTGCTCCTGGCGCTCCTCGATGCTCGACTCCACCTTCTCCTTGCCGTCCTCCACCTTCTTCGGCGGCCGGGCCTTCTCCCGCCGCTTCGGCTTGCTCTCCTTGACGAGATCATCGTAGTAGATGAAATCGTCGCAGTTCTCGACGAGGAGATCCGAGGTCGACTGACGGACGCCGATGCCGATGACCATCTTGTCGTTCTCGCGGAGCTTGGAGACCAGCGGCGAGAAGTCGCTGTCGCCGGTGATCAAGGCGAAGACCGTGACGTGCGGCTTGGTGTGTGCGAGGTCGAGGGCGTCGACGACCATCCGGATGTCGGCCGAGTTCTTGCCCGAGACCCGGACGTGCGGCACTTCGACGAGCTCAAAGTTGCGCTCGTGGAGAACCTTGGCGTCGGCGCGATAGCGCGACCAGTCGCAGTAGGCCTTGCGGAAGACGACGTTTCCGCGGTCGAGGAGCCGGCCGAGCACCAGGTCGATGTCGAACTTCTTGAATTTGGCGTCTCGGGCCCCGAGGGCCACGTTCTCATAGTCCGCGAAGACGGCGATGTTCGGGGTCTCGCTCTTGCGCTCAGCCATGCCCCTGGAGGTATCACGGCGCGGCCTGGGACGCGACACGAGATCGCGCCTCTTCGCGCCTCTTCGCGCTGCTGCGCAGCCTCGCGCCCTCGGCTCGCGGCCTTCACCGCTCCGACCCAACCCGCTTGACCCCCAGGATCTGCGGCCACTAGCCTCAGTAGAGGACGTCCGTCGACGCGACGAGCACCATGAGCGACCTGCCCGACCGGAGCCATACCCCGAGCCGCAACCCGAGCCGCGAGGACATGCTCGCGACCCGCTTCCCCGCGGAGCCGCGGCCGGGTCAGCTCTTCATCCTGAGGATCCTCTGGGCCGCCTTCGTCGCGACCCAAGGGGTCTTCGCCGTCGTCTACTCCCTCGCGGCCGTCGACGTGAGCGGCCAAGACCCCGAAGCTGCGGCGGCGATGCTGCCGATCTTCCTCGGCCTCGCCCTCCTGATGGCCGGTGCGAGCCTCTTCGCCGCGCCGATCTACGCGGCGAAGGCGAAGCTCGACTACCAGGTCGCGACGCTCTTTCGCTTCGCCATGGCCGAGGCGATCGGCATCTTCGGCCTCGTCCTCGGCTTTATGGGGCTGGAGCTGTACCCCTTTGTCTTCCTCGGCGCGTCGGCCCTGCTCATCCTCGTCCAGATGCCGACCGAGACCACCTACCAGCGCTACCGCAAGGAGTGCCTGAGCAGCGTCCGCTGAGCCCCTGCGGGCTCAGGTCAGGTCCACCCAGCCTGCCCCAGCCCAGCCCATCCAGCGCCGCCCACCGTCGAGCCTGAGCCGACTCCGACCCTACTCGACGACGCGGACCACCGTGCTCGCCGAGTGACCGTAGCGCTCCGGAGCGTACATCCCCTCGGCGTGGACCGGCGGCAGCTGAAACTCGCCGATCGTCGTCGCCCGGGCGAGATAGGAGTAGGTGTAGATCCCAGCCGGGAGACGGTCGGCGAAGAGCAGGAGACGATCGTCCCGCAGCTCGACGTGGTCCCAGCGCCACCATCGACGCCACCAGGAGAAGGCGCCGCCGTCATCCCCCCGGCCGGCGCCGAGCTCTGCGTCGACGTCCCGCAGCGAGGTGTCGAAGCGGGGGTTTTGCCCCTCGAGCCCCGCCGGCAGCGGATCGTCGACGACGACGTAGGAGGCCCGATCGCGGGCGACCACCGTCAGGCTGACCCGGACGAGCTCCCCCGCCTTGATCTCCCAGGAGCCGTCGCTCGCCTGCCTCACCGCGTCGGCCGAGACCGCGCCGCTCCCCAGGGCGACCGCCTCGTAGCTGCGGCTGACGACAAAGCCCTGATCCTCGGCGCCGATCGTCAGGTCGGCGGGGGCGTAGCGCAGGCCGACCCGGTAGTAGAGCTTGCCGGCGCCCTCCTTGGCCAGGGTCAGGAGCCGCTCGGGCGTCGCCTGGAGCGAGCGCATCGGGATCCTCTGCTCGGTGACCGCGAGGGAGCGACCGCTGAACTCCTGCGCCCCCGCGTACTCCTCGCCCAGGAAGATCCTGGCGACAAACTCGGGGATGGTCTTCTCGACCGCGCGGAAGTAGCGGTTGGCGGCGAGGAGCGCCCAGGCGTTGGCGTGGGTCGTCGACCAGCGACCGCCCTCCCGCGGATCGCGGTCGGCCATGATCCCGGCGATGACCTTGGGCAGGAGCGGATCCTCAGGGGCGACCTCCAGGAGCGCCATCAGGACGATCGCGTCGGTCTGGACGCTCGAGTGCATCAGGGTCTGAAGGCCGTCGGCGAAGCCCTCGCTGCGCCTCTCGACGAAGTGGGCGACCTTGGCGTCCTCGGTCGCGAGGCGGACAAGCTCGCCGCGCAGGCGCTCGCTCACCTCGGTCCGCTTGAAGCGGTGCGCCGCCGAGAGCATCCACGCCTGGGCGTAGACCGGCAGATCCGCGCGGTGCGACCAGACCTGGGCGAAGTGCTCGGCGCCCCGACCCTCGCGGCTGAGCAGCCAGAGGGCGAAGGCGCGGCTGGTCCAGTCGTAGGTCCGCCCGTAGGTCGGCTCGTCGGGGCGGGTGATGTAGCCCTCGAGGTAGCGCAGCGCCCGGACCAGCGCCCGCTCCTCGACCGCAAAGCCGGCCTCCTTGCCCTCGAGGAGGGCGAAGGTCGCCCAGGCGCTGACGTAGGGCCAGGACTGCCCGTTGGTGTCCCAGAGGCGGAAACCGCCGTCGCCGTTTTGGCGGCTGAGGAGGCGACGGATCCCCTCCTCGGCGATCGTCGTCCGCCGCTTCGTGTCGGCCCCGTCGGCGATCGAAAAGCCCTCGAGGACAGGTCCCAGGACAAAGATCGGCAGGAGGCGGCTGGCGGTCTGCTCGGTGCACTCGTAGTCGTAGTCGAGCAGATATCGGGTCGCGTCCTCGAGGCCGGCGAGGGCGGTCGACGAGAGGCTGAGCTCGAGCCCGCCAAAGCCGGGCAAGGCGTCCAGCGGCGCCTTGACGAGCTGGGCGATGCTCGACTCGGTGACGCCATAGGTGGCGAAGGCCTGGCGGGTCGCCGGCACCTGGATCGGGAAGGTCACCTCGGTCGCGTCGCGGCCCCCCTTGGCGAGGGCTGCGAACTGGACCCGCGCGCGACCGACCTCATCGGCGCTCATCGGGAAGCGGACCTCGCGGGACTCGCCCGCGGGGATCTCGACCCTGCTCCGGCCTTCGCCGCCGACCTTGACCCCGAGCGCCCGCGCGCCGACCTCGATCGCCTGGGCCGCGTCGGTCTGGTTGTCGACCATCACCGAGGCGTCAAAGCGGTCGCCGTAGTTGGCGAAGCGCGGCAGGCTCGGCCGGATCATGATCGGCTTGCGGACCCGGACCCGGGTGTCGGCCGAGCCGAAGCGATCGGCGACCTTGGTGTCGACCGCGACCGCCATCACCCGGAAGGCGCTGAGGTTCTCGGGCATCGGGATCTCGACGACAGCCTCGCCGCGCTCGTCGGTCATCACCTCGGGGTTGAAGTAGGCGGTGCTGGCGAAGAGCGAGCGGAGGCTGACCTCGGAGGGCGCAGGCCCGCGCTGGTTCGCGTCCACGTAGCCGCTGCGATCCCGCTCCTTGTCGCCCGCATCGTCCACCTTGAAGGCGTAGGCGCGGCCGTAGGCGCTCGCATCGGTCGGCTTCGGCGCGCCTGGGCGGTCTACTGAGTAGGCGACGGCCTCCTCGACCACGTCAGGCCCGGGGATGGCCCCGTTCATCTCCGCCGCGTCGGCCGGGACCTCCGGGGTCCGCCGCAGGAGGAAGGAGCGGAGGTCGAAGACGCGGACGCCGGCCTCCCGCTCGCGGTGGAAGAACTTCAGCGGATCCGGCGTCTCGTAGCCCATCAACGAGAGCACGCCCTCGTCGACGACCATCACCGCGACCGCCGCAGGGAGCACCTCTCCGTCGCGGGTCTTGGTCCGCACGCGCAGGCGCAGGGTCTCCTTCGGCGCCAGCTCCTCGCGATCGGGGGTAAGCTCGACGACGACCCGCTTGCTCGCGCGCGAGACCTCGAGCTCGGTCGCGCCGAAGGCCTGGGCCGGACGACCGAGATCCTGCTCGGGGGGCGCCCCGACGACCTCGATCCGCCCGCGGTCGAGCACCGCGGCGACGTGCAGGTTCGGGATCATCGACGCGTCGACCGGGAGCTCGACGGTCGCGGTGCCGCCCTCGACCTTGAGCGGGCGGGTCTCGACGATCCCCTCGCGCTCGACCACCAGGAGGCCGCGCGCCTCGTCAAAGGGCGAGCGGATCAGCAGCTTCGCGGTGTCCCCCGGCTCGTAGCTGCGCCTGTCGGCGACCAGGTCGACGCGCTGCTGATCCTGCTCCCAGATCACCGCGTCGTCGCCATGAACGTAGAAGGTGCGCCGGCTCTCCTGGGCCCGCCCCGCCTCGTCGCGGACCGTCGCCCGCAGGCTGTAGGTGCCGGGCTTGCCGAGCGCGAGCTCGCAGGAGGCCGGACCGCCGCCGGAGATCGGCGTGCAACCGCCGGCCTCGACCTCGTCGGTCGTGTACTCGTAGATCCACTGACCGTCGCGCTCCACCACCGTGCGCCGGGTCTCCTCGCGGATGAGCTCGAGCCCGAGCGGGACGTCCGGGATCCGGGCGCCCTCGAGATCGACGACGACCGCCTCGACCTTCGCCTGCTCGCCCTCGCGGTAGACCTGGCGATCGCTCCGCAGGCCGATGTAGCGGAGCGCCGGGTGGACGACGAAGGTCTCGCGCCCGGTGATCGACTGACGGTTTTGGTCGGTGACGGTGGCCTCGACCGTATAGCTGGCGGCGACCACCGGCGTCTTCGAGGCGCCTCGCTTGCCCTTGCTCCCGGGCTGGGACGGGGGCGTGGCCACCCCCTCGCCACTGCGCTGAATCCCCACCTCCAACGCCTTGACCGCGTGCAGGGCGACGAAGACCCCGCGCTCGTCGAGGCTCCCCTCCCCCTCGGCGACGAGCGTGTCACCGCCCGGTGAGGGCTCGCCCCAGCGACCGCCCATGCCCCGCCAGACGTCGGGGCTGCCAACGCCGAAGGTGAAGTCACGGTTCTCCGCGCCCGGCGGGGTGAAGCCGGTCTCGCTGCGGCGGATGGTGTAGCGAACGTCGCCGCCGACCAGCGGCGCGCCGTGGAGATAGGCGCCGCGCAGCTCGGCCCGGAGCATGTCGCCGAAGACGAGCGCCGCCGCCTCCTCGCGCTCGACCGAGACCTCAAACTCCGGCGTCCTGTAGTTCTCGACCGAGATCTCGTGGGCGAAGGTGTGAGCGCGGCCGAGGAGGCCGGCGGGGAGCTCGACGTTGACCCCGTAGACCCCGAGGTCCGCGCTCTCCGGGATCGACACGTCAAAAGAGAAGGTGCCGAAGCTGCTCAGCTTCGCCTGCCCCTGGGCGATCTGATGCCCTCGGGGGCCGCTCACGCTGTAGGTCGCGGTCGCCCCCGTCCGCCACAGCTCGATCGTCCCCGCGGGGCCCGACGACTCGCTGCGGACGATACCGCTGAGGTGCGCGGTCTCGCCCGGCTTGTAGGGCTCGCGCTCGCTGTAGATAAAGCCCCTCGGCTCGTCCCCCGCGCTCTCGCGGCCCCACCAGGAGCCGCTCAGATCGCGCTCTAGGGGCAGGAAGGCGACGTCATCGCCGCGGCTCGCGTAGAGGAACCCGTCGTTGTCGATCACCCCGCGGACGCTGACCTCCACGAGCCCGCGCTCGTCGGTCGTGCCCCGCCAGCTCACCTCCCCGCTCGAGCGTCGACGCAGCTCGACCCCGACGCCCGCGAGCGGCTCGCCGCTCTCCATGCTGGTGATCAGCACCGTCCCGCTGTCGCGGTCGAGCGCCGCCGTGATCCCGAGATCGGTCACCTCGATGAAGCGGCTGAGCCCGAGGCGCTGGACATAGCCCCAACGGCTGAAGGGGGAGGTGCGCCCGGTGAGGTAGAGGGTCTTGCCCGCCTCGAGCATGGCCCCGAGATCGAGCTCGACGCGGGTCGGCGCGCGCTTGGCCGTCGGCGTCGCCACCTCCTCGAAGCCGACCGGCGGCGGCACATCGCTGGGCCAGCCCTTCTCGACGTCGAACCACCGGTTGCCGAGGAAGGTGCCGAGCTCGTCCTCGCTGAGCGCCCGCGAGCGAAACTCGACGCTGCTGACCCCGGCGACCTGGATCGCCAGAGATCGCGGGCTCTCCTGGCCGACGCGACGCTCGAGCACCGCCGGCTCGTGGGCGCCGCCGACAAGCTCGAGCTGCGGCTCGTAGGCCGAGGTCTTGACGACCCCCCGGTAGACGCCGCTCATCTCTTGCCCGTAGATGTCCCTAAGACCAGGATCTACGGTCACCGTGTACTTGCTCGCCCCCTCGAATTTTCCGCGCAGCTGGAGGCCGTAGCCGGCCCTGACCCTGAGGCCCTCGACCTTCGGGCTCACCGTGACCAGCTCCTCCAGCCCCTCGTCGATCGGCCGCAGCGGCGTGCTCGTCCCGAGGTGGATCCCGTGGCTCGGCGAGCAGCCCTCCGGAGCGCAGCTCGTGCCCTCGATCCGCAGCGGGGGATAGGTCGCAAATCTCAGGCTCTGGGCCTTGGCCGGGTTTGGACCCTCACCGAAGGCGCCGCCGGGGATCCGCAGGCTGTAGCGGGTGTCGGGGCGCAGGCGCGAGGTCGGGCGGACGACCAGGACCCTGGCACTGTCGACGCCCTCGGTCGCGGCCAGGGCGGCGCCCTCGAGGGAGCCCCAGCCGCTGTGGGGGATCACTTCGAGGTCGACGCTCTCCCGACCCGCGCGCAGCTCGAGCCCCGCCTCGACCAGCTCCTCAGCCCGGATCGCCTGATTGAAGCGGAGAACGATCGGCGTCTCCAGGAGCGCACCGATCGCGCCCTCGGGCGGAAAGGCCACCTCGATCGCCAGGCTCGGCGTCGTGAAGCTCCACTCGGTCGCCTTCGGCAGGGCTCGCCCGTGGATCGAGGTCGTCCCAGACGGCACCTTGACCCGGTAGGTCGTCGAGAAGGGGAAGCGCCCGGCGACCTGATAGGCGAGCGCGTCGGTGCCGAGCCAACGGACCTCCCCCGGCGGCGCCGGCTCGATCTCGAAGGGGATGGCCTCTTGGCGGAGCTCGTCGGTCGCGGCGAGGGGCACCATCGGCTGGCTGAAGACGATGCTGACGCTGTCGATCGCCCCCTGCGCGCCGGTCGGGCCGAAGCGCAGCACCTCCAGCGGACCTCTCGCGAGCTCAGGATCGGTCGTCGGCGCGACAGCGCTGTCCACAGCCGGCGGCGGGAAGGGGAGCTCGATCGTCTCGCCGACGCTCGGCGGCGGCAGGGGGCCCGCCTGCGGCCGAAGCTCGAGCGCGAGGTCCTCGGTCTCGGAGACCAGCGGCGGCACCCCGTCCCAGAGCTCGACCGTGACCGCCGCATCCGCTCCGGGCTTCGCCGCAGGCGGATCCTCGACGTCCCCCTTTGCGCAACCGACAGAGATGATCAGAGCGGCTAGCGCGGCGACCTCAGCGTAGGTCCGAAGGCTGACGACGACCCAGAGGGACCGGTTGGGGCGGAGGCTCGCAGAGCGCTGCATGGGGCGGCGATGATACCCCCTCGCCGACCTCCGCCACTGCAGCCCCGACCGATGTGATCGCCCGCCCAACTTTTGCCGGCGAGAGGGCAGCACCAGGTCGCCTCTGCGTGGCATGGTGTCGGGGCGATGAGGTGGACCCATGCTCGCCGCGGGCTCGACTTCGCCAGCCGAGTGCTGGCCGACTTCCGCCGCCACAAGGGCTTTCTCCTGGCGGGCGGCATCGCCTACAACACGCTGATCTCGCTGATCCCGCTGCTCGCTGTGCTTCTCGCGGCGCTCTCGACCCTCTTCGACCAAGCTCAGATCGTCGCCGTCGTCCACGCTGAGCTGGCGCTCGTCCTGCCGGGCGAGGTCGACGCGGTGGTCCACGAGATCGAGGGCTTCCTGGCCAACCGCGACATGATCGGCGGGATCGGTCTGCTCGTGCTCCTCTTCTTCGCCTCCCTCGCCTTCCGGATGCTCGAGGACGCCCTGGCCGTGATCTTCGAGCATCGGCGGATCCCCGAGGCCCGGCGCTTTTGGATCTCGGCGCTCCTCCCCTACCTCCTGATCCTGGTCCTAGCCGTCGCTCTGGTCGCCCTGACGACCCTCTTTGTCCTCCTCGACACGGTCCCCGTCGATCCCGCGACCAAGCTCGGGGATGTCGTCACCGGCCTCAGCTCGGCGGTCCTCTACGTCGGCGGGCTAGCCGGCCACGTCTTCCTCTTCGCCCTGATCTACCAGCTGATGCCGCGGATCAAGGTCCAGTTCCGGCGGGCGATCATCGGCGGCCTGATCGCGACGATCCTCTGGGAGGTCATCCGCAGGATCCTGACCTGGTACTTCACCAGCCTGTCGATGATCAGCGTGATCTACGGCTCGCTCGCGACCGGCGTCATCGTCCTCTTCTCCTTTGAGATCGCCGCGGTCATCCTCCTCCTCGGCGCTCAGGCGATCGCCGAGCTCCAACATAGCGCCGACGCCGGCCTCCCCTGGTACGAAGCCGCGCCCGACGAGATCGAGCCCCTCGTGCCGTCCACACCAACGGGCGCGCAGCCGCCCCAACCTGCGGCCGAGCGCCGCGCAGCCGTGGCACAGGCTCCTGCTAAGATGCCTCCGGAATGGGCCGAGCGAGCGCCAACCACCTCGACACCACGCTGATCGAGGCCCCGGAGAACGACGACTCCGGCGAGCACAGCGGCGACAAGCTGCTACCGGCGCTGGTCCTCCTCTGGTCGCGCGACGAGCCCGAGCGCGTCGGCGAGCTCGTCTGCCTGCCGCCCGGCGGCCGGGATCGGATCTACACCATCGGCCGGGCTGTGACGGTCAACAGCGACGGCTCGATCCCCCTGACCCTCGCCCAGCTCCGGCCGAGCGGTCGCCGCGAAACCGGCCCCTTCCGCGCCGCCCACATCTCCCGCCGACAGCTCGCGATAAACCACGAGGGCGAGGGCAACCTCCGGATCGAACAGGTCGGCCGCGGTGCGCTGCGGCTCAACGGTCACCCGCTCAAGCACGGGGTGGTCCAGCCCGGCGCGATCATCGAGGCCGAGAATCGGATCACCTTCCTCTACACCCAACGTCCCCTCTCGTGGATGCGACCGCAGGCCCGCGACACCCCGCTCGGCTTCGCCTACGGAGAGGCGGATCCCTGGGGCCTCGTCGGCGAGTCGCCCGCCGCCTGGGAGCTACGGCGGCAGGCCGCCTTCCTCGCCAGCCGCGACGAGCACGCGCTGATCCTGGGCCCCAGCGGCAGCGGCAAAGAGCTGCTGGTCCAGGCGATCCACGGCCAGTCCAAGCGCGCGGACAAGCGGGTGATCGCCCGCAACGCCGCGACGATCCCGGAGGCGCTGATCGACGCCGAGCTCTTCGGCAACCTCCGCAACTATCCCAACGCGGGCATGCCTGAGCGCCCGGGGCTGCTCGGCGAGGCCGACGGCTCGTCGCTCTTCCTCGACGAGATAGGCGAGCTGCCGCCGCAGCTCCAGGCTCACCTCCTGCGGGTGATGGATCACGGCGAGTACCAGCGCCTCGGCGAGCCGACCGTGCGGGTCGCCAACCTCCGGCTCATCGCCGCGACCAACCGCGACCCGGGCGAGCTCAAGCACGACTTCCTCGCCCGCTTCCCCCACCGGATCACGATCCCCGGCCTCCAGCAACGACCCGAGGACGTGCCCCTCCTCGCCCGCCACCTCCTGCGGAGGATCGCCTCCAGCGATCGGGCGCTCGTCGCCCACCTCATCCGCGACGGCGAGCCCCTCCTCTCCCCGGAGCTGGTCTCGGCGCTGGTCGGCTACGGCTATACGACCCACGTCCGCGAGCTCTCGGAGCTGCTCTGGCGCGCGCTCGACAGCTCCACCGGCTCGGTCGTCGAGCCGCCCCCCCAGCTCGTCGCAGTCTCCCGCCCGCAGCCTGCCCCCGAGTCGACGCCGCACACCGGCGCCCTGACCAAGGCCCAGGTCGAGGCTGTCATGGAGCGATGCGGCGGGGTCAAAGAGGTCGCCTGGCGCGAGCTCGGGCTGCGCAACCGCTACCAGCTCCACCGCCTGCTCAAAAAGCTCGGTGTCGACTGAGAACCGGGCCGAGGCCGCGCCCTCGCTCGCCGCGAAGTGCTGCCCAGCTGCCCAGCCGCCCAACTGCGTACGCGTCGCCGCTGCGCGCGTCGCCGCTGCGCGCGTCGCCGCTGCGCGCGTCGCCGCTTGCACGCTATCCACTGAGCGTGCGCACGTGTGCGGTCGAAGACGGGCGTGCGCACAGGGCGATAGAGCGCCCCCACGGAGGAAAAGTGAGGCTCAAAGCCCCCCGCGCACATTTTGAGCATTGGCACGTTCATTGCTCCCTAGAACAGACAGATGCAACGCAGACACCCGAGCCCGCGCTGCATCCGGTCTGAACGTGCTGGGGAGGCACATCAGACCCCCGAGGGTATCGCCGCAGCGGGGAGCTGCGGCCGTCCTCGGACCTACCGCGACCGACCGACACCGCAGACGACGAAGAGGCCCGGGGAGGGGCCCCTTCGTCGCCCGGCGCGGCTCCGGACGCGCCCTCTTCCGGGGGGATAGGATCGATCTCCGCGGTGCCCTGGGGAGGTCACCGCGAAGCTCACCTATCCCCTCGGATCCTTCTTGTCGGCGACGCGAGAACGCCTCGTCGGGGCCTCGCAGCCGCCCGGCCGCCCGGCGCTCCCTGGCCGTCGAAGACCATCCCGAGGAGCCGGCAAAAGTCCCACCGCGCTCGCTTGCCCTCGCAGGCCCTCTTGGCGCCGCTGAAACTTGCGCTACGGCCCGGTACCGCCGCACGACGTCGGAACCAAGAGGACCAACGATCGCTTCGCGAGAGCACACAAGACTTTCACCACGGCCTCCTCGGCTGAACCGCTGCGGAGTCTCGTCGCCTCACAGAGGTCTTCTGGGAGAGTTCAACGCCGATCGGCGCTGCAGCCCCGCCCGAGGCAACAAAGAGTGCTCGCGCCTCAACAATAGACCCTCACCGAGCTCCGAGTCCTGGACGGCAGACGTGACAGAGGTTACCGAGCCTCGATTGTTGATAATTGTGACCTCGAGCGAAGCCGCGGGGGCGATATGTTCTCGTCAAACCTCTTTGATCACACCCGCACGAGCACAAGCTCGACCGCGAGCGGCAAACCGGCCAGCGAGAAATGTGAGCAATCTTAACTGACGAACTTCGCCGCCCCCTCCTCATTCATGCTCTCCTCCGTGGAGAGTCTCCTCGCCCCGTGACGGGGTCGTCCGGCTCGAGAGGTCTTGATGATGCGTAGCTCCCTGCTCTTCAGCCACTTCGCCCTCCTGGCCGGAATTTTTTGCCTCTCTGCGACCATCGAGGCAAAGCCCATCAAGGGCAAAGCGTGGCCAGCGCTACGCAAACACGAGAATAGTGGCAAGAAGCGCAAGGGCGCGAGCAGTCATACCTTGCCTGCGGGGCAACCATGGGCGCTCTCGAAGTTCCTCTTCCGCTTTGAGAACGGCGATCACGAGCTCCGAAGGCTCCGTCTTCAACCCACCGACAGCGGCAACACCCTCAATTTCGCCTTCAACGACTACAATTCCGACGATCCGTATAGCATCCGCTATGGACTGATCGGCCTCACCGAGCGCGCCTACAAGGCCGGTGAGATCTGGAAGCAAACACCGCTGCGCAAGGACGTAAACGCTGGTCTCACCAAGGCGGAGCAGAAGAAGCTCGGCGGGGCCTGCATGAACGGCGCGGGCTACGTGCCCCTGCTGAGCGGTTTTGACTTCAGCCAGAGCGCTAAAGACGTCAACGTTCGACGCCTGGCCGCAATATGTGCGGTCGAGACGAGCAAGCAATGCAAGACCACCTTCGGCTGGCAGACCGCTCCGGGGGGAAAGTGCTCGCCAGGGCAAGCCTCGCGGAGCGCCAAGCAGGTCGTCTATCGCAAGGCGTGGGAGGAGGCGGGTCGCCTCGACACCGACGACATCGAGGCATTCTTTGACAGCAAGCGCACGTACGGCGACAAGGCGATCGACGTGGACTGGCTCTACGTCCCGATCACGGCCATTGATCAGTGCCGTATGTTCTACGGGCGGGACACCCGCGCGATCGCAGACTTCGCGAGAGGCCGCGACGTCGCCATCCAGGGCTTTGACTATCGATTCCTCGACACCGACCACCACATCCTCGAGGTCGGGCTGCTGCCTCAGAGCAACGACGGCAACAACGTACGATTCCGCGACAACGACGGGGACGATCCTTTTGAGTATCGCGTGCAGCTCTGCTCGCTCAAGAGGAGCGGCAATGCTCCCGTGCCAACCGTGAGCAACCCAGTCCAACCCAAGCTCCCCAGCCAGGGAGTACCGCTCTTCACCCCGAAATTCCCGCTCGGAGGATCGAGCGGCTCCAAAGGGGCGCCGAACTACGCATCGCTGCGCTTCATCACCAGCAACGCCAGCACCAGCGGAAAGGGCGAGAAGACCGCCGTCGCCAACATCCAGGGGGCTCCGCTGCTCTCATCCTTCTTCTTCGGCTTCAAGAACGGCGACCACAAGATTCGCGCCATCGGCGTCGAGCCAGCAGGCGGATCCGTGCACTTCACCTACAGTGATGGCAACGGCGATGACCCCTTCAAGGCGCGCGCCACGTACATCGGCGCGGGCGGGGTCGCCCTCAAGACGATTCAGGTCGCCTCCAAGGATGAATTTGGAGCGCCAGCCCACAACTGCAACGTCGACAGGAACTGCCGCTGGACCATCGGCCAGGATGAGGGCGTGCCAGACAGCTTTGTCTCCATACTCTCGGGGATGCACTTTGAGCGAAGAGCGACCGACGCCAACATCGGGGCCATCGGCGCGGGGCAGCACGGGACCACCTTCCAGGCGCTCCTCACGGAGCAAGGAGGCTGGGACTGGAGACATGTCAATTCACAGACCGATCGCGGCGCGCGGGCGCCCAAATTTCGCGGTTCGGTAGTGCTCGTCCCCAAGTCGAGGATCGAGACCTGCTCCAGCACCTCTCGCCAGTGGCACGGGGGGAAGGCCAACAAGCCCAACAAGCGCTACGACTCCGTCCAGCTCGAGCCTGGAAAGAGGTTCGTGCTGCAGAGCGTGGGCTTCTCCTTCGGTGTCAGCAAAGATCACCACCTCGAGCACCTCGGGGTCGAATACAACTCCTCGACCGGAGAGCTCCGCGTACACTTCAAGGATGATAACCGTGACGATCCCTATAGTTGGAACGTGTCGTACTGCTACCTGAAGTAGCTGCCTCGCGGGGGCGGAGCACTCCGCGCTTCGAGAGGTTTACCTGTACGGCCACAAGCAATGGCGGATCTACGAGCCCGAGCTCGTTCTCCCTGACCCCGAACAGGTTGAGAGCCTCCCGAGGCCCCGCCGAGGCGCATTGGCACACGCCGGCATCCTCGCCCCCGGCGATCTTACATTCCTCGCGGCTTCCCCCACGAGGCGCGCACCCTCGACGAGGCATCCCAGCATCTGCCCCTCGGTGTGCGACCACAGACCTACGCGGAGCTGCTCCACGCCACGATCGCCGCCGCCGCCCGCCACGACCCGAACTTCCGGCGGGGGCTACCGCCGGGGCTCGCACGGCGAGATCGGCTCCGAGGCCCACCGCCCGAGCTGATGACCCACGTCGAAGCGCTGCTCGGCGAGCTCAGAGCTCCCGCTTCGATCGCTGAGGGCCTGGACGAGCTCGGCACGGCGAACGAGGGAGCGCACCGTCATCGAGCCGAGCCCCCGGGCATCAGCGGGTCCTCGATGTCCGCGGCGAAGTCGGGCGGCCATCCGCAGTCTCTCCTAGCGGCGCCTCGTCGCCCGGGCGACTCGAAGCGGACGCGCAACTCCCCACCCTCGCTCATGACCCGTGAGAGCTGGCCCGCCCCCCTCGACGACGAGGATCTCCGCATCGCCCCCGAGCTCGAGGCCGTCGGCGAAGACAGGGCGACCCCTGACCCACCGCGACATCCCCGAGACGGGCGGCGAAGAGCTGAGCTGAGCTGAGCTGAGCTGGATGGATCGCGACGGGCCCCAGCTCCCGAAGCACCTAGAGTCGAACACCTTGCCAGGAGTCTGCACATGACCACCGTGCTCACCTACATCGCCGCTATCTACTGCCTGCTCGTCTTCAACTCAGCGGTCCACAAGTTCGCGAAGAGAGCGCTCGGTGGCGACACATCGGATCACTTGGCGAATATCGTCGTGCACTCGCTCCATATCACATGGGTTTCGGCGCTCTCCCTCGGCATTGTGCTCATGGAGTACGATGCACGAACCCACAGCGCCCTGGTGGTGTTTCCGACGCTCTTTCTGACGACGTTCTACATGCACGAACTCAACCTTCGCCGCATGACGACCGATATTTCGCTTCACCATGCGGCGTTCGTCGCCATCTTCCTTATGGCGCTTCATGACAACATGGTGATTCTGTTCAACTGCTTCAACGTCATCGAGTTCGGGCACCTCTTTCACTTCATTCCATACATCATGTACCGGCGCGGAGCGCCGCTGAGCTCAGTCTTGCGCGCGGCCAACGTGTCGGTCATCGGCTTTGCGATCGTGAGAATCGTCGCATTTCTCGGCATCGCGCTCTTCGTCGCCGCGACCAATTGGGACATGCTCATGGCCTACAGCCCCATCCGTAGATTCGCGGCGTTCGGACTCGTAACAGTGCTCTTTGTCCTTCAGTTCTGGATGCAGCGCGATGTGATCGTGAGCCGTGACCGGGTGCTCAAGAAGATGGGACCGACGTGATCGGCGCGCGCCACCTGCTGACCCTCTCCCCTCATGCGATCCCACGGGGCACAGCGCACGGAGCTCGCGCCCCCCGCCCCATGATCCCACTCAGGGCTTGGGCGTGGTTCGCGTCTCCGTCCCCACAAGCTCCCCGACACCGAGCGTCTCCCTCAAGTTCGCAGATCGACCCCTGTGAAGCGCTTGTCGTTCGTCGACGAACCCCCGGACTCGCGCAAGGCAGACTTGCCCTACCACGAAGGCGACACCGCAGCGCCGATCGGAGGCGCAGGGAGACAGCGTGGTCGCTCGGCGCACGATCGCGGCCTGTGGGAGCAGGCTGCCCCTGTGAGTCGGCCCACAAAACTGCCGCACGGCACACCTCGTGAGAGCACCAACTCGACCCGCGTCTGCGCAGAAAGTCCGCGAAGTTCCACCACAAGGCTCGCGCCCCGGGTCGAGGTCCCGCATCGGAGCCGCGGACGACGCACGGACCGCGAGAGCCGGGGCATGGGCGACTCGCTCCTCGCGACCGTGGCGCTCACCGACAACTTTCACTGAAACAGCAGGTTGTCCATCCCCGTGGACGATCCGGCCTGTACCGGCGAAGCTCCGGACCCGAAGCGCTGCGGCGTCGTCGAGCCCCAGGAACACGGACCTGAGGAGCCGGCGGTCGACCTTGCGTCGCCGCCGCTTCTCTCGTGGTGGAGTGATTGGCTCGTGGAGGGGCTCACGGGCAGAGGAGCGCGGAAGCCGAGAGGACCAGCTCCAGGCTCTCGACTTCATGCCGGGGAACCCTCGCCGCAGGAGCATCGACGCCAGGTGAGCCTTCCCGTTCGGCGAAGCCGCAGCCGCAGCCGCAGCCGCAGCCGCGGCCTATGAGGAGCAACAAGACGATCCTGCGAGCCAGGTAATTGATCCTTGATCGCTTCGCGGGCCCCCGGTATGCGTATGAGCATGAGACCTCTGAAAAGAGATCGCCGAGCAGCGTCAAGCTGCAAAAGATTTCGATACGAAGGAGCTGCAAAATGCTGAGACACAACACATGGATTACCTTCACCCTTGGAACCCTTATGATCGCCGGTTGTACCGGTGACGATGCGACGACAGTCGCGACCGCGACGGTCACCGACTCGGGCTCGAACTCGACCTCGCTCACCTCGGTGACGACAGGCGGTAGCGCCTCGGGGACGATGAGCGGTAGCGCGACCGAGACGATGAGCGGTACCGACTCGATGTCGGACTCGAACTCGAGCGAGTCCGAGACCGCGACGGAGACCGCGACCGACACCGCGACCGACACCGATGTGACGGCGACCGACACCGACACGACGACGAGCGACACCGACACGACGACGAGCGACACCGACACGACGGCGACCGACACCGACACGATGGGGACCGACACCGACACCACCGGCGATCCCGCCTCTTGTGGTGACGGTGTGCTCGACGCTGGCGAGCAGTGCGACGACGGCAACAACGAGGACGGCGACGGTTGTCAGGGCGACTGCAAGCTGCCGAAGCCGCCGGTCTGTCCCAACGGGGAGACCGCCATTACGTGCGACGCCGACACCGACCAGTGGTACGAGGCGATGGAGATGAACTGCTCGGACAACCCCGAGGAGACCCCGATCATCTACAGCCAGAGCATGAACTCCAACGACCCGGACGCCTGGCGGATCGCCAAGGGCTTCGGCACCTACATGGAGATGGGCGAGCTCCTCTACAAGCCGCAGGGCGGCGAGTCGTTCCTGATGCTCTCCACCGGCGTCATCTCTCAGCCAAACGGCCAGGGCATCGTCACCGAGGCGAGCGGCTCCCAGGGCGACAACGACGACAACGGCAACGACGACAGCGACTCGCTGCCGCCGCCGATCAACGTCAGCGAGGGCTCGAACGACGGCAACGGTGGCACGCCCTTCGAGATGTGTGACGGCGTCGGCGACTGCTCCGACACCCTCGAGTCCGCGTGGACGCTCGGCTCCGGCGACCCCAACGACAAGGCCTGGGTCACCTGGAAGACGGACGTCCCCGAGCTGGTCGAGAGCTACTCGTTCAGCTTCGCCTACTTCTCCTCGGAGTGGCCGACCTTCGTCGGCACCCAGTTCAACGACCTCTTGATCGGCTGGCAGACCTCGGAGGCCTACACCGGAAACACCACGTTTATCGGCGACGCGCCGGTGACGATCACCTCGCTCGACCCCTACTTCGTCCAAGACGGCTACACCGGCAACGAGCCGCAGCTCCAGGGCACCGGCTTCGAGGGGAACGCTGGCACCGACTGGTTCGGCGTCAACCAGAACGTCGTCGCCGGCGAGACGGTCACCTTCACGATCATGATCGCCGACATGGGCGACGACATCCTCGCGACCATGGCGATCATCGACAACTTCCACTGGAACTGCGAGTCGTGCATCCCCGTGGACGACATCAAGTGTACGGGGGAAGTCCCGGATCCGAAGTGCTGCGGCGTCGTCGAGCCCCAGTAGTCCGCACCTAAGGAGCCGGCGGTCGACCTTGGGTCGCCGCCGGTTCTCTAGTGGTTGAGTGGTTGAGCGCTACGCCGAGCAGGTCGAGGAGACAAAGGGAGGAGAGCGCGCGCGGTCTCTCGGCGCAGGCCCCTCAAGGCGTTCTTCGAGATGGGCGAATGCCGCCCACAGAAGTG
>Ga0316189_10002478_pt1 | contig 18074 bp, 14 predicted proteins | sample LowCovwburrow_MG_FD_204930 | JGI IMG/M metagenome (GOLD analysis project Ga0316189, IMG submission 204930) | Coastal sediment microbial communities from Maine, United States - Lowes Cove worm burrow | ecosystem: Environmental > Aquatic > Marine > Coastal > Sediment | place: USA: Maine...
GAACTGGGCTTTGATCTTGATACAGCATTTAAAGAAGCCGAGCGATGTCTCAATTGCGATATTCAAACCGTATTTACTGAAGAAAAATGTATTGAGTGCGATGGTTGCACAGATATATGCCCAACCGATTGCATCACCTTCATCAATAATGATGAGCAAGACGTTCTGCGAACCAAGCTAAACGCTCCCGCAGAGAATACAGAACAAGATTTGTATGTATCTGAATCTCTGCCAACTGGTCGGGTAATGATCAAAGACGAGGATGTGTGTCTTCACTGTGGTTTGTGTGCAGAACGCTGTCCAACGTCGGCTTGGGATATGAAAAAATATTTATACACAATCACCAAAGCTGGCAACGAACCATCGCCAATATTAGTAGAGCACGTGGAACGCTCGCAACCAAAGAATAGCAAACGGGAGCAGGCAGCATGAGTCCTATAAATACTGCAAGCAATTTGGAACCAGTGATTAATGACTTCGTTGTTAAGTTTGCCAATGTAAACGGTTCTGGCTCAGCTAGCGCCAACAACATGTTTGCCAAAGCAATATTTCGTATGGGCATACCTGTAAGCCCGCGTAATATTTTTCCATCAAACATTCAGGGCTTGCCCACTTGGTATGAAGTTAGAGTTAGTGAGCAAGGCTACTTGGGACGACGCGGCGGTCAGGTTGAACTAATGGTCTCGGTTAACCCTCAGAGCATGGCTGACGATGTCAAAGAAGTATGCCCCGGCGGCTACTTCTTCTATGACAATAGCTACCCGCTGAATTTCAAATTAATTCGCGACGATGTTAATTATATTGGGCTACCTCTAACCGAAATCAGCAATACCAATTTCACCAACCCACGCCAACGGCAATTGTTTAAAAACATCATCTATGTTGGCGCCTTGGCCTATCTTATCGGCATTGAGTTTGAAGCATTGGCAAGCATCGTTAACGATACGTTTAAGGCTAAGCCAAAATTAATCCCACCAAACATAGATGCCTTACAATTGGGTTTTGATGAAGCTCAAGCAGCCTTCAGTCAACCTTTGCCTATTCAGCTCAAGAGACGGGATAAGAATAAGGGAAAAATTTTATTGGAAGGAAATGAAGCTTGCGGCCTAGGTGCAGTCTATGGCGGCGCAACCGTGGTTGCATGGTACCCAATTACACCGTCTACTTCGGTGATAGAAGGCTTCGAGAAATATGCAAAGAAATTACGGGTAGACCCAGACACCGGCAAGAACAATTATGCTTTGGTGCAATCAGAAGACGAATTGTCCGCCATTGGCATGGTCATTGGCGCTAACTGGAACGGTGCCCGATCATTCACTGCAACTTCTGGGCCGGGTGTCTCGCTCATGAGCGAGTTTTTGGGATTAGCTTACTTTGCGGAAATTCCGACGGTGTTAATCGATGTACAACGAGTTGGGCCGTCAACCGGAATGCCGACCCGAACCCAACAGTCTGATATCACCAGCGCCGCCTATGCCTCGCATGGCGATACTAAAAATGTATTACTTTTTCCTGCAACCCCAAAAGAGTGCTTTGAGCTTACCGCTGACTCTTTCGACATTGCTGAACGCCTACAAACTCCAGTTATCATTATGACCGACCTTGATCTTGGTATGAACGAACATATCTGTGATGAGTTGGACTGGGATGACGACCGAAGCTATGATCGCGGCAAGGTCTACTCGTCAGATGATCTGGATAAAATGGAGCGATTTGGCCGTTATCTAGACAGTGATGGCGACGGCATTACCTATCGTACAATCCCCGGCAGGCATCCAGATAAAGGCATGTTTTTCACCCGAGGAACCTCTAGGAACGAATATGCTATCTATACTGAAAAAGGCGAAGAATACGAGCAAAACATGCAGCGGCTGCAGCGAAAATGGAACACCGCTCCGCAGTACTTACCTGCACCGATTGAAACTATTCGGGATGAAGCAAATAACATAGGCATCATTCATTTTGGTACCAGCCTGGAATCTACACATGAAGCGATCGACCAGCTGGTAGAGCAAGGTAGGGCCGCTAATGATATGCGTTTACTAGCATTCCCATTTCATGATCAGGTCAAGGAATTCATAGACAAGCATGAGCAAATCTTCGTTATCGAGCAAAATCGTGATGGTCAAATGAAGAGCCTATTGGTCAATGAACTTGAGATTGACCCTACCCGACTTATCGCCATCTTACATTTTAATGGTGACCCTATCAGCTGCAAAAACATAATGACTAAGATTGAACCACTTTTAATTCAGCAACGGTCTAGTAATTCTAGCGCAGCCAATTAGACTGCCCACAGAAACACTTCACAAAAATATAGTCACAGAGATATTGTATGAGCTTTTACAAACCCAGCTTCCGGCATCCCGGCATACCTAAAAACAAATTAGGTTTAACTAGAGCGCCCTACGAAGGGCCAATATCTACATTGTGCGCTGGCTGTGGACACGACTCTATCAGCGCAGCTATTGTGCAAGCCGTTTGGGATTTAAATATTGAACCACACCGAGTCGCTAAGATGTCGGGGATTGGCTGCTCGTCCAAATCGCCGGCGTACTTTTTGAATAAGGCTCACGGCTTCAATTCGGTACATGGCAGAATGCCATCAGTTACCACCGGAGCAAATGCAGCCAATGGCGAATTGTTGTACATAGGCGTATCTGGTGACGGCGATACTGCATCAATTGGCATGGGGCAATTTGCACATGTTATGCGTCGAAATTTGAATATGATGTATCTGGTTGAAAATAATGGCTGTTACGGACTAACCAAGGGCCAAGATTCGGCCACTGCCGACCAGGGCTCTAAAAGTAAAAAAGGTCGCATAAACCCTTTTGGCGCAATTGATCTTGTCGCATTAGCGCTTGATTTGGGCGCCACCTTTGTGGCTAGAAGTTTTTCTGGTGACAAGGAGCAGCTGGTTCCACTAATGAAAGCAGCAATGTCACACAAGGGTTTTGCTCTGATTGACATTGTTTCTCCCTGCGTCACCTTCAATAATCACGCTGGCTCAACTAAGAGTTATGACTATGTAAGAGAACATGTGGCTGCAGGGTCGGTGGTTGACTTTGTACCAATGGAACAGGAAATTACACTCAATCAAATACAAGGCTCAACCCAAAAGGTTGAGCTTTTTGACGGACACTCCGTTCGCTTGAAGAAACTCAGTGATTCTTATGATCCAACCAGCCGCCGAGCGGCAATGACAACCTTGATGGAACACAAGGCAAACGACAAACTATTGACTGGATTAATTTTTGTAGATCCAGATGCCATCAATTTCCACGAAATATTAAATTTAAGCAAAACCCCGCTTAACGAAATGGATCAGCAACAGTTATGTCCAGGAAGTGAGTTACTCAACGGAATAAATCAGGGTTTTCGTTAGCTCGCCATAAAAACTTATCAATCAAACCCCGCTTACAGAGCGGGTCTGTCGGATAATGATTTGCGTCAGGAGAGAGTGGGAGTTCGAGACTAATTTTTTGATAATTTGAGACGTAATGGTTGTTCCATTGCTCGAAAATTCTCGGAAAAATAGGCCAAAGTGGTGCTTTCGTACTAGCATAATTCATTATCCGACAGACCCAGAGTCTATGCGGGGCTTTATTATTGGCGATGGCATAGACTGAGCGAGAGAACATTTCAATCGATCCTACTTCCTACTATCCGCTCACAATGTTATAGTATTACATTGCAGAATAGTATTATCAATATTAGGTCTCATGATTGCCAAACTTCTTAGCTCCACCTCTTTAGATAAATTTGCCATATTCCTTTCCGGAGCATGTGTAGTGCATTGCTTAGTGACACCTATTGCGTTAACCGTGCTACCTCTATTTCTAGCCAGCAACCTGTTGGAAGACGTACTTTTTCATAAGGCTATTCTGTGGTTTGTTTTACCTACCAGCTGTATAGCCTTGTTTGTAGGCTGCCGTAAACATAGAGATTTATTTATTGCTTCCACCGGCATAGCCGGTATGTTGTTGTTGGTGTTAATCGCATTTTTCGCGCATGACATATTGAGCTCTTTTCAAGAGAAAATGGCCACCTCAGTCGCTGGCTTAATTCTCGCAGTCTCACATGCGCTAAACTATAAAGCCTGTCAGCAACAACCGTGTGATGATGCGCAATGTGCAACTAAGCATCACCATTAATTTGCATTCTCTCGCAAAGTTAATTTGAAATTGATTTGCACTAAGTATTGATCATGACAGCACACTACAGATATAGTTATCGTTCCAGTTGCACAACCCCAATTTGATAGGACTCGTATGCAAATCAAAACCATTCGCCCTTTTTTATTCATACTCGGCTGGCTTTCACTGTTACCATTAAATGTTAATGCACAGGTAACGGTTGTTAGTAATGCCAATATCTACCTAGGAATACCGCTGACTGAGAAGGTCGAAGCATTTGCGCACGAGGACGGGCTAGTAGTTGCCTATGGAAAGCAAGATGATTTAACCGCAGCCTACCCTGATGCCACGCATATGGACTTATCCGGCGCCACGGTTGTTCCAGGGTTTATAGATGCACATGCCCACCTGCTCGGACTTGGAGAAAGCCTGATGCGAGTTGATCTGATGGGAACTAATAATAAAGGCGAAGTATTGCAACGCATGAAAGATTTTGCAGCTGATCTTTCCGACCAACAATGGTTACTCGGCCGTGGCTGGGATCAAAATGACTGGCCAGTTAAAGAATTACCGTCAGTGGCCGACTTAGACTCTGCATTTCCTTCGCGCCCCGTATGGGTTAGGCGTATTGATGGGCATGCCGGCTGGGGTAATAGCGCTGCCTTAGCGTTTGCAAGCGAAGATCTCAACGGCGACTGGCAACCTGATGGCGGCGAAATTAAAAGAAATCAACAAGGTGAAGCCACTGGAATTTTTATCGACAACGCAATGCAATTGATTGAAAGCAAGATACCCGCTCCCAGTGACCAACAAATGAGAGATGCGCTATCCCTTGCAATGAATAAGACCGCGAGTGTCGGGCTAACCTCAATACATGATGCTGGAACCAGCAAGCGAGTTTGGGATCTACTGCGCACAGCCAAATCGGCCAACGAGCTCAAAGTCAGAGTCTATGCAATGGCGGATGGCGACAGCGACATGCTCGCTTATCTATGCAAAGGGGGCGCTATAATCGATCCTTATGCAATGTTAAGCGCGCGTTCGGTAAAGCTTTATAGTGACGGTGCCTTAGGCTCTCGGGGTGCCGCCTTACTAACACCCTATAGTGATAGTCCTGATCAACTGGGACTGTTGCTAGCGCCTGAAAAAACACTTGCGGCGTATACACAAAAAGCGGCTGCCTGCGGCTTACAGGTAAATATTCATGCCATTGGTGATCGTGGAAATCGCGTAAGCCTAGATGCGTTTAAGTCGGCGGCAAATGTAAAGAATCCAGGTCGGCACAGAATTGAGCATGCACAGATTATTGAGTCTTCAGACTTTATTCGTTTCAAACAATTAGGAGTGATCGCGTCAGTGCAACCTACGCATGCAACCAGCGACATGTATTGGGCTGAAGATAGAGTCGGAAGCAAACGCATAAAGGGGGCGTATGCTTGGCAAACAATGTCTCATCTAGGAATTCCGCTAGCGCTGGGTTCCGACTTCCCCGTCGAGAAAGCTGACCCTCTATTAGGCTTCTACGCCGCCATAAGCCGTCAAGACGCCAAAGGCTGGCCAAAAGACGGATGGTATCCCGAGCAACGGCTTACTCGTGAAGAAGCCCTTTACGGATTCACCCTTGGCGCAGCCTACGCGGCTTTTCAGGAAGACCAGCTTGGATCATTAGAGAGGGGTAAGCGAGCGGACTTCGTGGTGCTTTCCAAAGACATTATGACAGCGCCTATTGAGCAAATTCTGCAAACAGAAGTGCTTGCCACCTATCTCAACGGTAAAGTGATATTTGAAAAGCAGCCCTTAGCGGCAGATTTGGATCAATAGCCGTGACGTTCATTTGCTAAACAGCTCAAAACAACAGACTTAAGCTCTGGACAGAATCATTTGATAATCGTACACTTATCAAATGATTGACAAAACTAAGTCTTCTCACGGCGGTGCTCGCGCAGGCGCTGGCCGACCAACGGGTAGCGGCAAATATAATGAAAAAACCAAGGCGATCCGCGTGCCTGAAGGAAGCATCGCCTATATAAAAAATTATCTTGCCTCCTACCCCGACGTCTCGATAGAACCAATAGCTCAACCAATAGCTCAACCAATAGCTCAACCACGCACTAATAGTCAGGCAGCCCAGGGCGCTAGTATTGGTAAATTAGAGATTCCGCTATTTAGTTCAAAAGTAGCCGCTGGCATACCATCGCCTGCTGAAGATCATATCGAAGAAACCTTAGATCTGAACGACTACATGGTCGAGCGACCGGAAACCACCTTCATGCTCAGAGTTGAAGGCGAGTCTATGAAAGATGCCGGAATCCTTCCCAATGATATTCTGGTCGTTGATCGATCACTACAGGCCAAACACAATAAAATCGTTATCGCTGCTATCGATGGCCAACTAACCGTTAAACGCCTGTTTCACCGCGGCGGATTAATTAAACTAATGCCAGAAAATTCGGCCTATCCTGAAATCGAAATGGAGCAAGAGTCCGATTTACTCATTTGGGGTGTAGTGATTGGAAGCTTCAGAAGGTTCCAATCATTTTGATTCGGGCGATTCTAGATCAAGGCAGTGCAATACCAGTAGTGCAATACCAATAGCCCAACACCAATTGCTAAGAGGCTATCCGAGAACGAGCTAGGTGTCGACTAGGTGTCATAGGCTACTTCAAGAACTTCGTAGGTTTTTTCCCCACTGGGTGCTTGGAAGGTGAACTCATCCCCCTCAAACTTACCTATAAGTGCCTTGCCTATTGGAGAGCTTAATGATATTTGTCCCTTGGCTATATCCGCTTCCAAATCGCCAACAATTTGGTAACTAACTTCCGCATCCGCTTGCTCATCGTATAACTTCACCAACGCACCAAACACAACTTTGCCTTGCGCATTCAACTTTGCGGGGTCAATAACCTCGGCGATACTGAGATTTGATTCAAGCTCTTTAATTCTTCCCTCTACAAAACCTTGCTGCTCCTTGGCTGCATCATATTCCGCATTTTCAGATAGGTCGCCATGCGACCGCGCTTCAGCTATGGCGGAGATAACTTTAGGTCGCTCAACACTCTTTAGGTTCTTTAGCTCGGCTTGTAAAACTGCAGCCCCTTTGGCTGTTAACAATACTCGATTCATATTATTGATTAATCTTTATGATATTAGTGGTTTACTGGAAATTTACAATTGCGAATCTCTAAAGAGCAAGACCAGCGTGTAAATCCTGTAGCTTTCGAACTAGCATAGCTCTGTGTGCTTTGTGCGCCTCACCAGCGGCACGAGCCGCTGCGATATTGGTAAAGTAAGTAACCTTGCGCATTAATGCTTCTCTTCTAATTGTATACGAATCAGCCAAGCTTTCGGTGTTTGAAGTGGTATTAATTACTAAATCTGCATCACCATCGATAATCATATCGACAATATGTGGCCGCCCTTCCTTAACCTTGTTTACTTCTCGGGTATCCACGCCAGCGTCATTGAAACATTTGGCAGTACCACTAGTGGCAAATATTTTGAATCCAGCCTGCGAAAGGTAGCGCGCCAACACGATAGCAATTTCTTTATCATCATCACGCACGCTAAACAGCGCGTTGCCCACTTCGGGTATCATTGCGCCAGCGCCTTGTTGAGATTTATTGTAGGCCTCACCAAAGCTATCGCCAATTCCCATAACCTCGCCAGTGCTCTTCATTTCAGGACCAAGAATTGTGTCAACCCCTGGAAACTTTACAAATGGGAATACCGCTTCTTTTACAGAATAGTAATGGGGGATAATTTCGCCCTCGACGCCTAACTCATCCAAGCTTTTTCCAGCCATACAAAGTGCGGCCACCTTGGCTAAGGGTCGAGAGGTCGCCTTTGAGACGAATGGCACGGTACGCGATGCTCTTGGATTAACTTCCAACACATAAATATCGTCGCCTTTGATGGCGAACTGAACGTTCATCAAGCCGACCACATTTAGCGCTAATGCCATTTGAGTTGTTTGCTCACGTAACTGGCTTTTAATGTCTTCACTAAGGCTAAACGGGGGCAAACAACAAGCGGAATCACCTGAATGAACACCCGCTTCTTCAATGTGTTCCATAATGCCGCCAATGACTACTCTCTGGCCGTCACAAATCGCATCCACATCGACCTCAATAGCATCATTCAAAAAACGATCCAGCAATACCGGCGATTCCGCCGAGATTTTGAATGCAACACGCATGTAATTAATCAAAGAATCTCGATCATGCACTATTTCCATTGCTCGTCCGCCCAGTACATAGGAGGGTCTTACAACCAGCGGATAGCCCACTTCTTCAGCTAGAAGCAATGCCTGATCTTCACTAGACGCAATTCGATTGGGTGGCTGTTTAAGGTTCAAGTCATTCAATAATGCTTGAAAATGCTCACGATCTTCGGCGTTATCAATTGCCTCGGGCGACGTTCCAATTATTTTTGTTCCTTTGGCTTCTAGTGACTTAGCAAGCTTAAGCGGAGTTTGTCCACCATACTGAACGATGACGCCATCAGGACTCTCTTTGTGTACTATCTCCAGAACATCTTCGAGGGTCAACGGTTCGAAGTACAAACGATCGGAGGTGTCATAGTCGGTCGAGACAGTTTCGGGGTTGCAATTAACCATGATAGTCTGGTAACCGTCTTCACGCAGAGCCATAGACGCATGCACACAGCAATAGTCGAACTCGATGCCCTGCCCAATTCGGTTTGGACCACCGCCCAACACCATTATTTTCTTTGCACCTTCAGGCTCCGATTCACACTCGTGCTCATAACAAGAATATAAATAGGCAGTAGCGGTTGAAAACTCAGCGGCGCATGAGTCAACTCGTTTATACACCGGGCGTACCGCCAAAGCGTGGCGCTGGTCTCTAAACCGGTCTTCACTACAATTTAATAGTTGGGCAAGTCGCACATCAGAGAACCCTTTACGCTTCCAGCCGAATACTTGGTCCTTGGTAAGAACATCTAGTTGTTCTGAAGCGATCGAGGTTTCGGTTTCGATGAGGTCTGCAATTTCAGCTAAAAACCACGGTTCAATACCGGTGTACTTATGCACATCCTCGACACTTAAGCCTTCACGAAAAGCGTCGCCTATGTACCAAAGCCTTTCCGCCTTAGGTACTCGCAAGGCGCGTTTCAATCGATCTTTTCGATCTACACCCTGTAGATCATCAGGAAGCTGAGGCTCAAAGCCATGACTGCCAATTTCTAAACTGCGCATCGCCTTTTGCAAAGACTCTTGGAAAGTACGCCCAATTGACATTGCTTCCCCCACCGACTTCATTTGTGTAGTTAGGGTACTATCGGCCTGTGGGAATTTAACAAAGTCGAAGCGCGGAATTTTTGTAACCACATAGTCAATGCTTGGTTCAAATGAAGCTGGGGTCAAGCCACCAGTAATTTCATTTCGAAGCTCGTCTAGGGTGTAGCCGACTGCCAACTTTGCTGCCACCTTGGCGATCGGAAATCCGGTGGCCTTTGAAGCCAGCGCCGATGATCGAGAAACTCGAGGGTTCATCTCAATAATAATCATGCGCCCAGTTGCAGGGTCTACTGCAAACTGAACATTTGAACCGCCTGTATCGACACCAATTTCGCGTAGCACCGCAAGCGAAGCGTCGCGCATTATTTGATATTCTTTATCAGTTAATGTCTGCGCGGGCGCTACTGTAATGGAATCGCCGGTGTGTACGCCCATCGCATCGAAATTCTCAATGGAACAAATAATAATGCAGTTATCTTTGCTGTCTCTGACCACCTCCATCTCATATTCTTTCCAACCAAAGATACATTCCTCAATTAGTAGTTCGTCGGTAGGCGAAGCATCCAGACCGCGTTGGCAGATCTCTACAAATTCTTCTTTATTGTAGGCAATACCGCCACCAGTGCCGCCCATTGTAAATGAAGGCCTAATAATTACCGGTAAACCCAAATCATCAAGAATATCAAATGCGCCCTCCATGCTATGTGCAATATCACCACGAACAGTTTCGAGCCCGATCTTGTTCATGGCAATCTTAAACTTTTCTCTATCCTCAGCTTTATCGATGGCTTCTTTGGTAGCGCCAATCATTTGCACTCCATGCTTGGCCAGCACGCCTTCTCGCTCCAAGTCGAGGGCACAATTTAACGCGGTCTGTCCGCCCATGGTCGGCAATAACACATCTGGTTTTTCAAGCTCAATTATCTTCTCAACCACTTGCCAGCTTACCGGCTCAATGTAAGTGGCATCTGCAAAACCAGGATCGGTCATGATTGTTGCAGGATTAGAATTGACTAGGATTACTCGATAACCCTCTTCTTTCAATGCCTTACAAGCCTGTACTCCAGAGTAATCAAATTCACATGCTTGGCCGATTATAATCGGACCTGCACCAATAATTAGTACACTCTCAATGTCGCTACGTTTAGGCATTAGCGGCTCTCCTTATCTTTTTGCATCATTTCAATAAAGCGCAGAAATAGAGGAGCAACGTCTCTCGGCCCTGGGCTGGCTTCTGGGTGGCCTTGAAACGAAAACGCTAGGGCGTCGGTACGCTCTATGCCCTGTATGGTGTTGTCAAACAATGACCTATGAGTAACCTCAAGGTTGGTCGGCAACTGCTCTTCATTTACAGCAAAACCGTGATTCTGGCTGCTTATCATAACTACTCCAGTCTTCAAATCTTGAACCGGATGATTGGCTCCATGATGGCCAAACTTCATCTTCTGTGTTTTCGCACCTGATGCCAACGCCAATATCTGATGGCCAAGACAAATTCCAAACACAGGAACACCTGCGTCTATAATTTCACGAGTCGCCTTAATCGCATAGTCACATGGCTCCGGGTCGCCAGGACCATTCGACAAAAACACACCATCGGGCGATTCTGCTAGAACATCTTTGGAGCTGGTGGTCGCTGGGACCACAATTACTTCACAGCCCATGCCAGCTAGAATTCGCAATATATTGTGTTTAACACCGAAATCGTATGCAACTACTTTGTACTTACTCGGGCCTGCCCTTTGATAGCCTGTGCCTAGCGACCATTCCTCTTGATCCCAAACATAGGCTTGGTCAGTGGTGACCTTTTGTGCCAAGTCCATACCCTTGAGACCTGGAAACCCTCTAGCAGCCGCAATAGCAGCGGTCTCATCAAGTTCAGGACCCGCAACGATGCAAGCATTTTGCGCACCTTTCTCACGTAAAATTCTAGTTAGTTGACGCGTATCTATGTCTGCAATTGCAACTACCTGGTTGCTCTTCAGATAGTCATCTAAGTTTTGAGTATTTCTCCAATTATTCGCCATTTTCGGCAAATCTCTAATCACTAATCCAGTAGCAAATACCTGATCCGATTCGCAGTCCTCTTGATTAGTGCCAGTGTTGCCAATATGTGGATAGGTCAAAGTCACTATCTGTTGGGAATACGATGGATCAGTCAAAATTTCTTGATAACCCGTCATTGAGGTGTTGAACACGACCTCGCCAACAGACTGCCCGTTGATACCAATCGACTGACCCTGAAAAACAGTGCCATCTTCTAGTGCTAACAGTGCGGTATATTTCACTTTTATTAATTACCTTTTCATTTTGGTAGCGATATTATCACCACATAAATCTAACGTACCACGAAGACCATGGTCATTCCGAGAACACGGCAAAAACCAATCTATATTCAAACGCTTAAAAAAAGGGAGAAGCTTACTAAGTAAGCTTCTCCCATTTTGGAATCTGGATCGGAACGACAACTTGCTGATTACTATAATATTTTCTGATATCTGAAGTACAAATAACACTCACTTTAAACTCAATCGCGGATGGAAATTACTAACCACCTTCATACTATCGAGCTGCGTGAATATACTAGAGTCTTTGCTAATCATGCTGGAGAGAAACCCTCTTAATTTTTAGGCGTTTTGGCTGCGGCGTATTTTAGCCGATCACCACTAAAGCATGCAATGGCAAAGTGAGCTAGAGCTGCAATATTCTGGGTGAAAATCGTGGATATCAGACACCGTCTCTGGAAAATAGCAAAGTCATTTTCGCACAGCCTCCTAGTCAACCAAACCTAGCACGTTTTGCATGCTATATAGGCCTGCAGACTGAGTTGATAACCAACTGGCGGCGCGTAACGCTCCTTTGGAAAAGGTGTGTCGCTTAGACGCTTTATGAGTGATCTCGATCCGTTCATCTTCACTGGCAAACAGCACGGTGTGCTCGCCCACCACATCACCAGCACGGACTGATGCGAACCCAATGCTGCCTGTTTGGCGTGGTTCACGTCTAGCATTGCGATCATAAACGGCGCATTGCTCTAGCGATCTACCTTTGGCAGCCGCAATTGCTTCACCCATGGCTAGGGCTGTGCCAGAGGGAGCATCAATTTTATTGCGATGATGTGTCTCCAATATCTCAATATCATATGAGTCATCAAGTGCACTACCTGCTGCATTCAACAAATGTAGAGCCAAATTGACGCCAACACTCATATTTGGGGCAAGCACAATTGGGATTTTACTGGAGGCAGCGGTAATATCCTTCAACTGACTGGCCGAAAAGCCAGTAGTGCCAATTACCACTGGCTTCTTATTACTGACACAAAACTCGATATGCGCCAAACAAGGGTTTGGTAAGGTAAAGTCTATTAATAGGTCGAATTCAGCTTCATCAATTGATTCTACGATTGGCACCCCTAGGGTGCGCGCTCCTACCATTTCGCCCGCATCCAAACCTAGAAAATTGCTATCAGGCCGATGAATTGCGGCACTCAGAGTAAGCCCAGCATCAGCTGATTGACAAATAGCACTTATCACACTGTACCCCATACGGCCAGCGGCACCGCTTACTCCAATTCTTAACATAGGTCTTTTCTCAATTAATTGTGAGAGGTCACACTAGCCGCCAAACTCCGATGTCAATCAGCAACGAACTAACTAAAATTATCTGAACACATCCTTAATTCGTCCCAGCATTCCCTCATCGCTGCTTACTGGCGTCAACTTCTCAACGTCGATTTCTGCAGGCGTTTTCAGATAACCCATCTCATGACAAGCATTTACCAGACCTCTTATTGTTGACCGACCATATCCAGATTTCTCAGCTAAACTGCTAACCGATTCTGGTCTAACGAAAAGCATGGTGCAAAGTTTCAGCAAAACGTTATCCAATTCAAGTAAATCGAAATTCGGCCACCTTTCAAGTAAGTACTCTGCATCCTCGTCTAAGTCATCGAATAGACTTTCGGTCTCATTAATTAAGGTATTAACCCAAATCAAACTGGTAATTGGATATACGCCTAAACCGGAATGCGGGCGCCAATCTTTCTCAAGGGGCAATCTGGTGAGCGCCCTTCTTTGCAACATTGCAGGCCATCTACCAGGCTCGGTGTGGCTATAAACCATTTCGCGCGCCGTCTTTATGAACAACAAAGGCTTATTATCGATGATAATTTCATTATCCTCTTGCCAATACTTATCCTCAGGCCTGATCTCAAACCCAGCGCGCTTATCCAGTACAACTTCTTCGTCACCAGACTCTTGAAATTCCCAATCAAGCTCTTCTTTCTCATTAATGTTTTTGGAAATGCTGACTTCAGACTCATTGAAATCCCAAGCATCAACCGAATTTGTCTCTAATACTAAAACGCTGTTAACAGAACTACTTTCCTCATCGGTAACCAGTATAACCGGCTCTAACACTCCCACTTCCTTAGGTGTCTTGAACTGCCTTACATCATCCACAACTTTCACGTAATCACTATTGGTAAAACTATGATAATCGACGCTCATGCGATCTAATTCATATTCGTACTCGCCTTCAGCTGAAAAGTCTTCCTTCTTTTCTGGCGCTGATTCTGGCGCTGATTCTGGCGCTGATTCTGGCACTGATTCTGGCACTGATTCTGGCACTGATTCTGGCACTAATTCTGGCGCAGGAGCCTCTTCAGTGGATTCTAGCTCTTGCGGTATATCTAGATCTATTTCATCTGGTAGAACTCTATCCTTCGCCTCAACCTCTCCCTGCGCTTCCATCCGCAGAGACATAAGACAATGCTTAAACTCACTCCACTGTACTGGTCGAGCAATATAGCCTGAAGCTTCACAGTCATGATCATCTCCGATGACGATATTTGGCAAGTCGGACAATTCGAGTTCGTCTTCGCCAAACACGTAGTCCTCGCCCATGATCAATAAATCAGGAGCATTAGCTTCCTCGTGCTTCTCCTTGAGCACGATGATTTGATAGCTAAGTTCATTCTTTACTAAATTCAAGAATGATTTAAAAAGGATTTCTTCCTTCTTTAGAAGCCCTTTAAACTGTAAATATTTAATTTGTTCAGCCACAGTTGTTCAATTAATTTCAGTCACACTAAATCACACAAGGAGAAATTCTAAATAGAATTCAATAACAATAATAACAACAATAGCCGCCTGGTGGTTAACTAAAGCTATCCCATTCACCACAATTCGGACAAAGCCAATACATTGCTTTGACATCGAACCCGCACCCAGCACAAGTATACTCAATCTTGCGCTTTTTTGCTCGATTGAGAAAATCTTTTATCAACTGCTTTTGTATCTCCTGATCCAGTTGTCCTTGGTTTACTATGCTAAATAAATATTCCGCAGCCGGACCGCTGGGACCTTCCGCCTGAAACGCTGTAACAATTCTATTAAACGTGTCAGTCTTGCCGAAGGCTTGCGTTGACGAATGCCGCCAAACATCGAAGGCTTTATCACTTTTCGGAATTGCGTCGGTGGCAAACAAATATTGCTTCAAGCCAGCATCATCTCCAATCTGCTGGTAACAGCGCATCATTTTCTCTATCACCAAACCCGCTAATACAGGCCGTGTTACAGATAGACTTTGCCAAAGCTGCATCGCCTTTTGATAATTCGCCTGGCGAAAATGCAGCTCTCCGCGCAACAATACTGCGCGCGCCGCGGTTCTATCTTCTGCCAAGGCGCTCCGCAAGAACTTTCTGGCCTCCTCATAGGCATCCGCCTGCATAGATCGCTCGGCAAGCTCACACCAGTAGTGTGAAATCTGCTTGGCATACTTTGATCGCGTATTACGTTTGTGCAATCGGCAAACACCAATCGCCTTTTTCCAGTCTTTCTCTTGCTGATAAATGTTGCACAAGCCTTCTAAAGCAAGTTCACGAAAAGCAGGCGATTCTTTTAGTTCCAAATACAAATTTTCAGCACGATCCAATAGGCCCGCTTTATAATAGTCCTGTGAAAGTTCATAGATAGCCTGTAATCTTTGCTCCTCTGTCAGGCTAGGCCTAGCAATTAAATTTTGATGTATACGTGTTGCGCGATCGACCTGGCCCTTGCGCCGAAACAGGCCTCCCAAAGCCAAATGAAGCTCCACCGTCTCGCTATCAACCTCCAATGCCTTGATGAACACCTCAATAGCTTTGTCAGGTTGTTCGTTAAGAAGAAAGTTCAGACCTTTGAAATATTCCTGATTTACACTGTCATGGCTCCGTTCACGCCGTTGTTGCCATGCTCTACTCACAATAACGCCCAATGAAAAGGCCAGCGCAAGGGCTGGCCAAATCCAATTAATGGAGTTGAGTAGACTCAAAATTGTCAGACCTCATCCTTAATCGGCATAGTTCTTAAATTTTCTACCTCCATTTCAACCTTGGCGAGTTTCTTTTGAGTTTTACCCATTTGTCGCTTATTTCGAAAAACAGAAAGCGACATAGATAGCCAGCCAATAAGCAAGCCGAACACAAACGCCGCCGTCAATACCAACACCAGAGGCGCATTGAACTGCAAATCAAAATAGTACTGCAGATTAACGGTTTGTGGATTCTTGAGATTTACGGTGAAGGCAAAGATCGCCACCAATAAGAATACAATTAAATAAATTAGCCTTTTCATGATTGGATACTAAACAAGAAATTTAAAACAGTATAACCAACACCTAAGCCACCGTTAACCCTAGAAAACTCAGTTGAACGCGAAAAAGATGTGCACGTAATTGATGTGAATAAGGAAGCCACAAAAAAGCGCCCCACCTTGTTGGTGAGAAGCTCTTTTTTGGCTTTCTTAGGCATATTTAGGACTTGTGTAGACTTTCGTGTTTCAACTGATTTTTCTAGGTTCATACTTTTAATCATTTTTTGAACAACACAGGTTTAGCAAATTGAACCTACCTATGGTTTACCGCATCTACGCGTTCCTTGAGTTCCTTTCCAGGTTTAAAATGCGGCGAAAATTTATCTTCTACCTCTACCGATTCACCGGTCTTTGGATTTCTGCCAATCCTAGCTGGCCGATAATGCAGTGAAAAACTTCCGAAACCGCGTATCTCTATGCGATCTCCTTGCTCAAACGATCGCGCCATTTTCTCCAACACGGCCTTAACCGCCAACTCAACATCACGATGTGCTAGATGAGGTTGCTTTTCAAATAAGGCTTCGATTAGTTCAGATCTTGTTATTGTCGGCTTGTTTATCATATTCCCATACCCTTTTTCTGTGTAGCCGAGCAATTATAGTTCTCAACCCTAAGTTAAGCAAGAATCAGCAGAGGTAATAAACGATAAGTTACTGATAAATCGCGATTATTTTGATTTTTCATCCGAAACAAACCCTGATTGAGCCAGGATAGGAGGTGTTGCAAAGTGAGATCCGCTATCCGTTTGATCTGGGAAGTCTGTGTATTTGATGTTGCGGATAGACTTGTGGCTTACAAAAGCCTTACAAGATGGGTCTAGCAAAGCTGGAGAACGCCGCTCTTCTGCATCCATGTAGTCTCGATGGGAACCACGCGGCATACGGAGTATCCCATACCGTCCATTCACTGCGTGGCGCCCTAAGCCAAAAAAAAAAGCCGCTCGTTGTTGTCAACGAGCGGCTTTTCGATGGAGCTTTTACGAACTTATGAATCGCTTACTTATTCAACTGCGCTTTCAATTTTTCAGCTAGCAGACTGCTTCCGCCTTCATCACCACCACGACCGTATTCTTGGACAGCTTCACTTTCGTGTTGTGCTTCAAGGGCCTTAATAGATAAAGAGATGCGGCGAGTTTTGCGATCAATTGCGGTAACCTTGGACTCCACTGCATCGCCTACATTGAACAATGCAGAAGCATCTTCAACATGGTCACGCGATATTTCAGCCGCACGTAAGTAACCTTCAACGCCATCAACGATGGTTATAGTGACACCACGCGCATCAGCCGCTTTAACAACACCATTGACCACAGAGCCTTTGCCATTTGCAGCAACGAAATCACTAAATGGGTCTCCAGACATTTGTTTAACGCCCAAGGAAATTCGCTCACGATCTGAATCAACCGCCAAAACCACTGCTTCTAGCTCATCGCCTTTAGAATAGTTGCGAATCACGTCATCGCCTTCATCATCCCAAGATAGATCACTTAGGTGAATAAGACCGTCGATATTGCCATCTAAGCCGATAAACACACCAAAATCGGTGATTGATTTAATTTTTCCAGAAACTTTATCGCCCTTCTTATGAGTGGCTGCAAAGCTATCCCAAGGATTAACCTTACATTGCTTCATGCCTAAAGAAATACGACGACGCTCTGGATCAATTTCAAGCACGATGACTTCAACTTCATCGTTCACTTGGCAGATCTTACTTGGGTGAACATTCTTATTAGTCCAATCCATTTCAGATACGTGAACCAAGCCTTCAACACCGTCTTCAAGCTCAACAAAAGCACCGTAATCAGTGATATTGGTAACTTTTCCGTAGTGACGAGTGTCAACCATAAAACGACGCGCCAAATCTTTCCAAGGGTCATCACCCATTTGCTTGATACCAAGAGAGACACGGGCTTTTTCACGGTCAAACTTCAATACGCGAGCTTCGATGTCTTGGCCGACTTCAAGAATTTCAGATGGGTGCTTAACACGCTTCCATGCCATATCAGTGATATGCAACAATCCGTCGATACCACCCAAGTTGATGAAA
>Ga0316189_10002479_pt1 | contig 18072 bp, 18 predicted proteins | sample LowCovwburrow_MG_FD_204930 | JGI IMG/M metagenome (GOLD analysis project Ga0316189, IMG submission 204930) | Coastal sediment microbial communities from Maine, United States - Lowes Cove worm burrow | ecosystem: Environmental > Aquatic > Marine > Coastal > Sediment | place: USA: Maine...
CAACAGTGGCTGATTTGGAGAACGTAACGGTATCAAACATCGAAACAGACGACCCTAAAACATCCAAAACCGAGCCCTCATTAATCGATTCTGCCCGTACACCTATTTTTCCGGTTCCGATATTGCCATAGCCATAAACTTCAGGTGTTAACAAATTGGATGCATTTGGAGCCACCAAACTTTGCTCATACAGCTGAGTTTCAAGATTGCCCTCTGAGACTCTAGAAGAGGTTTGCCGAAAATCGATAAGATAATCTGAGACCGGTACAGGAGCTGCCGACAACTGGACCATCGGTAAAAGTAAAAATAATCCTGTTATTACAAACTTATTGGTGTTCATCTAGTGTTCCCCACACTAAGATCCTTAAGTACAAAATGCTAGCAACGCAGCGTCTTCAAGTCCAGATGAACTTTTATTTCCGCTTGATACCGGTCCCCGTGGCTTTTTGGCAGCGGTCTTCTCGGGCTGATCAGCATTTGAATGCATGAGGCCTCAGCAGCTCAATAACACTCAGCTCAGACGCATTGGCGCATGGGCTGCTCGGCCAGGACTTCGTCGACCAGCAAGACCGCGCTCTCGGCCACGCGCCGCGCCCCGCAGCTCGGGCAAAAACCCCGACGTTCGCCTAAAGCGCCTACTGTTGGTGCAACTGAAGGCGGCCAGGTGCTCGGCGTGACACGACTCGCAGCGCACCCGCAGAAAGCCATGGTCCAGCCGACCACATTTGAGGTAATCCTCGAACTCGCGTTGCACATAGCCGGGCAGTTCACTGCCCTCGGCAACTGCTCCGTGCGTTGCCCTACCTCCTGCGTCCATGCAGTCGTGCTCCGCTAAATAAGCCGTGAATGCCGGGTAATACGCTTCGACGATCCGATACAGAAGGGTTTGCTCGGACCGGTGGCGCTGGTAACAGACAGCATCCCGGTCCCGGGCGGCCATCCTGGCCGCCGCCGCGTGGGGCATGATCCGCGCACTGTAGAACCCCTTAGGGTTTCATTCAGCACTTCTTCGCTTTCGCTCAGGTCGTCCTTGCGATACTGTGTTTCTATACAGTCTAACGCTTGGTTCCGCGATCTTGAAGCACTCAGGCGGTGATGCCGATCCGTAGCAGTCTTTGCCCGCCCGCGCACTCGATTCTAAACGAGCTATTTTTACGATTGATTTTCAATAGGTTACTTGTTGGCTCAGTCCATGAAAAATAGCATGCTCAGTTGCCTGTCTTCGGTAACAACACCTGTTTCATATTGCATCAATCAGATGCAGCCACAGCTAGACATGACGTGCTGTAAAGACTAGAATTTAGTCAACTTGATTAATTTAATTAAAACAGGTGCACTATGAAAATACTCAACGCCAGTGACGCCAAACGCGAATTCGGCGAGGTGCTTATCAACGCGCAACACGGCCCTATTGGCATCAACCGCAATGGCAAACCCGTTGCCGTGGTGATCTCGGCGTCTGAATATGCGCAGCTTGAGGCGCTGAAAGAGGCGCATCTGAAGCAGTCAATCGAGGAAGGTATCGCCGACTTGCAGGCCGGAAAAGTCAGCAATGGCAAATCCGTCATCGACAAATTACGAAAACGGGTAAATGGCTAAGCCGTGGCGAGGCGCAGCCCCCGCTACCAATTCACGGATAAAGCGGAACGTGATCTTGAAGGCATCATTGACTATACCGTCCAGGAGTGGGGAGTCTCTCAAGCCAATGCTTACCTTGACGGCCTGGAATCGCGCGCACAACTCCTTGCTGAAAATCCAGACCTTGGAACGGTACGCGAAGCACTCTCTGAGGGGCTACTCAGCTTCCCTTACGAAAGCCACATTCTGTATTACAAAAAACACGCCCGCGACATTGTGATTGTACGAGTACTCCATCAGCATATGGATCCGGTGAAGCATCTCTGATTCTTCCAATCAGCCGAACTTCTGAGAGGGAACGGCTGTACATTGCTGCTTTCCTGCTGACCGCACTTGATGCGCATACCCAAAGTCTGTAGTGGCATAGTGACAGACCACCTGATTCCTGATGCCGAGGGACAGAGCGGCAACTACCCAATCCGGCGTGGCAGATCCACATTCACCGATACCATGAACAGTTCTACACGCATGGCATGGTATTGGATCGCAGCGCTGGTATTAAGCGCGGTGATACCATGATCTATACCATGAAAAATGGTAACAACTGCTTGCCGCTGCCTGCCAGTGCCAGGTATTGCCAGACGGAAATGGAGTTAAGTTATTGGTTAAGCGAGCTTGCTGCGTCTTGATGCCTGCAGGTGCCAGCCAGTGCCAGATCTGACCTACTCCCACTCGATTGTAAACGGCCAGATTTTACCATTTAATATCAATGGCTTAATTATTGGGGTAAGTGATAATACCATGAAAAATACCATGTTCAGAATTTGTTGCTAATCACCGCCGAGAAACACCAATCTGTAACATGTTGAGCACAACATATCACCTCGCCCCCAGACCAAACCCGTCCGGCTCCACTGTCGTCAACTCATAACGCGCCGTTCTTCCACCGCCCGGTAGCGGGATGATGGCCCCCTTCGCAACCAGGTCGGCGAATACCGGACCCTCCATACCGAGGGCTTCATCAAACTGGGGGTGGACATCCCCCACAAGGACGAGAACCGCATCATGCTGGCTCTCTCCCACTACTACAAACACCCATCAGGCGACCTGATCCCGGACCCGGATATGACCCTGCAGGTCCTCAGAGGCGCCCAGACGGCCGAGGCTCTCACCTATCAGGACATGTAACGTTATGACGTTGTCTACCCAGACTCAGATTCCTTTGAAGGCGAGTTCAACACGGTCAACCCAACGGCCATAAAGAGCCTCAACGCCTTCCAGTGCCCAATGGCTGCAGAAGCTGCTCAATCAGAGCCACAAATAATGGTCAATCTTTAGTCAAATACCAGCTTGCTCCCATATTGGGAGCGTGCTATTATCAGCTCATGAGAGTCATCGCCAAATCCATGCTGCGGACCTTTTGGGAAAGCAGCCCAAAATATCGCGATGCTAAGAAACAGATGATCGAGTGGTATAACTACTGCTCGAATGCACAATGGAACTCGCCGCATGAACTTAAAGCAGATTTACGCAATGCGAGCATACTGAAGAACAACCGGGTCGTCTTTAATGTTTGCGGGAATAAATACCGAATTGTTGTGCTGACTGATTACTCACGACATGGAATGCTTATACGTTTTGTAGGCACACACAAGCAGTATGACGAGATCGAGGACATTGAGAATATTTGAGGCCAGACTGATGAACCTGAAACCCATTAGAAACAAAACCCATTATAACCAGGCACTGGAGCGTATTAATGAACTCTGGGGAGCTAAGCGTAATACAGCGAAAGGCGATGAACTCGATGTTCTAATGTTGCTCGTTGAAAAATATGAAGAAGAACACTATCCAATTCCGCCTTCCGATCCTGTTGAGGCCATCAAATTCCTGATGGAGCAAAAAGGTCTTACACGTAAAGATCTGGAGCCGTACCTGGGTACTCGCGCACGTGTTTCTGAAGTACTTAACAAGAAGCGCAATCTGACATTGCCAATGATCAAGAAACTGCATGAAGGCCTGAATATCCCATACAACTGCCTGATCGCTTAATGTGGTAATAGCATCAACCAGTTAAACGAAACGTTTTGATGCAGAGTAATATTCTGAAAAACAGGATTCTTTACTAAACAGTAGAATCGCTACCAGTGGAGCCATCTCGACGCAAAGTGATGGCGCAACATGCAGTGAAGGAACGCTCATTACTCGAGCGCAGACTCATTCATTAGAACTGTCCCTGATAAATCTGGACACGCGCTCTGACTTCCAGTAACCCCTTTTTCTGCCGCTAATGCCAGCCAGTGCCAGTCATTGCCAGCCAGTACCGGTCACTCCCACTCAATGGTTGCCGGCGGCTTACCAGAGATGTCGTAGGCAACCCGGGAGATACCTTTCACCTCGTTGATGATACGCCGTGATACCAGCTCAAGAAACTCGAAAGGCAGGTGGGCAAAACGGGCCGTCATGAAATCGACCGTCTCGACCGCCCGCAGGGAGATCACATATTCGTACTGTCGGGCATCGCCTACCACGCCCACCGACTTCACCGGCAGGAACACGGCGAAGGCCTGACTGACCTGGTCATAGAGATCATGATTGCGCAGCTCTTCGATAAAGATGTGATCCGCACGGCGCAGCAGATCTGCATACGGCTTCTTCACCTCTCCCAGGATGCGTACCCCAAGGCCAGGGCCTGGGAAGGGGTGGCGGTAGATCATTTCATAGGGCAGACCCAGCTCCACGCCAATCCGGCGTACCTCATCCTTGAACAGTTCGCGCAGGGGCTCCAGCAGCTCCAGCTTCATATAGTCGGGCAGACCACCAACGTTGTGATGGGACTTGATGACATGGGCCTTTCCCGATTTCGCACCGGCCGACTCGATGACGTCCGGGTAGATAGTTCCCTGGGCCAGGAACTCGACTGCCTCAACCCTGGCAGCCTCTTCTTCGAAGATCTCGATGAACAGATTGCCGATAATCTTACGTTTCTGCTCCGGATCCTTCTCCCCCTGCAGGGCCTGGAGGAAGCGCTCCTCCGCGTCCACCCGGATCACCTTCACGCCCATGTGCTCGGCAAAGGTGGCCATCACCTGGTCCCCCTCGTGCAACCGCAGCAAGCCATTGTCGACGAAAACACAGATGAGCTGATCACGGAGCGCCCGATGCAGCAGGGCCGCCACTACCGAGGAGTCGACACCACCGGAAAGCCCCAGCAGCACCTTCCCGTCTCCGACCTGCTGGCGGGCGTGCCGGATACTGTCTTCGATGATCTGGCCCGGGGTCCAGAGCGCCTCGCAGCCGCAGATCGGGAACAGGAAGTGTTCGATGATGCGTTGTCCCTGGCGGGTATGAGTCACCTCCGGATGAAACTGCAGCCCGTAAAAGCCCCGCACCTCATCGGCCATACCGGCCAGCGGGGCATGGTCCGTTTCGGCGATGACGTGAAACCCGGCGGGCAGTTCCTCCACCCGATCGCCGTGGCTCATCCAGACATCGAGCAGACCATAACCCTCGGGGCTGGCGTGATCTTCGATGTCCCGCAGTAGTTTCGAGTGCCCACGGGCCCGGACCTGGGCATAGCCGTATTCGTGGCTCTCGGAGGAAGCCACTCTGCCCCCCAACTGGGCCGCCATGGCCTGCATGCCATAACAGATGCCAAGCACCGGCACCCCCAGTTCGAACACCCTTTGGGGTACCCGCGGGGTATCGTCCGCAGTGACTGTTTCCGGCCCCCCGGAGAGGACGATACCGCTCGGCCGCCGTCTGTCTATCGCCTCTTCACAGTTGTCATAAGGCCAGATCTCGCAATACACCCCGGCCTCGCGTATGCGGCGCGCAATGAGCTGGGTGTACTGGGAACCGAAGTCCAGAATCAGGATGTGATGGGCATGAATGTCCTTGCTGATCATAGTCGCTACTATTCCGCTCGTTCTGAAACGAAAGAACCGCAGAAACCCGGCGTGGTGAACTCCGGTTGTTCTGCGGTTTGTTGATACCCCGGGCGCCGCCGGCTCAATCCCGTCGGTAGTTGGGCGCCTCTTTGGTGATGGTCACGTCGTGCACATGGGATTCTCGGATACCCGCATTGGTGACCCGCATGAACTCCGGCTTGGTCCGCATCTCTTCGATGCTGCTACACCCGGTATAACCCATGCTGGAGCGGATACCACCGACCAGCTGATAGACCACATTCAGCATGGTCCCCTTGTAGGGTACGCGTCCCTCGATCCCCTCCGGCACCAGCTTTTCCGAGTCGCTCGTGCCCTCCTGGAAATAGCGGTCGCTGGAGCCCTGTTTTCCCGACATGGCGCCGATGGAACCCATGCCCCGATAGGACTTGTAGGAGCGTCCCTGGTAGATCTCGACCTCACCGGGGGCCTCGTCGGTGCCGGCGAACAGCCCCCCGATCATCACCGACCAGGCGCCGGCGGCGATCACCTTGGCAATATCTCCGGAGTAACGCAGACCGCCATCGGCGATCAGCGGGACCCCGCTGCCCTTCAGTTCCTGGGCCACATTCGACACCGCGGTGACCTGGGGCACCCCGACACCCGCCACCATGCGGGTGGTGCAGATGGAACCGGGGCCTATCCCCACTTTGACCGCATCGGCACCGGCATCCACCAGTGCCCTGGCAGCAGCGGCAGTGGCAATATTACCGCCGATTACCTGTACCTCCGGGTAGTGCGCCTTGACCCAGGCGACCCGATCCAGCACCCCCTGAGAATGACCGTGGGCAGTATCCACCACGATGACATCGACCCCTGCGTGTACCAGGGCCTCGACCCGCTCTTCGGTGCCAACCCCGGTGCTGACTGCGGCCCCTACGCGCAGCCGCTCGTGTTCGTCACGGCAGGCATTGGGGTTTTCTTTGGCTTTTTGAATATCCTTGACGGTGATGAGGCCACGCAGCTCGAAGTCGCCGTTCACCACCAACACCTTTTCGATCCGGTGTTTGTGCAACAACGCTACCACCTCTTCCCGCGCGGCTCCCTCTTGCACCGTGACCAGCCTCTCCTTCGAGGTCATGATGGAGGAGACCGGATCACTCATCCGGGTCTCGAACCGCAGATCCCGAGCGGTAACTATCCCCACCAGCTCAGAGCCGTCGGTCACCGGGACACCCGAAATATTGTGGGCCCGGGTGAGCTCCATCACCTCATAGATACTGGTGGTGGGCGAAACGGTGATCGGTTGGCGGATCACACCACTCTCGTATTTCTTGACGCTGAGCACCTCCTGGGCCTGCTGTTCCGGTGTCATGTTCTTGTGCACGATACCGATGCCACCCTCCAGGGCGAGCGTGATGGCAAAGCGTGACTCGGTTACCGTGTCCATGGCCGCCGAGACCAAGGGAATGCTGAGGTCAATTTCCCGTGTCAGCCGGGTATGCAGATCGACATCCTTGGGCAGTACCGTGGAGTGTGCCGGTACGAGCAGCACATCATCGAAAGTGAGGGCTTCCTGAAGCAGACGCATAGTCGGTTATCCCCAAAAATGGTGACCAGATAGATAAAACGGATAATTATAAAATTTGCAGCTTTCCAGGTAAACTGAATGTCTGCCTTTACTCGAATTAGAAAAATAATGGCCACTCCCCCCCAAGACAGCGCACTGCAACGGGATATCTACAGCATCTCACGCCTCAACAGCGAAGTACGGTCGGTGCTGGAAGGAAGTTTCCCTCTGCTTTGGGTCGAGGGTGAAGTCTCCAACTTAGCACGCCCCTCTTCCGGCCACATCTACTTTTCCCTCAAGGACCCCCAGTCTCAGGTGCGCTGCGCCATGTTCCGGATGAAGCGGCAGCGGCTGCGTTTCCAGCCGGAAAACGGCAGCCAGGTGCTGGTTCGCGCCCGGGTCGGCCTGTATGAACCGAGGGGTGAGTTCCAGCTGATTATCGAACACATGGAGGCCGCCGGGGAAGGCGCCCTGCGGCAGGCCTTCGAGGTCTTGAAACAACGTCTCGCCGACCAGGGACTGTTTGATACAGAACAGAAGAGACAACTGCCGGAGTTCCCTCGGCAGATCGGCCTCATCACTTCGCCTTCTGGTGCCGCCATCCGCGATATCCTCAGCGTCCTGAAACGCCGCTTTCCAGCCATTCCCCTGGTGATCTACCCGGTTCCGGTGCAGGGCGAAGAGGCGCCCAGAGCGATCGTTGACATGATCCGGCTTGCCGACCAGCGCGCCGAATGCGACCTGCTGATCCTGGCTCGGGGTGGCGGTTCCCTGGAGGACCTGATGGCCTTCAACGATGAAGGGGTGGCCCGAACCATATTCGAGGCTCAGATTCCCATTGTCTCCGCCATTGGCCACGAAATCGATTTCACTATCGCGGATTTCGTGGCGGACCACCGGGCAGCAACCCCGTCCGCCGCCGCCGAGTTGGTGAGTCCCGACCGCGAGGAACTGAACCAGCTACTTAACGCCCTGCAAGGCCGACAAGCGCTGCAGATAAGGCAGCAGCTGGATCGACTGTCGACTCGGCTGAACACGCTGGAACAAAGACTGGGGCAATGCCATCCGGGAGCCCAATTGCAGCAACAGCAACAACGCCAGGATGAGTTGGAGCAGAGGCTGCAACACGCAATCAGGAATCAATTCCGCCGCCGTAGCGATCAGCTTACCGCGCTCTCTGCCCGGGTCCATGCCCGGACGCCGGCCCACCACCTGACGCATACCCTGCAGCAGTGCAGCCTGCTGGATCAGCGGCTGGTTTCCTCGGTGAAAAGCGGGCTCGAGCGGGAAGGACAGCGCCTGGCCACCCTGGCGGGCAGCCTCCACGCCCTCAGTCCCCTGGCCACTTTGGAGCGCGGCTATTGCATAGTCCGTAAGCTACCCGAAGGTGAAATCCTGCGGGATGCCAGCCGCGTTTCCGCCGGCGACCAGCTGGAGACAAGGCTCGCCCGGGGCCGTCTACTGTGCCGGGTCGAGGCAGCAGAAACCAACGAATAACCTGCACCGGCACTGAGACAACCGTCGAAAAAGGCCGCTAACGCCGTATCGGCTCTATCGTTTACGCTTGACGAACTGTTTGAGCCGCTGGCGCTTGCGCATCTGGCGCTGAGTCAGTAGATTGCGCCGACCTTCGAACGGATTGGCCCCTGAGCGAAACTGCAACAACACCGGCGTGCCATCCAATGCCAGCACCTTCCGGAATCGGTTTACCAGATAGCGACGATAACTGGGCGGCACCGCCTCGGCCTGGTTCCCGTGGATGACGATGATTGGTGGATTCTGGCCTCCCTGGTGGGCATAACGCAGCTTGATACGCCGGCCGCGGACCAGCGGTGGTTGGTGTTCCTGTACCGACGACTCAAGAATCCGCGTCAACTCAGGGGTAGACAGGTTGCGGGTGGCGCTGGCGTACGCGGCGTCCACCGCTGCGTAGAGATCCCCCACGCCGGAGCCGTGCAGGGCGGAGATGAAGCACCTGCTGGCGAAATCCAGAAACATCAGTTTCCGATCCAACTCTGTCTTGATCTGCTCCCGCTGCCGCGACGATAAACCATCCCATTTATTGACCACGACCACAAGGGCACGACCGCTCTCCAGGATATGCCCCGCCAGAGTCGCGTCCTGTTCTCCAATCCCTTGTTGGGCATCCAGCACCAGCAGCACCACGTTGGCCTGCTGTATCGCCTGCAGCGTTTTGATCACACTGAATTTCTCGATCACCTCGCTGATTCTCGCCCGGCGTCTGACGCCGGCCGTATCGATTAGGGTGTAAGACCGGTCATCATGGGTGAAGGAGATGAAGACGCTGTCGCGGGTGGTACCTGGCTGATCGAAGACCACAACCCGCTCTTCCCCCAGAAGTCGGTTGACCAGGGTGGATTTACCCACATTAGGTCGACCAACTACCGCGATCTGTACCCCTTTGTCCGCACCGTCAGCCGCCTCTTCGACCGCCTCAGGCAGGGTTTTCAGCACACCGTCGATCAGCGCCCTCACCCCCTGACCATGGGCCGCGGCAATGGCGACAGGTTCGCCCAGCCCCAGGGCGTGGAACTCTATTCCGGCCAGCTCTCTGTCCAGGTTCTCGCTCTTGTTGGCCACCAGGGTGATCGGTTTCCCGGTGCGGCGCAGCTGTTCGGCAATCAACTCATCCGCACCGGTACACCCCCCCTTCGCATCCAGTAGCAGAAGGAGATGGTCGGCCTCCGCGATCGCCGCCTGCACCTGCCGTTCCATCAGCGCAGCGACCCCGCTCCCCTCGCCGCTGATACCACCGGTATCGACTATCAGGTAGGGTGTGGATCCCATCCGACCGACACCGTACTGGCGATCACGGGTCAGACCCGGCTGATCTGCAACCAGGGCGTCACGGGTCCCGGTGAGGCGGTTGAACAGGGTCGACTTTCCCACGTTGGGCCGGCCGACCAATACGATCACAGGCAGCATAGGGTTTGCTCCCGACGCCAGGTCAGGGACGCTCTCCCCCAAGGGTCGATGGGATCTCTACTCCTGACTCTGGCAGCACCACCTCCCAGGGATTGGGAGATATCCCGAGTGGGTCTGAGCTGGCCGCTCCTCCCCATTCCACCCTATCCCTGGCACCTTCAGCCGGGTTCAGACTGAGCGCCGCCAGCCGCCCCCCATCGCCGTAGATGTAGGCTACGTCATCCACCACGACGGGAGTTGCCGAAATAGGATCGCTACCGACCCGGTTGCGGGCCAGAATACGCCCGTCGTCCTGCGCCAGCCAGTGCAGGTAACCCTGGTAATCGCCGACAATGACAAATTCGCCGAGCGCGGCCGGTGCCGAAAGACGGCGTCCCAACAGTTTGTCGTTCTTCCATACGGCTGAACCATTGCGGGGATCTATGGCCCAGACAACACCGTTCTCATCCGCAACATAGAGCTGCCGCCAGTCCGCGCCGATATTGGTGTAGGCAGAGAGTTTTCTGCGCCAGATCACCACCCCGGTCCCCTCGCCCACGGCCGCCATATCACCATTATAAGTTGTGACGTAAACAACACCGTCCTGTACCAGCGGATCCCCATCGATATCTACCATCCGCTCTAGCTCAGTACGTCCTCCGGGAGCGGTGACAGTGGTCTCCCATAGGATCTCTCCACTGATCAGATCCAGCGCCACCAGTTTGCCGCTGGCAAATCCGCAGATTACCGAAACGCCGCTGACTACCGGCGAACTGCCACCGTACAGGGAAAGGACCGGAACGGTTCGATCATAAAACCAGACTTGTTCTCCGGAGGTGATGTCAAAAGCGAACAGCTTACCATCCAGGGTATGCACCACGGCCACCCCCAGCGCAGCCACCGGCACCGAGAGTATTTCGCCACTGACCCGTGCCCGCCATTGCTCGCTCCCATCGTCCTCATTCAGTGCCACCAATTCCGCCTCACCGGTCCCGATCAGCACCAGACCCTCCCCTACACCCGGGCCACCGGAGATTTCGAGACCGGTCTTTACACGCCATATCTCCTGGCCGGTTTCGACATTCAGTGCCTTGACCAGGCCGTTGCGATCTGCCACATAGACACGGCCCAAATCGACGAAGGGAACCAGTTTGCCACCCTGTTCGTCACGTCCATCTCCTACCGAACCGCTCCACAGGGTTCTGATCCGGATCTGATTCTCCACCTCCAGTAGTTCCGCCGGCGGCTCGCTCAGGTCATCGTCCCCAAACCAATTCATTGGATTGAGCGAACTGCAGCCGCTGAGCAGCAATACCAGCATCGCCAGCAGAAGATATCGCATCGTTTCTGACTCCTCAGGGACCGGCAGTAACCGCCATGTCATCCAGTTTCATCTGTACCAGCGCGATATTGCTCACGCCGTTGTCCAACGCCTCCTGATAGGCTGTTCGCGCCGCAGCTTTGTCCCCTTGCGCCAGGGCGAGGTCCCCCCGCAGTTTGGCAAACTCACCCCGGAAACTGTCGTCATCCGCTTGAGCCAGAATACCGGAAGTCCCGTCCAGATCACCGTCATTCAACATCATCCGGGCCAATCGAAGACGGGCTATCTGCCGGATAGAAGGGTCAGTGCTGTTTTCCATCGCCCAGCGCAATCGGGGTTGTGCACCCTTGACGTCCCCCTGATCCAGCCTGACCTTCGCCAGATCCAGGGAAGCAAAGATCGCGTAGGCACTATCCCCAAAATCGTTGATTAGAAGTTCGGCCTGTTTCACCGCTGATTCTGTAGAACCGACCGCAACCGACTGACCCAACTGCTCAAATCGCGCTGAGGCCTGTTCAACCATCTCCTGCTGATGCTGGGTCCAGGCCTTCCAGCCAAATACACCGCCAAGTCCCAATACCAAACCGACAATCACCGACCGGCCATTTTCTTTCCACCACTTCTTCAGCGCTTCTACCTGTTCTTCTTCCGAAAGATTGACGTCTACCATATTCTCCTCGCTGCCCGTTTGATCGACAGGGCCATACTCTGAATTTCAATTCTGTAAAATATTCTAACGGCGGGATTGCCTGTGATAACCATTCACTGCCCGACTAGGGTTCGCAGATAATCCACCACAGCTTCGAATCGAATCTCCCTCTGTTCACCCCCCGCCCGCAACGGCTTGACGCCGACCACACCACGAGCCAGTTCGTCTTCACCCAGCACCAGCGCAAAACGGGCACCGCTGCGATCCGCCTTTTTGAACTGGCTTTTAAAACTTCCTCCACCACAGTGGGTCACCAATCGCAGTTCAGGTAACCCGTCCCGGAATCTCTCCGCCAGCAACTGCCCCCGGCGCTGGGGTTCATCTCCCATCAATACCAGATAGGCATGAGGCACTCCCTCCTCCGGCACCCGGCCATCCTCTGCCAGCAGACTGATCAGGCGCTCTATCCCCATCGCGAAACCAACTGCCGGGGTTGATCTGCCACCCAGTTGCTCTACCAGTCCATCGTAGCGGCCACCGGCACAGACAGTGCCTTGGGCACCGAGCCGTCCGGTCACCCACTCAAAGACAGTCCGGGCATAATAGTCCAAACCTCGAACCAGCCGGGGGTTCACCCGATAACTCACCCCTGCTGCATCCAGCCCCGCGCAGAGGAGATCAAAATGGGTCCGGGATTCCCCGCCGAGATGCTCCATCAGGCTGGGCGCCCCATCGATCACCTCTCTCATCCGCGGATTCTTTGAATCCAGGATACGAAGCGGATTGCTCTCCAGCCGACGCAGGCTCTCTTCATCCAACTGCCCCCGGTGAACGGACAGATAGGCCACTAACTGCTCCCGATAATCGGCCCGCTCCCCGACAGTACCCAGGGTATTGACTTCCAGTTCCAGCCCGCCCAGCCCCAGTTCCCGCCAGAATCGGTGTGTCAGCAGGATGATCTCGAGGTCGATATCCGGCCCATCCAGACCAAACGCCTCGGCGCCGATCTGGTAAAACTGGCGGTAGCGGCCCTTCTGCGGACGCTCGTGGCGAAACATCGGACCACGATACCAGACCCGCTGCACCTGGTTGTGGAACAGGCCGTTCTCGATTCCGGCGCGGACACAACCGGCGGTACCTTCCGGACGCAGGGTCAGACTGTCCCCATTGCGATCCTCAAAGGTGTACATCTCCTTTTCCACGATATCGGTCACTTCGCCGATCGAACGCCGAAACAACTCCGTCATCTCCAGGATCGGCGTACGGATCTCGCCATAACCGTACTGATCCAGGACACCGATCACTCGGCCTTCCAGAAACCGCCAAAGGCCGCTCTGGTCCGGCAGGATGTCGTGCATGCCACGAATAGCCTGGATATTTTTCACCATCTCTAACGTCACATTCTATAATTTCGGGTTGGCGCAACCTACACCGCACCGGCCTATGCAGGCAATCGACAGGCAGCACCGACGACCCGCCCCCAGGTCAACAGCTTCACCGCAGTCGAGGAAATTTCACCGCCACCCCCGTGAGGTTGTGGGCTAATCAGGATCCAGGGTGAAACGCGCCACATTCCCCCGGATAAAGGGGGTGAGATCGAAGGCTTCTCCATCCACCAGGATTCTCACCACTGATGCATTCCCCAGTACGACCTTGTACGGAGGGGCACCTCCGAGTACCCGACGCGACCCTGCATTCATCGCGCCCATAATCTTGAATGTCCCGCTGGAATCTCGGATCTCGGTCCACGAATCACCGTCGAACTCCAGCACGATCCGTTGGTCTCCACCAACTGTCTGCAGGGCTGATGCAGGATCGTTTGATACGACCTCCTGCCCAACTGAAACTGCTGTCGGCACCTCGCCCGGGGTAGGAGGAGGTGCTGTTTCCACCCCTACTGCACCTCTATCGCCCTCGGTCCCCGCCGCCTCCGGCTCCTGGGCTGATGACGAGCCCGACCCAGGCAGCGCCAGGGATGCCTCCCCCCGGTCATTGATTTCACTGGAAAAATCGGTAGCCATGTCAGGCAGTGGCGGTAACAACACCATGCCATCGGGGGCCACCTCTGCACTTTCCACCGCCTCGCGAGGAGTTTCGACGAAAACCGTTTCCCGCTGCAGCGGCCACTGTAGATAGCCTCGCCACCAGATCACTACCAGCGCGATCAATCCGATCACTATGCCCCAGGTCATCAAACGCACCAGCCCATGGCTGCTGCCGACTTCGTGCCTTACTCGGGCAATCCGCAGATTCGGCTGTGCCTCCTGCCCACCCCCCAATTCGCGGTAGGCGTTTAACAGCGGCTCGACAGGAACCCCCAGCAGTCGTGCGTAATTACGCAGGTAGCCCTGGACAAAGACCGAACCGGGCAGATCCCTGTAATCGTCTGCCTCCAATGCTTCCAGCTTATCTTCGCTCAGATGCAGCAAGGCGGCGGCCCGGGCAAGATCCAGCCCCCGCGTTTCACGTACCGTCTTTAAACGCGCACCCGGCCGCTCCGGTACCGAACCCGCTGCGGTCTCTTCGGTGACTCCGGCATTCATGGTTTAGTCGACTCTCTCAGAAGCTGGGTTTCCTCGGAATCGGGAAAGCCGCTATTCAACATCAGACTATAGCTGGCCACCGCGTTTTCGTCTCCGAGCCGGCGTTCGACCCGGATGCCGACCCAAAGCGACTCCGAGCTATGCTGTGCCACCGCCAGATAACGCTGCAGGTAACCACGGGCCGACAGGTATTCCTCGTTTTCAAGACTAACCTTGGCCATCTCCAACAGGGCAGCGGAAAAGGTCGGGTTCCGCCGCAATGCACTGCGCAAATACGCCTCTGACTGCCCCAGTTCCCCAGCTCTGCCAGAACAGATACCCGCGTTGGTCAAGGCAACCCACGGGGTATTATACAATGGGTTTTCCAACGCCATTTGGAACTGCTGGTCGGCCTCTTCAAATCGATCCTGGGCACATAGAAACGCGCCATAGGCATTGCGGATATAGGAGTTTTTAGGCTGCAGTTTGATCGCAGATTTGAAATGGCGGTCCGCCAGAGCCTGCTCACCCAACCGCTGGTAAATCAAAGCGATGATATTATGTGTCTGTGCGTTGTCCGGTTCTTTCTCCAGTGACGTCTTGGCATTTATCAGCGCCAAGTCTAGCTGCCCCGTCTCTAGAAAATGGGCAGCGATCTGCATATAGGTTTCACCGGCCCCCTTTTTCGTATTATCCACCTCGCCGAGATTTCCGGTATTGTCATCCAGGTCGGATCGGGGCAGTCCCTGACAGCCGGTCAATGCAGCACCGGCAAACAGGGCGATCAAAATCCATATACGGCTGCACCATTGCCTGTTCAAAATATCTCTCCCACGGCCGGGTATTTAGCTTGACGCAACTCCCGCCGGCTCCGGTCCTGCACCCGGCCGACCAACTGGCCACAGGCGGCATCGATGTCCTCGCCTCGGGTCTTACGGGTGATGGAGATTATCCCCGCCTTCATCAACCTTTGACGAAATGCCTCTATCCGCTCCGGCGACGAACTGCGGTAGCCACTGCCGGGAAAGGGGTTGAAAGGAATCAGATTCACCTTGGAGGCTGTCCCCTCCAGTAGCCGGATCAGTTGTTTGGCCTGCCTTTCACTGTCATTGACGCCGTCCAGCATCACGTATTCCCAGGTGATCTTACGCCGTTTGTCGCCCTGGATGAACGCCCGGCAGGCTGGAATCAACTGTTCCAACGGATATTTCCGATTGATGGACACCAGCTGGTCCCGCAGCTGGTTATCGGCTGCATGCAGCGAAACCGCCAGGCTGACATCAGTCAGTTCCCGCAGACGGTAGATAGCCGGAACTATACCCGAAGTACTGACAGTGACCCGGTATTTCGACAACATATAGGCCAGATCGTCCTGCATGATGTTCATGGCTTTGACCACGGCATCGAAATTGGCCAGCGGCTCCCCCATCCCCATCAGCACTACATTGGTGAGCGGCCGCTCCTGTTCACGGACCGCGACCCATACCTGGCCAATGATCTCTGCCACGGAAAGATTGCGATTGAATCCCTGTTGCGCGGTGGAGCAGAAACTGCAGTCCAGAGAACAGCCCACCTGGGAGGAGACACACAGGGTAGTGCGCTCCTCATCCGGAATAAAGACCGCTTCGATCCGATTGTTGCACTCCAATTCCAGCAGCCACTTGTGAGTACCATCCCGGGCCGGTTGCTCGAACACGATCTCTGGCACCCGGATTTCCGCAATCTCCCCAAGCCGACTCCTCAACTTTTTGGAAAGGTCGGTCATGGCGTCAAAATCGGTGACCCCGTGTTTGTGAATCCACTTCAACAGGTTGCGACCATGAAAGGCCTTGAAACCAAGATCTTCCACCAGGGACTCCATATCCCCCCGGTCCAGGTTCATCAGATTGATTTTCTTCTGTGTTGCCAACGCAGGACTACCTCAACGGGTGCGCTCGCAGACCCCAGCAGGGAAGAAAAATGCGATCTCCACCTTTGCGGTCTCCGGGCCATCCGAACCATGAACCGCATTTTCGTCCACTGTTTCCGCAAAATCGGCTCGAATTGTCCCCGGCGCCGCATCCTTAGGATTGGTGGCTCCCATAATCTCGCGATTCCTGGCAATGGCATCTTCACCCTCCAGCACCTGAACCATAACGGGGCCAGAGGTCATGAATGCGATCAGATCGCTATAAAAGGGGCGTTCCTTGTGCACTGCGTAGAATTCCCCCGCCTGTTCGGGGGTAAGATGCAGCATCTTCGAGGCAACTATTTTGAGGCCTGCCTCTTCAAAACGAGCGTAGATCTTTCCGATAATATTTTTCGCCACAGCATCGGGTTTGATGATGGAGAAAGTGCGTTGGATTGACATCAAAGACTCCAAAAAATAAGCAATAAAAATTCGTTGCGCAACACCCGCCGCACAACGAACTATCTGCAACAATAAGGGACCTGACCTATCTGCCAAGGCGTTCAGGCGTGACAGTTTTCCTGCCGCACTACCCGGATGGCCCCGGCGAGCCGGGCATACCCCTCTGTTTTCTACTTACAAAACGAGGGCTTAGTTTACCTTGGGAAGCGCTGTCCAGGCAATATTTTAGCGGATTCCCCTTGATACCCGGCTATTGCGGCAGACGAAAAAGCAACGCAACCGATTGAAAATTCATCGAACCACCGGGCACACACAGCATACAAGGATTTCAAGGCAACCGTTGAGTCGCCATCTAAGCCCTGTTCCCGCCTGTGGTTGAGCATCTCGTTGGGGCTCAGGCAATCGGTCATACCTGACGCCTCGCCTCAATCACATCGGGCAGTTGGGCCAGTTTCTCTAAGATACGACTCAACTGCCGGATGTTGAATATCTCGATGGTAAATCGCATGCTAGCCCGGCCGGTCTTACGACTGGACTGGGTATTGACCCCGATGACATCCACCTCCTCATTGGTGAAAATGGCGGAGATGTCCTGCAGCAGACCCTTGCGATCACTGGCCAATACCAGGACATCCACCGGATAGGTCGCCTCCTCGGGCTGATCCGCCCAGCCGACCTGAACCAGCCGCATCTGCTCCTTTTCCTTTAATCCCCGGATGACCACACAGTCACTGCGATGAACAGTCACCCCTCTGCCACGGGTGATAAAACCGACGATATCGTCATACGGCACCGGCTTGCAGCAGCGGGCCATGTGGGTCATCAGGTCATCCACCCCGGCGACAATAACCTCGCCCGCACCCTTGATCGGTTTTTTGTGGGGCCGTCTGCGGACCGGCACCTCCTCGTGTATCCGGGCCTCGGGCTCTTTCGGGGCAGCCCCCATTCCGGCGACCTGTACCGGTGAAACCTCGCCCCGCCCGATGGCAGCCAGCAGATCATTGGGTTTGCGCAGATTAAAGCGCTTGGCAGCGCGATCGAGATCCGGCCGACGGACACCGAGGCGCGTGATTTCACGCTCCAGGCTTGCGCGGCCGCTACTGAGGTGCTGTTCGTAGTCCTGCTGCTTGAACCAGTGCCTTACCCGATTCCGGGCCCGACTGGTCTTGAGATACCCCAGATGAGAACTGAGCCAGTCGCGGCTGGGACCACCCTCCTTCGTGGTCAGAATCTCCACCGTCTGACCACTCTCCAGGGGTTGGGTCAAGGG
>Ga0316189_10002480_pt1 | contig 18068 bp, 16 predicted proteins | sample LowCovwburrow_MG_FD_204930 | JGI IMG/M metagenome (GOLD analysis project Ga0316189, IMG submission 204930) | Coastal sediment microbial communities from Maine, United States - Lowes Cove worm burrow | ecosystem: Environmental > Aquatic > Marine > Coastal > Sediment | place: USA: Maine...
ACATCACGTTCAACGACGTCAGCGGGATCGTGGAGGAGATAGGCCTCCGGATGACGCAGATCCGTTCGATCGATGGTCGCCTTTGGTACGTGCCCAACGGTGAGCTCAAGGTCGTGGGCAACTTCAACCGCGACTGGGCTCGGGCGGTCGTCGACTTGCCGCTCGCGCTCGAGCAGAATGTCGGTGCCGCGATCGCGGTGGTTCAGGCTGTGGCCGATGCGTGGGCCGCCGAGAACGAGCAACTCGTTCTCGATCCACCCGAGGCGCAAGGTGTCCTAGGAGTCACAAGCAACGGGGTCGATATCCGGCTGATCGTCAAGGTCCAGCCGATGGAACACTGGCCGGTTGAGCGCGAGCTCGCCCGACGGATCAAGGATGCCTTCGACGCGGAGGGGATCGAGACACCGTTCCCGCGGCAGGTGGTTTACCACCGCGACGACGGCGGATCCTCAACAGGGGCCGGTCGCGCCGAATCTGTTCCGAGTGTGTGAGATACTGACTTCGATGAGGATCGAAGCGGCCGGGGCGAGCGACATCGGGCGGAGTCGCGAGAACAACGAGGACTCCTTCGTGGTCGATGAGGGCCTGGGCTTGTATGGCGTGTGCGACGGGATGGGGGGTCACGCTGCCGGCGAGGTCGCAGCGGCCGTTGCGTTGGAAGCCGTTACACGCTTCGTGCGGCACCGCCCCTGGGTGCTTCGCGGCGAAAGCGGGTCGAGCGACGCACTGAGCCGGTTGCTTGTCCGTGCGGTGAGCAGCGCCAACGCCGACGTATTTGCGCTCGCGAGCGAGCGGCCTCAGTACAGAGAGATGGGCTGCACCCTGACGATGCTCCTGGTTTCGGCCAAGAGCATTGCCCTGGCAAGCGTCGGGGATTCTCGCTTTTATCGGGTCCGCGACGGCGAGGTCGTCCAGCTGACGGTCGACCACACGCTGGGTGAGGAGATGCGCGCCACGGGGGCGCTCACGCCCGAGCAGATCGCAAGCCATCGTTACGCGCGTCTGCTGAGTCGTGCAGTGGGCATTCGAGACTCAGTGCGTGCGGACGTCTTTGGCGTGGTCCTTGAGCCAGGCGACCGCTTCGTCGCCTGCACGGACGGCCTGAGTGACTATCTCGAGACCCCACAGTCACTCGCGGAGCATGTTCGCGAGGGGAGCGCGTCCGAGATCGCCGAACGGCTGGTTGCGTTTGCCAATCGTGCTGGCGGTCGCGACAACGTCACCGCCGTCGTCGGTATCGTGCGGGAGTGAAGGCGAGTTCACGCCGAATCCTGACCCACTTCATCGTGGCTCTCCTGGACAGCGACGGTCCTTACAGGGGCACGTGATGGGCTATCCGGACTTGGCTTTCGTACGACCGCGTGCCAGGGCGGCCAGTTCGCGCGCGGCTGCGTCACCGCGCCCGCTGAACACGATGCCGCCGGGTGCGGTGATCTCTTTGCGGTACTTCTCAACCAGCGCGCCGCCGACCCCCCAGGGCACGTCTCCGCACGCTTTTGCGTAGTTGCGGAACAGGGCGGTCGGGGCGCTCGGCGGCACGGCAGTCACCGAGAGGCCCACCGCGTCGGGCTGCATGGTCTTCACTGCGTGCGCCACCGCCTCCGGGGGCGTCCGCTGCCCCAGCATCGTGCAGCGTGCGCCCATCGTGGAGAGATGAACTCCGAGCACAAGCAGTGGAAGTGCATGCAGCTCCTCGTCCGCGCAGGCCAGCAAGATGTGGCCGAACCCGGGAGCGGGACTCATCAGGGTTACGATGCTGCCTAGAGCCGACGTGAGTGCCGAGGCGAGCATGTGCTCCTGCGCGATACCGATTTCGCCACGCTGCCACCGATCACCGACGTCGTGGAGCACGGGCTCGAAGACCCGATCGACCGCCTGCGCGGCCGAGGTGATCGCAAGCGCGTACGCGATCGTGTTCGCGACCGCCTGCGGGTCGCTGTCGAGCACGCCCTTGAGCAGGCGGGTTCGGACGATGCTGAAGTCGTCGCTAGACTCCGCAGGAACCTCTGGCTCAGAAGCGGCCTCGTGCTCCAACACGACCTTGGCCGCTTGGGCAGGCGCCAGCCCCTGGCCGGTGAGCTCGAGCATCTGCTTGATCCGACCGACGTCGTCCTCGGAGTAGAGACGGTAGGCCATCTCCGTGCGGCTCGGATTGGGAACGCCGTAGCGCCGCTCCCAAGCTCGCAGTGTTGCTGTGGCCACGCCGGTCATCTCCGACACGGCTTGGATCCGATAGGTGCGCAAACTCGAGGGCATCGTTCTCGCTAGCTCCACTGTACGCGTTCAACATAAATCGGATTTGCCGCTTGTTCAAGGTTTGTTTGTCGGCTATACAAACCTTGAACATGGGACACGCGCTCGTTATCGGTTCTGGATTTGGCGGCCTAGCGGCTGCTGTGAGGCTTCTGGCCAAAGGTTGGACGGTTGAGGTGTTGGAGCGCCGTTCGCGCCCTGGCGGTCGGGCGTTCGTCTATGAACAAGACGGTTTTCGTTTTGATGGTGGTCCTACCGTCATTACCGCACCCTTCCTCTTTGAGGAGTTGTGGGGCCTGCTCGGCAAGAAGCTGAGCGACGACGTCGAGCTGCTCCCGGTCGCGCCGTTCTACAGAATCCGGCTCTCGGACGGCGAGTGGTTCGACTACTGCCAGGACCCCAAGCAGATGCGGGACCAGGTTGCCCGGCTGAGCCCAGGCGACGTGGACGGGTATGAGCGGTTCTTGAAGCTCAGCGAGGAGATCTACAAGGTCGGCTTTGAGCAACTCGCCCACGTCCCGTTCTCCAGCTGGACCGACATGGCTTCGATCATCCCCAAGATGATGAAGCTCAAGAGCTACCGCACGGTGTACGGGCTCGTCTCGTCCTTCATCAAGGACGAGCGCCTCCGCCAGGTCTTTAGCTTTCATCCGCTGCTGGTCGGCGGGAACCCGTTCGACACCACCTCGATCTACTCGCTGATCTGTCACCTGGAGCGGGCGCACGGCGTCTGGTTCCCGCGCGGCGGCACGGGGGCCCTCGTGCAAGGGCTGGTGAACCTCATCGAGTCCCACGGCGGCTCGGTTCGCTGCGACGCGGCGGTCGACAAGGTGATCGTCGAGAACGGTCGAGCGCGCGGCGTGCTCATGGAGGGCGGTGAACGCCGCGATGCCGACATCGTCGTGTCCAACGCCGACTCCGCGTGGCTGTACACCCACATGCTCGAGGATGACGTGCCACGGCACTGGACGCCAAAGCGCGTCGCCAAGGCCAAGTTCTCGATGAGCTTGTTCGTTTGGTACTTCGGCACGAACAAGAAGTTCGACGACATCGCCCATCACTCGATTCTCCTCGGCCCTCGGTACCGGGAGCTGCTCGACGACATCTTCAACAAGAAGGTCCTGGCGGACGACTTCAGCCTCTACCTTCATCGCCCCACGGCCTCCGACCCCTCGTTGGCGCCCGAAGGCCACGACGCGTTCTACGTGCTGTCCCCCGTTCCCGACCTCGATAGCGGCGTCGACTGGGAGGTCCACGCCGAGCAATACCGCAAGAAAATCGCTCAGCACCTCGAGGACACGCTGATGCCCGGCCTTCAAGACAGCATCGTGTCGTCTCGCATGCTGACGCCGGTCGGCTTCCGGCAGGACTTGCTCTCGCTCAAGGGGGCGGCGTTCGGGATGCGGCCCGTGCTCACGCAAAGCGCATATTTTCGGCCCCACAATCAGACCGACGTCGACGGGCTCTACCTCGTGGGCGCAGGCACGCACCCAGGCGCTGGAGTCCCAGGCGTCTTGTCCTCAGCGCGGGTTCTCGACGAGCTTGTGCCCACCGTCGGCCGCCAGCTCGCGGCGCCCGCAGGAGCGGATCATGCTGCCTGAAACCGTACGATCGGCGTACACAGCCGACCTTGAGACGTGCCGCGAGATGCTTCAGGCCGGGTCCAAGAGCTTCTTCTTCGCCTCGCGCTTGCTACCGCGGACCACACGCGACGCAACGACCGCCTTCTACGCGTTCTGTCGACTTGCGGACGACCTCGTCGATGAGCCCGAGGAGGGCGCGCAAGAGGGCGTCGTCGCTGTCCGTCAAATCGTCGACCGCGTCTTCGACGGCACGCCCGGCGACCACCCCGTAGAGCGGGCGCTGGCGGTTGTCGTCCACAAGCACACGCTTCCCCGCGGCCCGTTTGACGCTTTGATCGAGGGCTTCGAGTGGGACCGCGACGGACGAAACTACCGGACCCTGCCGGACCTCGTCGGCTACTGCGTCCGGGTCGCGTCCTCGGTGGGCGTCGTGATGGCGTGCCTGATGGGGCGCCGCGGCACAGAGGCCCTTGGGCGCGCCGTCGACCTCGGCGTCGCAATGCAGCTGAGCAACATCGCCCGGGATGTCGCCGAAGATGCCAACCGTGGGCGGATCTATCTCCCCACCGTGTGGCTCGACGAGGGCGGCTTACAGCCCGAAACGATTCGAGCCGGTGAGCCGGTTCCCGAAGCGGTCGCGCCTGTGGTGACTCGCCTCCTTCAGACCGCAGATGCCTACTACGCCAGCGGCCTACGGGGCATCGCGCTCCTTCCCTGGCGGTACCGCTGGGCCATCCGCGCCGCGGCCCTCATCTACCGAGACATTGGGCGCGTCATCCGGCTCGCCCCCGTGACGATGCTGCAAACCCGTGCGGCCACGTCCGCCGCTCGCAAGTTGCTGCTCGCAACGCGTGCCCTATGGCCCGCGCGATTGGGGGGGCAGACCGCCTCCTCCGCAGACGCCCGCTTCATGCTCCTCCCCTCATCCAACCCCGCCCAGCTCGCCTAGGAACCTCAATCATGAGTGTCACCGATCGAATAGAGACCGCCCTGCACCGCTCCCTGCTTCAGGCGACGTCCGAGACGACGCCCCCATCGCTTCGCGAAGCGATGACCCACGCGGTGTTTCCCGGAGGCGCCCGCCTCAGGCCCGGCCTTGCCGTCAGCGTTGCGGCCGCGTGCGGCGACCGCAACCCATTGCTCACCGACGCCAGTGCAGCCGCCATCGAGATCATGCACTGCGCCTCGCTGGTGCACGACGACCTGCCCAGTTTCGACGATGCAGCGACCCGAAGAGGTCAGCCGACCGTGCATGCGCGGTTCGGAGTCCCCGCTGCTGTGCTCGCGGGAGACGCTCTGATAGCCGTCGCGTTCGAGATTTTGGCGACCCCGCGCGGACGCAGCGAAGCCGACATCCCTCGGATGATTCAGACCCTGGCGCGCTGCATCGGCCCCGCCCGCGGCATCATCGCTGGGCAGGCCTGGGAGCTCGAGAGCGAGACCGACATCCGCACATACCATGAGCTGAAGACCGGGGCGCTGTTCGAAGCCGCGGCCATGCTCGGCGCCTTGTCGTCGGCGAGCGATCCTTCGGGGTGGCGAGCGTTCGGCACGGGGCTCGGCACCGCGTATCAAATCGTCGACGATGTGCTCGACGCCGCAGGCACCGAGCGCGCGCTCGGCAAGCCCGTCGGACAGGACCAGCTGCACGGTCGACCGAGTGTGGTGACCGAGGTCGGTGTCTCCGGAGCGCTCGATCGGCTGCAGAGCTTGTTCTCCGAGCTGCCGTCTTTGATTCCCGAGTGCCCACGGCCCGATTACATCCACGCCTGGCTTGATCGCGTGGGCGAGCGGCTCTTCCCACCATTGCAGAATCAGGCGGCCGCCGCGATGCGTGAGGAGATGACCGGGTAGCGATGTCCGCCGAATACTTGATCTTCGATGCGTTGATCCTGCTGCCAACCTTTGCGCTGGCGATGTTGGGGCCGTGGGTGTCCGACCGCGTGGACGTTCGCCGGATGTTTGTCGCTGCGATCGTCGCGTCGGTGCCGTTCATCGTCTGGGACGCAGCAGTGACCGGTCACCACTGGTCGTTCAACCCTGCGTACATCACGGGTGTCCGTGCGTTCGGCCTCCCTCTTGAAGAACTCCTGTTCTTCGTTGCGGTTCCGTTTGCGTGCCTCTTCACGTGGACAGCGATGACCCCCCGTGCGCCCGCGTTTGGCTCAGGCGCTCGCGGGTCTGCGTCCACGGTCGCTGCGGGCGCCGCAGTCGGGCTTGTGGTCGCTGGCACCGCGTTCCTCATCTCGGGCGTCGGCTATACCGGGACGGTCTTGGTGGCGGCCGGCATCGCGGTTGTCCTTGATCGTGCGCTGGGGACTCGAGTCGTACAACGCGCGGTGTTCCTTCGGTTCGCGGCGCTCGTCGTGGTGCTGACGGGCGTCTTCAACGGCTACCTGACCGCGCGCCCGGTTGTGCTCTACAACCCCGCCGAGTTCCTTGGCCTGCGGATCGGAACGATCCCCATCGAGGATTTTGTCTACGGCCTGAGCTTGATGACTGCCGTCACGGCTTCGTACGAGTGGCTCCGCAGCCGCAAGACCACCGCGTCATGGGTTGGGCTGGCCATCGAGCGTCGTATGGGGGGCTACGTGCAAACGCTCGCACCGACTCCATCGCTCGCATTGGCGCCCGCGGTGTCCTCACCGGTCGCGCCCCGACGGGTTGCCGTCATCGGAGGCGGCCTGGCCGGGATTTCTACGGCCTCGTACCTGGCCGAGGCCGGGTTGCAGGTGGCGCTGTTCGAGCGCAACGAGTATCTCGGCGGGAAAGTTGCGGGATGGAGAGTCGAGCAAGACGGGATCTCATATCCGGTCGAGCACGGGTTCCATGCGTTCTTCCGCCACTATCACAACCTCAACGACTACCTCGAGCGGATCGGCGCCGATCGCTTCTTACGCTCGGTCGAGCAGTACACGATCCTCACCCGCGATGGTCGGGAGATCCAGTTCGACGAGGCCCGCAACGCGCCAGCCCTCAACCTTATCGACCTTGCTCGGCGCGGCCTGTACGACGTCCGCAATGTCGCCTCGCCGCGCACGGTTTCAGGGTTGCTTCCGCTGCTGCAGTACGACGAGGAGCGGACGTTCGCGGAGTTCGACAACGTGTCGTACCAGGACTTCGCCCGTGAGCTACAGCTCCCCGATGACCTGTCGCTGACGTTCACGACCTTCGCGCGTGCCTTCTTCGCGGACGCGGACAGGCTCTCTCTGGCCGAGGTCATCAAAAGCTTTCACTTTTACTACCTGAGTCACGACCTGGGCCTCGTGTACGACTACCTCGACGGCAGCGTCGAAGACACGCTACTCCCAGCGCTTACGCAGGACTTGGTCGACCGCGGTGTGGATCTGCGCTTGGGCCAGACGCCCGACCCCCTGCAGGAGCACGCAGACGGCGGGTTCTCCATTGGGTCGGAGCACTTCGACGACGTGGTGATCGCCACCGATGCCGAAGCTGCGCGCAAGTTGCTCGAGGCGAGCACCCTGCCGACATCCGAGCGCTTGCAGGACAGCTTGCCCGTCATGCGTGCCGGTCAGCGCTACGCGGTGTGGAGGCTGTGGCTTCCAATACCGGTACGCGAGGACTTGCCCGTGTTTGTGGCCACGCAGCGTGACCGCGTTCTGGATGCGGTCGCCTTCTTCGATCGTATCGATCCGGAGCTGCAGGAATGGGCCGAGCGGCGCGGGGGCTCCGTGGTGGAGCTGCACTGCTACGCCGTCCCCGACGCGTTGAGTGAGCAGGAGTTGCGTGAACACTTTCGGCGAGAACTCGCCCAGATGTTGGATGTGCCGGTCACGGTGGAGCCGGAGTTCGAGTTCCTCCGTGTGGGGGCGGACTTCACAGCGCTCCACGTGGGGATGCACGCACGCCGTCCGACGACACAGAGCGGCGTCGACGGGCTCTACTTTGCGGGCGATTGGGTTCGCCTGCCGTGTCCCGCGATGCTGATGGAAGCGGCGCAAACGTCCGGCCGATTGGCCGCCAATGCGATATTGTCCAAGCTGGGGCACCCGTGTGTGCCCGTGCGCACGGTCCCTCGCGTGGGGCTCCTAACCCGGAACGCAGCCTGATGGAAACACCGATGAAAGTCATACCCCGGATGATGCACAGATCGATCGCAACGCGCGCCCGCTGGCTCGGCGCCGCCGTGGTCGCCGCGGTGTTTGCCTTGCACTGCGGCGGAGGAGCCGATGCGGCCCCGCCCCAGCGTCAGGCCGCGGTGCCCGCGGGCGAAGGCCATACGATCACTGTGGACGTCCGCGAGTTGCGAAACCACGACGGCGCCGTGCTGGGCTTGTTGTTCGACTCCTCGACCGGGTTTCCTGGCAAGCCGGATCGCGCCCGCGCCCGGGCCAGGACCTCGGATCTGGCCAACGGAAAGGCGACGCTGTCATTCCCCGACGTGCCCGCGGGCACGTACGCCATCGCCGTCATCCACGACGAGAACGGGAACAACGAGCTGGACACCAACTTCATCGGTATGCCCAAGGAGGGCGTGGGCGCGTCCAACGAAGCCCAAGGCAGTATGGGGCCGCCCCGTTGGAAGGACGCAAAGTTCGAGGTCGGCGGTCCAACCGACACGGCCGTCCTGCTTCAGTACCTGTAGACTACGACTTCACCGCGTCAGGGGAGCACGGGCGCGACAGCGAACACCAGGCCTTCGGCCGAGAGCGCGACGATGGTGGCCGAGCCCGACGGGCCTTGAACCGTGAACTCTTCGGCCAGCCCAGGGTTGACGATGATGAAGATGCCGCTCGCCGCGGTTTCGCTGTCGACGACGTCGGCACCCGCGACATAACGGACAACGGCTTGCGATAGGCGTCGCACGGGGGTGACTGTCACCCCGCTCATCGGCGTGCCATTCGGATCGCGAACGAGACCGACCACACCGCCGAGATTTCCCAGTGGCAGATACGGGGCCGCCTCGACGTCGCTTTGCATGAGCGCGCTCCACTGATCGAGATCCGCGTTGTTGACCAGCCATAGATCGTGCACGTCGTTGCTCGGAGGGTAGACGTTGCCTTCGAGCGGCTCGGCGGTTGTGGTGCCCGTTAGGTAGAACCCGTCGAGTTGAGCCAGCGCGATCAGGCCGATCGCTGACTCCACCGGCCCGGCGGAAGTGACGTCGAACTCTCCTGCGCCGTCCGTGGTGTCGAACAGGATCGGCATCGCACCGGACGGATTGGTCACCGCTTGGAGGGCGGGCGCGATAGCGACGCTGGCGCCGGCCGCGGCAACCTGCGTGGAGAGGCTTCGGACCGTTCCCGTTGCGCGGGTGGCGGCGTTGGGGGGCAGCGGGTCGCAGTAGGCTCCCTCATCGGGCGGCGCATCGCTGAAGATGATGCAGTGGCCGTCGTCGCAGCCACCCTGCATCGCGCACCCAGCCATCGGGGGACCGTCCGTTGCAGTGCCCGGGCCTGCGGACGTTGTTGCGGGAGGATCGGGGGGCTGGCCCGTCGTGGGACAGCCGTCAGGGCAGGGGCCCGCTCCCGTGGGATTCGCTGAGACCGAGGCCCCGGTTGATGTGTCGGCACCCGCCTCAGTCTCAGTGCCGTCGGCCCCCTCCGTCTCCTCGCCCAACAGGATCGGAGAACTACAACCGGCGACAAAGCATGCCGATACTACCCACCCATATCTCATGTCCTAGTTCTGGCACGAGCGGGGCGTGTCGACAAGACGTGCCCTCGCTGGATCCGGGTCTTCCAGAACAGCGCGCCGATCGCTGTAGGCCCAAACTCATTGACCGATCGTCCGTTGATCGAGAGCACCTGCTCACGGCTCTTGATCCCCTTGATTGCGGCGGGCCCCCCTTCGTCTCGTTGATGACCCACAACCGGTTGGGACCCTCCGACCCCCCAGCTCCGTCGTGGGGCACCCCACCGGGCTCACTCCGCACCCAGGTGTACATGCCGAGCGTGCCGAGTTCCCCCGACGGAACATCCGGCTTGTCCCAGACGACGAGGTCTCCAAGCTCCAACACCTCGGACGGTGCAAGAAGGAACTGTCGCCCGCAGGCCTCAAACATGCTGAGGCTGTTGACCCTGTCGTACTGAAGACTGCCGCGGCCCGGCCCTACGCCCCGAACAACAGAACGGCCGTCCGCGTCGTTGTTCACGCTCAGCGACGTCCCATGCACCGACACATTCTGGCTGGGATCGTGTCCCGATGCGCGCGAGGACGCGACGACCTCAATCCCAGCGGCTGGCTCTCCGCGTGGGCCCTTGGTAGCGGCGCACGAGCTCCACAAATGTCCCAGCACAACCCTCCCGGCTCGCGGCGCACAGTGTGCCCGTCGGTGGACGACCCAAACATCTCTCTGTCCTCTCCCAGTTGAAGCCGCCAACGTGACATTAGTCGTTCGGCGGATGTTCAAGTCTTTGTTCTTGAACCGTTTTTTGGACTCGCGCCATGGGCGCAGAACTCACCGTCCCACGCCCATTTGCCGCCTCGCATCGCCTGCACGCGACCTTCTTGTCTAGACCGTGCCGAACGCCGCCGGAAGATCCGCTAGCCCGCTGCTTTGGCCAGAGCGGCGGCCAGTGGTGCGTGCACCGTCGCGTTGGCGGCCGCACGCACAAGCGTTTTGGCACCGACGACACCACGGGCAACCACCAGCCGGGCCGCCACGATTCGGAACGTCGGTGTGACCGAAGCGTCCTCCACCATGTCCACCAGCTCGGAGTCGGTCACGCTCGAAGCCAACGGACGGTAAGAGTCGGCACCATCGCCCGGAGTCAGCAAGTGCGTGAGGTCGACCTGTCCCGCGCTGTCGCAGTCCTCCCATGGGTCACGGCTCGCATGCGGGACGTTCAGGCTGCGGCAGACGGCCTTGCCTCGCGTGGCCTGAATCTCAGCCACGCGGGAGCGAAACCCGAAATCATCATGGGGTAAGCGCAGAGGCGCCCAGCGGTCCGGCGCCACGCGCATGACCCATTGAGTGGGCCCCGTCTGCTTGACGTGTTCCCACGGAATGTACGCAGGCAGGCCAGTCGGGAGCTGTATCCCGTCGGTTCCCAGCACAACGCACTTCGGTACGGGTCGCGAGCTCCATCCGGGCCACACCGCCGCTGCAGTGACCGCCGTCACCGCGGTCACGCAGAACAGAACGCCCACGAGCTCCCACAGGACCGGCAGGTTCGGAAGCATCATCGCGCCGAGCACGAGTGAGCTCAACGCCGTCGCAATCAGGCCGCGGTAGAGCCTCTGTCGAGCCCGCGTGGAAAACCAGCGAGAGCTGGGCGCCGACCCATCCAGCGGCACCATGAACGTGCAGTCCTTCGCAGTGCACGCAATCGTCGCCAAAACCTCGACCGGGTCTCGGTTGCTCCGTAAGGCCACCGTGCCCTCCACACCCCGTACGCGGACCCGGATGACCCCATCTTCGTCGCACCAGGCGGCCGTGATTCCCGCGCGTCGCAGGTAGTTGATCGACTTATCCACGCTCGCGGTGCGTACGGATCGTACCACCCTGCTATCGGCGCTCCGACCGGTCTATTCCCTAGCTGCACGGGGCGGCCGGCGTACTCTCTATCCCGATTCGAGCGGGCAACAAACTTCGGCGAGCATGTGCTGTTGGCGCTGGCGAGCCCAGGGCTTCAGCAGCCACATTCCGGAATGGGCGACCGTGGTGCTCGCGGTCGCTGGTGTCTTGTACGCTCGAGGTTGGAAGGGGGCCCGGTTTCACATTCGCGCCATGACGAGACGGGCGCATCACAGGCCCCAACGGCGTATGTTGCTCGAGCACGGCGCAAGCACCGACGTCGCGGACGGCTGAGGCTTCACCGAACCCACTACCGGACTACGACCGACCCGTGCAGGACGGCGTATTGCGACATGTACGTATGGGATCCGGACGGCGGCTCGCAGGGGGCAAGACCCCAAGCGTCCACGAGAAAGTCCCCACTATCCTTCCGCATCCACACCGGTTCAGAACCGTCGGCACGTACGGCGTCCCCGTTATTGTCGGTTCCGTTGATACCTTGGGGGATTCTGCAGGGCTCGCTGAAGTGCATGTTGGGCGTTGTGTTGCCGTCGCATACTGCGTCGTCGTCGGAGCTGATGACGAAGCCGGCAAAGCCTGAGCCGGTGGAATACCCGGCGCCGACGAGCGGCAACTTGCCGCGCACGAGCGAACCGTTCGCGGCCTCGCTCCCATCGAACCGGTCCTCGTAGTCCTCCTCGTACTCGTACGCCATCGGGGCGTCGCCGAGATCCAATCGCACGCGGGATGTGAGTCGGACCGTGCCGCTTGTCACCGGCTCGCGCTTGTCGATGTACTCGCCCGTCCACTCGCCTTCGCACGCGAGGGTGTAGTCCCATGCGCCGTCACTGGTGCGCGACGGTGCCTCCGCTTGTAGAACGCATGTCGCCGCGGCCTGACAGCGCGTACCACCGGAACCGCATTCGGGATCGATGAGTCGAGCGACCCGGCCACCGTCGGGGTGCGTGCACGCGGGGAGCTCCGACCCGGTCTCGCCCGAGGACTCGGTCCCATCCGAGGAACCCGACTCGTCTGCGGATGTGGACGTCGAGCCGAGTCCGACGTCACTGGAACCCGGGGCCTCAGACTCACCCGAGACTTGCAGCCCGGTTGTGCCGCTTGTTTGTGCTGCGTTCTCGGCGCCTGCCTGGCAGCCGCTCGCCGAGAAGCAGACGATCGCCAGCAAGGTCGAACTACGATGTGCCATGCGGAGTTCATTTCCCCACGGTGGCCGCACGGTTCCCGGGTGACGCAACAAAAAGGCGGCACCAACAGATCCTGCGGGCGCGCGGCACATTGACCCCGCTGGCCCGGCATCAGCGCCGCGGCAAGAAGAGCCGCGGCCGACCGCTAGACGCACTCGCCGGGTATCAGACCGAGCACGACATCGAGTTCGGGCGGATTGCAGGTGCCCGGGCCGCAGTCAGCATCCGAGGCGCACTCGCTGCACACGCCAAGCGTGAGCAGCCCCATCAAGTCGGCGTCCTCGCAGAAGCCGGAGCTGCACGCTGCGTCGCCGTCCGCGTCCAAGGTGCAGCCATGCCCGTTTGCGAGGGACCCATCGGCCGTGCACTCCAGCACTCCGGTGAACTGCGTGAGGTCGTAGTCCGGTTGGCAGGAGTCGCCCGGAGTACAGTCGGCATTGTCATCGCATTCGCCGCACGTCGATGCGGTCACAATGCCTGGGATATTGACGATCTCTCCACACTCCAGACCCATCGCGCACACGAGGTCGGTCTCGCAGCCATCACCCACGGCCCCTACGTTGCAGACGGCGGGCGTTGCATCAAGCGGGTTGGGTGGCGTGCAACCGCCTGCGGGGCAGTCGGCGTCTTCGTTGCACTCGCCGCAAAGGCCTCCGAGCGCGCCGCTGATAAAGCACTCCATGGAAGAGCAGTCCCCATCGGCGTCACATGCCGCGCCGTTGGGTAGGCCTCCGTTGCCCGTCGACTCACCGGCTCCCGTGGAGCCACTGTCACCCGTAGACCCCGAGTCGCCCGTGCTGCCGGAGTCCGACGTTGAACCCGGTCCGGAGGTTGAACCCGAGTCCGACGTTGAACCAGATCCGGACGTCGAACCCGAGTCACCATCGGATGAAGAGGTCGAATCGGCGACCGCGGTCATCGAGGTTGCGGAGACGCTTCCCGTGGAGTCCGCTGTTTGTGGGCCTGGCGATGTTGCGGGCGTGGCGGCTGTTGTGCCGCCCGTGGATGAACCACCCGAAGTGGCCACGTCGTCGTTTGTCCCGCACGCGACAAACAACGACACCAACGCAAGCGACCGAGGTACATCCATCAAACCCATGGCCGGAGCGTAGCATGACGCCTGGACCAGGGCCTGCTGTCAGACTGCCCGCCCGCGCAGGGGGGCGGGTCGGGGCATCCGTACGTGCTTGTTGTGGCACAATCGGGCGATGCGACACTTTGCTGTCATGGCCTTTGCACTGCTTGTCGCCTGTGACGCCCCCGACGAGGAACAGGTCCGACTGATCGTGGGCACCGCAGTTCAGGACAACTTGACGGACGTCCGCGCAGACCAGAAGGCGGCCAACGAAGCGAACGCGAAGCTCGTCAAGGAGGTCGCGGCGTTGGACGCATCGGTGAAGGGGCAGACCGCTGCTATCGACGGTGCTTTGGCCCACATCAATAAGCTCGAGGCGCGACTGACCCGTCTAGAGACGAACGTTGCGGCATCGGCCAAGGCGGCGGCGAAAGCAGAGGCGGACGCGGCAGTGGAGGCGGCCAAGCCCGTTGCCAAGGTCTACAAGGTCATCCTCGGGGATGGACATACCCGCGGATCGGACGACGCGCCCGTCACCATCTTGCAGTACTCGGACTATGAGTGCCCGCATTGCTCGCGCATGGGGCCCGTGCTGGACGTACTCAAGACGAAGTACGGAACCGACGTGCGCTTCGCGTTCAAGCACTACCCGCTCAAGTTCCACACCCATGCACGCGCGGCCGCGATCGCAGCCGAAGCTGCGGCCGAGCAGGACAAGTTCTGGGAGATGCACAACAAGATCTTCGAGAACTCCTCGACCATCGACGACGCCAATCTTCTGGCGTGGGCCAAGGGCCTCGGCTTGGACATGAAGCGGTTCAAGGCCGACATCGCTGACGCAACGATCGCCAAGCGTGTTGACGACATGAAGGCCGAGGGAGAGGCGCTGGGAATTGCGGGTACGCCCCATTTTTACGTCAACGGGCGCCATGTGGTCGGCGGGAACACGCGCGAGGTCTTTGAGGCTCTGGTCGACGAGGAGCTGCCCAAGGCCAGAGCCTTGATCGCCAGCGGCGTGGAGGCCAAGCGGGTCTACGAACGCACGATCGAGACGGGTCTACCGCGAGTCGATAGCGAGTACTGAGCGCTAGCCACCGAGGCCGGCGACCGCGGGTGGCAGGTGCACGTCGTATTGGGTCTGCCGCTGGATGAGTGCCGAGTGTGGGGCCTGACCGCGCGCGACGAGTCCGCGATCCTCCCACAGCGTAAAGCGTGCCTCCTCCGGGCGGGCCAGCTGCATCTCGAGAGGGGCGTGGCCGACGGAGTAGGTGACCACCGTGGACCCGCGACGCCGCAGGAAGCCGACAAGGGGGTGCGTGAGCACGGCTTGGGTTGTCGCGGCGTCTTTGAATCCGTCGAGGCGAGCGAGCGGCTCACCCGTCCCGCGCAGCTGTAGGTGCTCGGTGCCGTGGGCGCTGCGGCCGTCCCATTCGTATCGCTGCAGTGTGGGGCCCTGCCAGTCGGTCTGGTGGGTGACCCGCGAGCGTGCCCACGGCAGCCCCCACAGCACCCGTGGCACGACCGCCCCTACCGACGAGAGGCTTGTCCCGAAGAACCAGACGCAGCGAAGACCGCCGCATCGGACATACGCGCGGTAGTTTGTTTGGTGCGCCGAGAGTCGGATGAACGGTGCGAAGCGAACAAAGAAGTTCGTGTTCAAGAACGTGACCGACGAGACAAAGGCACGCGGTCTCCCATCGTCCAGCGTGAACACATCCGGCTCGATCCCAGCGGGTAGATGGCGGCCGAGCGCGTCGGGTGCGACGTCCCAGGTCGTGATCGCAAAGTCGACGAGCAGCGACGAAATATCGCGCCACCCCGACAGCTGGGAGCGCTGGACCGCGAGGGCGGCGACCTGGTCCGGCAGTTCGGCCAAGCGGCTATCGTACGATCAAGCGGCGTCTGCCGTCCTCCTGGGCCCGAACCACGGCTCGTAGGCCCGAGGGCGCGCGCGCAACAGCCCGACGCGGACGCACGCCTTACACGGCGCTCACATTCGGGCGCTGGCTTTGCAGAGCACTCACGACTTTCCCGCGGTCGGCGGTCGTCGAAGAAGGTGTGCGGGGCAATGACTCCCCGCCCTAAACGAAGGACAAACCGCCATGAACGCAGCAATCTCCACCGCACTCCTCTCCATCTTCACCGTCTTCGCCGCGCCCAGTGGTAGTGCCGGAGCCGCCCCAGACGGCGAACGCGCCGGAAAACGAGGCCAAGGCGGTCTGTGTGCCAAGCTTGAGTGTTCGGACGACCAGAAGACGAAGATCCGCGCGATTCGAGCCGCGGCCCGGGCCGAAAATGCCGACGAGCGGTCGGCAGCCAAGGCGCTTAGGGCGAAGTTCAGGGCCGCCAAGAGCGCTGAGAACCCAGACCGTGAGGTCGTGGCCGCACTGCGAGCCGAAATGAAGGTCATGCGCGAGTCGATGAAAGCGGCACGCAGAGAGGGCAAGGCCGCGGTTCGAGATGTGCTGACCCCCGAGCAGCGCGAAACCCTGGCTGCGATGCACGCGGAGCGGCGAGCAGAACGGGGTGACCGCAAGGCAAAGCGCGGCAAAGGCAAGCGCGGCGAAGGCAAGCGCGGCGAGGGCAAGAAGGCGAAGAAGGGCAAGAAGGGCAAGAAGGGCAAAGCCTTCGCAGCACGCGACGCGCAGAGGCCTGACCGTGCGGACCGCGTCGACAAGAGGGGGGACGGGCGCAAGGCCGACCGCCGCGGCGACAAGCGGCGAGCCGACAAGCGACGAGGCGCCGTAGCCCGCCGAAGCGCAGCAGCAAACGGCTAACCTTCACGACATTCGCCTCCCAACCCCACGCTCGGGGTTGGGGGGCGATGCCCTTTGTTACGGAGCCGCTTTGGCCAACGCGGCCAAATCCCGTGCGTGCTCCGCTTCGGTCTGGGGGGCGTTCACGCAGCCGGCCACGTTGCCGTGCTCGCATAGCCACTGTCGGTGCTTCCACGCCTTCATCGCGTCGACGCGCGCGTGGAGCTTCGGGTCGATTGGGGCCGCCCCTTCGGACGCGCGCTCGCGCTGCTCGTAGGCCATCACCGCCCACAAGTGAAGCTGACGATCGTCGGGCGAGTGCTCGAGTCCTGACTCAAACGCTGCGAGCGCCTGGGTGGCCGCGTTGAAGCGTGCCCGAGGACCGAGGCCCTTGTCGTTGTCGTTGGGAAAGAGCGGATCATACGCCTCCATTCCGATGGCCAGCCACCCCGACGCGTCGTCGGGGAACAGCTCCGATCGCTTGCGCTGAAGCTCGCTCACGCGGGCTTGATCGCCACAGGCGTCTTCGAGACGCGTCAGCAATACCAACGTCTTGTTGAGTTTGGGCTCTTCGGCGGCGAACTCGGCTTGGAGCTCTGCCAGATGCTTCTTGCACTCGGCCTCATGGGCCGCGTCGTCGGCCGCAAGCGTTGCTGCCCACCAATGCTCAACCCTGTCTGTTCCCGGCGGCGTGGGTGGGGGTGGGCGGACAGGGGGTGGGGGTCCGCCTTCGTCTTCGTCTTCGGCCATCGGGGGCGGGGGTGGCGGTGGGGGCGGCATATAGTCGGCACTCGCGGCTGCGCTATAGGGCGTGATGCAGTCGACGCCAGACTCTGCCATGGACGCCAACGCAGCGATCCAGTCGCCGTACAGGGTGTCATCCGCAGTGTCGAACAAGACACACTTGCGCTCACGGAACGCCAGCTGCCGGTTGATCTGCACGAGCGCCGCGTCATGCTCGAACTTGCGGCTGTTGACCTGAAGTCCATCGTCGGCCAGCCAAACCACCAGTGGGGCCTCGTACTGCGGCTTGTCGGGTCTCACCGGCCCGGCCGCCTTCACCTCGAGCACTTTAGTTTCGTTCGCGGCGGTCACCGCATAGTTCACGCTCAGGTACCCGGTCGCGCGAGCGGTGGTCAGGACTCGCCTCAGCGTGGCCGCTTTGACTTTGTTCGCCGCGAAGAGCACGAACGCGTCGCCTCCGATCGCGCTCACCGCGACCCCTGGGGAATCGGCCTGCGACCTGAGGTCGGTGAGCTCGATGGCCAAGGGCTCGAGGACCTCGGGCTCGGCGCTGTTCAGCTGCCCCTGGGAGAGCGGCATCACCTCGTTGCTCATACCGCCCGTTCTTCCAACGCGCAGCGCGTCGGCTGTGATCCAGATCGCCGCGGTGTCCTGCGGAACGCGGGAATCGGCACCATCACTCAGCTCCGGCAACGCGATGGTTGGCGTTGGGGCCTGAGGGGGCGGCTGTGACGGCGCGGGCTTTGCCGCTGTGGTCGGTGCTGGCGTTGAGGGGGCGGCCGTGATGGGCTTGGCGACGGTCGACGTGCCGTCGTTCTTGGTCGACGGGGTCGCGTCCGTCGGCGCCGCACCGCCATCACACGCCAACACCATTGCGATCCCGAGCGACAGTCTGCGCATCGATGGGATGATAGCGCCGACGTGAGACCGGGGCGCGTCCCGTATTGCACTTGGCGCCACGCCGTTTGCGAG